>ENA-OOZV01000308-OOZV01000308.1-human-gut-metagenome-genome-assembly--contig:-NODE-308-length-13659-cov-2.017642_pt1 | contig 13659 bp, 9 predicted proteins | sample MGYA00241051_ERZ501418 | MGnify/ENA primary metagenome ERZ501418 (study PRJEB25962, sample SAMEA2042512) | human gut metagenome | biome: human gut; feature: human-associated habitat; material: faeces... | reverse complement strand
ATTTTCCGGTCTTTAATTTTAAATTAAACTCCAAATTAAATTTCAAAATCCGCATATGATATGGCAAAATTTGAATTTTTAATATTATACTTAAGTTATTATGCTTACTTAGTTTTTAATTAAAAATTTAATATAGGCTTAAAAAGGCTTATTTCTTGGCTTAAAGAGGATATAAGCAGTGTATTAAAATTGATATTTCATATAAAATTTAATTAAATCACTTAAATTGATATTGTTATTAAAGGCTTGAATATCAATTATTTTTTAATATAAACTTGAATTATCTATGAAATTAATTTAAAATACGGAGTATAAGTATAGATACAGAGAAGAGGTGAACATAACAATGGAAAAAGACTTATTATCGGAAATTGAATCTGCAGGTCAAAATAATGATTCATACAGTAACGATGTAGATGTTGATTTCTCTGAGTTTGATTTAAACGATAATGATAATGCAGAAGACGATGAAGGCTTTACACCCATCAGCAAGTTAATTGCTAACTACGGTGTAACCTTGCAGACTGTTTCAATCTACATAAAAAATCATCCGGACCTGTTTGAAGGACATTTAAAGAAAACTGCAAGGAGAACATCTGTTGACAGAATTGGTGTACAGCTATTAGACGATTTCTACATTACAGGGAAATCTAAAAGAGTAGTGTCTCTGAAAGAATATAAAGACCTGAATGAAAAATACAATGATACTCTTAAAAAGGCTGCATTGCTTTATCAGCAGTATCAGAATTTAATGAATTCCAATATGCAGCTGGAAGAAAAGGTTAGGGAAGCAGATGCTTTGATTGAGGATAAGGTTGCCCTTGAAAAAGTTAATAGTGAACTTTCGGCTAAAAATGCTGAATTGATAGAAGCAGAACATCAGAGTATGAAGAATATCAATAATCTAACCCAAAAAGTAGCAGATCTTGAAAAAAGTGCATCAGAGATGGATCAGAAATTGAAATCCAGCGAGGAAGAAAATACTGAACTGGAATCAAAGAGAGCTTCACTGGAAGAGGAGAAGCAAAAGCTCCAGGAGGAAATAGAATATCTTAATAATCGAAGTTTCTTCCAGAGACTTTTTAACAAGCAGAAGTAGTGTGTAGGTAATGCAGATATAAATATATAGATATGTATTATTACACTACTATACAGGACAAGCTTTTTTTACAAGGAATTGAGTGTTTATGCGGATTTTCGTTAAGAAAAGACTACAAAAAGGTATAGAAAAAGCTACAAAAAGGTATAAAAAAAGCTACAAAATGGTATAAATTGGATGGAATAATTTTTTAAAAATTGGGTATAATTTATAACCGCTTTTTTTGAGAAAAGACTACAAAATGGTATGAATTTGTCCGGTTCTTGGGTTATGTTTGATTTCTGCAGGTTAAATAAGCTGATTTTACATACCAGGTTTTTGAAAATATATTACCAGATATTAAAGAAAAGGCTCAGATTTGTATAAGAACACTGTTTCAATTATCTGTACAAAACCCGCATAAATACTGGGCTTGCAAAGGTAAAGTGATTTGCTTTGAAGTCTTGGAAAGTGAAGAAAAGACTCAAATTTGTATAGGTGCATAGTAAAGATATGGAGTGATCCAGATGGTGTTGTAACTGTATTAATCTTCATAGAAAAGACTACAAAATGGTATACCTGCAACTGTCAGCTTAAATTGAGTGAAAAACCGCATGATTTCTGGCATTATTGATATTTAAATTAAAATTCAGGTGTGTCATAAACCGAAGAAAAGACTACAAAAATGTAAAAAAATGTCCTGTTCAGTTATTAGTAAAGATGCAGCAGTGTAAGATTGAACTTTTTCTGATTCTTCAACAGAGAAAATATGAGCAGTAAAGAAGAGAAAAAGCTCAGATTTGTATAAATACTGCAGCTTAATAGAATATAGCTGAAACAGCATAAATACTGGGAATTCAGCTATATGAGTACTAAATCAGAGATGCTAAAACATTAAGAAAAGACTCAAAAATGTATATGCTGAAACTGGTGTTGTCAGGAATTATTATATTTGTTTTTGGGTTTAAAATTCAGAGAGAAAAGACTACAAAATGGTATAACAGATTGTGAATATGGAGCAGATTGCGGAAAACCGCATGAATACTGATGAAATTGACATTTCACCATGCAAAATTGTATGTCGAAAAAGCAGAGAAAAGACTACAAAAAAGTATAATAATGTCAGCTGCTATAAGTCATACAATGCAGGATGTATGAAAATCCAGAGTTTAAGGGAAAAACTGCATTTTCTTCATGCGCTAAAATTCGGGAAAAGACTACAAAATGGTATAAAATGCCGAAATAGCTGAGATTAAACGCTACACCGCATAAACACTGGGATTTCTGTTATTTTGATGGAATTTTAGGACTGTCAAAATAACAAGAAAAGACTACAAAAATGTATAAGTATGTCCGCTAAGTGATATGTGGAGAATCGGAATTGAAAAATCAAATGCTGCTGGGATATTAAACAGAGAAAATAGGTACCAGAAAGCTGAGAAAAGACTCAGATTTGTATAAGCATTTGAAGTAACTTATTTTCAATGATACCGCATAAATACTTGATTTGCAGAGGTAAAGTGATTTATTGTGAAGTCTTAAAAAGTGAAGAAAAGACTCAAATTTGTCTAAGGATGCAGGGATGGAATAAAGGAATCTGAAAAATGATGTCAATGTATAATTCCACAGAGAAAAGACTACAAAATGGTATGGCTTAATGTGAAATGGTAAATCTGCCGTAAGACCGCACAAATACTGGAAGTTTCAGCTATTAAGGCATGGAAGATGGTGTGTCAAAAAATAAAGAAAAGACTACAAAAATGTATAAGAATGTCTGGTTTACAGGATACGGTCATGACGGAATGGAAAAGCGTGTCTTGAAGGAATCTTTGACATATAAAATTAGTGCCTAAAAGTTGAGAAAAGACTCAGATTTGTATAAGCACATGATTGTGACTGAATTTGCAAAAATCCGCATAGATACTGGTGTTGGAGTAATATTGTTATGAAATCATAACTGTTAAAAGATGCAGAAAAGACTCAGATTTGTATAACCAGAACTGATGATATTATGAAATAAAATATAATTGCAAAGACATGAAATTAACAGAGAAAAGACTACAAAATGGTATAGCTTATTGCTGAGGTGTAAATTCAATGGAAAGTCAGCGTAAATACTGAATGTGATTGCATTTTGGCAGCTTGATTTGTATGTCGAAAAAAGAGAGAAAAGACTACAAAAATGTATAAGAATGTCCCCTGTGGTAAATCAGAGATGTAAAGAAGATGGAAATCCAGAATATAAGGGATATTCTTAAGGTCAAGCAGGTACTAAAATTGTAGAAAAGACTACAAAATGGTATATTATGGCGTAAAAAATAAAAAAATGCGAAGTGCTGCATAAATACTGGGATTCAAGGTAATCAGGCAGGAAAAAGCATATGATTTAAAATTGAGAAAAGACTACAATATGGTATTTCATGTTGACGAATATAGAAAAAAGATACATAATAGTGCAAAGATATATTGTTACTATTCTGGGGGATATTATGGCAAATAAGGTTTTTAGGAAATCAAGGACGGCTATATCTACGATATCAAATACGGGATTACTCGCTTCTCATATATGTGATCTTGGAATATCATACTCTGAGCTATTAGAGAATGGCCTGTATAAGTCTTCGATAACGAAAGAAGATGTTATATTCATGGCTGGGGGTGAGATGTCTAATTACAATAGAGACCTTGCCAAAGTGACTAAGGAACTCATGAATTTAAAATATTATATCAAGGACGAGAGTAAGGATAATATTGAAGAGGGGTATGAGTATTTTAAGGTTATCAATATCGTTAAGGAAATTGAGAGAAACACTGAGAACGGTGGTATAGATATTACATATAATCCGGAAGTATCGTATTTCAGGATGAACAATGGCGGAGTTGTGACATTACTTAAGAGCATAGAGAGGGACTTTTCCCACATAAGTTCTAAAAAACTATATGAAATGATTTATTCTGAGATTATGCTAAGAACCTTACCTAAAGGAGCAGAAATTGAGATTACATACAGTCTGGCAGAGTTAAAGTTAAAACTAAGTGTGCTGGATGTCTCTGAATTTTCGAGCAGCATTATAGACAGGATAGGTAATGCCAGGACGGGTGATGATGCAACTTGGGAGAGTATATACACTGATATGGGGGATAAAGCACCATACCAGCGTTGGAAAAATTTTGAAACAAGAGTGTTGGCTGTTGCTGTTGAGGAAATTAACAGCTGTTCTGATATCAGGATAAGGTATGAAAACCTGGCATACGGCAAGGGAAAAGCAATCACAAAGATAAGATTTAATATATCTTATCTTTCTGAGGTAAGACCTAGACCATTAAGTGTTGAAGGACAGGCTGAAAAGATTGAAGCGAAGATAAAGAGTATAAAGCAGAAAAATATCAGGATGGAGCAGGTTCTATCTGTCAGGAAAGAATTTTCCGACATATATGCTTATGTCGCAGAAAAGGGATATGATGCATTTAGAACGGAGCTCATTGACGATTTGCTTATAACTTACAGGGATGAGCCTGACAGAGTATTGCGTAACATCATATACTGCGCAGAGATAGATACACCTATAGCAAATATAGATTCATATTTGAAAAAATGTGTAAAAGAGGACTACGGAAAGAAGATAGAAAAGGGTTCTATTAATGGCTCTACGGCTAAATATCTGGATTACCAGCAGGCAAGAAAGGAATGGATCGAGGAAGAAGTTAGAAGAAATAACGGAGATTTCAGTGAGAAAGACATGGATATGCTTACAAGGGCATGGAGAAAGATGGCAGATAACGATACCTATGTACCAGCGTTCTTTGAGTATATAAGAAATCATTACGGCATGTCGAGAGAAGAACTGGAGAAAAATTATAGACCGTATGAGTTGGCACATCTTTGTATATCTTATCAGTTCAGGGGCGTAAGAAACTTTGCGGGTGTAAAGTTTTTCAGACCAACAGATGTTTTTGATAACTAGAAGTTAATATTTACCGCACATTTGCGTATAAGACGCAGGTGTGCGGTATTTTTAATTTATTCGATGGAATGGCTTGACAATTTAAAGTAAGCGTCTCTTTGATGTAATATAGCTAACTTGATTTAGGAGACGAAGTATGGCAAGTGATATGGATTTGGAGCAGCAGGAGCGAGAAGAAGAATTAAAGCGACTCGAGGAAGATGTCAAAAATTCTGATGTCGCGCTTGATAAGCTCAACAGTGAATATGAAGAGCAGATGGATGAGATGGCAGAAGAGCCGGAACAGGAACATGGGAAAGTATGGATTTTCTTTGGCAAACTGCATAAAGCATTAGAGAAGAATCTTGGAAGAAATATAATCATCGGCGTGTATGCAATAACGGTGATAAGAATCATAGCTGATTTAGTTATGTTCATGAGGGGCGTATTCTATGTGGATTATGCAATGGTTCCAAGAAATTTCTTTTACTATTTTTTTTCAATCGTAATACCTTATGCAGTCTGGATATGGAGTACAAAACAGAGTTTTACATTCTTTGCATTCACGAACAGAAAGATGCGGGGATTGTGGATTGCATCTATTTCCCTTTGCACAGTGATATTAAACGTTATGTTTCTGTGTACATGCATGGTTGCTGTTCCATTAATCATGTTTATACCTGTATCGCCAGATGTAACAGGGTCCATGATTGTAAATCTTGCAAGGCTGGTAACATTCATGCTGCCTGTATTTGTATTTTCTTCATGTATCAAGGGATTCATTGATATTTATCAGTTTACCGGTACTAAGGAGCTTATCTATAAATTCAAAGTTGACAGAAATCTTGACTTAAGAAGGAATAAGGCTTCCTGCTATGATTATGCTATCGCAAGGGATAGAAAGACAGGAAGGATATACAGGGTAGCTGAAGTTATAAGAACCATGCACCTGCTGATTATCGGTGCAACTGGTTCGGGTAAAACCAGCATGAACTTTCTTCCGGGTATTGCAAATGACCTGAATACAAGGGTTAAGAATGAAAATACACAGAAGAAGAAAGTACAGCAGATGCTTGATAAGGGTGAAGTAACCCTGATTGATAATATTAAAGACTGTGATTTTGATAAGTCCCATTTCAGGGCTAAAGATGCAGCGGCTAAAAAGAAGCTTGAAAAGATATTTAAGGATAATCCACTCTGCGGCATAACTGTCGTAGCACCTAATGATTCTTTAGGTGATGATGTTTATCGTCTGGCAAAAAAGAGGGGCATGACTAAGATTAATCGTATTGATCCTAAGCTGGTGAATGGTAAGCATAAAGAGGATTTCATAGGATTTAATCCGCTGTTTATATCTCCGGATATAACAGATGCAGACAGAAATATAGAGATTGTAAACAAGGCAAGAAATTTTGCTAATGTGCTGCAGGCAATATTTGATTCGTCAGGTTCTTCGGATCCATATTTCTCGAACCTTAACAAGGTTTTAACAACAAGTTTAACCACAGTAATCCTTAAGGCATATCCAATACTGCATGTTAAAATGCCTGCTAAGTATTCTCAAAAACAGCCAACACCGCAGGAGTTCTATGATATCATGTCAGACTTCGGCCTGGTTCAGGATTATGTTGATGTCATGAATGAGTATATCAAGGATAATCCGGAAGAGAGAAACGAATATAAGAACAGAATTAAGTACCTTGAAGACAGACTGTTAGGTGACGGCGCTGAGAAAATGAAGGAGCAGTCGACTGGTCTTTTAAATATTATTGATGATGTACTGGCTAATCCATTGATAAGAAATATCCTTTGCTGTGAAAATTCAATCGATATTGACAAAGCTCTGGCAGAGAATCATGTAACTATTGTCAACTATGATATTTCATTAGGCTCAGACAGCAGGGCGTTTGGATTATTCTTCTTGATGAATTTTCAGACAGCCGTTTTTAGAAGACCTAAGAACAACAGACCACTTAATTTCCTGTACATCGATGAGCTGGCATGTTTACTGCATCCTTCATTCAGCAGAATATGGCAGTTATATCGACAGTATCATGTCTGCGCTGCATGTATCATACAGAACTTCAGCCAGTTTGATGAACAGCCAAGTACTAAGTTCCTGTTGAATGTTGCACTTAATAACAGCCGTACTCATATCGTGTTTGGTAATTGCGGTCCGGACGAAATGAAATATTATCAGGATTTGATGGGCGAAGATTATATTGTAAATATGCAGAATACCATATCTGAATCAGCATTGTCACTTGAGGATACATCACTTTCATATTCTACAAGAACAAGTATAACAAAAGACAATGTAATTTCTGGCCGTACAGTCAGAAATCAGGATTTCAAGGAAGCATATTTATATACTTCACAGAAGAATAACGCTACAGACATGTTCCCGGTTTTACTTGATTTCCTTGATGAAGAGGAAGATACAAAAAATATGGCTACAGTATATGCGGTTAAATGGGATGAGTATTATTCCTATGAAAAAGCTGCCGGCACCAGCTTTAGAGGGGAAAAGAGTGTTGCCGGCGTTGTCGTTAATCATAAGCCGGCTTTGCCTGTAACAAGTACAGTAAAGGTTAATGGTGCGGATATCGTCCTCGGAAATTTTGATGAAAAGGCATTCTACGGTGTCGGGTACAAATCTGAGGCGACTGTCAGCAACAAATATAAGAACACTGTTAAGAAAATGAGGGATGAGTTAAGGGAGAAAGCAGACAGGGAATCTGACAGCGGTATAGCATCAGGTGTTGTGGTATCTTTTCCACAGAATAATTCCAGCGAGAATGCTTCAAAGATGGAGCGACAAATGAATGTTTCTGATCCAATGGATTCGATTCTTGGAAGAATGGGAGCAAAATTCCAGGACTCCTCCGGTGAAGAAAATGATAATGGTGAGGAAGTGGAAGATGTAAGGAAAGATACAGATACGGGAGCTACACGAGAAGAGAAAAATGATGATGAAAATATCTCTGTGGAAATGTGCAACAGCATTGATGATATTTTAAGTAACATTGCGAAAGTTAGAAAATAATAAGCATGCTGCAATGCTTGCGTGTTCTTAATTTATCAAATATCAAGGTTAAAATGTAGGCATGTAAAAATATATGTCCTGTTGTTATAACTAAAGATAATTTTATGGAAGTATAGAAAGAAAACTCCATTCGACTAATGTAGATTGTGAGTGGCATAGGGAGGATAAAATATGGTCTATTTGAAAAATAGTAAGAAAGAAAAAAATAATGTAATAATCATAGGTGGTAAATCTTCAGGTACAATGAGAAAGGAATTTTTAAAACCCATTTCACCAGATTCAATGATAGAACATACACAAGACATGAAGGTCCCAAAACAGTAAGTTAATTTGGGAGAATGACATCTGTAAGTATTCTCTGGAAGAAAAAGATGTCGTTGGAACTATAAAAATGTTTATGTTTTATGGATAGATGGAACTGTCTCTATGAGACATAAAATGAACTGTTGTTTTATTTACAATGTAAAGATGGAACTATTTTAGAAAGGAGTAAGTAAATATGAACAAATTAATAGATAGTAATAAAGTCTGGAGACTTATAGATAAGACAATAGCAAAAATACAAAATAATAATTATGTTGCTGAACAAAAATGGTTTGATGATTTAAGGACGGATTTTACTGCTTTACCTAATGAGTCTTTTAAAATAAAATCACAAAAAAAATATAATGATATTTGTATAGATGAAAATATGATTGCTTCATATGAGTATGAACATAATGATGGAGACCAAATTTGGAGCGATACTACAGAATTTTATAAAGGTAAAGATACAAATACCTTTATAAAAAAATATCAAGAAGGATATACAGGAAAGATTTCTTATTGTAGTGTTCTTTTAGATGATATAATTAAAGATATAAATAGAATTAAAGAAGAAGTAAAAATAAAAGAGTCCTTTGAAGTTGGAAATGTATATAGAAGAGGTGGATATAGTCTTTATAAAGATATATCTAAAGAATATTATAATGACTCTTTAAATGATTTTGATATAGAGCTGGATTAATAAAAAGGGGATTTATTTATGAAAAGGTTTTTAAAAAAAATATTGTTAGTTATGTGCTTTGCACTGATACTGACAGGGTGTAAGAAAAAAGAAAAGCAGGAAATTACACCGGATGTTCTTGAATATCAGGATTTAAGGGGAACGCTTGGCGGTAAAAAATATAATAAAGTTGAGTTTTACAGGTATAACATTGCAGATGGCGCTCCGGACAATGCGGAGGATAAATCTGTATATGAAACAATAATGGCTATTAATAATCTATATAGCAGCCAGAGTGCAAAAGGAAATGCAAAATTTTTCTTTAGCTCATCAGCTTCCGTTGATAATTCTAAGGTAATGGCGCAGCTGATTGAAAACCTTTCTGCAGGTATACCGCTTCTTGTGTGGGGAGAATCACATGCGATAAATGCTGTTTCTCTTTACAGGGATTTGAATAATCCTAATGAATACAAGTTATATTGTTATGACAACAATGACCGTAAAGAATTAAAGGTGCTTACAATTAAGCGTATCAAGACATCATTCTGGAAGGACGGAGCAACGGCGTGGGGACATGATTATGTATATAGAATATATGATACAGATGGTGTTTTCACGGACAAAGGCAAAGAGGTTAATCTTAACTTTGATTTCGCAAGAGGGTTAAAAAACTAGGAATCATAAAATATGGTTCAGATGTGAGAGCCTGATTAACTTACCAGGAGGAACTTTAAAAATGAAATTTGGAAAAGCAGGAAAAAATAAGCACGCTGAAAAAATAAATTTATTGAACGGAAAACCAGCTTTAGATGATACAGAAAAGCAGGATATCAGAACAGAAGATATCAAAGACGATGGAATATATGAGCTGGAATTATCTCCCAGCATAATGCCGGAAAATAAGCCGGTGGAATCACCTTTTATTTTCAGGAAGGGATTGAAGATTAAGAGCAGAGACAGTAATGAGATTACCATGAAAAAATACATGAAGATGGATGAAAAGGGCAATCTTACTATTACTGACAGGTTAATTCTTAAAGAGCTTGTCAGGCTCAATATTGCTACAAGCAGGAATCTGAAAATTGTTCTTGGCTGTGACAGCATAAAGTCAGAACTTAAATTCCTGATTAACAATGGATTAGTGAAAAAGTTTTATTTTTCTTACCCTTCTGGAGAGGAAGAAGTTAAGACAGTGGATTTTTACGCCCCGGCAGAAACGGTAAGAAAGGTAAGGAATATAGGAGTTTCTCCATTCAGTAAATTAAAGCTGTTTGATGTGCAGATTGATACACCGCTTGACAGCTTAAGACGCCTGGAACTCAACATGTTTGATACAAGTTTCGTAAATGAACATGGCCAGAACATTGATAATCGTTATGTTGATTACTATTTCCTGAACAGGTACAAGGAATTCAGCATGACTGTTCCGTATATGTACCGAATGAAGAAGACGGAGCTGGGCCAGAAGTTTGTTATTATCCCCCTGTGTTCAAGGAGAAATCCTAAATGGAGAGCAGAACAGTTTAACAACATGATAAATATTGTTGAGATTTGCGAGATAGAATTTAAGGGATATACACCACTGTTTATCGTAAATGTAGAGGACAATTCTATGGCATGTGAATCAGAGGCAGGAAAAAGCGGGTATCAACAGCTTAAGTCTGTGCCAATATTCTATGTAAGCGACTGGGTTGTAAATAACAGTCCAATCCTTGACAATCTGATTATTGTTAAGGATTATGTAAAGGATAAATATGAGCTTGTGAGCTTGAGCATTTAATGATGCGGCTTTGCAGGCAGCAAAAGAAAATATGTCAGATTTTGAAAAGAGTTAGTATCGTTGCAGATATTAACTTTTTTTTTACATTTTTAGAAAATTTAATTTTTTAAGAAATGATGTTGACAACGCTTCGCAAGCGTCCGTCAAATTAGCTGGGGTTGGAACTTTCAACTATTAATTAAAAGGGACAAGGTTAGTGTCAACTACTCACCACCTAAAGGCAGTGGGCTTGTAACTGCCTAGTCGTAGTATCGGCTTTTGCCTCCGACCTTTAAACCCCAATAAGTATTGCTACTTAAAGTGGCGTTACATCATAGGGTGGTTGACAGCACCCTTTACAGCAAAGTTTACTCGGCTGTAACTGTACTAGGTACTTGACTATTTTCAATATAGTTTATTCCCATACGGTACAGATTCATAGCTCCAATGCGGTCATCATTAGATTTATAGCCACAGTTTTTACAATTAAACAAATGTATCTTTTTCTTACGATTAGCCTTTTCAACGTGTCCACAGATAGGACAACACTGGCTTGTGTAAGCAGGATTAACCTTAATCACAGTAGACTGATTCTGCTTAGCTTTGTACATAAGTTTATGTTCAAGGTCATAGAACGACCATGATACAGATACATAGCGGTCTTTTGTTTTAACTCGCTCTGTGGCACTTCTGATACCTGACAAATCTTCAAGCACGAACAATGTATGCTTTGGATTGTTTTTCACGAGTGCCTTTGATACTTGGTGGTTTACATCTTGCATCCAACGGTTTTCTCGTGAGCCGATAGCTTTTATTCTTCGTCTTGCAGATGGAGTCTGACGCATTTGAAGTTTTTTACGAAGTTTTGAATAGTTGGCACGTTTCTGCTTAATGGTCTTGCCACTGACAAAACCTGACCTATGCTTACTGTCATAGGTAGCAACGACAAAGTTAATACCTCTGTCAATACCTACAACATTACAGATGTCAGAAATATCACTTTCCACGACATCATAGGTCACAGGTATATGTAAGAAATACTTGCCGTGTTTATTTACAAGCTTAGCAGTACCAAACTTATAGATTGTATGGTCAAAATATTTAGACATACCTTCAGCAAAATATGGTAACTTTACACGACCTTTTAAGGTATTTATTGAAAAGCAGTTCTGTGTTAGGGAATAATCCCTGTTCCAAACAAGGTCATACTGAGGTTTCTTAAAAGATGGCTTAATCCACTTGGATTCATTCTCAAGGATAGTCTTGTATCTGGCTATAACAGTCTTAAAAACAGACTGAGCCATTTGGGATTTAAGCCCAAATTTTTCTCGAAGTATAGAATACAAAACTTTATTGAGAGAGAACTGTTTTAGGTCATGAGTGCGGAATACATAATCAGATACATAATTACAGGCGTTAGAATATACGGACATGGATTTGTCAAGCAAAGCTTTGTCGTTGACTGTAGCAGATATTTGTATTTTCGCTGTAATGGTTATCTGTTCCATAAAGATGCTCCTTTTGTTGATGTTTCACTAAATATATTATGAACTATTATTTAGTGAAAATCAATATATGGAGGTGAATTATGGATAACAGATATAACCGTCATAACAGAAGAAAATACAGTCTTAAAGTACACATTGTATTGGTTACAAAGTATCGTCCGCCACCATACAAAAGTACATTGAAAGCCAAGGTTAATGGCTAAAAATTTACATGGCTCCTCCCACCTCCCAAGGGAAGTGGGTTTCCACCTACAACCAAACGAAAGGATTTTGTTTATGAAAAGTGTAAGAGATCCGCCGGAAATAATTAATGTACTTTCCAACACTAGATTCTAAGAAAGGGGAAAGATATATTTAATGTTAGTGGCGTTAAATATATCAGGTTAATATGAAAAAACGAATAACAGCAGCTTTGCTTACTGCAATTCTTGTAATCAGTTGTTTCCCATCTGCAGGAATGAGTACGGTAACCAAGGCTGATGAACCGAAAACAGAAAACAGCATCCTGACAAAGATATCCGAAGATGCTGAGTTAAATTACAACCCTCAAACCGGAAAATATGAGGGAATGGCCAGATTACAGGTTACAGGAATACAGGATGAACAGTGTATAGTTCTTAATGTCAATGACATAAAAGATACAAATGGCTGTACCCTTGACATTACCTTTATTGACAATGAGGATAAAGAAGAAATGACATATAAAAATGGTGATGTGATCACTATTAAATATGCTGCAAGTGATTATGAGTATAATGTTGCTTACAATATCCATTTAGAAGTAAAGGGAACAGTAAAAAAGGATTACAGGGCAGGTGAGATACCGGAGTTGTCTTCATCAGAGTGGAAATATGAAATATCCGGGGATACGGTAACCCTTAGTAAGTACATAGGAAACAATGCAGATATCGTGATTTATCCACAGTATTCTATTACGGGAGCTGTTTATAATACCCGAATGAAAATCACGCAATACAGCACAGCGTATTCAGGAGATATGGATGATTACGATTCAAACAATGATTATTCAGAAATAAATGATGCAGACGGACCGTTTGTGAATAACACGAGAATCAAATCAGTAAAATTTCTTGATGGTGTAAAAATAGGTGATGAAACATCAAAAGATACTGTAGTGTGTGCTGATACCTTAAATGACTACAGCAATATATATGGCAGCATACAATCTATAGCGGATTCCACAGTGTATAAAGCACTTGATGAGCAGGGTTCTCTTGATATGTATGGTAATAGCACTGTAGAGACGATAGAAGGACAAAACATGAAAGCCATGTTTGCCGGATGTACTTCTCTTGAAAAAGTAGAAAACATTCCTGAT
>ENA-OOZV01000299-OOZV01000299.1-human-gut-metagenome-genome-assembly--contig:-NODE-299-length-13964-cov-1.470199_pt1 | contig 13964 bp, 9 predicted proteins | sample MGYA00241051_ERZ501418 | MGnify/ENA primary metagenome ERZ501418 (study PRJEB25962, sample SAMEA2042512) | human gut metagenome | biome: human gut; feature: human-associated habitat; material: faeces... | reverse complement strand
ATTGCAGTGTTATACAGCATTTCGCAAGGAATGCCGGGTCTGGCGATCGAAGCGATCTTTTCCTGAATATCCAGACAAACCTGATGAGCGGTATATGCTTCTTCCGACAATTTGCCGATAGAGAACACACGGCTCATATCGCCCATATATCCGTTGAAGTTGCCTCCCAGATCGACCATAACACTTTGTCCTTCTTTCAGCGGAGTCTTGTCAGCGCCTCCGGGCAAGGCAGGATCGAGTCCGCGACCCCCTAAAGCAAAATCGTAGGGAGAAGGATAACCGGCATTATCTCCGGTCAGCACACTTCCCATGAAGATTTCCATGCTGCGGCCAAACACGCGGAAGATGCCGAGGCAACCTTGAAGACGCATCAGACGTTCGATTTCTATCGAGAACTCGATATCTGTCATTCCAGGGTAATATGCGAACGGAATCTGTTCGTATGCCTTGGCATGCGCCATGCCCGAACGACGGAACATTTCGATTTCGATAGCTGTCTTCACGCTGCGTGCCTGACGGATCAGCGGTGTCCCGTTCACGACTTCAGCGTCCGGGAACAAACCTGCCAGACGAACATATTCGGTATAAGGAAGTTCGTCGCCTTCCAGCATCAGTTTAGTCAATTAACTCCAGCGGCTTGTTCTTTCAGAATATCGACGATCTGTTCCGGCTTGCGGATGGGGAACGAGTGTTCGCCTGTGATATTGTTGGGCCGCTTGAAAAACAGCAGTGCCGGTGAATGAAGAGGGAGATAAAGATAGCCGCTGACTACACAGCCATAGGTGTAGATTAAATTTGCATTACAAGTAATGAGGGCGGCATCAATGCCCTGTGACACCATCAGACTGCGAATCTTGTCGCGGCGGAGTTTTAATTCGGGTTGTAGCATTTTTTATTGTTATTACTGTATAATGCTACAAAGATAATTAATTCCATTGAAAATAATGTTAATCTCAAAAAAATAGCGCTACCCGCGTCCTGTCACAGGAGGCGAGCAGCGCAAACCACAAATACAAATACAACTAAACAAAGTCTCTTTTAAATAACGCCTTGTCCCATCATAGCGTGAGCTACTTTCATGAATCCGGCAATGTTAGCTCCCTTCACATAATGATATATCCGTCGGGTTCTGTACCGTATTTCACGCATTGTGCATGGATACCGTGCATGATGGCGTGGAGTTTTTCGTCCACTTCAGCAGCGCTCCAGCTCAGGTGCATGGCGTTCTGAGACATTTCCAGCCCGGAAGTGGCAACACCACCAGCGTTGACTGCCTTACCCGGAGCATACATTATTTTCTTTTCGATAAATAAGTCGATTGCTTCCGGTGTACATCCCATGTTGGAAATTTCTCCTACGCAGAGCACTTGGTTCTTGATCAGGTTCTGTGCATCCTCGCCGTTCAATTCGTTCTGGGTAGCACATGGCAGTGCGATGTCTACTTTCACTTCCCACGGACGACGTCCCGGTACGAAAGTAGAGCCAGGGAATTTTTCAGCGTATGGAGCCACGATATCGTTACCCGATGCACGCAGTTCGAGCATATAGTCAATCTTTTCTCCGCTGATACCTTCCGGGTCATAAATATAACCGTCCGGTCCGGAGATGGTAACTACCTTTGCTCCCAATTGAGTAGCTTTGGTGGCAGCTCCCCATGCCACATTACCGAATCCGGAGATGGCTACTGTCTTTCCTTTTATTTCGATGCCCTTTTCGTCGAGCATGTGTTTTACGAAATACAAGCCGCCGAAGCCCGTAGCTTCCGGACGAATCAGTGAACCTCCGAATTCAAGTCCCTTGCCGGTAAATGTACCTGTAAATTCGCGGGTCAGTTTCTTGTACATGCCGAACATGTAACCTACTTCACGTCCGCCTACACCAATATCACCAGCCGGAACATCCATATCCGGTCCTAAATGACGCCACAATTCCAGCATGAAAGCCTGGCAGAAGCGCATGATTTCTGCATTGCTCTTGCCGCGTGGAGAGAAATCAGAACCACCTTTACCGCCACCCATAGGCAGGGTGGTCAGGCTGTTTTTGAAGGTCTGCTCAAAGCCGAGGAACTTCAGGATGCCCTGATTGACAGAAGGATGGAAGCGCAGGCCGCCCTTGTAGGGGCCGATGGCGCTGTTGAACTGTACGCGGTAGCCTAAGTTTGTCTGCACTTCGCCTTTGTCGTCTACCCATGTCACACGGAATGTGAAAATACGGTCCGGCTCTACCAGCCGTTCAATGATTTTTGCCTTTTCAAATTCGGGGTGTTGATTGTAAATATCTTCGATAGAAAGCAATACTTCCCTGACTGCCTGAAGGTACTCAGATTCACCTGGATGCTTGGCTTCCAGTGATGACATGATTTTGTTAATGTCCATAATCAAATAATTTAAGGTCTGACAAAATGAAATATTTTGTATATGCAAAGATAGGAAAATACCTGTATCGTCAAAGAGTTTTACCCGAAAATTTGAGCGTTGGATTGAATTTTGTTAGTTTTTTATCAACTCTCAAGAAAGATTTGCAAAAATCGTGTGAAATTCCGAATTTTGTTTCTGTAATATAAGCTTTAAAAGAAGATACCATGCTCACCAAACTAAGAATTAAACTCCGTCAGCTTTATTTCAAGGATACGCAGTTTGCCAACCTGATGACAAAGCGTATATTCAACGTATTGTTGGTGGCCAATCCCTACGATGCGTTCATGCTGGAAGATGACGGTCGCATTGACGAAAAGATTTTCAATGAATACATGAACCTGAGTTTGCGCTATCCTCCTCGTTTCACGCAGGTCTCTACGGCAGAAGAAACCTGGGAACAGTTGCGCAACACCATGTTCGACTTGGTAATCTGTATGCCGGGCTCTGACAATAGCGATACCTTCGACATTGCCCGCGATATTAAAAAGGAATATCCGCATCTTCCGCTGGTGGTATTGACACCTTTCTCGCATGGTATCAAGGAACGAATGGAACATGAAGACCTGAGCATCTTTGAGTATGTGTTCTGCTGGTTGGGAAATACCGACCTGCTGGTGTCCATCATCAAGCTGATAGAAGACAAGATGAACCTGGAGCATGACATCAAGGAAGTCGGCGTACAGATGATCATGTTGGTGGAAGATTCCATCCGCTTCTATTCCTCCGTATTGCCCAACCTCTACAAGTTCGTTCTCCGCCAGAGCCAGGAGTTTGCTACGGAAGCTTTGAACGAGCACCAGCGTACCCTTCGTATGCGTGGACGTCCTAAAATCGTATTGGCCCGTTCCTATGAGGAAGCCACGGAACTATATAATAAGTACCAGAATAACGTGCTCGGTATTATTTCTGATGCCCGTTTCCCTCACGATGGTGTCAACGACCCGCAGGCTGGTGTAACCTTGCTGCGTGAAGTCCGCAAACGCGATCCGTTTATACCTCTTATTCTTCAGTCGGCTGAGGAAAGCAATCGTTGCTATGCACCGGAGCTGGATGCCGTATTCATTGATAAGAACTCCAAGAAGATGAATATCGACCTTCGTGAGGCGGTGTCAGACAACTTTGGCTTTGGTGACTTTATTTTCCGTGACCCTCATACCATGAAAGAAGTGGCCCGTATTCATAACCTGAAGGAGCTGCAGAATGTGATATTTGCCATCCCTGCCGAGTCTTTCCTTTATCATATCAGCCGCAACCATATTTCGCGCTGGCTGTATTCACGTGCCATCTTCCCGGTAGCCGAATTCTTGAAGCAGATTACGTGGGAATCTCTTCAGGATATTGATGCACACCGACAGATTATTTTCGAAGCCATCGTAAAATACCGCAAGATGAAGAATCAGGGAGTGGTAGCCGTGTTCCAGCGCGACCGCTTCGACCGTTATTCCAATTTTGCCCGTATCGGTGATGGTTCGTTGGGAGGAAAGGGACGCGGTCTGGCTTTCATTGACAACATGGTAAAACGCCATACAGAGTTCGATGAGTTTGAGAATGCCTCCGTCATGATTCCGAAAACCGTAGTCCTCTGTACCGATATATTCGACGAGTTTATGGACTCCAATCAGTTGTACCAGATAGCCCTGAGCGATGCGGCCGACGACGTGATTCTTCGTGCCTTCCTTCGTGCCAAGTTGCCCGACCGGCTGGTAGAGGATTTCTTTGCTTTCTTCGATGCGGTGAAGGCACCGATTGCCATCCGTTCCTCCAGTCTGTTGGAAGACTCCCATTACCAACCCTTTGCCGGAATCTATTCCACTTACATGATTCCCTATCTGGACGATAAGTACGAAATGCTCCGTATGTTAGGCGATGCCATCAAGGGAGTGTATGCTTCCGTATATTATAAGGATAGTAAAGCCTACATGCAGGCTACCAGCAACGTGATTGACCAGGAGAAAATGGCCGTCATCCTGCAGGAAGTGGTCGGCACCCAGTATGGCGACCGCTATTATCCGGCCATTTCCGGAGTAGCCCGTTCCATTAACTATTATCCGATTAATGATGAACTGGCCGAAGAAGGAACTGTCAGTCTGGCTTTGGGATTAGGAAAATACATAGTAGACGGTGGATTGACCTTGCGCGTATGTCCGTACCATCCTACACAAGTACTTCAGACCAGCGAAATGGAAATTGCCTTGCGTGAAACACAGACCCGTTTCTATGCCCTCGACTTAAAGAACTTAGGACAGAACTTCTCGCTCGATGACGGGTTCAACCTGTTGAAACTCCATGTGAAAGACGCTGAAGCCGACGGAGCTTTGAACTTCATCGCTTCTACCTACGATCCGTACGACATGGTGATACGCGATGGTATTTATCCCGGCGGCCGCAAGCTGATAACCTTTGCCAACATCCTTCAGCACGATGTCTTCCCGCTGGCCCGCATCTTGCAGTTGGCCCAGAAATACGGTCAGGGCGAAATGCGCCGTCCGGTAGAAATCGAGTTTGCCGTCAATTTTGATGCCCGTACGAAGAGCGGCATCTTCTATCTGTTGCAGATACGTCCGATGGTTGATGTAAAAGCCGGACTGGATGAAGACCTGAGCGTGATTCCCGATGAACGTTTGTTGCTCAAGAGCGAAAACTCATTGGGACACGGTGTGATGGATGATATACAGGATGTGATTTATGTTAAGACAGAAGGTTATTCCGCTTCCAATAACCAGTTGATAGCTTACGACATTGAGAAACTCAACCGTCGTTTCCTCGATGAAGGGAAACACTACATATTGGTTGGCCCCGGACGCTGGGGAAGCAGTGATACGTGGTTGGGCATTCCGGTGAAATGGCCCAACATTTCGGCTGCCCGTATCATCGTGGAAGCCGGACTGACTAATTATCGGGTAGACCCCAGTCAGGGAACTCACTTCTTCCAAAATCTGACTTCTTTCGGGGTGGGATACTTTACCATCAATGCCTATATGAACGATGGTATCTACAACCAGGCCTTGCTCGACAGCATGCCGGCGGTAGAAGAAACCAAATACCTGCGCTGGGTACGGTTTGAGAAACCTTTATCCGTCAAGATGGACGGAAAGAAAAAGCTCGGTGTGGTAGAGCTGCCGGAAGACTGACCGGTTTTAATCGAGAACTTATTTATTCACAGGGGCAAGCCTTGACTTGGAAAAGTCGGGACTTGCCCTAATTATTTTTAGCAAAATGAAAAATGTTTCTATCAAATTGAAATTTAGGAGATCTGTGAATCCAGAAAAAGAAGGTTCATTGATTTACCAATTGATTTACGAACGTAAGGTTTGTAGAATCACAAGTAAGTATAAAATTTTCAATCATGAATGGGATGAAGCTACAGGGCAAATACTTTTCTCCTCTTTAGATTCATCTCGTGACAGTCAGTTGGGCATGATTCGGTTCAATGTAGACTGGGAGTTACATCAACTTTGTAAAATTGTAGATACACTGGCTCTTTCAGGTCAGGAATGGACATTTTCTGATTTGACATCACATTTTAATTCGTTTATTGATAAGGATTCCAGTGTGTTTCATTTTATTCAGATGCAGATACAGCGTAAAAAACAGTTGGGTAAAGTCCGTTCCAGTGAAACCTATCAGGCTACCCTCAATAGTTTCATGTCTTTCCGTTGCGGAGTTGATTTGACTTTCGACATGATTGACTCCGAATTGATGGAACTCTATGAAGCTGAATTGCAGAACCGTGGACTGACCCGTAATACCAGTTCGTTCTATTTGCGCATACTGCGCACCAACTACAAGCTGGCTGTAGAAAAAGGGTTGACCCAGGATTGTCATCCTTTTAAGCGAGTGTATTGTGGTATAGATAAGACGGTAAAGAGAAGTTTGTCTTTTGCGAAAATCAAGCAGATCAAAGAACTGGATTTATCTTTGACCCCATCCTTGGATTTTGCCCGCGACATGTTTCTTTTCAGTTTCTGTACCCGAGGCATGTCATTTGTAGACATGGCTTATCTCAAAAAGAAAGATTTAAAGAATGGTTATCTTACTTATAGGCGGAAAAAAACCGGTCAGTTGCTGACCGTTGAATGGACTCGGCAGATGCAGGATATTATAGATAAGTACCCGATAAATCCTACCCAATACCTGCTTCCTTTAATTCTGCGTGAAGATGGTAGTGAGCGGCGCCAGTATCAGAATCAGATGATGAAGATAAACAGGCATTTAAAAGATATAGCTTCTTTGATTAAATTACCTGTTTCTTTGTCTTTGTATTATAGCCGTCATAGCTGGGCAACTATTGCGCGTGGGAAAGATATTCCATTATCCGTCATCAGTGAGGCATTGGGGCATGATTCTGAAATCACTACCCAAATTTACCTGGATTCCATAAAATCGGTGGAAGTTGATAAAGCGAATCGAAAAATCTTGAAAGATTTGTAAGTCTTTAAGAAAAAGAATATCTCCTAAGATGAGATAATCTTTCTGCTGCAAAGATAGAAAATTAAATTTATATTCTATTAAGTTATTACTTTTATCTTATTGGCAAATTGTTTTTTTAAGACAATTTTATGTACTATTTATTTTTATGGCAACATTTCCCAAATTCACCTCCAGATACTTCTTTTTTTATCTGCCAATTCTTTTAAGTTTAATGGTATTTTCTCTGTTTCACAGTGTGGGATATAAAAACCACAGTGTGGGATATATATTTCACACTGTGAAATACAAATCCCACACTGTGAAACAGAGTTTTTGCAAAGTAGTTATGAAAAAATGATTAGAACAAAATAAACTATCAATAAGAATCTTTTTCTTTATGTAAATTTTCATCCATTTAAATCTTATCATTATGACTACGTTTTCTATCGTCATTGTACCCACAAAAAGATTAGCGAATGGAAAGCACAGAATACGTATTGCTGTTGCTCACCAAGCGCAAACTCGTTACATCGCAACTCCTTTTATCTTAGACTCTATTTCACAGCTTAAGAAAGGACGAGTCGTCCGCCATGAAAATGCAGCACAAATAAATCTTTGCCTACAACGGACAATAAATGAATATATACTTATACTTTCTTCTATAAAGCATGCTAATCAACTTACATGCACACAACTTATTCATTCTATTCAAGAGGAAGAACGTAAAAAGTATTTGACATTTGATGTTATAGCTAAAGAATTTCTATCAACTTTACAATCAGAAAGCAGAATAAAATCATATAAACTATATAAAACGGCAATTTCACATTTTAATCGATTTTTAAAAAAAGAGCATGATATACCGCTTGAACAAATCAGACCATCTCATATTCATCAATATCAGAATTTTCTAGAAAAAAGAGAACTGTCCAGTACTACCGTCCGTATTTATCTTACTCTGATAAAAGTTATCCTTAATTATGCTATTAAAATGGACTATATTCATTATAAAGTCCACCCATTTGCTGCATGTATATTGCCTTCTTCCCGTATCAGAAATCTTGATTTAACAGTTGATGAATTAAAATCATTGCGAGATGTTTCATTAAAAGAACAGAATCTATTAATCGTACGAGATTTATTTATGCTGACATATTATCTAGGAGGTATTAATCTAAAAGATTTATTAGATTGTCATTTTGAGGAAAACAATCTGATATTATCCTACATAAGGCATAAAACTTATCGAACAAAACATGGAGAAAATGAAATCGTTTTTTCTATTCAGCCTGAGGCACAACAAATTATTTCAAAATATAGAACTGATAAAGGTTTCTTGAAGTTTGGCCCTTATGAGAGTCACAATAAGGTTTATAGTTTAATTTATCGTTACCTTACCCGTATAGCTCGTGAAGCAGGAATTACTTCTTCTATTTCCTATTATTCTGCTAGAAAATCCTTCGCCCAGCATGGATATAACATCGGAATACAAATAGAAACAATTGAATATTGTATTGGGCATAGTATGAAAAGTAACCGTCCTATAGGCAATTATATTAGAGTTATGCGTTCTCATGCCGATATTGCGATGAGAAGAATTTTTGATGAACTTCTTTAAACTTATTCTTCATAATTACATGGTAATAAGCTTTAGCATTTAATAATCAGGCAATTGTATTAAGACTAGAACTAACTTTTGTTTAACTTAACCAAATTAGAGGTATGAAAGACAGAAATTGTTCTAGTCTGATGCGTTGCGCTTCCAGCCTGCAACGTTTGTTCTTCTTGGCCTTGTTGTCTATCATCGCGATTGGCGCGTATGCACAAGGCAAGACAGTGTCGGGAACTGTACTCGACAAAAGTGGGGAATCTGTAATTGGTGCGAGTGTAGTAGTAAAAGGAACTACCAACGGTACCATTACTGACTTTGACGGTAAGTTTACCTTATCTAATGTACCAAACAATGCTTCGCTTGAAATCAGCTTCGTGGGCTACAAGACTCAGGTGATTCCGGTACAAGGAAAAAACACATTTAATGTAACGATGGTCGAAGACACTGAAGTACTCGATGAAGTAGTCGTTGTTGGTTATGGTGTAGCTAAAAAATAAGATGTAACTGGTGCCATGGTCAATGTTGGGGCTGAAGCATTAACAGAACGTCCTGTAAGTAATGCTTTTGAAGCTTTACAAGGAAAAGCTGCCGGTGTTGATATTACAACCAGTGAACGCCCGGGTACTGTAGGAGATATCCGTATACGTGGTGCTCGTTCTTTAACTGCCAGTAGCGATCCGTTATACGTTGTTGATGGTGTACCCTTGCTGTCTGGAGCAGCTATTGAAACATTAAACCCACGAGACATTGAAAGTATCGATATCTTGAAAGATGCTTCAGCTACAGCTATTTATGGTTCTCGTGGTGCCAATGGTGTAATCATCGTAACTACCAAACAAGGTAAAGAAGGACGCTTTAGCCTGAACTATTCAGGAACTGTAACTATCTCAAATATCGTAGATAAATCTCCATCTATGAGTGCAGCAGATTATGTAGAATACCGTCGTTGGGCTGCTTACAATGCTGATCCTAGTAAATATGCAAGTCCTTATCAACCAACTAAAGAAAATGATGCACAATTATTCGCTGATGATCCGTATGCACTGGCTAACATCAATAAAGGATGGGTTAACGGAAGCTGGAATCCTGCATTAGTTGGTAATACAGACTGGACTGATTTTGTAACTCAGACAGGTATTGCACATGAACATACGATTAGCGCTAGTGGTGGTACTGAAAAAGTAAATGCTTATGCTTCATTTGGTTATCTGGATAACCAGGGAACTCAACAGGGACAATGGTACAAGCGTTACCTGCCAAAATGAGTGTAAACATCAATCCTACTAAATGGTTCCAGTTAAGCGCAAACATTAACGCCTCATGGAGTGAACAAGATTATGGTATGTCTACCTTAAAAGGACAGTCAAGTTCTGTTCCTGATGCTATTTATGGAGCAGCAAAAGCAATCTATAACTATGCTGTTCCTTACGATGACAACGGTGAATTGATTATGCAACCTGGTGGTGGTATTCAGAACACTGTAATTGGTGAAACTGAAAAATCCACACAACAATCTCAGACCATGCGTGCACTGGCCAATTTCTCAGCAACTCTGGATTTTGGAGAAATGTGGAGCCCATTAAAAGGCTTACGCTATAAACTAAACTTTGGTCCTGATTTCCGTCACTGGAGAGAAGGTGCATACATTGATGCAACATCAGCCAATCGTGGAGCTGGCGCTAACAGTTGGGCACGTTTGCAAAATGCACGCGATTTGTCATGGACATTGGACAATATGATTATGTATGATCGTACTTTTGCTGAGAAACATAAAGTAGGAGTAACCTTATTGCAAACCGCTTCTTCATGGAATGCTGAAAGCAGTGCAATAGAAGCAGAAAATATTCCAAATAAAGACTTCCTTTGGAATGCATTCAGCAATTCAAATAACAACCCGACTGATGCTGCAAATAATGTAGGAATTAGTTCTGGCTTGACTGAGCGTCAATTAGCTTCTTACATGTTCCGCGTAAACTATGGATTCATGGACAAATACCTGTTGACTGTAACAGGCCGTTGGGACGGTGCTTCTCAGCTCTCCCCAGGACACAAATGGGATTTCTTCCCTTCTGCTTCTTTAGCTTGGCGTATCAACCAAGAAGAATTTTTGAAAGACGTACAATGGCTAAATAACTTAAAGATTCGTGCAGGTGTGGGTGTAACAGGTAACGCAGCTATCAGCCCTTATGCAACCAAAGGAGATATCACATCTGTTATGTTACCATTCAACGGCATGAGCGATCAGTTAGGATATGTAACAAATGAACCTTATTATGTGAAAGATGGCAAACCTATGGCTAATCAAGAACTCGGATGGGAAAAGACCACACAAGCCAACTTTGGTATTGACTTTGGATTCTTAAACAACCGTATCAGTGGTAGCATCGATGCCTATTTTTCACGTACTAATGACCTGCTGATGAACATGACAATCCCAACCCTGACTGGTTATGGTTCTACTTATGCTAACGTTGGTAAAACAAAAAATCATGGTATTGAATTTACCGCAAACTTTATCCCTGTTCAGTTAGCTAACGGATTCACATGGGAATCTTCGTTCAACGCAGCTTATCAGAAAGACGAAATTGTAGAACTGGCTTATGGAAAGAACGACATGGTAGACAACAGCTGGTTTATCGGTCAATCTATTGGAGTATTTTATGGTATACAAGGTAATGGTTTATGGCAAGACACTCCTGAAGACCAAGCTGAAATGGCCAAATTCAATGAAAACGGACATAACTTCACACCAGGTAGTGTTCGCCCTGTAGACCAAGACGGAAACTACGTTATTGATGATGATGACCGCGTAATTCTTGGAAATAAAAATCCTAAATGGACAATGGGATGGACCAACAACTTCTCATGGAAAGGTATTGAATTAGGTGTTACTATGTACGGACGTATGGGATACATGGTAGATGGTAAAGGAAACGCAATGGATGCAAACTATAATGCAACAGAAGCACTAAATGACTTCTGGACTCCAGAAAACACCGATGCAGAATTCCAAAAACCAGTTTACAAGAATGGAGACCCGTATGCTAGTGCTATCGGTTACCGAAAAGCTTCTTTCTTGAAGGTTCGTAACGTATCATTGGGATACAACTTCCCTAAAAATATCATCTCTCGTATTGGACTTGGAAACCTGAAGATTTATGCACAAGCTGTAAATCCAGGTAGTATCTACCAATCAATCAGCTGGTATGACCTGGATACGAATGCTACCTATTTCAATCGTAGCTTCGTCTTCGGTTTGGAAATTGGATTCTAAAATATAATGTTCAAACATTAAATTGATTATACAATGAATAACAAATTAAGAAATATAGGACTCGGAGTATTGGCATTATCTGCTGTCACTCTTTCTTCTTGCAGTGACAGCTTCCTGGATGAAGAACTGACTACACAATACTCTACTGAATATTTTGATACGCCAGAAGGACTGGAAGATTTAACAATTTCTCTCTATGGCAATATCCGTTGGCATTTTGGCTATGAATGGGCATACGGTATCACTCTTTATGGAACAGATGAATTCACCATGGGAGGTGATAACACATCTTGGATTTGGAACACATACGACCCTGCATTAAATCCAGCCAACTATACAACAGCATTGGGAGCTCCTAATGGTAATTGCCCGGGAGTTTCAGCTCTTTGGGATGAAATGTATTACGGTATTGCTTCGGCCAATACTATCATTACAAAAGCTGAAGACGTATTCACGGATGAAGCGAAGCGTAAACTTTGCTTAGCTCATGCTTACTTCCTTCGAGGATATAATTATTATCGCTTGGCAGCACAGTATGGACACTTTGTAATTCAAAATGAACCAGTAAATACCGTTGTTCGTAATTTCACACGCTCTACAGAAGAAGAATGCTGGGAACAAGTTATTTCAGATCTTCGTCAAGCATATAATCTGTTTGAAGGAGAAAACTTCACATACGGAAAAGGCATTAGCTGGACAAAAGCTACAGCTGCTCACTTCCTAGCAAAAGCATTATTATTCCGTGCATCTGAGCGCAACAACAGCTGGAATAGTAAATACATTGAACAAGACCTAAAAGATGCCATTGAAGCATGTACCTATGCTATCAATGCTCGTGGTGGAGAAAGTGGCTTAGTAGCTAACTACAGTGACTTATATGCTAACTGGAAAGGTGTAGATTGTGACATTGAGCAAACTGATGAGATTCTAATGGCTGCAGGACATAACGCCAGCAGCGCTACCATTGGTCGCTTTAGAAACCGTACTTATAACTACTTCACGATGCAGTTCCGTACCGTCACAGCACAATGGACTCAACGTGGCCAATTTATCGGAGGAATGGAGTTCCAACGCTGCCGTCCCACAGAATATGCTTATGCCATCTTCGACCATGTAAACGATGCTCGTATGTGGAAAACATTCCGCACCATCTATGGTATCAATAAAATTGTGGATAAGGATCTTGCTGCACAAAAAGGACTTAGACTCGGAGATCCATCATGTGTCATGATTCTAAACACTCCAGATGATAATACATACAACAACTATAAATTTGGGAATGCTACAGGTAATCCTACTTGGAAAGATGATAATAATGTGCTGGGCAATGGCGCCGGAAAATGGGCACCAGCTTCATTAGTTCTTTACCAGAACGGCCAATATGTAGGTAATACATTTGGAACAACTGCAACCAATGCATCTAACTTCTTTGCCGGCATCAACAAAACAGATGACTGCTCACGTACTGCAGAAAAAGGGGATGCTCATAGAGATGTAACTATGGCTCGTTTAGGAGAAACATATCTGGTACGTGCCGAATGCTATGTGCGTCAAGGAGAATACGACTTAGCAAAAGCTGATATCGATGTAATTCGTAAACGTGCACAGTGGAAAGCTGGAGAAGAACGTGATGTATATGAAAGTGCTGATGATTACTTTGAAACAGCAAACTCAACAGCAAACAACACTTTCAACACTGTAAATGAAGCAGGTGAAACAATTGCAGCAACTTTGATCGAAATGAACAAATGGTCTAATCCTAAAAAGAATACTTATTATTTATCTAACCCTGGATTGGCTAGAACTACTGCAGCTTCTGATTTGACAAACTGGACTTTCGATAATCTGCCTGTTGAAGACCAAAAAGTAATGGACAAATTGGGAATCAGCGACAAGCGTGAACGTGCCATCAACTTTATTCTAAATGAACGTACACGTGAACTTTTGGGTGAATGGGTTCGCTGGGAAGACTTATCACGTACAGGCACACTTATCAAACGTGCTAAGGCATTTAATTCAGAAGCTGCCGGCAACATTACTGAAGGCAAACATGAATTACGCCCTATTCCTCAGTCATTTTTGGATGGTTTGAAAAATGAAGATGGTTCAAACTTACCTGAAGAAGAATTAAAGGCTTGGCAAAACCCTGGATATTAATTGTATTATCCATTAAATACCAAGAGGCTGTCTCAAAATTGAAGTGACCCCCAAAAGTTGGACAGGTTAAACATTATCCCGTAATAGAAAGAGT
>ENA-OOZV01000288-OOZV01000288.1-human-gut-metagenome-genome-assembly--contig:-NODE-288-length-14378-cov-2.153739_pt1 | contig 14378 bp, 9 predicted proteins | sample MGYA00241051_ERZ501418 | MGnify/ENA primary metagenome ERZ501418 (study PRJEB25962, sample SAMEA2042512) | human gut metagenome | biome: human gut; feature: human-associated habitat; material: faeces... | reverse complement strand
CGACTTATAAGGCATATATAGACTTTGCTTCTGCAAACGGTATCGAGTATGTGATACTTGACGAGGGATGGGCAGTGAACTTACAGGCGGATTTGATGCAGGTTGTCAAGGAGATTGACCTGAAAGAACTGGTAGATTACGCAGCTTCCAAAAATGTAGGTATCATCCTTTGGGCCGGTTATCATGCATTCGAGCGTGATATGGAAAATGTGTGCCGTCATTATGCCGAAATGGGAGTAAAGGGTTTCAAAGTGGACTTTATGGACCGTGACGATCAGGAAATGACTGCATTCAACTATCGTGCCGCTGAAATGTGTGCTAAATACAAGCTGATTCTTGACCTGCATGGCACTCATAAGCCTGCCGGATTGAACCGTACTTATCCGAATGTGTTGAATTTCGAAGGAGTCAATGGGTTGGAGCAGATGAAATGGAGTTCACCGTCAGTAGATCAGGTGAAGTATGATGTGATGATTCCTTTCATCCGTCAGGTTTCCGGTCCGATGGATTATACGCCGGGTACTTTTGATATTCTTTATGAAAAGACACGCAATTCCCCACGCCGCAAGAAGTGGAATGACTTGGATAAAGGAAACAGCCGTGTGAATACCACCTTGGCAAAGCAGATAGCCAATTGGGTTGTCATTTATTCTCCGTTGCAGATGGCTTCGGATATGATTGAGAACTATGAAGGGCATCCTGCCTTCCAGTTCTTCCGGGATTTTGATGCGGACTGTGACTGGTCCGAAGCCTTGCAGGGCGAACCGGGAGAGTTTGTAGCTGTGGTGCGGAAAGCGAAAGATAAATATTTCCTGGGAGCCACCACGAATGAAGAGTCGCGTACACTCACCATTCCATTGGATTTCCTGGAGAAAGATAAAAAATACCATGCCGTGATTTATGCTGATGGAGAAGATGCCGACTGGAAAACGAATCCTACTTCGTATCAGATTAAGGACAAAGAGGTGACAGCAGCCGATACCTTGTCTGTAGTCATGGCAAAAGGTGGTGGACAAGCGGTGAGCTTTATTCCTATAACTGACTGATTTACCAAATGCTTCGTCCTATTGCGTTTATAGATTCCGAAAGGTAACTTCATCTCCTTCTGAAAGGGGATGAAGTTATCTTCGGTTATAGCCGAATTCAACAACCTTAATACTTAGATATAAATGAAAACAACCGAAACCCCAACTCCGGCCAGACGCCGTAGTCCTATTTTTTGGGTTCCCACCGCTTATTTTGGTATGGGGCTCCCTTTTGTTGTCCTCAATATGGTAGCTGTACTGATGTACAAAGGTCTGGGAGTCAGTGATGCGAAAATAGCCTTCTGGACCTCCCTTATCATGCTTCCCTGGACATTGAAACCCCTTTGGAGCCCGCTACTCGAAATGTACCGTACCAAGAAATTCTTTGTCGTCCTCACCCAGATGGTGTCGGGAGTCACTTTCGGGTTGATTGCCTTGTCGCTTCATCTTCCGTCCTTTTTTGCAATCACTATCGCCTTGTTCGCCATTGTCGCCTTTAGCGGGGCAACGCACGATGTGGCCTGTGACGGGGTATATATGGACGAGTTGAATGCACAGGAACAGGCTAAGTATATAGGTTGGCAAGGTGCTTTTTATAACGTAGCCAAGATTATCGGTACAGGTCTGCTGGTTTATCTGGCCGGTTTCTTGAAAGATGAATACGAAGGTCCTGCCGAAGATGCGGTACTCTATTCCTGGACGGTCATTATGATTGTCCTCGGAGGAGTGATGTTCGCTTTGGGACTTTATCATACCCGTATGCTGCCTTCGGGCAAGCATGCCCATTCGGTCACCTCTTTTTCGCAGAGTATGGCCGAGTTATGGAATGTCATCCGGAACTTCTTTACTAAAAAGCATATCGTTTATTACATCTGCTTTATTATTTTATATCGTTTTGCCGAAGGGTTTGTGATGAAAATTGTACCTTTGTTCCTGAAAGCCGGTCGTGATGTGGGCGGTTTGGGATTGACAGAACAGGAGATTGGCATTTATTACGGAACCTTCGGAGCGGCAGCTTTCGTACTCGGTTCATTGCTGGGCGGATATTATATTTCCGCACGTGGATTGAAAAAGACTTTGTTCTCCTTGTGTTGTGTATTCAATCTGCCTTTTATGGCTTACACGCTGCTTGCCATTTTCCAACCGCAGAGTGCGCCTCTTATCGGCGGAGCCATTGTGCTGGAGTATTTCGGATATGGCTTCGGCTTTGTGGGACTTACCTTGTTCATGATGCAACAGGTGGCTGCCGGCCCTCATCAGATGGCGCATTATGCTTTTGCATCGGGTATCATGAACCTGGGTGTCATGTTGCCCGGTATGATGTCCGGATATGTCAGCGACTGGCTGGGCTATAAACTGTTTTTCATCTTTGTGCTGGTGGCTGCCATTCCGGCATTCCTGATGACTTGGTTTGTACCCTTCACGCACGAAGACAAGAAATAGAGAAAAACTATTAACCTAACAAAAAAGAGAATATGAGTGAATTGAAGATTGCGGGCAATCCGTTGCCCGGTATGCCGTGGGAGGAACGTCCCGAAGGTTGTAAAAATGTAATGTGGAGATGTAGCGCGAATCCCATCATTCCCCGTGATTTGCTGCCTACATCCAATAGTATATTCAATAGTGCGGTAGTACCTTTCGGCGAAGGGTATGCCGGAGTGTTCCGTTGTGATGATACAAACCGCCGGATGGCGCTTCATGTGGGATTCAGCAAGGACGCCGTTCATTGGGACATCAATCCGGAGAAGTTGCAGTTCCAGTGTGATATTCCTGAGATTGGTGAATGGGTGTACGGTTATGACCCGCGTGTCTGCTTTATCGACGACCGTTACTATGTGACCTGGTGTAACGGATATAAGGGCCAGCCCACCATCGGCGTGGCATGGACTACGGATTTCAAGACATTCCATCAAGTGGAGAATGCTTTCCTGCCTTTCAACCGTAATGGCGTGCTGTTTCCCCGCAAGATCAATGGTAAGTTTGCCATGTTGAGCCGTCCCAGTGATAACGGGCATACTCCTTTCGGAGATATTTATTATAGCGAGTCGCCCGACTTGGAGTTTTGGGGACACCATCGTCACGTCATGTCACCCGCGCCTTTTGAAGTAAGTGCATGGCAGTGCCTGAAGATTGGCGCCGGCCCCATTCCCATCGAAACCAGTGAGGGCTGGTTGCTGTTCTATCACGGTGTGCTTCGCTCCTGCAACGGTTATGTCTATGCCTTTGGATCGGCATTGCTTGACTTGGACGAGCCCTGGAAGGTGAAATTCCGTTCGGGACCTTATCTTATCTCTCCGCGTGAACCTTACGAATGCATGGGTGATGTGCCCAATGTATGCTTCCCTTGTGCGGCTTTGCATGATCCGGCAACGGGACGGGTGGCCGTTTATTATGGTTGTGCCGACACGGTGACCGGTCTGGCATTCGGTTATATTCCCGAAATTATAGAATTTACCAAACGTACTTCTATTATTTAAGCACCGTTTGTACTGTTCTCATTCGAAAACAGAGGATGTGTCCTGTGGCTGTCACTTCGGTCCGGACACATCCTCTTTGTCTTTTTCCGGGAAAGGGAACTGTCTGGTTATAAAGCGGCTTTTAAGTGCTGTCTTCTCTTTGGCTAAGCGTTTTCTTCCGGATGATTAAGGGCTTTTATACTGAAACCTTCTACAGTCCATTGCAATGGACTGTAGAGTCTGACGTAATGGACTGTACGGTCTGCTACAGTGGACTGTACGGTCTGCACCGGAAGACTATAGAAGATAATAGGAATAAAGACCTTAGTTGTATGGAGAAAAAGGCTTATGTTTGCTGTTGAAAGAGGTTAGGTTCCGATATGGAAAGACATCAGACCGGTATACCGGCAAATTATTCACAGGCAGTCCTCCGCCTCTCGATTTTTCTCTTTATCTTTGTCGGAAAAATAAAGCAGTCCATGAAACGACCCAACGTACTTAATTTAACCTGCCCTGCCATCCCCGTAGTTCGGATCGGTTTTGTCGGATTAGGAAACAGGGGCATTCTTGCACTTGAGAGATATATGCACCTGGAAGGCATTGAGGTGAAAGCGCTTTGTGATTTGCGGAAAGAGAATATAGAGCGTGCAGAGCATATCTTACGGGAGTTCGGCCGTCCCGAAGCCGAGAACTATTCGGAAGAAGGGATGTGGCGCAAGATGTGCGAATGCAAGGAGATAGACCTCATTTATATTTGTACGGACTGGCTGACTCATACTGATATTGCCGTTTATGCCTTGCAGCAGGGCCGTCACGTGGCGTTGGAGGTTCCTGCCGCCATGAGTGTGGCCGATTGCTGGCGTTTGGTGGATACAGCCGAAGAAACCCGCCGTCACTGCATGATGCTGGAGAACTGTTGTTACGATGCATTTGCCCTGACTACATTGAACATGGTGCAGCAGGGGGTGTTGGGCGAAATTACTCATGCCGAGGGATCATACATCCATGACTTGCGCAAGCATTATTTTGCAGACGAAAAAGCGGGTGGGTATCACAATCACTGGATAAAGCTTTACAGCCAGCAGCATACGGGGAATCCTTATCCTACTCACGGCTTGGGTCCTGTCTGCCAATGGATGAATATTCATCGGGGAGACCGTATGGAGTATCTGGTTTCCATGTCCTCGCGTCAGGCCGGTCTGTCTGCTTATGCCGGACAGGTGTTTGGTGCATCCTCCGAAGAAGCGGCGCAGAGTTATGAGATGGGGGATGTGAATACCACGCTGATTCATACTGTAAAAGGAAGAACTATCTTGTTGCAATATGATGTGACCACTCCTCGCCCGTACAGCCGCCATCAGACGGTGTGCGGCACGAAGGGATTCATGCAGAAATATCCTGTTCCCTGTCTTCTGCTCGATGAATATGGCAAGGAACCTTTGTCCGGTGAGCAGTTTGAGCGGATGATGGAGCAGTATAAACATCCTTTTACGGCAGTTATCGGCGAGGAGGCGCGGCGGAAGAATATGCCGAATGAGATGAATTATATCATGGACTACCGGCTTATTCATTGTTTGAGGAACGGTTTGCCGTTGGATCAGGATGTGTATGACGCTGCCGAATGGTCTTGCATTACGGAACTGAGCGAGCGCTCCGTGCGACAGGGCAGTGTACCGGTGGAGATTCCCGATTTCACACGAGGGAACTGGAAAGAGAGATAGTGCTGTCAGTTCTTTAGCACAGGGGGGATAAACCGAATGGTTCTCACCTGAAGATGAAAAGAACGCTGATATGTTAATCTCCAGGTGAAAATACAGGCTTGTTTATTGAACTCCCATTGATGTTATCGTTTCTTGTCTTGTGGTGGTTCCACTATTATTTTTCCTTCTTTCATGGTGAACTGTGCGATTTTCAAATCATTCAAGGCGTCCAGTACGGTATTCACCGGGAGTTGGCGGTTGATATGGAAATAGATGCGTTCGTCCAGTAACGGACGTGAACGGAATACGATGCTGATGTTATACCATGAACCTATATCTTGCATGACTTGCCTCAAGTCGGTATTGTCAAAAGAAAATTCATTCTCCGCCCATCCTTTTCTCTTCTCCGTATCAACTCTTTTCAATTGGAGTTTTCCTTGTTTATCCAAGGATATTTGTTCCCCCGGGTGCATTTCCTTACTTTGATTGCGCTTGGTATGACTTACATTCACTCGTCCTTGATAGAGGATGACATCCGGCGAGTAACGGGGATAGGCTTTCACATCGAACACCGTTCCCAGTACTCGTGTTTGTAGTTGCTCGGTGCATACTATAAAGGGGCGGGAAGCGTCTTTGGCTACTTCAAAACGGGCCTCTCCGCTTAGTTTGACACTGCGAATGGTATCTGTAAACTCCTTTAGATACTCCAGACGGCTGTTTGCGCTGAGCAATACCTTGCTTCCGTCGCTTAATTGAACGGAGGTAATGGTAGCGGGCGGGGTGCTTACAATTATCCTTTTCCCTTCTTCCCGAAAAGTAATTTCCTCAGGAACTTCCAGTGAAGTGAAGACTTCCACTTCCTGCGGCTCAGGTTGTAGTAAAGGCTGGAATACAAGTACCAAGGCGATGACAGCGGCGGCTATACCTGGTATCGTTATTCGTCGGATAGATTGGTGTCTGATACGGTGACGACGGATGAATGTCTGCCAGGCTTTCCGGGTTTCGTCTGCGGTGGGAATATCCCCCAATGCTTCACCAAAGAGTTGTTCCAATTGATGGTCATTCCAAGTTCCGTTTTGGGGGGAGTCTTGGTTATGGGGATTCTTTCCGTTGTCCGGATGGATGTGGTCATTTGTTGAAAACTCCTTTTTCATTGTTTATCCTCCTTTTTCAGTATCGCTTCGCGCAGAGTCCGCAATGCTTTTGATATATGTTTTTTCACGGTGTCGGGGCTGATTCCCAATTCGTCGGCTACCTGTTGATATGTTTTTTTCTCCCAATAGCAGCTTCGCAAGATGGTGCAAGTCGGTTCGGGCAAACTGCGGGCTATGTTTTCCGCTTGCTGCAACAGTGCCTCGTGTGCGCGGTAACCCTGATTCATTTCCGCACGGGTGGCTTCGATGAGGCGGTCTATGTGTTGCTGTTCCACATTCAAATGCTTCAAGCGGTTGAGGCATCCGTTACGCACGGTGGCATAGAGCCAGGCGCTACGGGTGTTTTCCTTTAGTTGGTCGAACTCCTTCCAGGCTTGTTCCATGGTTTCGCTTACTATGTCCTTGGCTTCTTCCGTATTGCTCATCAGGGTGGTAGCAAAGCGGACGAGGCGTGGGTACATTTCTGCGAACAGTCGTTCGAAGTGCTCTTCTTTATGGTTTCTTCTCCTGAATAAAATCTGCATGTTTCCTTGTCTTCCGTGAACAAAGGTACGGAAATTTCCTTTTCTCCGCTGGGGTTACAGACGATTCTTTTCGCTTTGTCCGGCTCCGGTTCCTTTATATTTGCTCTTGGTGGCATTGAATTTATAGGATACTTGGAGGCCGAAGCGTTGGAAATCCCGGTAAATCCGATTTTCCATATAGGCATCTATGCCGTATAAATCAAAATGGAAATACCCTGTTCTAAGAATATCATTGGCGGTGAATGTTATGGTGAGTGTCTCTTTTAAAAAGGATTTGGAAAGGCGTGCATTGATTTGTCCTTCCGTGCGCGTTACAAAAAATCCTTGCCGGGAAGCGGTGGAGAGATATCCTTCCATATTGAAGAACCAGCCTTTGGGAAGGTTGAAGTTGTTGTCCAGACTGATATAGAAACGGGGTTGGTTCCGGTGTTCGGTGATTCCTATTTTATTCGCATTCATGTCCAAAAAAGCCATATTCACATTGAGTTGTGGTTCCCAACACCCCAGTTTGGGAGAGGCGTTGAAACTAATGCCGTAATTATGGGTTGTAGGAATGGTCTGTGTGGCAAATAAGAGGACGCCCGGATGTGTATCTTCCTTGTAGGGCATAATTATATTGGTATACATATTGAGAATACGGCTGAAATAGGCTGAGAAATAGAGCCAATTCCAAGAGGCGCCGGCCGAAAAGCGATGCGTCTTTTGGGTTTTCAGCAAAGGGTTTCCTTGAGAATACTCATATTTGCTGCGATAGCGGATGGAATTGGTCAATAGGCTATAATCGGGGTTATTTTTACGTAACCGGTAAGAGAGGCTGAAACTTTTGCCATTGTGTGACCAACTGGCGGCCAATACAGGAATAATATCATTATAGGTAGGGCTTTGTGCATCTATCCTTATCCCTTTTTCATAATAATCTGTTTGTTGATGTTCATAACGTATTCCCATATTCAGTTTCCAATGGCGGATGGATCTTGAATAGTCAGCAAATGCGGCATATACGGATTGTTTGATGTGGTCGTCGGCATCAGCAGAGAAACCGTTTTGGGTAAAGATATCATGGCGGTTGGTAAAAGTTTCTTCCGTACCGAATGAAAAACGTCCGTTCCATAAAGGGGCACTGACTACCAGCTTGGCGGCATAGAGGGAGCTGCGCATACGACTGTCTGCTTGCACGGTTGCATCGTCATTATTCATGGCGTTCTGGTCGGAATGCGAGCGTTTGAACAGGTAATCGGCGTTGAAGTCAATATTCCATTTGCCCAGTTCTCCTGCGTAGTAGGCGTTTGCCGCGTGATCCCAACCTGTATGTATTTGTTCTGCTGTAGTAAAGTTTATCCGGTCGGTTTCTTCATCGTTACGTCTGGTGACGGTTTTACCGGATGAATTTCTGTCTGCATTCCCTATTCCGGTTTCGGGCATATAGCGCAGACCGAAAGAATGGTGTTCATCCGGTTCATAATTGAATCCCAGCTCACCGGAAAAACGTTGGCTCTTATGGGTCTGCACATCATTTTTGTTGGTTTGCCAAATGGCGGAACCCTTGATGCGGTTCATATTTGTGGTTTTTCCATACGAGTTTTGCTGTGCCATATATCCCTTTACAAAGAGATCCAGACCGTCGGCATAACATCTATTATCTTCCAAAATCATGCCAATGTCCATGAAGAATGCATCTTTTTCGATAGAGGAGCTTTTCCGTTTTCTGGACGCCGGCGTCAGTGCTTTCCACTCCACGGCTGCTGCGTCCGAGGCATATTCGGCTCCGGGAGTGGTGATGACTTCTGCGGATAAGATTTCGTTGGCCCGGATACGGTCCAGTTCTGTCATGTCACGTACTTTCTTATTATTTATATAGATTACAGGAGAACCGCATCCCATTACATTGTATTCGCCGTTATGGCCGGTGACGAAAGGAAGATGGGGCAACATTTCTGCGGCAGACCCCATTCGGGCCAGGGAAGTTCCTGCCACGTTGGCTTTTAGTCCGTTGGGACCCACTTCTATCATGGGGCGTCGGGCGCTGATGGTTACTTCCTGCATCAGTTGGGTGTCGGGAAGCAGGTGAAACGTAAGAGTAGGGTGGTAAGGTTGCACTTCCGTCTTATAGCCTATATAAGAAACCCGTATCAAGTAAGGTATCCCTTCTTCCGCTATCATCAGGAAACTTCCGTCTTCACGGGTGACACATCCGTTTACAAAGGTGGAGTCGCCGGGAGTCAATAAGAGTACATTGGAGTAGGGCAGCGGTTCATTCTTTTCATTGGTTACTTGTCCTCGTATTTCGGTAATGCGTATGTCTCTTCCCTTTTTCTGTATGGCGAAGTATTCTTCCCGTTCTTTACAAATGAAAGGAATGCCGTTCAGGACAGTGCCGATGGCTTCAAGTTCGGTTTTTTGCCGGATGGAGGCTGTAACCCGGTAGCTTTCTGTTTCGTTATAGGAGAAGATAATATTCTTTCCGCCTTCCTTTTCGATTAGTTTAAGGGCGGCGGGAAGTGGTTTGTCCTTTAATTCTATAGAGAATTGCCGGGGTGTTTGTGAATGAAGCGGAAGGATGATGCTGAATAATACGGTCATGATCCACGCTGTTTTCAAATAGCCGTCTGGTCTCATTTTACTAGTGTTTAATTGTTCTTTATGAGTAATACAACCGAGGTTTGTAATCGGGTACGGTAAAATAAGGAAAAAGATTCGATGGGTTGTCGGAATGGATTCCCGTGGTTGGTTCATGCGAAGGGAACGGATATAACTTTATGAAGAATTTATGAAGGATTGGAATAAGAATGGTTCATTGTAATGGCTTGAGGTTCAAAGTCTTGCCCGCGTATGAAGAATTTGAAGGAAAAAAGGTGGAAAATGTGTTTTGAAGAGATGGTTGGGGCAGATACTTGTGTGATACTTGTTTTATGAAAATTGTAGATGGCAGTAGCTATGAAGAACAGAGGGAATAAAAACAAGGTGGCTGAAAACAAATCCAGCCACCTTGTTTTTATTGTTTAACCTGTGTTTTATTCTATCTCGACGCTATGTTTTACCGGAGTCAGGATGAAAGTAAATTCATAATCACCGTAGGGCAACATATATTGAGGCAACGGCAGAGCTCCCCAGCTGTTTACACAACCCAACCCCATCTGAGCCTTGTCGATGATCAGGTTGGTCAGGTCTGCTTTCTGTACTTCGGGCGAGTGACGCTGGTCTTTTTGTTCGCCATCATCCAGTGAACAGATGGTATAATGCAAAGCGGATGCAGAGAATGGAGCATCACCTACTACCTTCAGTCCGTTACCGCCGGCATTCAGTTGCTTCCACCAGCGGATATCGGTCTTGGTTCCTGTTTCCTGCGGACGGATATAGGAGTAGAATTGTTCATCCACACTCTGGCGATAAATACCCAAGTCTGTGCTGTGGTTGCGGTCACTGTAGTTTTCTACCGGACCACGACCATAATATTCTACGGTTTCAAAACATTTAGGCATCTGCATTTGCATACCGAAGCGGAACATCGGAGATACTTTGGCATTCTTGTCGGCTGTCATCTTTTGGGTCACTTTGATGGCTCCTTCGTTGTTGATGACATAAGTCAGATATAATTTGGCGGAAACATTCTTCATGTCATATTCCGCATTCACTACTATCTGGTCATTTTCTGTTTTGGAATTCAAGGAAATCAGTTTCAATCCCGGGTTCTTCCATGCTGCATATTTGTTTTGCAGGCCGGCTCCCATATCATTGTCTGTCGGGGCACGCCAGAAGTTAGGGGTCAGGGCTGCGCCTTCTTTCAGCATTTCCGTTCCGTCCACTGCATATTTGCTTAAGTAACCGTTCTGTTTGTTGAACTCGGCTACGAAGTTATTGCCTTTTACGATCAGATAATGATATTGGTTGTCGATGATTTGCGGAACAACGGTGGCTACATTGGTCGTTTCCACGTTCTTCAAATCCATAGACGGTGCTTTGTAATCATTCAGTGTCAACTGATTCTTGGCGACGGTGAAACCTGCGGGCAGCAAACCTTCGCGGTTTTTCAGTTTGTAGGAAACGTTCAGCAACCATTCCTTGCAGGTGCAGGTCTTGCCGATATTCAACGTAATCTTGGCTGTTTCCTGAGGAGCGACTTTTAAATCATCCACGCGTCCGGTGCGGATTACTTTTCCATCTTTCAGTACTTGCCATTCCATATAGTAGGCGGACAGATCACGGAAGAAGTTCTCATTGAATACATTTACTTCCCCTTTGCTTAAATCGGCGGGAGTAGTCCAGATATTTTGGTAAAAGTGACCTACTTCATACATGTGCGGATTAGGAACACGGTCGGGGCTGATCAAACCATTGTCACAGAAGTTATTGTCAGAAGCGTCAAAACGGTTGAAATCTCCTCCGTAAGCATAGATCATCACGCCGTCTTTTCCTTTCCAGCGGCAGGACTGGTCAACGAAATCCCAGATAAATCCACCTTGCAGATTCGGATATTTACGGATCAAATCCCAATATTCTTTGAAACCACCCTGCGAGTTACCCATTGCATGGGCATATTCACACTGAATCAATGGTTTGGTAGCATCGGTACGTTGACCATATTTTTCCATGCCGTTATAATCATAGTACATCGGACAGAAGATATCGGTATGTTCTTTCTGGCGTGCTTGTTCATATTGGCAGGCACGGCTGGGGTCTTCTGCTTTAATCCATTTATAGCATTGTTCGAAGTTGGGGCCGTCACCGGCTTCATTACCCAATGACCAGAAGATGATGCTCGGATGGTTGAATCCGCGTTGTACATTGCGCTGGTTACGTTCCAGATGGGCTTTCTTATAAGAGGGGTTCTTGGCCAGCGTCTTGTCGCCGTAGCCCATACCGTGAGATTCTATATTGGCTTCGGCCACGACGTAAATACCATATTGGTCACATAAATCGTACCATAAGTTGTCATCCGGGTAGTGGCAGGTACGTACAGCGTTCAGGTTGAATTGCTTCATTATCTGGATATCCTGTAGCATACGTTCGGGAGATACTACATAGCCTCCGTCCGGATCCATTTCGTGGCGGTCGGCTCCCTTGAACAGGACTGCCTTACCGTTAACCAAGATCTGGTCACCTTTCAATTCAATCTTGCGGAAACCTACTTTGACAGGAATCACTTCATTGCTGCCCTGCATGCTGGCACGCAAGGTATATAAATAAGGTGTTTCGGCACTCCACTTTTTGGGGTTCTCTACGTTCATGGTCACCAGACCGGATTTGTTGGCGGTAGCGGTTGCCACTTGCTTGCCTTGTGCATCTACCAGTTCCAAATCGACTTTACCACTGCCTTTCAAATCCAGATTGACAGCCAGGCTGCCGTTTTGGTAAGCTGCGTCCAAGTCGGGAGTTACACGGATATCTTGAATGCGTTTTTTGTTGCGGGCATATAGATAGCAGTCACGTCCCACGCCGCTATACCGGAAGAAATCCTGATCTTCCAGATAGGTACCGTCGCACCAGCGGAATACTTGGAAGGCGATCAGGTTTTTCTGACCCGGTTTTAAATATGGAGTCAGGTCAAATTCGGCTTCCAGTTTGCTGTCCTCGCTGTAGCCTACATAACGTCCGTTTACCCACAAATACATATTGGAGGTAACCGAACCGAAATGGGCGATAATATCTTTTCCCTTCCATGAGGCGGGAACTACAATTTCACGGCGGTAAGAACCTACATGGTTATTCTCTGTCGGCACTTCGGGAGGGTTGTTCTGGAACTGGTTACGCCAGGCATAGCCTACGTTCACATAAATAGGATCACCGTATCCGTTCAGTTCCCATACGGCGGGAACTTGCAGGTCATCCCAGCCTTTGTCGTTGAAGCCGGTTTTCCAGAAATCAGTCGGACGGGAGTCTGCATCCTTTACCCAGTTGAACTTCCAGGTTCCGTTCAAAGTCATGTAGTTAGTTGATTGTTTTTTGTCTGCTTTCTTAGCTGCATCTGCATTCTCAAAAGCAAAGTAGTTCGTGTGCATCGGCGCACGGTTTACCGCATTTATTTCCGGGTTGCGCCATTCTTGGAAGGTCTGTGCGCCTGCTGTAAGGGCGAGGACTGTGAACAGACCTGTCATAAGTTGTTTCTTCATGCTATTATTTTATTGGTTTTGTGCAAATATAGTGAAAATAATAGTTACCGATGGGACATAAATCGGGCAATATTTGTTATAATTGTGAATGATTTGTGTTCTATCCTAAAAAATTATGGCATTTCTGAGGCGTATTTGGAATAAATGGCAGAATTTACTGCATGATGAGAAATTAAAGCATAAAATATATGTGATTATTTTTGAAAGCGACACACCGATGGGAAAGTTATTCGATGTGGCGTTGATAGGGTTCATTGTCTTGAGTATTCTGGTGGTTATTGCCGAGAGTATCAAGAGTTGGGATACCGTTATCGGGCCTTATCTGCGGGTGTCGGAGTATGTTTTTACTTTCTTTTTTACGTTAGAGTATATGTTGAGGCTTTATTGTTCTCCCCAACCGCGGAAGTATGCTCTGAGTTTTTTCGGTATAGTGGATTTGCTGGCTACCTTACCTCTATATATAGGCTGGCTTTTCGGCACGGCACGTTATCTGCTGGTGATCCGCACTTTCCGGTTGATTCGTGTGTTCCGTATCTTTAAACTTTTCAATTATCTGAATGAAGGTAATTTCTTGTTGCGTTCCTTGGTGTTCAGCAGTCGGAAGATTATTGTTTTTTTCTTGTTTGTACTGATATTGGTGACTTCGATCGGTACATTGATGTATATGATTGAGGGACAGCGGCCGGGCACTTCTTTCAATAATATTCCGAATAGTATTTATTGGGCGATAGTGACGATGACGACGGTAGGTTATGGGGATATCACTCCGGAAACTCCGCTAGGGCGCTTCCTTTCGGCCATTGTAATGTTACTGGGCTATACCATCATTGCAGTCCCCACAGGAATTGTTTCTGCGTCTATGATCCAGGAACATAGACGCAGGGTGGCCCTGAAATGTCCGCATTGTGGTAAGGACGGACATGAGGACGGGGCTGCTTATTGTAAATACTGTGGAGGAAAACTGGTAAATTGATTATGGAATGCTGTATGATAGAAAGTTATTCTATCACCCATCGCTTATCATGCGCCACCGTCTTTTTCGGATCATAAGTCATTCCTTCTTTGGTAGGGATTTTTATCACGTAAGTCCGCCCGCTGTGGTTGGACAAGGATGTTTCCCGTAACCAGGGATTCATATTCTTTAATATGGCCAGATTGATTCCTTTGCTGCGTGCGAAACGTGCCAAGTCTGCAATTCCTTTCGTCACAGTGATTTCCGTATAAGGAATAGGCGGATACAAATCCGATGCACGCAGGCGGAAACCGAAAGTAGTGGGGGCATTGAACAATTGTTTGGCGGCAAGAATGCGGTACACATACCGGGCAGTCTCTTCTACCAGTTGCAAATCCAACGAGTCGTCCACATCCTGTTTGGCCAGTTGGCTGGCAATGCGTGCCTGACCGGCATTGTA
>ENA-OOZV01000252-OOZV01000252.1-human-gut-metagenome-genome-assembly--contig:-NODE-252-length-15422-cov-1.641244_pt1 | contig 15422 bp, 21 predicted proteins | sample MGYA00241051_ERZ501418 | MGnify/ENA primary metagenome ERZ501418 (study PRJEB25962, sample SAMEA2042512) | human gut metagenome | biome: human gut; feature: human-associated habitat; material: faeces... | reverse complement strand
TATCAAAAAAAGTTGTTATTGTACTTTTCCATTCTTCTCTGGATACAACCTTTATAATTCTATCACTCTTTGTGATTACAGTTGTCATATAAACATCTATCCAAAATTATATTTTTCATTATATTATAATAATACCACAGTTCACAAACTAAAAAACACCCCGGAACCGAAATTCCGAGGTGTAATATACTTTTCTTAAACGCCATAAGACGCTTTGGATTGTAAATATTATCTCTTTGTTAACGTTTAGATAACAAGAAAAGCCCAGAAATAGGGGATTTGTGTATGACAGTGTTGCATATGTGTTGTATACGGTTAACTGCCCACACATTCCCAGAACTACTCATTACTTTAACAAAGAAAGGACTAATACTATGAAAATACATTTTGCTTACTACAACCTACTTTATCGGCATAATGTTATTTGCTTCTGCTAAGCTATCACAAAAAGCAAGCACTGAATCAAGGATATAATCCTCTCTCATAAAATCCAATAACATTACACTTCCAAGCTGTGAAATATGCTTTGCTATTGATGGATAATAATCTTTTATTGTTTCAATTGTGTCACCATATTTTGCTATTGCCTTTTTCTCTCCTTTCAATGCGCCAGTTACAATTGTTTTATTATTCGAATAGCCTCGCCAAGTAAACTCTCTGTATCTCATATAATTCTGTGTAGCAAACTTGGTTAATTCATATGCATCTTCAAGAGTATCATCTTTTGTTAACTGAACTCTATAATATGCACGAGAAAGTGCGCCAAACATAAGACCACGTCTTCTACCCTGCCCAAACAACCAGTGGTCCGCAATAATCTTCTTTCCACTTTCCATAGGCATCGCCTGTATTGTTGCCGCATAGCATTTTTCCAGAATAAGCCACATCCAGAATCTTTCATCTCCTAAAACATGTTTAGGCAAACAACATAGATGCTCATATAAGGTTATTGCGTTATCTACATCAACCTTTGAATAATCGCCATCTCCATCTACTTCTAGTTCAAAATCTTCAATAGGATATTTTTTCTCTACAAAACACTCTTCTGGGAGCTCTGCGATAAATGAGCTACTATCTGAAGGATTTTCTTTTACAATTTTAGTGAACTTATCTAAATTCGCTTTTATTGTTGCTAAAGCTTCATCAGTGAGAAACTTAACATTAATTTTACTCATTTTCACTTACCTCCTCGCCATTAATTGCTAGTTGATAAAAATCCTTAATGCTTTTATCTGTTGATTCATTCATCAACAATTGAGCTAGCTCAAAACAATTTATATTACTAAAATCTTCTGCCTCCAGTTCCTTTCCCTTCACGAAAGCATATCTTTTCATTACTGACTTAAACCACTTTTTATCATCGCAAATTTCATCAATAATATCGCCTTCCGAAAAACCATTTTGTATTTCTTGAAGGCAACCTGCAAGTGCTGGAATAACAAGGTTTGCGAAAAATACGCTATTATACATACTATAGTTTTTCATAGTATCATAAATACTATAATCTTCCGGATTAAGATAAATGACTATCTTATTAGGCTCATCATTGTATGTTACGATTCCTTCGGCATCATCCTTCTTTACTATTGTAAATATTGATGACATCTTGTTATCATTACTTTCATCAATATCTACTCTAAATTTTATGCCATCGTCGGCAGCTAAAACATTTGAAGGATTAATATGGAAACTATAGCCCTCGTAATCGTCAACAAAATCAGTACTAATAAATGCACATATTTCTTTTGTAGCAACTAAATACGCCGAAATTGTAACGATATTTGCAAAATTCGTAATCGGAATTTTCTTTGTTTGAGGTGATTCTGTTATTTCAAAGAACTCCCTGTACACAGTATTAGAGCACTCAACCTCACATATAGCTTTTACAAAGCCGTCAGCATATAATTCCTTTAATTCTGGATTATCCAAGTAGAACGAGATATTTTTTAATATAAGGTTACCATTAACAATCATCGGAATACCGTTATCCATTTCGAAATCAAAACAGAATTGAGTTGTTTTATAATCAGTATTACTATCCTTATCCCTCAGCAAAGGATATGGAAAAACTTTATTACCTATAAGCATTCATTATCACCTCACTTGAAAACATGCTTTTTCTATTAGTTGTGTATTTCACAACATAAGTAACGTCTTTAGATAATTTCATTCTAACCTTGCCATCTTCTATTCTGCATGGTTTTCCATCAACTTCAGCGCTAATAATATCAAGCGTATAAGTATCACTACCATCTCCACACATTTTTAATTCAAGTTCAAAATCTGCCTCATCGTGAGGCGCAGTAAATCTAAAATCATATCTTCCTGCCTTTTCATCAACAACGATATTTTTATACTTTATTCCTCCCAGTTTAACCTTTTTAAGAATAGGTTCATTACCTGTAGCTGTACCACGACCACCCTGGTCATTTGGATCATCATAAGGATTATCTTCTCCTCCACCACCAGTGTTTTGTTTTTTACCATCATCTCCATCATCCGTTAAAGAACCATTCTGATGTTTAAATGCATCATCATCTTCATTGGCTTTTTCTTTTTTAGGATTTGCGGCTTTATTTTTACGAGCCTTAGTAGTACGAACAATATCCTTTTTTATTGTCTTCACTTCAACTTCCATATCTCCATCCTCTGTTGAAGGCAAGAATTCACCAGCCCCAAGTACATCTGTTTTCTCAGAGCTATCTGCCAACATTACTTCAGTAACAAACTTTCTTATTTCTTCACGAAGTAATCTTTCAGCGTTTCTTGTTTTCTTTTTCAGAGGTTTATCATCATTAAGTCTATTAAATTCCCAATCAGTATGTTGAGGGTTTTCAACGTCTCTTAATAACGAATTGATTTCATTATCTCCTATAATACACATTGCAGAAAACGGAAGCTTACTCAAGTTGTCAGACATCTTTATCTTCATATATGGATATCTCACATAAACACATTTTTGAGTTGCCATGTCACTGTGATTTGCATCATACTTTTTTACATACACATCAACTTTCCCAAGCTCATCAAGGTCAATAGTTTTCTTGACGATATCCTCGTCGTATAATAAGGCAAATTGTGCCTGAATATCTCTATACAGCCTCTTTCCACAAACTCTCTTCAAATTTATGTCATTTATGAGTTCAGGTAATGTTTCCTTTGAAACAGTAATATCATCAACATCTATGATAAGAGTTTTTTCAGTAATTGCTACCATAAAACTCTCCAAAAGTTTTGAAATGATAGACCATTTCCAATCATTTTCAGAGCTGAAACCAATTATATATACATCGGTACCGTAGTTACCTTCTTCTCTTTCAAATTCTGGATCCAGCAATAGCTCCTCTAATATTGGCTCCTTCTTGTCATTTCTTGAAAAATATGCAATTCCTTGTGTCATAAGTCCATCAGTCTCAGGAATAGGAGCAGAACGGAGTTTAGATACACCTATATATCCGCGTTCATTATCCTTATTGTAAGTCGAATAAAATACTGTGTTTATATTGCTATTTACAAACGCTGCATACTTTCCAATTCCCTTTGAACCGCCTGCACCACTACCTTTATATGAGATACCAGAGCCTTTAGTTAACAAATAAAATGGCTTTTCAGCATCGTTAGATAGAACTCCTTCAAGTCCTGATGTATAAAAATCACTAATTCTAAGACATTTTATCTTCTTATCATGTGACCTCTCCAACATTCGTTTAAGCGGCACAGCTTCTTTGGGCAGCGCTTTCTTATATTCATAACACGCTTCAATCATCTCAGAAAGTTCATCTATTCCTGGTATAGCATCATGCTCAACTTCAAATAGCTTATACTCCATTTTGGTATAAGATGAATTATAACGTGCATCATTTGAATTCTGTCCTGTTTCACGAGCCAAAGCCTCTTCAGGTTCCTTCTTAAAAGTCTCAACATCACCATTATCCAAGCCTACCTCTGGACCATAGTCATTATTCGGACTTCTCCATTTCTCGTCAGTCATGTTATATGCCTCCTCTACAATCTAAATTTTTTCTTTGTTGCTTGCTTAGTAACAAACCTATTTCTTTGTATTTCTAATTCCTGTTCAATTGCAGAAAAAATTGTTTTTACTTGTTCCTCAGAATACGAATAATTTGATGTGTTTGAGAGATTACCCAATAAATGCAACATATCAATTATTTTATTAGTTCTATTTTCAGCCAGACGCTTAAAGTTTTCTTCTTTTTGGTTACTCATACTGTCACCTCCATGTACATACATTATCATCTTATAGTACATTTGTCAAATATTGTGCAGATATATTCATTATTTACTAGTTGATTTTATAAATGCATTAACATTTTTTATATATTGTAAATATGAAGGTGGTACAACCATTTACCGCTAATACAATTTTCACTATCTGAGCATGTTCTGAACTTACACTCGTTAGAGTGTGTCCATATCGCGCAAACTCAAAAAAATCCCGGAAACATATTGTTTCCAGGATATAATTTCTAATATTATATATTTGATAGCATTTGTGTGTCCTAAAAATTCCAAAATCAAGAAATTTATATATGGTAATGTGTATGCTATACAAAGCCCAGAACTCTCCTGGACATCCGTTTTTTAATTGACACATTCCATATAGTAATTAATCCCTACCAATTGTAATTCATTATATACTTTCCCGATGAAAATACCCATATCAAATAAATAGTAGTCCACACTGTAACTCTCAGTTTATTTGCGAGATGCTGTACTAATCTTTCAAAAACTGAATCTGTATTATATGACAATAATCTTATTCTATTTCATTTATAATTCTAAAAGTTTCATTTTTATCATTTTATCACCTACTTAAATATGTCTTTCATAACCCTCTTCTCCATATCATCAATACTGTAAATCGTATCCATGACCTCGAATGTCTCTCTCAGATTACCTCTGGCACTCTTCCAGCCAATTCCATCTGTAAACCACACAAATGTAAATCCATCTATTGTATCAGCCTCCTGTGAAAGCATCTTATAACTTCTTGCAGTTTCATTAAGTTTAGAACCTCCTCCACCGTAAAAGTTTGTCTCAATAGCATAGATCATCTTGTCAGTCTTAATTACAAAATCAAATCTTTTAGCTGCTTTTCCCTGATTTGAAAGTGCTGACAAATCTATATTCCATTTAGATTCAATATCTTTCAAATACATCTCTTTAAAGTAATTCTCGTTCTTTTTAAAACCTGCCGCCACAATGTACTTCTCGACCAAATCTTCCATTTGATGACCACCACGATTTTTTCGTCCATTAGAATCTAAACCTGTTTCAATACCCAATGCATAATCTACCAGATTATTTACAAGATGATTTGCTATCATATCAAACAATCCTGTTTTTCTCATAAATACCTTGTATTGCTCTATATCGTAGTTCATAGTTTTGAAATTGTATAAAAATGCTCCATCTTCATCCTGTGCGTATATTTCGTTACTCCTGACTGCAAGTAACAATGGTATACATTTTAATGTTTCCGGATATCTTGTCACTACCTTTTCAAACTCATCTTCTATATTCTTTGATCCAATTAATGAATTCAAAATGTTGAGTTCTACCTTGATTTCATCAACATTCTTAATGACCTTTTCAAAATCTATGTAATAATCATAGCTTGAAATACTTGGTCTGAATTTACTAAGCCATTCGTCAAAATTCCTATTTGTCATTTAGTACCTTCTCCAGTCTTTTCTTAGATATTTCCATATATTCTTCGCTTACATCTATTCCTATGAACTTTCGTCCATATCTTACTGCCTCTACCCCGGTAGTTCCTGAGCCACAGAAAGGATCCAAAATAACTTGTCCTTCCTCTGTCGATGCAAGTATTATTCTTTCCAACAGATATTCTGGTTTCTGTGTAGGATGCTTTCCCTCCACCTTCTCAGATGGCTTTGTCAATGAGCCTGTCCAAACATCCTTCATCTGCTTTCCATCATTCATTGCTTTCATTTTCTGATAATTAAAAAAATGCCGAGACTTCTTATCATTCTTTCTAGCCCATAAAATGGTTTCTGTAGAATGTGTGAAGCATCGACATGCTAAGTTTGGCGGTGGATTTGTTTTCTGCCATGTTATGTTATTAATTATCTTGAAGCCCTCCTGCTCCAATGCCATACCAATTGAATATATATTGTGTAATGTTCCTGATATCCATATTGTGCCATTTGGCTTTAGTACTTTCTTACATAACCTAATCCACTTTCTATTAAACTTATGTTTTTCTTCGACACCGGTTCCACTTTCTGAAAGTTTATCCCATGAGCCTTTATTTACTGAAACCATCTTTCCACCTTTACATGTAATCCCATCATTACTTAAAAAATAAGGTGGATCAGCAAATATCATATCCACTGATTCTGGTTCCATTTTTGTTAGAATTTTAAATGAATCACCTACAACCAACTGTGATTCATCCGTCTCAAAGTATAATGGCACTTTCTTTGTAAATAAGTTATCCATTATATTTCTCCTCGTCTTTAGAGCTAAATGTTAATCTCTGCCAACAGAGACATTAACACCATTTAATAATTACATATTATTACTTCTTCTCCTACCCTATTTGATGCATCAGAGTTAATCATACGCTTAACACTTACAACATCTATCTTATAATCCTTATTTCCATACAACTCATTTATCAACTCCGTATTATGATTTGTAAGCATGCAGTAGCATCCTCTGGCAGTTAATTCATCATAAAGTTTCGCTAATCGCTTGTGACTTTCTATATCAAACCCTTCTTTTGTGTAGGATTCAAAGGATGTAGGATTCAAAGGTGCATACGGACTGTCTATAAATACAAAATCGCCTTTCTTTGCATTCTTACAAGCCTGTTCAAAATCACCATCTATAATAGTTACTCCCCTAAGATACTCTGATGTAGCTATAATAACATCCTCATCAACGGAAACCCTGCGGCTGTTATTATATGGAACATTGAACAATCCCTTGCCATTCACACGATATAATCCATTAAAACAATGCTTATTTATAAATACAAATAATGCTGCCAGCTCTACATCATATTCAGACCGCATAAGCTTGTCATTATAATGTTCTCTGATAGAATAATAATACTTTTTCCCATCTTCCCACATATCATTATCCAGCCTGTTGACCTCTATCAGAAAAGCATCAGGTTCATTACATATTGTTCTGTATGTGTTAATCAAAGCTTTATTTATATCATTAATCAGAGCATTTGCAGGTAGTAGATCAAATATTACAGCGCCACCACCTATAAACGGCTCATAGTAATCATTATATTTTTCAGGCATTCTTTCTCTTATCTGCGGAATAAGCTGACGTTTTCCTCCAGCCCACTTCACAAATGGAGCGACACTTGAATTACTCATTTTGATTCCTCTTCTCTAGTCACTAAGTGACAAAATCCCATAAATTTATTATACTTGCTAACACAGAAAATAACAATCAAAACTTTCACTCCATGTAAATCCCATATACTTCCATTATTTCTCAAAGACAAATATATACTCATGTGCAAGAAGCAAAAAATTATTATTCTGTTTTTCCCAGTAACCAGTAGATTTACAATTATGCTGTTCTTTTATAATTATTTCTTTGTTGATAAATCCAGCACGCAAAAAACACTCCATCATACGAAACCCTAATGGAACAACTTTTCCACATTTTCTTATATCACCAATCATAACAGCACACATCTTTCCCTTTTTCAACACACGATATGCTTCATATGCCACCTTATCCATTGCATCTATGAATGACTTTACTCCCAACATGGAAATATCCCCTTCTATGCCTTCTCCGTACTTTATGATATCAGCATATGGTGGATGAGTGCAGATAAAATCTATATGAGCATCTTTGATAAAATGCAATTCTGCTGCATTTCCCTCTCGTATATATATTTTTGAACTTGTATCACATTGGAATTGTAAATTTGTTTCTGAAATTGAAACTGACTGCGGATTAATATCTATACCTACCGCATTACGACCTAGTAGTTTTGCCTCAACCAGTGTGGTTCCACTACCCATGAATTGATCTAAAATCCAGTCACCTGGTTTAGAATATCGAAGTATCAGATTTCTTGGTACATATGGTGACCAATTTCCCCGATACTTTCCTGAATGCGTTGCCCAACTTCCTCTGTCTGGAAACGACCAGACTGTTGTTGGTTCAAGCTTGAAATTATTTGGTTGTAAACTTATAAGTCATGCCCCCTTTTCATTTCCATTGGCTGAAGTATTCTGAAACACCCTCGATACCTTTTATCATGAATGCTCTCATAACATCATTTTGAAACTTAATTTTATTTTCATCAGAAAGGTTATTAAAGTCCTGTTGTATCTCTTGAATCTTATGTGCTGTCTCTATTACAAATTTATCATATTCATATTTTTCTTGAAATGAATCCATTATAATCCCCACCTTCCATCAATCATATATATAAGTTTACCTCAACTCAGTTAAAAAAGCCATCTCTTTTTTCTTTCACAATAAGTGAATTTTTATCTTGTTCATAGCATGAGATAATATTCACAAATAGTGAAAGAGGTATAGCTATGCATTTTAATAATGATACTGACCTATATCGTACTATAGGTTCAAATATAAAATATTATAGACAACAAGCTAATTTAACACAGATGCAGCTTGCAGAAAAGGCTCAAATCAGTATCAGTTATCTTTCTAAAATTGAAGCTTCTGGTTGTGATAAAAGTCTTTCCATATCTGTACTTAATCAGATTGCAAATGTACTCAATGTTGAAATCAATGACTTTTTTAAGGAGGAGGAGACAAATGCCAAGACAAGCTAATCGCTTTGGTGGCGGAGCTAACACCAATAGAAATGGACTCCATTTCGAACAAACAACATCCCTAAATACAGCATTACAAAATGCCGGATTTATCATTGCCAATCATTTTGAAGTGTATGATAGAAACCAGTTACTAGGTTACTCTATAAATCAAGATGAATTTTCTACAATATTTTTGAGACAAAATGGAATTAATGACCGAGCCATCAACTCCAAACGATGGAAGCCTGATGAAGCTTTTATAAATGAAATTGATAAAACTGTTTACATTATTGAAAAAAAATTTCAGCGCACTAGTGGTTCAGTTGATGAAAAACTCGCAACATTCCCATTCAAAATCAGAGAATATAGACGGCTTTTAGATCCTATTGGTTACGATTTGGTTTATATCTATCTATTGTCATCTGATTGGTTTAATGTTCCCAAATATCAAGATTATTATGATTATATGGATGAACTTGATTGTCCTCATTACTTTGATAACTTACCATTATATGCTATTGGTCTATAAGTGCTTCGTAAATCGCTTTTTTAGTTTTTAGAATTCTGCGGATAAGCATCGATAGTTATTTTAGAAACTATCATATAGGAGGTGTTTCAATATGGCTATATGTAACAAACAACATCGATATTTGCAAGGTTTTAATGAGCTTCCAGAAGCTCAAGATAATAGAAACGGGGGACGACATATCTGTGCCGCTTGTGCTTATGAAGAGGGACTAAAAGATGCTCTACAAGGCAATTCCCCACAATCAGATCTTTCTCATTTGCCCGATAGTCAAGCCGGTGCTGTACGCCATAAGAGTGCTATTGATGCATATAATCTCGGATATAAATTTGGCAGGGAAATCAGTTCTTAACTAATATGATAAGGTATCTTGAAAATTATATTCAAGATACCTTATTTTTATCTTCCCTCATACACCTCCCACAACCTCTTCTGCTCCGCTCCAATTCTCAATATCTCCTGCAAATCTCTTGCCATAGCCTCAACATTAGCATCCATCTGTTCAACTGTTCCTGTCCTGTTACCTGCCTTAATCTCCCATTGAATTGACTCTTTACTATAATATTCCTTAGTATCCACATTCATATACCCATACACCGAATATGAATATCCATTGCTTTTCTCTATGAATACCGGAGCTACTTCACCCTTAGAAGTTTTCCACCTCATAAGCCTTGGAAACCAGCATAATCCTTCTTTTATCAGTTCTTTAAATGTCTCCAGCAGCTTTCCTATTTCATAAAATATTCCTCTGAACGAGTTTCCTGCTTCTATAATCTTATCTGCTTCAACATGATTAGCATATTCTTCTATTGTCGGAGCGAATAATCTGAATGATGATATAAATGCATTGATCTTACCAAGCAATTCTACTGCTTCATTTGCCTTGTCCGTCACGCTTGCAATCTCTTGTCTTACCGATTGAAGTTCTGAACGTTTTTCATTAAGTTCCTTAGTCTGACTACGCTCCAACTCCTTATAAGCAATTTTTGAAGCAAACAACTTAATATCCGCATCATGCACCTGTTCCTGTATCTGTTCCAAATGTTCTGTTTCCTGTGCCACTTTATATTCCGCAACTGTCAGATCATGATTTCGACCTTTCGACTTTTCTTTTATCTGTTTCCCAAACCAGTCATTCACTTCTTTATTCGCCACCTCTCGAAGCTCATCCTGCAGCACTCGTGATAACACATCTTTAGTAAATACCTTACGTTTTGACACCTGCTTGCTAAGACCTTTCTTATATCCATCTGCCACAGGAACTCCGACAATGTGCATATGCGGACTGTCCTCATCAAGATGAACCACAGCATTTGCAACTACAAACTGTGGAAGCCTCTTTCTAAGCTCGTCCAGTATTATCTGATATGACAATTTCATATATGACTTCATATCATCAAATTGCTTCCAAAACTCCCTGTCACCTATCTGAATGATTATTTCATATGATAGCAAATGCCCTCTACAATGACAAGTCTGTGCTGTTCCTTACCTGCAACATGTTCAAAATAATCTTCTATTTTTCGGTATGGTCGTATCTGCTTTTTATTATATTCTTCTAATGCCTCATCGAATTCTTTATGGTATACTGTTTTTACATCATCAATCAGATTTGATGTACCATATATGATACAAATGTTGTCTTTGCTATAATCTGATGATTTATATTTTCTCAGGTTATGCTTTGCAACAGCTGCAAGCTTAGATTTCGATGTAATGGCACTTTTCTTATTGCTCACATGAGCTGTATATGAAATATTTCCCATTCGCATCTCCTTATCTGTACTACCTTTTTATCTGTTAAATCTATCGGAGCAGTGCAGTTATCATCTTGGCTCTGCCACAGATGATAACCCCCTAGCAGTTTTGGCAAGCCAAAATTGCAGTGGGCTCTCCGAGGGTTTTATATATTATCTTTACCATTACCAAGAGTTTAATAATCTGTACTTTTTATGATTACAGACTCTAAACTCTTTCCTAGAATTTAGAATCTGCTTTTTCAAACATCCAGATTGTTAAACTCTTTATTCCGGCATTACCCAAGTCCAGTAAATTGTTCCATCTTCTGCTTTTTCTTTATCTGATGTTATACCCAGCTTTTTCTTTGCCGATAAAAGAGTATTTCTCTTAATGCTCCTCTTTGCAGCTTCCATCATTATTTCATTAGATGGAATTACCTTGTTTGAACCAAAGTATTCTTTGATAAAATTCTCCGCAATGTCGAGCTTCTTTTTTCCTCTTCCTTCATTGCCGGATAACAGCTCATCTATGGTGATGTCATATGGTCCTATGCATACCATTCCATTATCCTCAGTCATTTCAAATCCTATCGCATCCCCTGCCGGAGCTAATGAAGATTTATCATGTGCCATTATTCTTATATTAGGTTTATCACGAAGCCTCGCAACCAGCAGAACACTTCTGGCAGTTGCCTGTATATCAATAGAACCAAGTCCTCTGTATGTTGATTTACTTCCAGATGCCTTATTCATATGACCAATAAGAATAATTGCACAATTATGCTTTTCTGCTATTATTCCAAGATGCTTTAACACCGGTCTTATTTCATTTGCTCTATGCATATCAACTGTAGCTCCGATATATGCCTGAATCGGATCAAGAATGATTAACCTCGCCTTAGTCTCAATTATTGCCTGCTCCAGCCTATCATCTGTCATTGATAATTCCTTATCTGTCTCATCAATAACCCGAATCATGGAACAATCTGCTCCTGCCTTTTCTAATCTAGGCTTAATTGTATCTTCAATTCCATCTTCTGCTGTCTGATATATGATATGAATAGGTTCATATTCCTTATCATCGTCACATGGAAGCGGCAAGCCCATGCTAAGAGCTGCCGCTAATTTGAGAACCAGAGTTGTCTTTCCTTCTCCCGGATCTCCTTCAATTATTGTTATCTTTCCGTATGGTATATATGGATACCATAGCCATTCCACCTCCTTTGAAACCACATCCTCCATATGAATAAGTTTCAGTTCAACATTCTGTTTTTCAACCATATTCATCCTCCTTGCTATACTGCTTCTTTGTTAAAATATCCTGTTTCTTCCCAAACTTTTTTGTCCGGACAATAATAGCTGAACTCATTTGAGCTCCCTACCTTTATTGCCGTTCCAAATTTGAGTAATCCTTGTTGTATTCCCAGCCTTACATACTGTGCGTCCTTCCCTATTGCACTTGCAATCTCTTTTATTGGTACATTTCTCCCTGTAAAAGCTGGTAAATCACCCTGATAGATAACTTCTGGCATCTCTACCACCTCCTCTTTTCATATAGAGCATTTCTTGCTCTGTTATGTTTTGTATTATACAGACCTTTATTTGCTCTGTCAATAGTTTAAAATTTAATGTTGACTATTAAATATTAGTGTGTTACATTTACAATCACAGGAGGTTGAGGCAATGAATACCGGTAAAAAGATTAAATTAATACGAACCTTTCGTGGTTTAACCCAGAAAGAACTAGGCGAAGCTTGTGGAATACATGAAGTTGCAATCCGTAAGTATGAGCTTGGAAAGAATCTTCCTAAGCCTGAACAGCTTAGAAAAATTGCAGATGCACTTGGTGTCAATGTTAATTCATTGATGGAATTTGATATCGAGGCTGATGGTGATGTACTACCATTACTATTTGCTATTGATGAAACATTTGATATTTCTATCAAGGATTTAGACGGAGAGCCCGGTATATTCTTTTCCAATAAGAATCTTGTTCAGTTTCTTAAAGACTGGCAGGCTATGAAAGAATTACTTGATAATGGCAGCCAGACACAGGATAATTACGAAATATGGAAGACTATCCGCCCAAGTGTGACAAAGGTAACCCACGAATAACAATCATTTTATCCGTTTGCTATCAGCTTTCTAGTAAATAGCGAAAGGATGGTGCTTATGAAGTTACCCAACGGATATGGAAGCGTTGTAAAACTTTCCGGCAAAAGAAGAAAACCTTATCAAGTGAGAAAAACTGTAGGCTGGCACTACGATGAGGCGAAAGACAAACAGGTTCAGGATATGATTACAATTGGATATGCAGCTACCAGAGCTGATGGCTTGCAAATGCTTGCTGATTACAATAATAATCCATTTGATACCAAGGCTGCTAAGATGACATTTTCAGATGTCTATGAAGAATGGTCAAAGCGTAAGTTTCCTACTATATCTGAATCTAATGTAAAAGGATACACAGCATCCTATAAATCCTGTGAACCCCTTTACAACAAAATTTTCAAGGATATTAAATTAGTTGATTTACAGACTGTTATTGATACCTGCGGTAAGAATTTTCCTACTCTCAAGAAAATCAAAGTCCTGTTTAACCAGCTATTTGATTATGCTTTGAAAAATGATATTTGCAACAAAGATTATTCAAGCTTCGTTGATATTGTTCAATACAAGGATCGTAACCCTAACAAATACGATAGAAACAAGTTTGAGAAAAATGAAATTGATATTATCTGGGAACAACAGGAAGACAAATATTATCAGATAGTATTGATGCTCCTATATAGCGGAGTCCGTGTCTCTGAAATGCTTGATTTGAAGAAAGAGAATGTTCATCTGAATGAACAGTATTTTGATGTTATCTGTAGTAAAACAGAAAATGGTATCAGAAAAGTTCCAATAGCAGACAAAGTTCTGCCATATTACAAAGCTTGGTATGAATCCTGCCCTGAATGTGAATATTTACTTCATACAGAAGCTGGAAAACATTTTGAATACCGAAACTACTACGATAGCTATTTCAAGCCATTGATGGAACAGCTAGGTATTAATCGTACACCTCACTGCTGCAGACATACATGCATCTCAATGTTAGCAGAAGCTGGTATTAACCAGACGATTATCAAAAAGATTGCGGGGCACTCAGGTGCAATGACACTCACAGAGAAAGTGTATACCCACTTTGATATAAAGGAGCTTGTAGATGCGATTAATAAGATTTAAACAAAGAAAAGGACATTCCCCAGTATCTCTACTGAAAAATGTCCTATACATATCAATATCTTTGTTGCATACCTGCTGCATATGTGTTGCATTCGATGTAAATTCCAACACATCTGACGGCATTCCACAACTTCTGTAACCCTTGAAAAATGGGCTTTTCTTGATATCTTCGTTCTTGAAAGATTATCTCTTTGAGAACTGTGGAGCACGACGAGCTGCTTTGAGACCGTACTTCTTTCTCTCCTTCATTCTTGGATCTCTTGTTAAGAAACCAGCCTTCTTAAGTGATGGACGGTACTCGTCTGAGTCAACCTGAAGAAGTGCTCTAGAGATACCATGTCTGATAGCACCAGCCTGACCTGTGTATCCGCCACCGTGTACGTTAACGATTACATCGAACTTGTCAGCTGTCTCTGTGAGAGCTAATGGCTGCTTTACAACAACCTTAAGTGTCTCAAGACCGAAATACTCATCAAGTGATCTCTTATTTATTGTGATATTACCTGTACCTGGTACTAAATATACTCTAGCAATACTGCTTTTTCTTCTACCTGTTCCGTAGAACTTTCCGTTTGCTTTCTTAGCCACTGTTAATTCCTCCTTATATGTGTCCTTATATTAAAACTTTAATACTTCTGGCTTCTGAGCTGCCTGCTCATGATCTGGACCAGCATAAACATGAAGCTTTGTGAACATCTGACGTCCTAAAGGTCCCTTTGGAAGCATTCCCTTAACAGCAAGCTCGATAACCTTCTCAGGCTTCTTTTCCATCATTTCCTTAAGTGTTGTTTCCTTTAAACCACCAACATAGTCTGAGTGGCTGTAGTAAACTTTCTGGTCAAGCTTCTTTCCTGTGAACTTAACCTTATCAGCGTTAATTACGATAACATTGTCACCACAGTCAAGGAATGGTGTGTAAGTTGGCTTATTCTTTCCTCTTAACACAGCAGCAACCTGTGATGCTAAACGACCTAATGTATAATCTGCAGCATCTACTACATACCATTTTCTTTCGATTGTAGATGCACTAGCCATATAAGTTTTCATTAGTTTTCCTCCTGAAATATTGCTATAATGCTTAATTATTAATGTATATAAATGTCTCTCCGGGGCATT
>ENA-OOZV01000234-OOZV01000234.1-human-gut-metagenome-genome-assembly--contig:-NODE-234-length-15915-cov-1.985120_pt1 | contig 15915 bp, 10 predicted proteins | sample MGYA00241051_ERZ501418 | MGnify/ENA primary metagenome ERZ501418 (study PRJEB25962, sample SAMEA2042512) | human gut metagenome | biome: human gut; feature: human-associated habitat; material: faeces... | reverse complement strand
GGCAGCCTCAATATCAACCGGACAACCTGCCGCTTCGATATTCTCCGTCATTTTCTTGGCGACTTCTTCGCTTTCACATATCAGATGAGCAGGATGACAAAGTTCATGGCGTTCAGTGTGCCACAAGAAATCGAGCAGCAGAAGATCCTTCTTGCTGGGCGCAAGGCGCGTTCCGCGCCCGACCATTTGACTGTATAGGCTTCTGACCTTTGTCGGTCTTAACACGATGACGCAATCGACCGCCGGACAGTCCCAGCCTTCCGTCAAGAGCATGGAGTTACAAAGCACATTATATTCGCCGCGCTCAAAGGCTTCGATTATTTCAGCCCTGTCCTGACTTCCGCCGTTGACTTCCGCAGCCTGGAAACCGCGCTCATTCAGAATATTTGCTGTGACAGTCATATAGCTTGTAATTGCTGCACATTTGCTGCAGCGTCACTGCAAACAAATTGCAGTGCGACTGCAAAACTGTTGCAGTGCTGCTGCAAATCAATTGCAGTACTGCTGCAAACCGGTATGCAGTGACGCTGCAAAAAGTATGCAGTCGTTTTGCAGTGGCTGTACAGTACGACAGCAAGCTGTGTATGGCGATGCTGCAGCGGGCAGAGAAGGATTAATAGCCGGTTGTTGGAGATGTAGGGGGATTAATGGTTGCTTGGAACACTATTGAAAGTGCTTCATAACTGTTGGCAGCATCGGTTATTTCAAGCAGTTTCTCCCAGTTGGCTACCGGTTCCGTCTTGTGGTTGATGCGTTTTTCGGCTTTTATTCTTAATGTTCCGTCTTCAGTGGTGGCTTGGACAATGAAAGCGCCGCAGTCGTTTTCTACTTTTACGTTCAGTCTTTCCAGGCCTTCGGGAGAAATTCGATAACCTTCCGGCAGATTGACTGTGATGTCCCATTGGTAACAACGGGGCATCTCCCAATAAATGTCCTCCTTGCGCAGGCGTTGTTCGCCTTTCAGCTCTGGCTGTGACCCTATCAACCGACCTACGGAGAGAACAAAGTTTGTACCCGCTTTCTTTACGTATCCGTCCAGTACATAGTCCACTTGATAGGCAAGTGCCGCACTGTCTGCCCGGTTTCCGATGCTGAAAAGCTGGTAGCCGAGGAGTGTTTCCAGTCCTTCTTCCGAGCCATGATAACCGATGATTTCATTACGGTAACGCTCTTTCTCCTGCTCCCGTTCACGGCGGTAACTTTCGCGCAGGTCGGCATGGAATTTTTCTTTGGTTTCGTCGTAGATGGTGGCTGTAATACCCAGTTGGCGACGAACGGAGTTGTAAAGGTCCTCATCCATAATGAGGTAGGGTTGGAAGTGTTCTTTCAGAGCACCGCTCATCTCTTCCCGGCGGCTGATGTGGAGAGTGGTGCCGCTTATAGAAGCGTTTATGGTAGCCATATCCCGGTTGTCTTGGGGGGTGGTGGAGGGAAGGGTAAGGCATGTGTTGTCTTCCAGTATGGCTTCTTCGCCTTGCAGGCTGGCAGGCACTTCACCGGGAACAGCATAGCAGGCCGGTGGAGTATAGCATTTTCCGTTGGATTCCAGATAGATAAACCAAGTGGTATTGCTGTAGTTGATGAGCTGGTCCAGAGGCTCCCGGGTATCTTTGGTCGTGATTCCTGTCCGGTGGGGAATACCTGCTTTTTCCAGAAGTTCGTGCATCAGCAGGATGAAACTGGCGGGAGTATAGTCTGCACCGTTTTCCATATACCGGTAATAGCAGTATTGGTAGAGGTAGTCCATCAGTTTCTTATCGCTCCATCCTTCGGCTTGACGGGCTTTGAGGGCTTTGGATATTTCGCCTTTCCGTCCGCTGCGCAGACCGGACCAGTTGGTGCCGGGAGCCTTCATGGAGGCACGTGTGTCATCTGTCATCAGTTTTGGATTGGGGTTGGCATATAGTCCCGGCTTGCGGGCGCTGGGTGGCATCCAGGCATAGGGTGTCTTGCTGTTGTAGATGTACATCAGAATCATGGGCGTTTGCCGGGCACTGTTGTACCAGAAGTCGGGAATGACACGTCCGGAGTCTCCGGTATGCAAGTCGAGGATATGGTTTCCTTCGGTATCGGTGCTATGGTCGAAGTCCCTTGCTCCGTTCAGGCAACGGTAGAAAGTGCTCAGCTTCGGGTCTATCTCGCAATGGACGGAATAGGCAAGCAGAGGATAGCTGTCCATAAAGTAAAAACCGAAAGGTTCGGGATTCTGGTTGTTCAGTATGGTGTATCGTACGAAGAACAAGTCGATGATGTCTCCGATTTCCAGTCCGGGTACGGCCAGCTTGTTCCATTTCTCTTGGATGTTGCGGCTACGTGGGTGGCCGCCTTCATCGGTTTCCATGTACTCCTGCGGGTCTGTTTCCTGAATTGTTCCGTCCGGTTTGATGATGCGCACACCCAGTATACGCTGTTGTTCATTACGGGTGTAGCGTTCTTTTTCCTGGGAAAGGAAGCTGAACTGTGACATCTCTTCCAGTGCACTTTGGCTGTTGATGTATACCATTTGGCGGTAGATGCTGCGGCAGGTTATCTGTTGTTTGGTCAATCCCATTCCCCACCAGTCCAACTTGGTTTTCCGGGTTACCTCCAGACGGCTGTGTACGGCAAGGATAACGGCGGGTTCGTTTCTGTATTTCTCGGGTACAGTCATATTTTTAAAGTCGGGCAGGTTCAGCGACCATACTTCATTGCGCACTTCGCTTACGAGCGCAGCATATTTGTCTTCTTCCTTTTGGGCATTCAGTCCCGAAGTGGCAAGTAACATCAGCAGCAGTAGGAAAAAACGTGTTGTTTTCATGGTGATGGCGTTTTATATTCAATTATTTGTTTAAAGGGTGTTTTGCCGGATTACTATCTGTTCGTTGCAGGCTTTTTTCCATTGTCGCAGGGCATCATTCCAAGCAGGGATAAGAGCAAGTGGAATACGTTTTCTGCGTATCTCCATCACTTTTCGGAAGTGGATATATCCTGCTCCAGCGCGGTAGGAGCAACTGAGGATGCCCTGATTCGTTTCAATGTGAAAGTCTGCAGGCAAATAAGACACGGCATATCCTTGTGGAATATCAATCGTTACCTCGCGTATAATACGGCATCTCCACGGCAGTAGGTAATCCTGCTTGCGGCGGGTGGTGTCAATGGGCTGGTGGAAGAAATCTTCGTGCGGGTCTGCTTCGAGGCAGTACTCTCCATCGGCCGATTGTACGGCAGCGGTATTGTTTATCTGATTGTTTAGCAGGTCTGTCTGCTTCTCCTTGGGGGTGTCATGGTAGAGACTGAGCAGGTATTCCTTGTATTCACCCGTACTTACGCGGATGGCGGTGCCTTTCAGGGTAGGGGGATTGCTGTCCGTCATCAAGCGATAGTGATAATTGAGACTGTCCGTAGAGGTAGAGGCATCCTGCTGGGGAAGAGTCAGTATCAGGCAGCTGTCTCCGTTTTCTACCAGTGCTTTTCGGCCTTGTATACCTTGGGGGATGTCTTCGGGCGGTAGGTATCGGTAGGTGGCATCCAGGCAATATCTTTTCCCTTGATGGAAAAGAAGGCAGAAGGCATGGTTGATGGCAGCCAGTGTCGGCACTTCGTCGGGAGAACTGGCGATGTCGTCCGTACCGATATAGGCCATTCGGGCATCGAATCCTTGGGCTTTCAGCAATGTGCGCAGCAGGAGTGCCATTCCCTTGCAGTCGCCGTAACGCTTGCGCAGCACTTCGGCAGGCCGGTCGGGCCGATGTCCTGCCAATCCGTTTTCAAAGGCGATGTAGCGTATGTTCTGCTGTACGTAGGCATAGGTGCGGCGTATCTTCTCCAGTTCATCGGTGCATCCGGCAGTAATTTCATCCGTCAGCATTTCGGCTTGGGGGAGAGTGCAGTCCACCTCGGCCAGTCCGTTCAGCCAGCGGTACATGGCCTGTACATCGGCAAAGGGACCGGTCACCAGCAGATGGGGATAGAGGCAGTTGTCTGCGGGAGCAGCTTCTTCCTTTCGGGTGGCAGGCACTCCTTTTAAGGTGTAGACAAAAAGGGAATCCCCTTCCTTATTCACGCTCTTTTCACACCGGATGCCGGGACCGAAGTTCTTCTCCACCAGCCGGAAACGGGACAGTGCGGCAGGAATGGTGACGGTGATACGTTTCTTGCGGATGAAGTATTCCTCCGGAAAGTAGATGTGTGTAAAGTAGCGCAGGTCATGGAAGGTACGGTTGAACTGTACGGCCGCCTTTTTCCCCTGCCGGCTTAGGGAGAGGTTGAAGTAGCAGATGCGGGTATCGTCGAAGAATACATTTTCCGGTGTGGCATGGCGGTGGATGGCTTTGGGGGCAAGTACTCCCTTGGCTTTGGCTTCGTCCAGGGAGATGAATTCGCCATAGAACATATGAGGTTGTACGGTAGCTCCCATCCGCAAGGCTTCATATTCGGTCTTTCGGGTGTTTTGTACGATGGGGTTGTCTCCTGGTCCTTCTTTGAAAACATAGCTGTCTTCACAGCAGTTGATGATGATATTGTCGTCCATCGTCTGACTGTAGAGACAGCTTGAGAAAATATACAAAAAAATGAAAGAGAAATATTGTTTCCTCATGATGGAGAGGATTTATGTTTATTTCTTGGCGTGCGGATAGTCTATCGTGTAATGCAGTCCGCGGCTTTCCTTGCGTTCCATGGCTTGCTTTGTTATCAGGTATCCTACGTTTATCATGTTGCGCAGTTCGCACAGCTCTCGGGTAGCCTTGCTCCGCTTGAAGAGTGCTTCTGTCTCCTCGTAAAGTATGTCCAGTCGGTTCCAGGCACGTGTCAACCGGGTATTGCTGCGGACAATGCCTACGTATGCCTCCATAATCTGGTTCACTTCCTTCATGCTTTGTGTGATGAGGACACGTTCTTCGGTGGAAATGGTACCTTCGTCGTTCCATTCGGGAATGTCTTCGTTGAAGTCATAACGTTCCAGTACGCTCAGCGCGTGTTTGGCTGCCGCGTCGGCATAAACCACGGCTTCAATCAGTGAGTTGCTTGCCAGACGGTTGCCGCCATGCAGTCCAGTGCACGAACATTCGCCGATGGCGTACAGGCGGCGGATGCTGCTCTGTCCGTCCAAATCCACCTTGATGCCACCGCAGAGATAATGGGCGGCGGGGGCTACCGGTATGTATTCCTTTGTAATGTCTATACCGATGCTGAGGCATTTCTTGTATATGTTAGGGAAGTGCTTCTTGGTTTCTTCGGGGTCTTTGTGGGTGACGTCCAGATACACATGGTCCTCACCGCGCTGTTTCATTTCGTTGTCGATGGCACGCGCCACGATGTCACGCGGGGCCAGCGAGAGTCGCGGGTCGTACTTCTGCATGAATTCTTTTCCGTCTTTGGTACGCAGCATCCAAATGGTCGGAGAGTGTTTCCAGACCTACTTCGTACTGGCTTTTGCTGACACGCCTGTTCTCTTCCGCCTGTTGCAGGGAACGGTCGGCAAGTTCGCTTTCCAGCTTTGCTTCGTCCAGATTGTTGGCGGCTTGGGTCAGTTCCAGTAACATTTGCTCGTTCAGGTTTTGCTGTTGAAGGCGGGTCTGTTCCAGTTTGGCTTTGGCTGCACGTACTTTGTTGCTGCGTTCTCCGAAATGGAACAAGGGGATGCTTACATTCAGAAGGACAGAGAAACTGGCATCGTCCAGGAAATTCTTGTTGTTCAGTTCCAAACCATGTACATAGTCGTATGAGCCTTTGATCCCTACTTTGGGAAGCAGTTCACTGCGGTTCAGTTTCACCTGCTGGCGGGCTATCGCCACTTGTTTGTCCAGTATTCCGTATTCCGGACGGCGGGTGATATCCAGTACCTGTACTTCCAGGTCTTTCTCTATCTCCGGGAAATCTCCGGAAACATGAACTTGTGTGGTCAGTGGTTTCCCTATCAGGTGGCAGAGGTTCATGGTAGCCAGGCGGAGAGCATTCTCGGCTTTTCGGATACCTAGCTCGCTTTCATTCAGCTTTACTTGTACTTTCAATACATCATTCTGAGGTTTAAGTCCATGTTTGTAAGCACTCTCTACGTTATTTTTTAATTCCGTCAATACAGCGTGGTATGCATCGGCTACTGTTTTCATCTCCTTTGCTTTTACTACCAGAGCGTATGCCTGATCTGTTTTCTGAATGACTTCTGTTGCGGTCAGATTTTCATTCATTTGTGCCATTTCTTTGCCCAGCAAGGACATTTTGTAGGCGGCACGGATTTTACCGCCCATGTAGAGGGGCTGTTCCATTTGCACACCGCCCATATAGACCCATCCTATTTTATAGTCCAGGTTAATGCCGGGGAAGTAGGCAAAGCCTGCGGGTTGTCCCGGATTGAACTGTCCTGTTCCATCGGGCAGAAAGACGGGCAGGTTGCCTCCGGCTATGCCGTAACTACCGTCGGCATTACTGTAAAGTCCTGTTCCGCTGACGGTGAAGTTGGGGAAGAAGTTCCCTTTGTAACTCTTGGCTGTATAACGGGCACTTTCCGTCTGTTTCACGGAAGCCGCCATTTCCTTGTTGTATTTTAATGCCATTTCGCGGCACTCTTTCAGACTCAGTGTTTCCTGTGCCCATGCGGGGGTGGCAAGATGCCACAGCAGACAGCAGAGGGGGAGTATCATTGTCTTTTTCATTTATTCTCGGTTTTGTATGTCAGTGAAATGAATCAATTGTTTTTTATCTTGAAGAACAAGGCATATAATATAGGGATAAAGAGCAGCGTGATCAGTGTGCTGCATAGCAATCCGCCCATGATAGCTGCCGCCAAGGAACCGAACATGGCATCGGACAGCAAGGGAATCATACCCAAAATGGTTGTCAGCGAGGCCATCATGACCGGGCGGAGACGGCTTTGGGAACTGTCTATCAGTGCGGTGATCGGTTCTACTCCTTCATTGATCTGAAGGGTGATTTCATCCATCAGCACAATACCGTTTTTAATCAGCATGCCGATCAATCCCAATGTGCCTACAATAGCCACGAAATTGAAGACTTTTCCTGTGAGCAGCATGACCGCTACCACCCCTACAAATATCATCGGAATACAGCAGAAGATGATGATGGGTTTGCGATAATCTTTGAACAGCATGATGAGGATGGCAATCATCAGAATGATGGCTAACGGGAAATTTTGGAACAGGTACTTCATGGACTGGTCGCTGGCTATTTTTTCTCCTTGCCATACCAGTGAATAACCTTCGGGTAATGGTATGTTTTCTATCTGTTCCGCGATGGCAAGACGTGCTTTTTCCGTTTCAATGCCGGGTGCGGGCGAACATTGTGCCCGCTGGCTTCTCTGCCCGTTGTAACGGGGAACTACCGGATCTTCCCACCGGATATCAATCTCTTTGCTGATTTGTTTCAGCGGTGTGCTTCCCATGATGCTTTCCACCAAATCTTCTTTCGAAAGTGTGCCGGCTTTCAGCTTCACCATGGTTTCCTCGTTCAACAGTCCGTTCAGGGAAGGCAGAGACGAGAAGACTTGTGCGTTGCCCAGGTCCTCTATCGGTTCTCCTTTCTCGTCGAGGCATTTCAGGTAGATGTTGTTTTTGTGGATACCTTCGTAGAAAGAGCCGATAGGAATGCCTCCGGTGGCTGTGAGCAGGGAAAGGCTGACATCATTACGGCTCAGGCCGAGAGCACGGGCGGACGGCTGGTCGTATTCGATGGTCAGTACGGGTACTTGAGGTTCCCAGTCGGTGGTGATGAGGCAGACTTCCGGAGTCCTTTCCATGATGGCGCGGGCGCTGTCGGCCAGTTGGTGCAGGATGGCAGGGTCGGGACCCAGAAATTGCGCCTCTATGGGATATTTCTTGAACATCAGATTATATCTTTTCAATTTGATGTATGCGTCCGGATAGGCTTGGGAGAGGTAAGCTTGGATTTCGTCTATATGTTCTACCAAGGTTTCCGGTGAGGTGAAGTCGATAATCAGTTCGCCGTACGAAAGTGAGGGGTTGGCAATGCTCCGTACCAGATTATAGCGTCCGGGCGTACCGCCTATGGAGGTAGTGACGTGGGTTATTTCCTCCCGTCCTTTCAGATAGGTTTCTATTTCTTCCAAATCTCGAACCACACGTGTATAGTTATTCCCTTCCGGAAGTTTGTATTCCATATAAAGCTGGTCGTAAACCATGTCGGGGAAAAAGCCCTGACGCATATATTGGTAGCCGAAAACGGAAAGCAGCAACAGACCGGTCATGGCAAATACAAAACTCCACCGGTGGGCCAGACCGAACCGCAGTGCCGAACGGAGGGTGGCATAGATTTTACCTTTGTATACTCGCTTTCCGGTACTGTCAGTATCTATGGCAGGATGCAGCCGGCGGTCGGCCATCAGTGGTACATGGATCAGTGCCAATATCCAGCTCAGTAACAGGGAAACGGCAAGTACGATGAAAAGGTCGCGCGTGTAGACGCCTGCGGTGTCGGGGGACATGTAGATGGGTAGAAAGGCGATGATGGCTATCAGTGTCGCGCCCAGAAGAGGCATGGCTGTCTGTCTTCCGATGGCGGTCATGGCTTCCATCCGGTTTTTGCCGGCCTTCAAGTCTACCAGTATGCCGTCTATGATGACGATGGCGTTGTCTACCAACATTCCCATTGCCAGTACAAAAGCAGCCAATGATACGCGCTGCATGGTTCCGCCTGCCGAATAAAGGAACAGAAAAGAACCGAATACGGTGATGACCAGGCTGATACCTATGATAAGGCCGCTCTTGAACCCCATTGCTATCATCAGTATCAGTACTACGATGATGACGGATTCTATCAGGTTGATGACAAAGGTTCCCAAAGAGCTGCCTACCCGTTCGGGCTGATAGAAGATTTTGTGGCATTCCACTCCTGCGGGCAGACGTTCGGCTTTGAGTTCTTCCAACTTGCTTTCTACGGCATGGCCTACTTTTATAATGTCCGAACCACTGGAGGCAGCGATGAGTATACCGAGAGCGCGTTCATGGTCATAGAACATTTCATTGCGTGTGGGGTCCTCGTAGGCTTTCTCTATACGGGCGATGTCACTCAGGCGAAGCTGGTCGTCATCGTGTCCTTGAATCAGCATTTTTCCGATATCTTCTACGGTTTTGAATTTGTCGTTTACTGTGACGCGGATACGGTTTTCACCATTTTCATAATATCCTGTATAGGTGGTTTTGTTCTGGCCGTTCAAGGTTGCCAGTACTTCTGCAGGTTTAACACCGAGGTTTGCCATACGGTCTTGCAACAGGGAGATATTGATGCATTCGGAACGTTTGCCGTAGAGTTCCACACGGTCTACCCCTTCCAGTTCGTTCACTTCCCGTTTTACCAGTTCGGCATAGTCGGACAGTTCACGGTCGGACAGTCCGTCACCTGTCAGGGCATAGAACATGCCATATACATTTCCGAAGTCATCTTTGACTATCGGGGTGGTGGCTCCTTCGGGCAACAGGGCGCGGGCGTCGCTTACTTTGCGGCGCAGCATGTCCCAGCATTGTTCCACGTCATCGTCCGGCACGGTGCTCAGCAGTTCTATCTGTATCAGGGACAGGTCGTTGTATGAATAACTTTCTATATTGTCAATGTTGCCCATGGTGCGGATGTTCTTTTCAAGCACATCCGTTACTTCCAGTTCTACCTGGTGCGCGGAAGCACCCGGATAGGTGGTGACTACCATGGCAAGCTTCACTTTTATTTCGGGGTCTTCCAATTTGCTCATCTGATAGCAGGAGTAGGCTCCGCCGAGCAGCAGAACCGCTATCAGGAAATAAATCAGATTCCTGTTCCGGAATGCCCATTTACTGATGTCCATTATAATAATCCTCCTATATTTGTGTTAGTGACCGGTGACAAAGGTTTTACAATTTCTCCATCCTCAATGTGGTGTACGCCCGAGGATACAATCTGCTCTCCCGGTTGCAGTTGTCTGGAAGTAATGAGACTGTGTCCGTTGTTCAACAAACGCAGTATGGATACTTCCTGTCTGTGTACGGTATTGCTGGATGGATGAAAGACGAACACATACGCTTTGCCTTCTTTTTGCAGGATGGCGCCGGTAGGGACAGAAAGAGTATTCTCCTGCTCTGTACGGCAAAGGATGGTTACCATGGTGTTCATGCCGGGAGAAGGGATAGCCCGTGTGCCGGGTACTACTTGCAGGCGCATGGTGTATAGTTGGTTTGCGTTGGCTTTCGGGGTGACACTGATTAGTTTCAGCGGGTAGGTTTCGCCCGGATAGATATCAAATGTGCAGTGATAATTGTCGAACTGCTCCCGGCGGATATATTCGGCCGCAGGCAGATTTATTTCCACTTCGGGGGTTCCGCCGCTGATCATGGCAATGACGGGCATTCCGGCTCCGATGGTTTCGTGAGCTTCGAACAGGCGTTTCTGGACATACCCGTTGAAAGGAGCATAGAGCCGGGTGTAAGCCAACTGATCTTTATGGTGTTTGTACTTGGCGGTGATTTGCTTGAGCCCGTATACGGCTTTGTCATTGGCGTTGGGGGTGGTTCCGTTGTCTTTGTAAAGAGCCATGACCCTTTCTGCTTCCGCTTTTATTTGCTGGTATTCTGCTTCAGTAGCATCCAGTTGTACTTGATAGTCGGTGGGGTCCAGTTCGGCCAGTAATTGTCCCTCTTGTACACGGGCGCCGTCTTTTACATGTATTTTGCTGATGGTTCCGCTTACCCGGAAGGCAAGGCTGATATCTTGTGCGGCTTTTACCTTTCCCGGAAATTGCAGGAACGTTTGTTTGTCGGCAGAAACAACTGTGTCTATTTTTACTGTCTGATGACCTTTGGCTTCCCGGGCACGTTGTGCGCAGGAACTTAGTAAGATCAAGGAAATACCTGTTAGAATAAGATAAATTCGTTTCATACTACTATGATTTTCGTGCAATTAGTTTTCTGATACAAAGTTATTCCGAAGCAAGAGGATAGAAAAGGTTGATATGAATGATAAATTGTCCGATTTGTATATTTTTGGGTTGTTATGTAGCTGGAAAGTTTACGATTTGTATTTATTTTGCAGTAAATTAAAGAATGTATAGATTGATGGACAGACAACAGATGCCTTTTCTCTTTAGATTTCTTTCGGATAGTGAACTGTATGCCTTTAAAGACGGACAGATTATTTCGACATTTAATAAATGTGGCCTTTTCTTTTGCCGGAAAGGAAATGTGGAGGTTTCACTGGAAGATAAGCATTTTCAGATAAATCCCGGTGATGTGTATATTTACATGGCTTCTACCTTGGTGCATCTGCTTCATAAGAGTGAGGATGCGGAAGGGGTTATGGTTGAAGTGGATTTAGATTATATCATTCCTATCGTCAATAGGGTGATCAATGTGGAAAACCAGCTTTTTATGCGGAAGCATCCTTGTATATCACTTTCGGATAAGCAACGTGCTCATTTGGAGTATCTGTTGGATAATTTGCGGGAGAGGATAGAGGCGGAGGATGTGCAAGAGGTGAATTTGCAGCAACAACGCCTGACTTTGGAACTGATCAAGTCGATGGGGCAGACTTTCTGCTATGAGATATTGAATATGTATTTTGCCAACCAACCCATGCAGCCCTTGCCGCAGAACAAGAAGGATGTGATTTTTCAGAATTTCATGCTGGCTCTTTTCCGTTTGTATAGAAAGGAGCGTGATGTTGCTTATTATGCGAGGATGCAGCATATTACTCCACGTTATTTTTCCACCATCATTAAAGAGAAGTCGGGAAATAGTGCTTTGCAATGGATTGTGCAAATGGTGATTACCGAGGCAAAACAGTTGCTTGAAGGATCGGATCTGAGTATCAAGGAGATTGCAGACCAATTGAATTTCCCTACGCAGTCTTTCTTTGGAAAGTATTTTAAGCAATATGTGGGGATTTCACCTAAAGAATATAGAAAAGGCAAGTTGAGGATTAAGGATGGAATTTGATTTCTGAAAATGCAATCTATTTTATTTTAATATACCTTTGTGTACAAATCATAAACGTTTTATTTATGACCCGAAAGAACGAACAAGAGCGATTCATGTCTTATATTACAGAACGGCAAACTCATGAGAGCCGGATGGCGGTGGCTGATTTTTTGCGGAAATATGCTGACCGGTATCATAACTCTGATTTTATTTCTTCTGATCCGGTACAGTTCCCGCATCGCTATCATTTCAAAGCGGATATTGAAATCAGTGCTTTTCTGACTGCTTTTCTTAGTTTCGGAGCCCGCCCTCAAATACTGAAGGCGGCAGAACGGCTGGATTCCATAATGGACCGGCAGCCTTTGCAGTATGTGTTGTCCGGGAACTGGAAAACTGATTTCTGTGGTGAGGAGTCGTTCTATCGGACGGTTTCAAAAAATAGAATGGCACAATTGTTTCATTGGCTGTATACTATATATGATAGGTATGAGAGTATGGAGAATGCTCTTCTTTGCGAAACGGATGGAACTCCGATGCAACGTCTTTGTCGTTTGTTTGGAGTGTCGGATAAGGCGCCGCAAAAGAAATTGAATATGTTTCTGCGCTGGATGATCCGTCGCGATTCGGAAGTGGATTTTGGAATCTGGAGGAATTTCTCTCCATGTGAGTTGATTATCCCTTTGGATACACATGTCAGTGAGATGGCTTTCAGATTGGGGCTGACCCGAAGTAAATCTTATACGCTGAATAACGCAAGAACTATTACTGCGGCTTTGGCTGAGGTTTTTCCCGAAGATCCTTGTCTGGGGGATTTTGCTTTGTTTGGCTATGGGATTAATGAATTATGAGATGTAGTTTGGGGTGTGTTGCTCGAAGCAGGTAGCTGTGGTGAGGATGATTATGGAATATCGTTTGAGATAAGTGGAAATCTAAAAATAATCCCCGAAGGATATCACATCCATCGGGGATTTTCGGTTTTTTGGTTAAAGGTTAGTATAAAATTAGGTTAGGTTGTTTCTTAAATTATAGGGGTACGTATTCCACGAAGGCCTCCATTGCTTCATAACATGCCAAACCAAGTTGGTCATACAAAGCAGCGGTACCCCGGTTGCGGTCTTCACTTCTTTGCCAGAACAGACGTTCGTCGTTGCCCAGGAACGGTGCGCTTTCCATCTGAGACTGATGCTTTAAGATGGAGTTACGTTTAGCACGCAATTCTTCCGGACTGAACGGTACGGCCATTTCAATGTTTTCAATTTCCCATTCCGCCCATGCGCCACGATACATCCAGATGCGGCAATCTTTCAACCATTCGGCACCGGCTTCTTTTTCGATGTCGATAGCGGCAAGCACTGCGTCTGTGCAGACACGATGGGTTCCGTGCGGGTCGGCAAGGTCACCGGCCACATAAATTTGGTGGGGTTTTACGTCACGTAGTAACTGTAAAACGATTTCCACATCGGCTTCACTGATAGGGTTCTTCTCGATTTTTCCTGTTTCATAGAACGGCAAGTCGAGGAAGTGGACACGGTTCAATGGAATTTGATTGTAAGTACTTGCAGTACGGGCTTCGCCACGACGGATCAGTCCTTTAATGGTCAGGATATCGCGGCTGTCCATATCGCCTTCTTTCTTGGCGGCAAAGAATTTCTTGATTTCAGCGTATTTGTTTTTGATGGTTTCGTTGGAGTTTTCATCAAAAAGTTGGTTGAAACCGTTGATGAAGTGCATGAAACGTACTACTTCTTCATCGCCTACGGCAATGTTTCCGGAAGTTTCGTAAGCCACGTGTACTTCATGTCCCTGCTGAACGAGACGGCGCAGTGTACCTCCCATGGAGATTACATCGTCATCCGGATGCGGAGAGAAGATAACCACACGTTTCGGATACGGTTTGGCACGTTCCGGACGGTAGGTATCATCAGCATTAGGTTTGCCACCCGGCCATCCGGTAATGGTGTGCTGCAGGTCGTTGAATACCTTGATGTTGGCATTGTAGGCAGAGCCGTAAAGAGCCAGCAGTTCGCTCAAGCCGTTTTCATTATAGTCCTTGTTGGTTAGTTTCAAAATAGGCTTGTTCAGTGTAGTACACAACCATACGATGGCACTTCTTACCAGTTTGTCGTTCCATTCGCAGCTGGTTACCAGCCATGGACGCTGAATACGAGTCAGATGAGCTGCCGCAGCCAAGTCTACGCAAACAGAAGTGTTGGCGTGAAGCTGCAGGTAAGATGCCGGCAGTGTATCACTTACCTTGTCTTCCACTGCACTTCGGATGATGTCAGCTTTGTCTTCACCCCAGGCCAGCATATAAACTTTTCTGGCTCCCATAATGGTATTGATACCCATGGTGATAGAGCAGGGAGGAAGATTGTCCACACCGATATTATGTGCAGCTTCAGAACGAGAAGTTGCATCAATCAAAATCAGACGGGTAGTAGAGCTGGCATGTGAACCAGGTTCGTTCATACCGATGTTTCCTTCACGTCCGATTCCCATGATAACCATATCAAGACCTCCAAAGGTCTGTATACGCTGTTCGTACAAACGGCAGTGTTCGATGATGGCTTCCTGAGGGATGCTACCGTCCATTGTAAAGATATTCTGGCGGTCAATGTCTATCTGTGAAAGGAAGAGCTTGTTCAGGTGGCTGAAACTGCTTCCAGCACCTTCGGTCAGCGGATAATATTCATACAAGTTGAAGAATACCACGTTACGGAAACTTACGCCTTCATCCTTGTGTTTCCGAATCAGTTCGGTGAACAGCGGACGCAGGGAGGCGCCTGTACCTATGGCAATGGTACAGAATTTTCCTTCACGCTGTCTGTCCTGTATCTTTGCGACGATTTCATTGGCAATCTGTACCACACCTTCTTCGCTTGTTTCGAAGATGTTGGTCGGGATTTTTTCCAGTCGTGTCAGGACAGAACGTTCTACTGCGTTTCCCGGACGATAGTAACGTGGGGAAACGCGATTCAGTGAAATTTGAGAGCTAAGATTGGTTCTCATGATTCAGCGAATTAGAGGTTGTTCTTTTCAATATCTTTGAAGTACTTGTAGGTACCAACTTTCAGTTCGTCAGTAGCTGCTTCGTCACATACGATGATACCGTGCTGGTGCATCTGCAATGCGCTGATAGTCCACATCTGTGTGATGCCGCCTTCTACTGCATGCTGCAACGCACGTGCCTTGTTGTGTCCGTTACAGATAATCAGCACTTCTTTAGCAGAAAGTACAGTACCCACACCTACGGTCAATGCTGTTTTAGGCACTTTGTTCACGTCGTTGTCGAAGAAACGTGAGTTGGCGATGATGGTATCAGTCGTCAGTGTTTTCACACGTGTGCGTGAAGTCAGTGAAGAGCCCGGTTCGTTGAAAGCAATGTGACCGTCAGGACCGATACCTCCTAAGAACAAGTCGATACCGCCGAACTTTTCAATTTCTTTTTCATAGTTGGCACATTCAGCTTCCAGGTCGGCTGCGTTACCGTTCAGGATGTGAATGTTTTCCTTGCAGATGTCAATATGATTAAAGAAGTTATTGAACATGAATGAATGGTAGCTTTCAGGATGAGATTCCGGCAAGCCTACGTATTCGTCCATATTGAAAGTCACTACATTCTTGAATGATACCACTCCCTTCTTGTTTAATTCAATCAGGGCCTTATACATGCCCAGAGGAGATGAACCTGTGGGAAGTCCTAATACAAACGGTTTTTCTTTAGTAGGATTAGCTGCGTTGATTTTTTTTGCAACATAGTTTGCTGCCCAGTTGGACAGAGAACTGTAATCGGGTTCAATGATTAATCTCATGGTGGTTAGAATTTTGAATATTGAAATTAAATTAACTTGTTTCTTTCTCCTTTGTGATAAGAATTTTCTTACCCCATGCAAATATATCAAAGCTTACTCAGAAAGGCAAATAAAAAAATAGTTTTTTTATGCATGAGTTTTTAAAGAAAAATTCTACATTTGTAAATGTTTCTATAAAAAATAACAAATATGGGTCAGACTCTATTGAA
>ENA-OOZV01000230-OOZV01000230.1-human-gut-metagenome-genome-assembly--contig:-NODE-230-length-16021-cov-2.543279_pt1 | contig 16021 bp, 13 predicted proteins | sample MGYA00241051_ERZ501418 | MGnify/ENA primary metagenome ERZ501418 (study PRJEB25962, sample SAMEA2042512) | human gut metagenome | biome: human gut; feature: human-associated habitat; material: faeces... | reverse complement strand
AAAGCTCCACTAAGTGACGTTTTTTTACTTCCTTCCGAAGTCGGCCGGAATTTCCCCCCATTGCTTTGTCTCCCATTTTAGGATGCGGGTGGTGTAGGTGTTTTCGCGCAACCACTTCTCCGCACGTTCTATTAGGTGGAAAAGCTCTTCGGTCTTGGCGTCGCGCGGCAGTTTGGTCTTGCATTTTTTCTGTTTTATCCAGTTGATGGCGTTCACGCTGTCACTGTAGATGGGCATGTCGAAACCTTTCTGTTTCAACAAGGCAAGTCCGTGGACAATGGCGAGGAATTCGCCGATATTGTTGGTTCCATACATCGGCCCGAAGTGAAAGATTTCCTGACGGCTGGCGACGTGTACTCCCCGGTACTCCATGGCACCGGGATTTCCGCTGCAGGCTGCGTCTACGGCAAGGCTGTTTTCCGCGACGGCGGTGGGAAGGGGAGCGTCGGCGCCGGGAATAGTCTTGGCAGGAGAGGGAGCCGACCGCTTGATGTACGTGTACGGCGAAGAGGCAAAGGCTTTTTCCGCTTCCTCGCGTGATTCGAATGACTTGTATTTTGCTCCTTCGTAGCCTTTGGTCTGCAGTTGGCAGTCTGTCCAGGAAGTGTAGATACCCGGGCTGACTCCCGCCCATACGACGTAATATTTTTCTTTCTTCATAACTGCGGACAAAGGTAAAAAAGAAAATCCGAACAACTTAACTCTTTCATTTGTTTCTTTGTATGGCGGATATAAAATAAAGAAGAGAAGTCTCAATAAAAAAAGAAAGGACAAAAAATGAAGAGAACATTTGCAGAAGCCATGGCGCATCGCCGTAGTTATTACTCTATCGGCAGCGATTCGCCAGTACTGGATGAAGAAATAGTACACATTATTCGTGAAGCCGTAAAGAATGTGCCGTCAGCTTTCAATTCACAGTCTACAAGAATTGTATTGTTGCTGGGCGACGAACATAAGAAATTGTGGAACATTGTGAAGGAAACCCTGAAAGCACGCATCTCTGCCGAGGCTTTTGCCAAGACGGAAGCCAAGATTGACGGCTGTTTTGCCAGCGGACACGGTACTGTGCTCTATTTTGAAGATACTTCTGTAGTCAAGAAGCTGCAGGAAACATTCCCTTCCTATAAGGATAATTTCCCCACTTGGTCACAGCACACCTCCGCTATGCACCAGTTTGCCATCTGGACTATGCTGGAAGATATGGGGTTGGGCGCCTCCCTGCAACACTATAACCCCTTGATTGACGACGAGGTACGTCGCACCTGGAACCTGCCCGACAACTGGATGATGATTGCACAGATGCCCTTCGGTACACCCACTGGTGAACCGGGAGAAAAGGAATTCGAAGATTTAAGCAAGCGTATCAAAATTTTTCTCTGATACAGAGGCGTTTTCAGCTTGGAATTGCTACCTTTGCAGGAAACCTGTAACTCGTAGCAGATATGATACGTATTTTCTTGACCGGCTACATGGGAGCCGGTAAAACTACTTTAGGAAAGGCTTTTGCCCGCGAAATGAATGTGCCGTTCATTGATTTGGACTGGTACATCGAAGAACGTTTTCACAAATCAATCCGTGAATTGTTCACCGAGCGGGGAGAAGCCTCTTTTCGTGAATTGGAGCGAAACATGCTGCATGAAGTAGGGGAATTTGAGGATGTCGTGGTCTCTACCGGTGGCGGTACTCCTTGTTTTTTTGACAATATGGAGTATATGAACGGTTGCGGGCAGACGGTGTTTCTGGATGTACACCCCGATATTCTGTTCCGCCGGCTCCGGGTGGCGAAGCAGCAACGCCCCATCCTGCAAGGCAAGACGGACGAAGATTTGCGCACCTTCATTGTGGAGGCGCTGGATAAGCGTGAGCCTTTCTACTCGCAGGCCCGTTATCGCTTTGATGCCGGTTATCTGGAAAGCCGCAGCCAGATTAGCGAATCCGTGCAACGGTTACGCCAACTTTTAGGACTTTAATCCCTTGTAAATGTGTATTTTTCAGTCCGAGGAGCTGGATATATTAGATTTATGTGTATTTTTGTCGCCCCCTTTATAAGACACACTATAGTGGGAAAATAGTAAATTGTAAATAGTCTAATAGTAAATGTACTGATGAGAAAATGGCGTATTGAAGATTCAGAAGAGCTGTACAACGTAACTGGTTGGGGCACTTCGTACTTTGGTATCAATGACAAAGGTCATGTTGTGGTGACACCGCGTAAGGATGGGGTTGCCGTCGATTTAAAAGAGTTGGTGGACGAGTTGCAGTTGCGCGATGTAGCGGCTCCGGTATTGGTGCGTTTTCCCGATATTCTGGACAACCGCATCGAGAAGGTGTCCTGCTGCTTCAGACAGGCAGCCGACGAGTACGGGTATAAAGGAGAGAACTTTATTATCTATCCCATTAAAGTGAATCAGATGCGTCCCGTGGTAGAAGAGATGATTAACCATGGGAAGAAGTTCAATCTGGGGCTGGAAGCGGGTTCAAAGCCGGAGTTGCATGCTGTGATAGGGGTCAATACAGACCCGGGTTCCCTCGTGGTTTGTAACGGATATAAGGACGAGAGCTTCATTGAACTGGCACTGTTGGCACAGAAAATGGGCAAACGCATTTTTCTTGTTGTAGAGAAACTTAATGAGTTGAATCTTATTGCCAAGATGGCGAAGCAATTGAAGGTGAAACCTAATATCGGCATTCGCATTAAATTGGCTTCCAGTGGAAGTGGCAAATGGGAAGAAAGCGGAGGAGATGCCAGCAAGTTCGGACTGACATCCAGTGAACTGCTCGAAGCGCTGGACTTCTTGGAGAAAAAAGATATGAAGGACTGTCTGAAGCTGATACATTTCCATATCGGCAGTCAGATAACCAAGATACGCCGCATCAAGAATGCTTTGCGTGAAGCTTCGCAATTCTTTGTGCAGCTGAACAAGATGGGCTTCAACATCGAATTCGTGGATACTGGTGGCGGTATGGGAGTTGATTATGACGGTACACGTTCTTCAAGTAGCGAAAGCTCCGTCAACTATTCCATCCAGGAATATGTCAACGATGTGGTGTCGACTTTCGTCGATGTTGCCGACAAACACGGGTTCCCTCATCCCAATATCATTACCGAAACGGGACGCAGCCTGACTGCCCATCACTCCGTGCTTATCTTCGAAGTGCTGGAAACGGCTTCCCTGCCCGAAATGGACGACGACTGGGAACCAGGAGAGGATGCTCACGAACTGGTGAAGGAACTGTATGACATCTGGGATAATCTGAGCCAGCGCAGTATGCTGGAACCTTGGCACGATGCGCAGCAGATACGCGAAGAGGCACTCGACCTTTTCAGCCATGGCATCGTCGACCTGAATACGCGTGCACAAATAGAGAAACTCTACTGGAGTATCTGCCGCGAAATCAACTCCATTGCCAGCGGCATGAAGCACTGCCCCGAGGAATTCCGCAAGTTGAGCAAGCTGCTTGCCGACAAGTATTTCTGTAACTTCTCGCTGTTCCAGTCATTGCCCGATTCCTGGGCTATCGACCAGATGTTCCCCATCATGCCCATACAACGGCTGGATGAAAGACCCGACCGCGAGGCTACCTTGCAGGATATAACTTGCGACTCGGACGGCAAAATTGCCAATTTCGTCAGCTCGCGTGCCGATACGACCACCCTGCCGCTGCACTCGTTGCGCGACAAGGAACACTACTATCTGGCGGTTTTTCTGGTCGGAGCTTATCAAGAGATTCTGGGAGATATGCACAATCTGTTTGGTGATACGAATGCCGTGCATGTGTCTGTCAATTCCAAAGGCTACACCATCGACCAACTGATTGACGGCGAGACGGTGGCTGAGGTGTTGGACTACGTGCAATATAATCCTAAAAAACTGGTACGTACGCTGGAAACTTGGGTGACGCAGTCCGTCAAGGAAGGGCGTATCTCTGTGGAAGAAGGGAAGGAATTCTTGTCTAATTACCGTTCCGGACTGTACGGATATACTTATTTGGAATAAAATGGAGAAACTGACTGTAATAAAGGTGGGTGGCAAGATTGTAGAAGAGGAAGCCACCCTCTATAAGTTATTGGATGACTTTGCAGCCATCGAAGGCTACAAGGTCTTGGTACACGGAGGCGGACGCTCGGCCACGAAGCTCGCTGCCCAACTGGGTATTGAAAGTAAAATGGTGAATGGCCGCCGCATCACTGATGCCGAAACGCTGAAGGTGGTGACCATGGTGTATGGCGGACTGGTGAATAAGAATATCGTTGCCGGCTTGCAGGCGCGTGGTGTCAATGCACTGGGCTTGACGGGAGCCGATATGGATGTAATCCGTTCGGTAAAGCGTCCCGTGAAGGAGGTGGATTATGGGTTTGTGGGCGATGTGAAGCAGGTGAATGATGCTTTCTTGGCAGACCTCATTCATAAGGGTGTGGTTCCCGTGATGGCTCCGTTGACACACGATGGAGACGGGCACATGCTGAATACGAATGCCGACACTATTGCCGGAGAGACCGCCAAGGCTTTGGCAGGTTTGTTCGATGTAACTTTGGTGTTCTGCTTTGAAAAGAAGGGTGTGCTGCGCAGCGAAGACGATGATGACAGCGTGATTCCACAGATAACGCCGGAGGAATTTAAGCAATATGTAGCCGATGGAGTGATTCAAGGTGGCATGATTCCAAAATTGGAGAACTCTTTCGAGGCGTTGAATGCGGGTGTGTCCGAAGTCGTAATCACTTTAGCATCAGCCATCAACGGGAACAGTGGAACCCGTATCCGAAAATAATTCAAAAAAAACGGCAATAGGCTGTAACTTTCTGAATACTTAACCGTCAATTTATTAGAGATGCAAGAACTCAGCTTTCGTAATGACATTCTCCCGCTGAAGGATAAGCTCTTTCGGTTAGCCCTGAGAATTACGTTTGATAGGGCAGAGGCAGAGGACGTTGTGCAGGAAACGCTGATAAGGGTTTGGAACAAGCGTGACGAGTGGTCGCAGTTTGGTTCTATTGAGGCCTATTGCTTGACTGTGGCAAGAAATCTGGCGATAGACCGTAGCGAGCGAAAAGACTCCCGTACCGTGGAGCTGCTCCCCGAAATGGAGCAAGTCTCCGATGCATCGAGCCCTTACGAAAAGCTGGTGAACAAGGAACGGATGGCGTTGATACATCGGCTGATGAACAAGCTTCCCGAAAAACAGCGGTTGATTATGCAGCTTAGGGATGTGGAAGGTAAGAGCTATAAAGAAATAGCAGCGGTCCTGAACTTGACCGAGGAGCAGGTAAAAGTGAACCTCTTCAGGGCGCGGCAAAAAGTAAAACAAACGTTTATTGATATAGAAGGTTATGGACTCTAAATATATAGAACAACTCTTGGAACGCTACTGGCAGTGCGAAACTTCTTTGGAAGAGGAAGCATGCCTGCGTGCTTTCTTTAGCGGTAACGATGTTCCCGGACACTTGCTTCGCTACAAGGACTTGTTCGTATATCAGCAGCTTCAGCAGGAAGTGCATTTGGGTGAGGATTTTGATGCCCGGGTGCTTGCCGAAGTGGAAGTTCCGGTGGTCAAGGCAAAGCGCATGACATTGACCGCACGTTTCATGCCGTTGTTCAAAGCCGCTGCAGTAGTGGCAGTGGTCCTTTCTATGGGGAATGTGATGCAACATTCATTCTATAGTGATATAAAAGAAGTAGCCGCAGCCGATACGATAGGCAAACAAATTACCACACCTTCGGTAGCTCTCTCGGGAGACGTGACGATTACCCATGAACAACAGATTCTGGATAGTCTGCAACGGATAGACAAGAAGGTGGAACTGAAGAAGTAACGTTTTCATTTGCTTTTAAGAATAACATTTTCATTTGCTTTAAACATAATAGTTAGTGTGCTTTATTAAAACAACTTGAGGCTGTGAAGTTTCAATTCTCTCAAAATCTTATAAAAACTAACTAAAATAGAAGGGACGCCGCGTGATGCAGCGTCCCTTTATTGTTCTTATGCGTTTGATAGGATGGAGATGGAAGGACATCCGTTCAATAAAATGGTGAAGAGCTTCCTCTCGGAAGCCCTTCACCATTTCGTTAATATATATTTCAGAGAGAATTCGGTTTAGGCTCAATTAATCTTAAAACCTATATTTCCTATTTAATCTATGGTTTCTATGTTAGAGTTTATACAGTCCTTTCTTGGGATAGTCCAGTTCCGGATTACCCTTGTAGCCTACACTGCCGCTTCCGCTGGTGCGTACTTTCAGGAAATCTGTGGCATGGCACTTGATGTCGCCTGAACCGGCAACACTGGCAGATGCTTTCTTGGCAACGAAATCGGAAGCAAGCAAATCACCCGAACCTGCCACGCTGTATTCAGCTTCTTGGGTACTGCCGCTCAGGATGGCGGTACCCGAACCGGCAACGGATGCTCTGGTGAAGTTGGCGGTTACGTTATTCAGCTTCATGTCGCCGGAGCCTGCAACGGATACTTGGAGGTCATTGCAAGTGATGTCGCTGCTGTTGATGTCTCCCGAGCCTGCGATGGAAATATCGAGGTCTGTGCAGGAGATGCTATTTCCACTGATGTCACCCGAACCTGCCACAGCGATTTTGAGGTTGTCCGTCTTCAGTCCGTTTTTCAGTTCCACGTCTCCCGAACCTGCCACGGCAATGCCGTTCAGCTTTTCTGCGGACACACGTACTTCCAGTTTATTATAGGATACGCTGACGTTCTTCTTGAAGCCGATGTAGAGGGTATTGTCCTTGACATGAATATCCAGCAAATCGACAATGTTGTCCGAGGTATATACTTCCACTGTCGGTTTCCCGGACTTCTGCGTGTAGGTCACGTCGGGGCTGCCGGCTACACTCAGCTTGGTGAAGTTGTCCACTTTTATGTCTTTGGTTACATAATTCTTGCTTGCCTTGACCGTCTTGCTGCCGAAGCCTCCGGAACGGTATGTGTGTTGTTGTGAACAAGCGGTTGTACTGAATGCCAATAAGGCGATTGCGATAAATGTTGTTAGAGCTTTCATATTCTTTTGTTTTTTGTGATTCAGTATTTATTAGTTAGACGTGATCTGCCTTGAAAAAGTTGCATATAAAAATGCTTTTTTCAAAGGACGCTCGGTCATCATACTTTAATCAATTATTGTGCCATAAGTGTAAAATGTTGATTATTAAAGGATAGTCGCTTTTGTGTAGTGTTCATTATCGGACACTCCGTCCGCTTTTGTCAGGTATTTGTTTGCGTTTTTGGACGATTCTTTGTTCATTTGCAAAGCCTCTTCCCGCCCCTTTCCTATGGGAGAGGCTTTGATTTATGACAGTAAACCGCATTATAGAAGATAAAGAGCTTGGTCCTTTGTTTGTCCGGGTCAATGCCCGGGCACGGCGTCTTACTTTCCGTACAAAGGAAGATGGAATTTACGTGACTGTGCCTCCCCGGACTTCTCTTGCCGAGGTAGAGAGTGCCATCGAGCAGCTTCGTCCGCGTCTGAAAGCTGCCAGACAGAAGCTGGTCAGAAAGCTGATTGATTTGGATTACCGCATTGATACGGAGTTCTTTAAACTGACGTTGGTCAGCGGACAACGGGAACGGTTCTTGTCCCGTTCGGAATTGGGGGAAATGCAGATAATCTGTCCTCCTGATGCCGATTTCTCGGATGAGAAGTTGCAGGCTTGGCTGCGCAAGGTAATTGAGGAAGCTTTACGGCGAAATGCGAAAATTGTTCTTCCGCCCCGTCTGTATATGCTTTCCATGCAGCACAACCTTCCTTACAAGAGTGTGAAGATAAATTCCAGCAGCGGGCGTTGGGGAAGCTGTTCGGCACAAGGCAATATCAACCTTTCCTATTATCTGGTACTTCTTCCCAAGCATCTGATAGACTACGTGCTACTGCACGAACTGGCACATACCCGCGAGATGAATCACGGGGAGCGTTTCTGGGATTTGCTCGACCGGATGACTGATGGAAAGGCACAAGCATTGAGAGCGGAGCTTCGGAAATATCAAACGAAAATAAATGGTTAGAGATTAGTATGGACGGTAAGTAGTTCCTTGTTTTACAGACAGTGATACTGCAAAACTACTGCATACCTCTTGCACTGTCACTGCACTCCTTTTGCAGTGCTGCTGCAACACCTTTGCAGTGACACTGCAACTGTTTTGCAGTAACGCTGCAAAAGGTATGCAGTATCGCTGCAGTGTCACTGCAGGAGTTGTGTAATGTCTTTGCAGTAGCACTGCAAAAGTTATGTGATGTCTTTGTAGTGGCTGTTGGTAAGCCAGGAAAAAGCTTGTTGACTCCGAAATATGAGAGCAAAATGCTTCACAACTTTTTATCCCTAATTTTTTGCCAGCTGCTTCACCTCTTCCCCTTCCTTCTCGAACCGGTATTCGCCCCCTTTTTCGCTTAGCTCAAATAAGGAAAGCTTTTCAGTTGCATTGTTTACAATCATGAGTGCGTTTTGCTCGGCAAAGCGTTTCACTTCGATGGTGAAAGGTTCTTCTGCAATGGTGCGGTTCACCAGCAGGCTGTCGTTGATGAATATGGAAGTGGAATCTCCGGCAAATCCTTTCGTCAGTGTGATGGTGTATGTCTCGATGAAGTTGCGTTCTCCTTCTTTCCGTTGTTGCAGCCTCATGCTCATGTAGACAAAGATGACAACTACAAAAATCACGGCGAAAGCAAGGATGCCGTTGCCTATCATAAACTGCTTGTTGGTATTCAGTCGGTGTGCCATGGATAAAAAGTTTTTTTAAGAATGGTACAAATGTAATGAATAAATTTGAACCGACCGGCTTTTTACTTGCTGTATTCGCTCGGCGTCGCCCCGAATTGTTTCTTGAAGCTGGTCGAGAAATGGGACAGTGTACTGAATCCCGTCATGTCCGCTATCTCTGAGATGGTATATTTCCCTTCCTTTATCAGTTCGGCGGCACGGTTCAGCTTGTAGGTCTTGAAGAATACGCTGGGGTTCTCACCCGTCAGCCCCTTTACCTTGTAATAGAATTTGGTGCGGGAGATTTTCAGCAGCTCGGTCATGCGCGCCACGTCCAGTTCCGGATTGGAGAGTTCGTTTTCCATCAGGTGGTAAAGTTCGGTCATGAAGGTGTTGTCTTGCGGGGAGAGCACGTTCTCCTCAATCTCATCCGTTTGGGTGGAACGGCTCAGGAGACTGCGCACTTTCTCACGGTTCTTCAGCTGGGATTTGATAAGCGCCAGCAGGTAGTTGGGCTCGAAAGGTTTCGTTACGTAGGCATCTGCACCGGTATTCAGACCTTCCACCTGGTTCTCTACAGTAGCTTTGGCTGTTACCAGTATCACGGGGATGTGGCATAGTTGCAAGTCTTCCTTTATCTGTCGGCAGAGGTCGTAACCGTTTCTTCCGGGCATCACTACATCGCTCAGTACGAGGTCGGGAGCTTCTTCTCTCATGGCTTTGAAGGCGCTGTCGGCATCGAAGCGGCAGACAACTTTGTAGACGGGAGAAAGCAGGGCCTTCAGGTAGTGGGCCACTTCCGTATCATCGTCTACCACCAGCAGGGTTTGCTTTTGTTGCCGGATGCTCTCTGTGTTTTCCAGTTGATACTGTTCTTCCGTTTGTATCGGAAACGCCTTGTTCTGTTCTTCTTCGGGGAGGGTACATTCTTCGGGGGTATAGGAGAGGTCATTCACCGGCAGCAGCAGGGTGAAGACGGCTCCGCTTCCTTCGGTACGGTTACCGGCTTTCAGATAGCCGTGATGCAGCAGCGCCAGGCTGCGGGCATAGTACAAGCCGATGCCGGTTCCCCAGTTATAGGTGCCTTTGGATTGATTGTCCAGTTGGTAGTAGCGTTCGAATACCTTCTCCAACTGTTCCTCGGGGATTCCGTTCCCGCTGTCGGCCACGGCAACTTTGACGTATTGCGTGTCGATGTCTTTGTCGGTCAGCGTAAAGAGACGCGCAGCCTCTTCGCGGGTAATGACGTCGAAGCACAGTTCCACTTTCCCACCGTTCGGAGTGAACTTCAAGGCGTTTGAAAGCAGGTTTCCTACAATCTTGTCCAGCTTGTCCACGTCCAGCCACATGAGGAAAGTATCCTCCAGACCATAAGTGTTCAGTGCGATGCCTTTCTCGTTGGCGTTGATGCGGAAAATATCTACAAAGCGTTGCAGTTGCGAGATGATGTCAGTCCGTTTCACTCGCAGCTTCAGGGTGTCATTCTCCAGTTTGTTGAAGTCCATCAGCTGGTTCACCAGACGGAGCATGCGCCCCACACTGCGTTGTACGATGTAAAGCAGTTGTTTGTTTTCTCCCTCTATTTTGGGACTTTCGCAAAGTTGTGTTACCGGACCCGAAATCATGGTGAGTGGGGTGCGGAACTCGTGCGAGATGTTGGCAAAGAAACTCATGTTCATGCGGTTCACCCGTTGTTCCTGGTCCTTCTCCAGTTTGGCGCGTCGGGCGGTTTCTTTTTCCTGCTTAATGCGTAGCCAGGCACGGATGAAGATACCGATGATGGCGGCGGCAATGAGCAGATAGGTGCACCATGCCCACCATGTTTGCCAAGGGGCGGGCTTTACGATGACGCGTATGGAATTTTCCCTTTCTACAATGCTCTTGTCGTTATTAGTTATTTTAACTTTGAAAGTGTAGGTACCGGCAGGCAGATTGGCATAGTAGGCCTCGCGGTTGTTGCGGGCATCAATCCAATATTTGTCGAAACCGTCCATCTTGTAATAATAATGTACGCGTTCGTATTCGCAGTAGTCCAGTGCGGCAAAGGAGATGCTGAAACCATTCTGATTGTGGTCCAGGCAGATGTCCGGTCGGTAGGAAAGGTGCTTGTCTACACTTTTGCTGTCTTGTGGGCGTGCCAACCGGTTGTGTATCTTCAAATCCTCGAAGAGCAGTGGAATTTCCCGTTTGGTACTTACGTCCATAGGGTTGAAGAAAGTCAGCCCGTGCGTACCGCCAAAAACAAGTGTCCCGTCGGGCAGGCGGCATGAAGAACGGTCGTAAAACTGATTGCCGCCTATGCCGTCGGCGGCATAGTAGTTGGTAAATTTCCCTACGGTGCGGTCATATTTGCCCAGCCCGTATTGTGTGCCTGCCCATATATTGCCTTGTGCATCTTCCTCAATGCAAGAGATGTCCCGGCAGGGTGTACCCTCTATGGTCTCGATTTTTCCGGTGGCGGCAGAATAGTGCAGCAGTCCGTTGCTGACGGTCCCAATCCATACATCTCCACGACTGTCTTCGAAGATGTCGGTAGGGATGAATACTGAACGTTGGATACAAGCTTGCCAGTCGGTGTTCTCGAATGGTACTTCAGCGCTTTCCCAATTGTCGGGATTGATTTGCATGACTGGGTTCATGAAGGCAGTGGTCCACATCTTTCCGTTGTTGCGTGGAAGGAGTCCGGGTATGAAGGTTCCCGTCCAGGAAAATACTTTTGTTTGGACAAATTCTTTTTCTTTACGCTTTTTGGCATAAAGTTTAGGGCTGTATGTACCCACCCAAATTGTTCCACAACGATCTTGTGCAAACGACAGTGGTAGGAAGATGTCATGAATAGACTCTGTCTTCAGTATGCCGTTTTTATAGCTGCATTTCATCACCTTGCTCGCATAGAGGGCCGCCAGCCAGATGTAGCCCTCATCATCTACGAATACGCGTGTGATGTCCGGTTTGTCGGTAGCGCTTTTTCCCGGAAGTCCAGCCGAGTCCACTTCTTTCACTTCGTGGCTGTCCATGTTGTAAACGTACAGCCCGTCTATCATGGTGGCCATCCAGAGATTTCGCTCCTTGTCCACTGCCACGGACAGCACTGACTTTCGGTTTAGGTATGAGCTGAGATGATTATTGGTGTTGAAACGTTCTTTATAGTTGTAACGCACGACATAGCCTTGGTCTACAGAGCCTATCCACAGGTTTTTCTGTGAGTCGGTAAACATGGTGCTTATCTTGAAGTGAGGCACTTCGAAGGGAAAACCGTTTTCGCTCTGATGTATCACGTATCCTTCCACGTAGTTGTAGAGAAACATTCCTTGTTGGTCGGTATTCAGCAGCAGGCTGTTGCTGCCGTAAGGGTGGATGTAGTTGACGTTGGCATGCAGCAGCAACGGATGGCTCCGAAGGGCTTGGGGTGTTTCCTTGAATTTGTGCGTATGTGTGTCGAACAATGTTATCTGGCGGTTTCCCGCCAGCCATAGGATTCCGTTGGTGTGCATGAAGAAGTGGGTGGGAAAAATGCCTTGCATTGGAATGGAGTCTTCCAGCGCTAGTGTGGAGGAGTTGTAGCGGCGCAGAGACAGTGGGGTCACTGCCCACAGTTTGTTGCTCTGGTCTATGAAGCAGCGGTTGTTGAAGGTATAGTTTGGGTCAAATATCTTGATGGGTACGTCAAATTTGTGTGTTTGTGGATTATATACGGCAAGGTTGTGCATCATGTTCAGAAAAATCTTTCCGTCTTTGTTCTCGAGTATTTGGATGCCGTTTTTATTGGGGAAGTCCAGTGGGATATTTTGGAAATTATCTTTGTCTGTGTATAGGCTGGTTCCATTTACGGTGACTACCCACAACCGGCCTTGTGAATCACGGAAGAGGTCGTTGATTTGATTGTCGGGTATATCCAGCGAGTCATCCGTACAGTAATACTGATGATATTCGTGTACATTATATTTGTTTACCCCTCGTGAAGTTCCTATCCAAATGTGTCCTTGTGCATCTTCGGCAAAGGCGGTGACCTTCTGATTGGAGAGGTCATTGGTGATGACGGGGCTTTCGATGCTGCCTTCCGGTGCGGGCTTTGTGTCCGACGGGTTGCATGCGGTGATTAAACACAATAGAAGTAAGTATTTAATGTATTTCATAATATATAGTGTAGACTAAAAGCATTGGCATGTCATCCATTTGTTTTGTTCAACGAATCTCTGCATTACGATGCGAAAATACTCATAAAAATTGAGAGAGAGACTGCCGGAGAGCATGTTTTGAACAAATCTGCAAACATTTGAACATTGGAGAAAGCTGTTTTGAACATCGGGGAAAGCCGTTTGGATAACGTAGAAAATCCTTCTGGGGAGAATGTGCTCCAAAAATCTCCGATAGTTATATCAGATACTCTTTCCGGTTTGGCATAATGACAATTAAAACAACTGTCTCGATAGGTAAAACCGTCAATAAAAGTGTTATAATATAAATCTTCATAACGGTGTGTCCATAGATCTCCGGACTTATAAATCAACCTATCATCATTATATACACATAGACTAAAAGCTTCAAATAACCGAAAACCAATGCTAGAAACTTTATCTGCTTTTATTTTGAGAGTATTTGCTATATAGTCAACCAACCATTTATTTGAAGGCACCCCATGACAAATAAGGTCTACCAAGAAAAGATTATCAGGTTGTTCCTCATACATTCGCTTGACAGCTGTCACTTGACAAGGTGTCCCGATAAATAATACGTTTGTTCCATCTTTTACATCTTGTCTAATTTGTGACAGGACATCAACGATACTGCTTTGCACATATTTAGAGCCTTTCAATTTATATGCATCTTTAAGATTATCTATGCGGATATGCTTAATTTCAATGCCCGGTATTACAGTGCATCCATAAACGATACCTACATTGGCTAAAAAATAATGAGTCAATACAGAAGCCATACCGCCGGAAGTGCTGCTTCTATAGTCTTCTTCGTCTTTCGACCATGCGGCGTATGCCACTGACGGATACAGACATACCGTATCATGCAACGATGGGCATGCTTTTTGACAAAGCCCACAATCAATGCATTTCTTCTGATCAACGGACGGATAAAGATGTCCCAATTCTTCAGCAACCAGGGATATGCTATGTTTGGGACACCTTGCGGCGCACAGTCCACATCCCGTACATAACTCTTTCTCACAAATCAATTTCATTTTTTATGAAGTTTGTTTTTTACGACGGAAATAAGCGTATTCCTTTCAGTCTTTTTCAAGCCGATAAACCATGAAATGGTCATAGTGACAATAGCGGTAATTATACATAGTGAAATGAAATTACCAAGAGTTTGAGCTTCAAGGAAATGATATTTTATGAAAACAGGCAACGGCAAAGAAAGAACCGTCACTCCGGCTACAGGAGATAAAACATCCTTTATAAGTTTCTTCAATGAATAGCCAATCAGACTCCGACAGAACAGAAAACGAACAAAACCTGCAATGAGTGTGAAGAATATTGAAATATAAAACACCGATGATGCGCTACAGCCGAACTTCAATGCAATATACCCGATCGGAAAAATGCACAATATGATGCAACTTACAACAATTTGGTAGTTCCGTATCCACCCCGTTGCTGACAAAGATGTCATAAAAGGAGTCCCAAAAAGTGTTCCACACAATGCATCTATCATTATCAATATAATGAATAAAGCAGCATAGTCAGGCACATCGACCAACCATAAATGCAACACGTAATCAATGTTCAAGCAAAGAGGAAATGCCATCATAAACAATATCAGAAAAGAATACTTTATCCCTAAATAAGAAAGCCGTTCCATTCCGGTTATATTTCCGGTTGCATAATCCTTGGTAATCTGGGGATTTAATGCTACTTGAAAATTAGAGATAAACCCCATAACGGCATTTGAGACCTGGGATGCCACCCCACGAGCAGCATTAATTGCAGGACCGAAAAAAAGATTGAGGACAATATTGGTCCCTTGATCACGCACGAGCCATGCCACACTGCCGAACAGATTCCATCCGGCAAAGCCAGACATTTGTTGATACAGAGCTTTATCCCAAAACAGTTTAAACCTGCTCTCTTCATAATGTCTCCTGCAATACATCTGATAGACAATCCGTATAATCAATTGCACAGCAAAGACAAGCATTCCATAGACAATAAGCTTATCCGCCGATACAATTACAAGCAAATAGACTATGCCTAATTTCAATAAGGCTTCCAATATGCTTATGTACGCATATACATTCATCTTTTCATGTGCAATTAAGACTGCATTATACGGCACCTGAATGATGTTGATGCAAAAAGTCAATATGGAAAACTGATAGACCCAATTGGCTGCAGCAATCCTGTTATCAGGAATGACCAGCTTTTCATTGACAAACCAAAGCCCAATCGTTTCAGCCAGAAATATTATTAAAATACCGATAGCTATATGGATGTTTAAGGCTGCAGCAAACACATTTTTTAATTTGTCCGTATCACCTCGACCAAGCTCGAATGTAAGAAAACGCTGTGTAGCGGTAGACATGCAACTGTTCAGGAAAGAGAACATTAAAACCACTCCTCCTACAACATTGTAAATGCCATAATCATCAATACCCAATTCTGCCAGCACGCCCCTTGACGTATAAAGGGTAACCAGCATGATAAGAATCATACGGAAATAAAGGAACAACGTGTTTTTGGCTACACGCTTATTGTTTTCTGCCGGATTTTTCATTATTTGTCACCATGTATTTGAATAAATTCATTTGCAAATTAACATGTTAACTTTATTATTTATTTTGACAATTAATCTTTTCTACAGTGGTTAAAAAGTCATTTCTTATCATATTCCAACGAGTTGTTTTTATGGGGTCTATATAAAAAAATCCTCTAATTATTCTTGAAAATCATTCAAATAATGGTATGTGTCTTTTTTGCCTGTTTTGAAAGCCGTTTCGTTAGATGTGACAACTCCTTTAAGCATTTCAAATTCACAATCACTTGTTAAAAATGACACACGGATATTCTTTAGTTCTTAAATTTTGGTTGCAGCGAAAATAAGCCTTTTAATTTATAGCTATAAATTGAGTACCTGCCTAAATTGAGTACTTACTTCCTATAATGTCCCAAATGTCATAAATATACTTCCGCCTATCTTTATTTTTACTTAGATCATATTTCTTTTTTATAAGCTCAAGGAAGCCATTGAGTGCTTACGACGCAAAGGGCGTAACATAACATCAGTGTAAGCATGACTTGCAGAACGGTGGTTTCACCAACCTGCAGGCTATCCCACTGCATCTCATTGGACAGCTTGCTGAAAAGCAG
>ENA-OOZV01000208-OOZV01000208.1-human-gut-metagenome-genome-assembly--contig:-NODE-208-length-17315-cov-1.520915_pt1 | contig 17315 bp, 16 predicted proteins | sample MGYA00241051_ERZ501418 | MGnify/ENA primary metagenome ERZ501418 (study PRJEB25962, sample SAMEA2042512) | human gut metagenome | biome: human gut; feature: human-associated habitat; material: faeces... | reverse complement strand
TTTATACAGATACTTATTGATGAGATTGATCTGCCAATTATCGTGGATGCAGGAATTGGCAAGCCTTCGCAGGCATGTGAGGCAATGGAGATGGGAGCTGCTGCGGTTATGGCTAATACAGCGATTGCGACCGCAGGAAATGTTCCAGCAATGGCAGAGGCGTTTAAGAAGGCTATAGAGGCAGGAAGAAGTGCATATCTTACAGGAATGGGAAGAGTTCTTGCAAGAGGTGGAAGTGCATCTGACCCATTAACAGGATTCTTACGTTAAATGTGGAGAGCAATCTGCAAGAGGAATTGTGGTATTAAAAAATAAAATAGAAAAGAAGGCAGAATAATGAACGAGGAAAATCAGGTATATTTTATAGACAGTGACCAGCTTCCACCGGCTGCGTTAGAGAGAAAACATAAGTTAGAGCAGGATCCGTCATTCAGAACAGATTACATGAAATATCTTGATGACATGGAAATAATTGATTCAGATATTAAGGATAAAGTCTTAAAGGCAATGGATGAGTATGATTATGATTCATACACAGCCGCAGATGTGGAGAGGGCATTAAGCAAAGATACCTGCAATATAGAGGACTTTAAGGCATTGCTTTCACCAGCTGCAGCACCTTACTTAGAGCAGATGGCAAGAAAGGCAGAGAATGAAACTAAGAAACATTTTGGCAATACAGTATACATATTCACGCCAATATATATAGCCAATTACTGCCAGAATTACTGCATATACTGCGGCTTCAACTGCTATAATAACATTCACAGAAAGAAACTTTCATTCGAGGAAATTGAGCATGAGATGAAAGTTATTGCAGATACAGGAATGGAAGAAATCCTGATACTGACAGGAGAGAGCAGAAAATATTCAGACGTTGAATACATTGGTGAATCAGTTAAGATTGCAAGAAAATATTTCAAGAATATCGGCATAGAGATATATCCTGTAAATGTGGATGAATACCGCTATCTTCATGAATGTGGAGTTGATTATGTGACAGTATTCCAGGAAACTTATAATCCTGTAAAGTATGAGACATTACATTTGTTAGGACATAAGAGAGTATGGCCTTACAGATTTGATGCACAGGAGAGGGCACTTATGGCAGGCATGAGAGGAGCAGGATTTTCAGCACTGTTAGGACTTGATGATTTCAGAAAAGACGCACTGGCAACAGCACTGCATGTATATTATCTTAACAGAAAATACCCACATGCAGAACTGAGTCTTAGCTGTCCGAGACTCCGTCCGATAATCAACAATGATAAGATTAATCCAAGAGATGTCGGCGAAAAGCAGTTGTGTCAGGTGCTTTGTGCGTACAGATTATTTCTGCCATTCGTTGGAATAACAGTTTCAAGCCGTGAGAGTGCGCAGTTTAGAAATGGTATAACCAAGATATGTGCCACTAAAGTTTCAGCGGGTGTTTCAACAGGAATCGGCGACCATGAATCTAAATATACAGGAAAAGAAGATGGTGATGCCGGAGATGAACAGTTTGAAATCAATGATAACCGTTCATTTGACAGAATGTATAAGGATATGGAGGATGGCGGGCTTCAGCCAGTCGTGAATGAATACATTTATGTATAGAAAATATATATGTATAACGAACAGACATCTGGTGAACGGCAGCGGTGGCGCAGAGTGTACCATGGAGGAGTACATTATGCAACTTGAAAAATGTGTGGCACTGCACCCATATGCCATGATACTTCGTGAAAAGGATATGGACAGGCAGGACTACAGGGAACTTGCCAGACACATACAGGTAATGTGCAGGAAAGCTTCTGTTAAAATGTTTGTTCACAGTGATATCAGTGCGGCAAAGTATGCAGACTGTGGAAATGTACATTTTTCAATGGAACATTTTAAACAAATGTGTGATGAACAGGCTGATGTGATAAAGGGGCTTGATTGTGTGAGCGTGTCGTGCCACAGTATTGAAGAGGCAGTGAATGCTGTCCGCGCAGGAGCAGACCAGATTGTGCTTGGAACGATATTTGAGACACAGTGCAAGCCGGGGAAGATGGGAGCAGGACTTAGTTTTCTTAAAGAAGTGAGTAGAGCGGCTCATACTGTTAATCCCACAGTAAAAGTGTTTGCGATTGGAGGAATTAAGCCTGATAACATTAAAAAAGTGCTTGAAGCCGGTGCAGATGGCGGATGTATGATGTCATGGTTTATGCAACATAATTAATATAATATACAAAGAAAAACTTCTGTGATATAATTTCGCGGAAGTTTTTCTTTTTTTAAAATTTTTTAAACTTATTTAAACTTCATTTCGTATAATAATATATAGAACTAAAGAAAGGGCAGAAAATTATATGAAAGACATGTTAAGACTAGGTACTAAAGATAGAAGAAAATATATATTTATAAGCGTGGCTGCAGTCTTAGTTATAGCATTAATAACTGTTTCGGTAATTGCTGTGCAATTAAGACATAATAAGAATGCAAAAAAGAAAAATATGGAAGAAACAACTGTACATACAATGATGGTGCAGGAAACTACAGTGCAAGAGACTACAGAAGATGGAACCACAGAAGAGGATACAACGCAGGAAGAGAGTGCAGAAGTAGTAGACAGGGAAGTGGTTGAAGAATTTTTTGAAAATGAGATATCAACAGAAAATGAGGAGGCATTTGAACTTCCGCCAAGGCAGCTTACGGACGAGTTTATCCCATATGATGGACAGAAGAGAGAAATAACATGCTATGGGGATAGTATGATGGCCGGAGCAGGAAGTGCAACTGAAGGAAAAGTAAATGGCATTGATATATATGGGTGGACTACACCTGTTACAATAGAAAACCTGACTAATATACCAACACATAATCTTGGAGGGTCAGGAGAAAATTCAAGTCAGATTACTTTTAGGGCTGGTGGAACAAAGGTTTATATAGACAGGGATATTACAATAAGTGAAACTGATTCGGCAATAGCTCAGATTATAGATGAAAATGAAAATGTATTTGAAACAGATAATTATAGTGGATATGGATTTGATTATGATCCTTATCCGGGTGATATGTATATAAATGGTTATTTGTGTGATGTTAAAAATACAGGTGATGGTCAGGTTGAAATTAAACTTACAAAGGGATATGCAGCATATGACAATTCTACTGATAATAGTGTTGTTATATATGAAAGTGAAACAGCTGCATATTCAAGACAGGGAGCAGATATAAAAGCAGAGAGTGATATAGTAACAGAATATGACACAGTGATAAAAGAAACAGAGTCACAAACATCTGGTGAAAAACCAATGGAGAAGCCAACAGAAAAACCAGCAGAAACTTCAGGCGTAGAAAAAGTTACAATTTCTGGCGGAACACAGGCAATGACAAGGGCATCACAGGAAAGAAGTGCGAAAGATATATTAATACTTGAAATGGGAAGTAATGGCGGCTGGGAAAATGATTATCAGCAACTTATTCTGCAATATGATAATATTATCCTTAATTCAGGATGTAAATATTATATTATAGTGGGAGATACTGATGACCCTGCGGACTCAGCGGATGGCTATCAGGGAGTATATGACTCAGATGGCAATTATGTGGGAATCGGTGATACATCATGGGAAGCAGCGTTAAGAGAAGCATATGGCGAGCATTTTTTTAATACGAGAACATATATGATTCAGAATGGATTAAGTGACTGCGGACTTGATACAACAACAGATGACCTTGAGAATTTCAAGAAAGGTAATATATCTGAACAATTAAGATATGACTGGACACATTTTAACTGTTATGGATATTATTCAAAGGGAATTGGTGTATACAAGAAAGGCGTAGAACTAGGATACTGGAGTTAGAATTTTACAAGAACTATACATGAATATGATTACACCTTTTACATTAAATGGTTATTATGAATATGCATTGAAGGGGGACAGCCAAAAGACGGGGATGGCTGTGGTTCCTGGATATGTAAACTTATAGACCATGGAATGTAGAAAGGTGGTACTCATATGGAAGTTGCTATTAACAACATAGACAAGGTGAGAAAGTTTGTAGATATTGTATCGAGATTTGACTGCGACATTGATTTAGTGAGTGGACACACTATGGTAGATGCCAAGTCAATACTGGGGATATTCAGTCTTAACATTATGAAGCCAATGATGATGATAATTCATGATGATGAGGATAAGGCACAGGTAATAAGAAACAGCCTTAAAGCATTCGCAGCGTAAGCTGCTTTTTTTATGCCCTAAAATGTTAATTTGTTAAGAAAGTTTGAATAGATTGACTGTATATGTTATTATTTCGAGGTAAAATCAATAAGAAATATTAAAGAGAAATATGAATGTTTAACAAATAAGATCGGACAAATACAGAAATATAAAAAAGATTGGTCTTGTGTTAATAGGTCTTGCAGTAGTTATATTCTTAATTACCAATGTAAGAATCCGTTCTGTTGATTCCTACAGAAAGCAATTCAGTAATATGGCAGGTTCGAGTCAGACACAGCCCGACAGACCAGATAATAATGATAGATTACAGGATGAAACCATCAGTACCGATAATGCCAATGCTGCAGACAACGGCAGCTTTTATGAAACAGGTGATGGAGCAGGTAATGGAGCAGTTTCAGATGATAATTTTGCAACTGAATCAACGGATAATATAGCAGCTACAGATAATAATTCCGGCTCAGGTGGCAATGAATCAGACAGGAGTAACGGAACCGCCATATCAGGTGACGATGATTCAGGAAGCAGCAATTCGGGAAATGGTAACTCAGGGAATAATTCACAGAATACCAGACCGGCAGGCAGGATAATCAGTTGTACTATAGAGATAAGATGTGATAATGCAACAGCAAGAAAAGACAGTATTACCAATCAGGGAATCCGTGATTCAATTCCTGATGACGGAACTATACTTGAAGTTACAACATATACAGGCAAGGAGGGATTTACAGTGTATGATGTGCTTGCGGCGGTTACTGCGGCGCATAATCCGGTAATTCCTATAGTTGCAAATGCAGACAGATCATATGTTTCAAGTATTAATAATCTGTCAGAAAAGAATGTAGGTCCGACAAGTGGCTGGACTTACAGAGTTAATGGAGTTCTGCCTATGATGGCGGCTAATCAATATAAGGTAAAAGATGGAGATGTAATAAAATGGATATACGTGTGCCAGCTGGGCGACAAGTAACTAAATATTCAGCATTTGCAGCAATGCATCCGTGGACGAATTTCATCTACATTACACTTGTGCTGGTGATAACCATGTTCACAATGAACCCTGTAATACTGGCGGTTTCGTATGCAGGTTCACTTGCCCTTGGAATATATATGCAGGGTGGTTCTTTTATTAAGAAGAATATTATGATAACAATTCCTGTTGTTATATTCTCTGTGTTAATTCAGCCAATTTTTAATCACAGCGGAGTTACACCGTTGTTTTATATTAACGATAACATGGTATGTCTTGAGAATATAATATACGGTGCAGTTATAAGTCTTTTATTAATTGCAGTCATACAATGGTGCAGTGTTGCAGCCAGTTATCTTTCTTCGGAGAAAATGATGTATCTGTTCGGAAGTTTTATTCCTTCTGTTGGCATGATATTTTCTATGATATTAAGAATGATACCGCTTATGAGAAAGAGATACAGACAAATACATGACGCACAGATGGGACTTCGAGGAGTGGAGAATAAGAATGGCATTTTTGAAAAAATCGGACATTTTGCGAATGAATTTTCAACTCTTATAACATGGTCACTTGAAAGCTCAATGGAAACTTCTATGTCTATGGAAAGCAGGGGATATGGACTTAAAGGAAGGACAAGCTTTAACAGATTCAGATTCACACTAAAAGATGCATTTACGATAATTATAATGCTTGTATGTTTTGTGATGGCTGTTATTCCAATAGCAGGAAAGAAGCTTGCAGTATATTATCTCCCTGTAATATATTATACGAAATCAGGTGTAGAAGGAGTGCTGGCAGTTACAGCATTTGTAATACTGACAGTAATTCCATTGATAATAGAGATAACAGGAGATGTGCAGTATAAGAGACGAAGTTCATATAACGAAAGGTAATTGCATAATGACAGACACAATTATTAATGTTTCATCACTTTCTTTCGGATATGCGGGAAGTGACGGACTGGTACTTGAGGATATAACATTTGATATAAAGAAAGGCGAGGTTGCGCTGATTATAGGTGCTTCCGGAAGCGGAAAGACGACTCTTCTTAAGATGCTTGATAAGAGCATGATGCCGGAGGGAAGGCTTAGTGGAAAGGCAGAATATTACGGCAGACAGATAAGCAGTTTAAGTCAGGCAGAGGCAGCGGTTAAGATTGGATATGTCGGACAGAATCCTGATAATCAGATTGTTACTGATAAGGTGTGGCATGAGCTGGCATTTGGGCTTGAAAACCTTGGAGTGCCTAACGCAGACATAAGACGCAGGGTTGCGGAGATGTCTGAATATTTCGGAATTACCGGCTGGTATGATAAGAATACTGAGGAGTTGTCTGGTGGCCAGAAACAGCTTCTTAATCTTGCATCCATAATGGTTATGAGACCGGAGGTGCTGCTGCTTGATGAGCCTACGGCGCAGCTTGACCCGCTTGCCAAGAAGAAATTCATAGATACAGTTCTGGAGCTTAACAAGGATTTTGGAATAACAATTATGTGTGTTGAGCATAATCTTGCGGATATCTATTCTAAGGCGGACAGGGTGCTTGTGCTTGAGGATGGAAAGCTTATATATAATGGTTCTCCTAGAAAGACAGCAGAAAGTCTTGTTAAGACAGAGAATCCGCTTGTTTACGGGCTTCCTTCATCTGTCAGGATATATGAAGGCTGTAAGGAAGATATTACATTTGAAACAGACTGCCCGCTTACGGTTAAAGAAGGCAGGGAATGGGTAGACGGAATTAATATTAAAGATAGTTTGTATGAGTCACGGAATAAGCATTATGAAGCCGGAGAAACAGCGGTTTCAGTTAAAAATGTGTTTTTCAGATATACGAAGAATTCTGCAAATGTACTTGAAAATATCAGCTTTGATATAGAAAAGGGTAAGATAACTGCTCTGCTTGGAAGCAACGGAGCAGGAAAGACGACCCTTCTAAGACTTATGGCAGGAATTAAAAGGCCTATATCCGGTAAGGTGAAGGTGAACGGAAGATGTGCGGTGCTTCCGCAGAATCCGATGGCATTGCTTAACCAGATAAGCGTTGAGGAAGAATTAGCATCAGCAGTTATGGATAAGGGAAATTCGTCTGTTAAGGATATGGACAGGAAACAGAGAATTGAACTTGCCTTTAATATGCTGGAGCGGACGGGACTTCTAAGTGTGAGAAAGCAGCATCCGTATGATTTGAGTGGAGGGCAGCAGCAGAGGCTTGCATTTGCAAAGATTCTGCTGTATGAACCGGATATTATTCTGCTTGATGAGCCAACTAAAGGAATTGACCCGTTCTTCTGTAAAAAGATGGGTGAATGGCTGGAAGAATTAAAGAATATGGGGAAAACTATTGTGATAGTTTCACACGATGTGGAATTCTGTGCATTATTTGCCGACAAATGTGGATTAATATTTGACAGAAACATAGAAAGTTACACAGATTCACACAGCTTCTTTGCAGGCAATATATTTTTCACAACGGATACTAACAGGATTATGTCCGATTTTTTCAAAGATGCCATTATTCATGTAACCATTTGTTATTATCATCAGACTCCACAATATTCCAAGTGAACGCCAGTCAATATAACCTGCATATCCTTTATCCGGTCTTACTAAAAATGCTGAAGCAGCCGCAAGCCCCCAGCTTACTGTCAGCACTATATCCTTTTTAAAATAATATATAATTCTTTTCATATCTGTCTGCTCTCTTATGTAATTATTATCTCATATTTATATTTTACAATATATTTTTTATTCTTTACAGTATTAGTTGTCAAATAAATTCTGTAAGTTTATAATAGAAAAAGTTTTGCATAGGAGAATCTATTAGATATGAAAAAATTATTAGACAAATGGATTAGTATTAGTCTCATTAAAAGAATTATTGGAGGACTGGCACTTGGTATTATTCTTGGTCTGCTCGTTCCAAAGGCTTCCGGCATTGCTCTTTTCGGAAGCGTTTTCGTTGGCGCACTTAAGGCTATCGCACCGCTTCTTGTTTTCGTGCTTGTCATAAGTTCTTTATGCCATTCAGGAAAAAGTCATGGTGGTGTTATTAAAACCGTAATTATTCTGTACATGTTCAGTACCATTCTTGCCTCTGTAATCGCAGTATTTACAAGCAAATTATTTCCGGTTACGCTCACTCTGACAGAAGGCATTGAAGAAATGTCATCACCGGGAAGTATTGGTGATGTATTTAACTCTTTATTAATGAATATTGTTGAGAATCCTATTACTTCTCTTACTAAAGCTAACTATGTAGGTATTCTTGCATGGGCTGTTGTTATCGGTATTGCATGTAGACATGCCAAGGAATCTACTAAAGATATGCTTGTAGATATATCTAATGGTCTTTCCAAGGTTGTTACCTGGATTATTAATTTTGCTCCATTTGGTATTATGGGACTTGTATTCGATACTGTGTCAAACAATGGTATGTCAGTATTTAAGGAATATGGAAAGCTTCTTATGCTTCTCGTTGGTACTATGCTGTTTATTTATTTTGTTACCAACCCGATTCTTGTTTTCTGGTGTACACACAAGAATCCCTACCCACTTATATTCAGATGTTTAAAAAAGAGCGCACTCACTGCATTTTTCACAAGAAGCTCCGCTGCCAATATTCCTATTAATATGAAGGAATGTGAGGATATGGGACTCGACAGGGATACTTACTCTGTAACTATTCCGCTCGGTGCAACTATTAACATGGATGGTGCTGCAATAACTATCACTGTTATGACACTTGCCGCAGCCAATACTTTAGGTATTACTGTTGATATTCCAAGCGCAATTCTTTTAAGTATTCTTGCAGCGCTTTCTGCCTGCGGTGCTTCTGGTGTTGCCGGTGGTTCACTCCTGCTTATACCTATGGCATGCTCATTATTCGGTATTCCTAATGATGTTGCTATGCAGGTTGTCGGAATTGGCTTCATCATCGGTGTTATTCAGGATTCTGTTGAAACTGCACTTAACTCATCATCTGACCTTTTACTTTCTGCTTCTGCTGAGTTCAGACAGTGGAGAAAAGAAGGCAGGGAGATTACATATTAACATCCAGCAACAAGGAGGCTTAACAATGAACATAATTGACTCACACATTCATATATGCCGCTGCATCAATGGATTTGGAAACAGCGGAGAAATGCAGGCTATAGGCGGAGGTTACGCAAGCTACGCTGATGGAACTATATTCCAGATGATACCAGAGTGTCTCGGTGAATATGATGTAACTCCGGAAGCGGTTCTTAAGGTTATGGATGAAGCTGGTGTTTCCAAGGCTGTTATGCTTCAGGGCAATTTCTTAGGACCGCAGAATCTCTACACTTATGAGGCTGCAAAGAAATATCCTGACCGTCTTGCTGCAGCAGCTACTTACGACCCATTCTGCAGAAATGTTGATTCTATAAGAAAGCATTTGTTTGAAGACCTCGGAATTAAGATTGTAAAATTCGAGGTAAGTACCGGAAGCGGTCTTATGAGTTATCATCCTACTATTCCCCTTGATGGTGATGTTATTGAGGAAATGCTGTCATATGCTGAAATGCATAATAATACTGTTGTGTTCGATATTGGACGCTACCCTGCCGAGTGCTGGCAGCCGGAATCCCTCGCCCGCGCAATTAAAAGACACCCTGACACGCAGTTTGTTGTGTGCCATCTGCTTGCCCCAAGAGGTCTTGTTCAGGAAAATGTCTGGCTTAAAGGAATGGAGGCACTCACGCTTGACAATGTTGTATTCGACCTTGCAAGCCTTCCTTCTAATCAGGGTAAAGACGCCAGATACCCTTATCCTGACGCAATCCATTATATTAAACGCGCCATCGAACTTGTCGGAAGCGACCGGCTTATGTGGGGAAGCGACCTGCCTATGAATCTGTGCAAGGACAGCTACAGACACCTTATTGATTACATTGTCTTAAGCAATGAAATATCAACACCTGACAAGGAAAATATCATGGCTGCTACTGCAGCTAAAGTATATTTCAAATAATCCACATATTTAATATATCCCTCAAAAGCACTGTTTACCTGCTTTTGAGGGATTTTTATATTCTCCTGTTGACATATTATGCATATCATGTTATATATACTACGACAGATGTACTACGGCTGTCGTAGTATCGCCTGTCGTAGTAATTATCATTTATTTAATATTTATTATCAGGTGAATCATCACCTTCAATTAATTCGAAGGGAGGAGTATGCATGGCTGGCATCAGCAGCGACATTATACGAGGCTACAACGATACAATTATCCTGTATCTTCTGCTTGATAAGCCATCTTATGGTTATGAGATTTCTAAGCAGATTAAGGCCATGACCAATGAGAAATATATTGTTAAAGAAACTACTCTTTACTCAGCATTTACACGAATGGAAAAGAACGGATATATCACTTCTTTCCCCGGAGTAGGCGAGAATGGCGGAAAAAAGCGCACCTATTATCAGATTACTGACGAAGGACGGCTGTATTATCAGTCAAAATGCAAAGAGTGGGCTCTTACTAAAGAAGTTATTGAAAAATTTATTGTGAAGGAGAATTAATGTATGGATACTATTAAAAGTTATCTTGAAACTATGTTTGCCAATCTCCCCGCAACTACTGAGGTTTTAAAGGCTAAAGACGAATTGTGGGGCATGATGGAGGACAAATATAATGAACTTATCAGTGAAGGTAAAAGCGAGAATGAGGCTGTAGGTACTGTTATCTCAGAATTCGGCAATCTTGACGAACTCGCAGAAACTCTCGGACTTAACAGACAGTCTTCTGCTCCTGTTGATAACAGACGCACTTTAACACAGGATGAAGCCAGAAGCTTTGTAAGTGCCGGCAGCCGACATGCATTTCTGACTGCATTAGGGGTTTTCTTATGTATTTTCTCAGTAGTTCCAGCGGCAGCCTGCAGTGCATTTCATAATAATTTTCTCCAGACAATGGGCACTGTTGCTCTGTTTATTATAGTTGCCTGCGGTGTTGGCATATTTATAATAACCAATTCTTTAATGAATAAATACGACTATATTAAGAAACACGAATGTATCATCGATTATGCCACTGTCGGATATGTGCAGGATAAGAAGGAACAACTTCGCAACATTTCTATTGTGTGCTGCACTCTGGGAATTATTATGTGTATCATAAGCTTTGTCCCTGCTGCCGTTTTTGACGCAATCCCAATACAGGGACTTGACGATATCGGCGGCGCAGCAATGATTTGTATAGTAAGTGTCGGCGTATTCCTTATTGTTTTCGGTTCAATGGCTGAGACTTCATGTAAGACTTTACTTGCCCTTAATGGTGACAATGTAGCCGGCAGCTATGTTAAGAAGGAGAATAAAGAAGTCAGATATATTAACAATACTGCAACAACTATTATGTCTGTTTTCTGGCCTACCGTTACATGTATATATCTGTCAATCAGTTTTATCACATTTGCATGGGCTTTAACATGGGTTATATGGCCTGTTGCGGCTGTAATACACGCTATATTTAAGAGTATACTTAAAGACGATTCCGGGGAGGTGTAATTATGAGTAAACGAATTTATCTGTCAATTATATATTTTATTACACTTATATGCATAATTATTGGCGTTCTTGGTAATGTATTTAACATTTCTCCTTTTACACGCATAACTATGGCATCCAGTGGCAAATATATTGAAAATTCTTCCACTTATGATAATGTGTCAGACATATCTGTTGATATGAATCTTGGCAGTGTTGAGATTAAGAAAGGCAGCAAGCTTGAAGTTATCTATACAGGTGCTGAAAAGTTTAAGCCTGCTGTATCTGTTTCTGGAACTTCATTAAATATTGAACAGCATGTAAAAGTACATCTTATGACTAATATCAAAAACTCAGACTGCACACTTACAATTACTATTCCTGACAATGTCAGTCTTAATTCCATTCAGGCTGACCTTAATATGGGTGATATGGATGTTAACAATATACATGCTTCTTCTGCTGATTTCTCTGTTGATATGGGTTCTCTTAAGATCGTTGATTCTGCCGTTAAGAATTTAACTGCTGATGTTAATATGGGTGATATTAAGATTACCAATTGCAACAGTGATGTCTTTAATCTCTCTGTTGATATGGGCTCACTGAAAATAAGCGGTATGGATATTGATAAATACAGTGCTAATCTCTCTGTAGACTTAGGCGACATCAAGGTTAATGATTCTACTTATTCTCACAGCTATACTAATAATGCCGGCAGCGGAAAGAGTATAAATGCTGATGTTAATCTTGGGGATATTAAGATTAACAGGTAATTAATCTGAAAACAGCAGTTACCACTTATTCTGTTCTTCTAATAGTTTCTTTAATCTTGCTATCTCTGCGTCTTTTTCTTCTGATGATGACTTTAGTTCTTCATTCTGTGCCTTCAAAGTCTCCATCTCATCTTTCATCCTGTCAACCATCAACTCTGCCGTATTCCTATCCAATATCCTCAACGCCTCTGAAAACATACTGAGCACCTCCCCGGGTCTTTCCAAATACTCATTAATATCCTGGCGTACTGATTCCAGATCAGGAAATATCTCTATCAGTCTGTCTATCTCCTGCGGTGTCTCTGCTACGAATAATGACAAGAACTTTAATCTGTCTCTCTTCATCTTTTCTGAGACTAATTCATCATTATACTGACTACTGTCATAATCGTAATCCGTTATCTCGGTACACCCTTCTCTGATATCAGAATATCTGTATTTCCTGAACGTGTCAAGACTTACAAGCACAAAATCCTGCAAAAGCTCTATCTTGACTCCAGTATTAAATCGTGTCTTTCCAACATGAAAATATAATGCCTTATCCATGTCACTTATAAGACTTTTATTGCTGTCCTCAAACAAAATAATTGTATGAACCTTACGCATATCTTTATAAGACGGCTTTGAAGAACCATTCATTGAAGAATTATGCTTTCCTGCCTGATTCTTTCCAGTGATCATCTTATACTGACGCAGCACAAGGTCAGCTGAATAGCACGATATTCTCTCTGCCGGAAAATCATATGAAATCTTCTGAATCTCAATGTTGGCGATACTCCCATCGGCCATCATAACAACCATATCCATAATAATCATCACACCAAGAAACTGCGAATCCTCATTAGGAAACACTTCAAGAACTGTAACCTTCTGCCCCAACAGACAGCTTACCAGTTCTGAAAGCCTGTCTTCTCTCTCAACTGGATTAAATATCTTCTTAAAAAATGGATCATACAATAATGGAAGTGACCTCTTTCCCTTTAGAAAATCCTCATACCTTCCAATCCATTCTGCATTATTCTTAAGATATTCATATGCACTTAAGCATAATGAGTCCCCATTAATCTGATGCATGGCCGTGTCATAATAATTTTTCTTCTCTTTATCCTCCATAAAATATACGACACCGGTGTTTCTTTCTCCTCTGAATTAATAAACATGCATATTTATATACGCATAGTATCATAGATATATAGTGTTGTAAATATACTTGTCGTATTCTGTTGCTTTTGTGTCGTCATCTGTCATTTTTCTGTCGGATTTAGTTTTTGACACATAAGATGCATTCATTAAATTATTTCATTATTTCAACGCAGAAAAAGACTGAACGATTTGCTTTCGCCCAGCCTAATTTCTAATACTATTCATCTTCTAACTGTGATTTAATAATTAATCTTGAGAATATCTGCAAAACAAGGGAATATATAAGACCTATGTAGCACATAACATTTATGTTAAACATATCTTGCATTCCGTATTCTTCTAGTTTGCTTCTAATATACATTCCAATAATTATTGTTACTCCAAACATAACTATTCCACATATAGACATTCCCTTATCTACATCAACAATTGTGTCTATATGATAATCTGCTATTATATATTTTAACAATAATACATCTACAACTAACAGCACTATATATCCAATTATAAATGCAAGACAACATATAACAATTAAAAAATTTAATTCTATACCGTAGTCTGACATATCTCCCGATTTGAAAACCAATCTATACAAGAATTTTATTGCACTAATCTTCTGTGTTTTACTTACAAACCATCCGCCAGCCTCCAGCATATAGCCCATTCCGAAAAACTGTACTATTGCCAGAAATATAGCACTAAAAATGCTTATAATTCTTATTACTGTATTAGGATTTCCAAAGTTTCTTAACATATCCATCACAAAGTTAGTCTGCTGATAAACCTTCTTCTGAACGGAAGCGTTCTGCTCACCATTAATGCTCTTTCCACATTTGGTACAGAATTTTGCTTCACTATCAATAGGTATTTGAAACGGTGTGAATAATATTTTTTTTCTCTTCCATATTTTTCTCCTTTGCCTATTAATTTACTGCTGTACTCTCTGATAGGTTTCAATAGTACCATCATCATGCGTTAATATTAATTTATTCCCACTTATTTTATAACTACATACATCATCGCCCCTCTTTAATCTTCCATTTTCAGCTATCCATTTCTCCTCATATCCTGCACTGCTTATACCTGTTCCATCACTGAAAAGTTCAAATTTTTTACCGATATGATAATATGAGCTATTATAATCTGTTTGTACATCTACAAGCTCCCATCTTCCAACCAAATTTGCCTGATTTTGTGTTTTCTGCTGTACTCCCGATTTTTCTCCGCATGCTGCAAGACCACATAACATCATTACTGCCAATACTAAAGCAATCTTCTTTTTCATAAAAATTCTCCTTTGCGCTTTATTAACTGTATAAACACGTTCTGCCTATCAAGTTAATAAAATTATAGCATTATAGACCATATAATTCAAGTTGTTTTTAACCACATGCACATTTTGGTATAAAAAAAGATGCTGTAGTCTAAATCACTACAACATCTTTTTCAATTTGTTTTTTACTTATACAACACCACTTTACTATTTTTCTCTGTATTATAGTCATATATGTATATTTCTCCATTATATGCATACATTAATTTACCCTTATAGAAGTTATGAGTAATATTATTTGTAGTTAAATCCATGGTCTTCCCAACATATTTTTTATTATTAATGTCATACACCTCATAACCACCATTCGCCTGAAGTAATATTAAGTTATTCCCTATTTTTCCAAAATAACTCAATTGCTGTTCTTGTAATTCTATCACCCATTCTCCTTTGGTATTTATTAGTCCATAATAATTTTTGCCAGAAGGATTATTAACTGTTATTTTACATATTCCTGATTCATCAAATACATATGTTTTCATTTTATTTTCATACGTATCCATATATCTGTATGGATTAACAACATCATATTGAGATAAATCAATTACACATTCACCGTTAATATTATAAAATTTTTTATCATAACAATTATAATACAATCCCTGACTAAATGTACATTGTAGTTCAGGAACAATATTAGTATCCAGCAATTCATTACCATGTGTATCTACAATTCCACAACCACCATTTCCATTAAAAGAAAGATATCCATTAATATAATCTCCATGTGCATTAAATGTGTCTTTAAAGATTTCTTTAGTTTCTAAATTTATAAAATAACTATTTTTATACCAATTATGCAGATATGCCATTCCATCGCCTACATAACTTAAACTTGTATCAGTATTTTTTAAATATGATACATCAATTCCATTAGACTTCATATTATCGTCTTCTGTACTAAATACATATTTATCTTTTCCATCTTTTGTTTTAAATACAACTTGTCCTTCACTTGTCAGAGCGGTGTCATTAAAAACAAATGCTGCTATTAATGGTTCATCATTTATATTGTATATCTTAAAAAAACGATCTGACGATGAAATATATTTGGACGTTATCACATTTCCATCATAATCAGTAATAACATAATATCCCTTACTATGTGCTGTATCTACCATTTCTTTCATAGCTATTCCATCAAAAAAATCTGTGGGACAAAGTTCCTCATATGCGTATTCTTTTATTATTTTACCTGTCATATCAAATAAATACGCTTTTCCATCAACACCAGTATAGTAATAATCTTTATATCCGCTATACCTGACGGCTTTCACCTCTCCAACGCTGATAGTGTTATTTTCAGCACTTGAATTGGTACTTTTTAGTTCTGTAGAAATAGTCTCCCTACTTTCAGATGTCACTTCATTTCCTACGAACGATTTACCCCCACACCCTATGCTCAATACCAACATAGCCAAAATTATCTGCATACATATTATGCGTATTATCTTCCCTTTCATATGTTCTACCTCTCATAAGTATATTTTAACCACATAGATATAAAATAGCCCATATAGTTTATGTAATATTAGCATTTTCGACCATACAATTCAAGTATAATTATATTCTATAGGCAGGGGGATTATGGATTATTATATGATTGGGCAAAAAATCAGAAAATTTAGAAAAGGCTGTGGATTATCACAGGAACAACTGGCTGAAAAGGTTGGAATATCAACAACGCATCTCAGTCACATTGAAACTGGGAACACAAAGCTAAGCTTACCAGTATTTGTTGATATTGCAGAGGCTCTGTCTGTACAGACTGATGAATTACTTTATGACACACCAAGTATCAATTTATCTACCAAAACTGAAATTCTCAACGTCCTTGATTCTTGTTCTACTCAGGATTTTTATATTCTGAGAGATATTATCAACGCCTCCAAATGCGCTCTTGACAAGTACAAAAACTAACAAAAATCAACATAACACAATCAAAGAACCGGACCATAAGCAAATCCCATCATAGATTTGACTTATGCCCCGGTTCTTTGGCTTGTTTATAGTTTTATTAGATTTTAGCATATCAGTTATCTGATGTCTTTAATTCTGCGTCTTGATACAACTGCTGCACCTGCTGCCATGGCAAGTAATGCAGCTAATGAATATACTGCCATGTTGTCTGCATCGCCAGTCTTAACATCTGATACAGATGTATCTGCTGAACCTGAGTCTGATGTACCAGCACCATTTGTATCATCTGTTCTTTCTGAACCTGTACCTGCATCAACCTTTACTAATGCATTGATTGCTGCTGTAAGATGCTCTGTTGCCTCATCAACATCTGCCTGATATTCTGCAACTGCAAGTGCATCGACTGCTTCCTCACTTTTTTATCGGCAAAGTCGCCCTCCATACGAAGATTG
>ENA-OOZV01000175-OOZV01000175.1-human-gut-metagenome-genome-assembly--contig:-NODE-175-length-18988-cov-3.981567_pt1 | contig 18988 bp, 20 predicted proteins | sample MGYA00241051_ERZ501418 | MGnify/ENA primary metagenome ERZ501418 (study PRJEB25962, sample SAMEA2042512) | human gut metagenome | biome: human gut; feature: human-associated habitat; material: faeces... | reverse complement strand
ACGATTCAAACCGGTTGGCTTATAGATACCGTGATAATCCAATATCAGTTTATATTCTGCCGCCTTTGCCGCAATACGATAAATCATTTCCACCGCAGTCTGGTCATCCCGGTCAAGGAAATCCACCTTAAAGCCTTTGATTCCCATTTCAGCATACTTCCGGCAAGCCTCATCCAACTGTGAATCCAGCACATTGAACACCGTCCAGAGTACCAGCTCCACTCCCTTGCTCTTTCCATATCGAATCAATTCCGGCAAATCCAGTTCAGGAATCACTGTCAGCATATCCCCACTCTTCGGGTCATACCAACCTTCGTCCAATACGACATATTCCAATCCGTTCCGGGAAGCAAAATCAATATAATACTTATATGTATCCATGTTGATGCCCGCCTTGAAAGATACACCTTTCAGGTTCCAGTCATTCCACCAGTCCCAGGCGACCTTACCCGGCTTTACCCAGGAACAGTCTCCAATGCGATTAGGAGAAGCCAGCGCATATACCAGATTATTCACCGGCATTTCTGTATCCTTTTCTGTTATAGCTAAGATACGCCACGGATACATACGGTTTCCTTTTACGCGTGCAATGTAATTCTCCGCTTCCGTCACATACTCCTGCTTGCGCCATGGATAGAAATCCGTCTTTTTCGGATAAGGAGCAAACACACCTTTTAGGGCCTGCTTTCCATCCGGCTGCACAAACATTCCCGGATAAGCTTCCAAGTCCGACTCCAGCAGTGTCACCTTCGCCTGCTTGCAATCCACTGTTACCGGCAAAAAAGCCAGTTCCTGTGGAGCCTCTGACAACGGTTTCACCTCATACGTATTTTGAAAAGCCATTGCCATCGGTTTTTCCTTATTCGTAGAATACGGCAAATAAGCTGTATAATTACCGGAAAACCGGAATTCCGCAATCTCATTTTTGATAATCAAGTCCTCTTTGGAAGAGGTATAAAAACGATAAGCCACTCCTTCGTTGTAGACACGGAAATACACTCCATACTCACCTTTCAGCTTCAAGTTCATTTCATTGCAAACTGCCTGAAACGACTTGAAGCGATAAAAAGGTGCATCAATGTCCTGAAAAATCTTTTTAGTCTTGGCAGAAATCACTTTCGCCTCACCCGCCAGAGCAGGTGTCTTTCCTTCTTGAATTAACCCTAATTTACTATCAACAACAATAAGAGAGTCTTTATGATATACAGAATAAATCAGTCCGTCCGTACCCGCAGAGATTTCCACTTTCAACTGCTTGTCGGGCGACTGCACCACATATACTTTATTTCCGGCTGCCATCATGGAAAGACAGCTGCAAAGCCATAAAACAGCACTTACGATTAACGATGTATTTTTCATATCATAGAATATTTTTCCAATTGCAAAGAAAAAAGATAAACGAATAACTCTCTGCCATTGAAGTCTGAAACGATAACAATATTATCCCAAAATCGCCCCTCCTGCACCCAGGAGAGGCGATTCTATACTATTTTTTCATCCTATTGGACGATTTTTGCCTGATTGGGACTTTTTACGAAATACTGATTGAAGACGATTCCCAACACAATCATCACCAGTCCGATGTAAGTAGTAAACACAATCTGCTCGCCCAACACGACAGAAATAAAGAACAATGACATGAAGGGCGACAGGTAACACAACTGGTTTATCAAAGCCGGATTGGAAGTTTTCCGCATGGCCAGTCCGAAGAAAATAAAAGGAATTCCCATTTCAAATCCTCCGACGTACATGCCCGACACCACACCGGTCAGCGAACTCAAGTTCAACCCACAGAATAAAGCTCCTACTGACAAATAAACCGAACCAAACAAGAAGGTCAGAAACAAAACCACACTGCCATCCGTCTGCACTTTATTCCGGTTATTCAGCATCCAGTAGGTAGCCCACAGCACAGCACTCAGTGCCGCCAATAGAAACCCCTCGGTCGATACACTCATCTCTCCGTTAAATCCGGTACCGATTGAAATCAATGCGACTCCCGCCAAAGAAACAAACATACCGATATATTTCTTCTTAGGTATAGGTTGTCCGGCAAACAAAGCCAGCAACATCAGCAGCACAATCGGCCAGGCATAGTTAATAGGCTGCGCCACCTGCGCAGGAAGTAAGTCATATGCCTTGAACAGCACCAAGTAATAAGCCACCGGATTCAGCAGTCCCAGTCCGGCATAATACAACCATTGTTTCCCTGTCAGATTCCCAAGCAATCTCCATTTCCGCTGTGCAGTCAGCAACACCGCAAATATCACCAGTGAAGTCAAGCTGGCTACCCACAACATCTCGAAATGCGTCAGATAACGCAAGGCCATCTTGAAAGCCGTGGCCACCGTCGACCAGCTTAACACCGCCACGCAGGCACACGCAATCGCTTTACTATCGTTCGTCATCTCATTGCCTCCACTTCTTCCGTTGTCAAAGGAATCTTCTTACCCAGTCTCCGTGCTCCGGTAGCCGTAATCAGGTAATCCTCCTCATTACGCAGCCCCGTAAAGTCCCGATAACTTTCCAGTTTCTCATAATTGATGAAATCGGTAAAACGATGCTCTGCTTTCCAGTAATCCATCAGTTCCGGAATAAAATAGATACCCGGCTCAATGGTCAGCACAAAACCCGGTTCCAGCTTACGAGCCAGACGCAACGACTTACGCCCGAACTGCGTACTCTTAGGCTGTCCGTCATAGCCAACCCATACCTCCCCGAGATTTTCCATATCATGCACATCCAGTCCCATCATGTGTCCCAATCCGTGCGGCAGGAATAAGGCGTGAGCACCTGCAGCTACAGCTTCATCGGTATTTCCTTTCATCAAGCCCAGTCCTTTCAGCCCTTCTGTAAGTACCTTACATACTTCCAGGTGTACCGACTTGTATGTCACTCCTGGTCGTGCCAGTTCCAGTGCCTTGTCATGGCAGGCAAGTACGATGCCGTAGATGTCACGCTGGCGACCAGTAAATTTTCCTCCTACAGGGATTGTACGGGTATGGTCTGAACAGTAATAATTCATCAGTTCGGCCCCTGCATCCGTCAGCATTAGTCTGCCTTCTTGCAAGATGTGACTGTGGTCGTGATTGTGCAGGGTCTGTCCGTTTTGTGTAAGGATAGTGGCAAATGAAACCATTCGTCCGTAAGAGGAAGCGATGCCGTCAAGCACTCCGGCTATGTATTGTTCGGATACTCCCGGTTTGCACAGACGCATGGCAGCTGTATGCATTTCATATCCTACGTTGCAGGCCTTGTCAATTTCCGCGATTTCACATTCTTCTTTTACTGAACGCAACGATACGACTGCCTTAATCAGTTCAAGAGAAGCATGTTTCTTGGTCATGGATGCCCGGATACCTGTCAAATCTTCCAGTAGCATCATGTTGTCATAACGATAGGGAGGGAGGAAGTGGATTTTTCTTCGCTGGGCGATGGCTTTTCCCACAAATTCCTTCAACATGTCGAAAGGATAGCTCTTCTCGACTCCCACCTGTGCGGCCAGTTCTTTTACACTGGGCTGCGGACCCATCCAGATGATGTCGTCCATGTCGACGTCGTTGCCAAAGAAATAATCTTTGTCATTATCTATGTCGATGATGCCGGCATAACCTGGGTGTGAATGTCCGAAGAAATAGACAAAAGAACTGTCTTGTCTGAACTTGTATGTGTTGTCGGGATAGTTGGCCGGTGCTTCATTATTTCCTAAAATAAGAATGATACCGTTGCTCATCTTTTCCCGCAGCGCTTTCCGACGTTTTTGATAAGTAAGAGAATCAAACATAGTTATTTCTTTTTGATGTAATGTTTGTGAAAATAATGTTGCAAATGTAGTAAATAAAATAGAAAAAATGGCTGCGGTGTAATGGAAAAACATATATTTGCAATTACCAAGATTACTTTAAAAACTGAGGTCGTATGAATCTGGATTTGCAAAAAACAGGGTTGGTTCTCGAAGGAGGAGGTATGCGAGGGGTGTTTACTTGTGGAGTCTTGGATTTCATGATGGATCACCACATGCAGTTCCCTTATGTGATAGGTGTGTCAGCAGGAGCTTGTAATGGATTGTCGTATATGTCCCATCAGCGAGGGCGGGCAAAGTTTAGCAACATCGATATGCTGGCAGAATATCATTATATCGGTTTGAAATACCTCTGGTATCAGCATAGTATTCTGGATCAGCATTTGCTTTATGACTTGTTTCCCACCAAGATTCTTCCCTACGATTTTCAAGCCTATTTTAATAATCCTGCCCGTTTTGAAATGGTAACGACCAATTGCGTGACGGGAAGGGCTTGTTATCTGGAAGAGAAAGAAAACCGGGATGGCTGGAGATTGGTGGATATTGCCAAAGCTTCAAGCAGTCTTCCGTATGTCTGTCCGATTACATACGTAGACGGGCGTCCGATGCTCGATGGAGGTATTGTTGATTCTATACCTGTCTTGCGGGCCATGAGTCAGGGCTATGAAAAGAATGTAGTAGTTCTCACTCGTAACAGAGGCTATCGTAAGACTGAAAAAGATATTCGGGTTCCCCGGTTTATTTATCGCCGTTATCCTCGGCTGAGGTTAGTGCTTAGCCGACGCTGTGCGGTGTACAATGAGCAGTTGGAAATGGTTGAGAAGTTAGAAGATGAAGGACGTATCATAGCGATTCGGCCGGAAAAGAAAGTGGTGGTGAATCGTATCGAGAAGGATATCAAGAAGCTGACTGAATTATATGAAGAAGGATATGCCTGTGCGGAGAGAGTGTTGACACCCTATTTGAAAGTATAGGGCATAAAAAAAATCCGGAATGAACTTCCGGATTTTTTTATTATTTATTTTGCGAAGCTGACTGCGCGGGTTTCACGGATAACGGTAATCTTCACCTGACCCGGATAAGTCATTTCGTCCTGAATCTTCTTGGCGATTTCACCGGAAAGGTTCTCCGTCTGCTTGTCGTCAATCTTGTCTGCACCGACAATGACACGCAACTCACGGCCTGCCTGGATGGCATATGTCTTTGTCACTCCCGGATAGGACATGGCCAGTTGCTCAAGGTCGTTCAGGCGCTTGATGTATGCTTCTACAATTTCGCGGCGTGCTCCCGGGCGCCGCGTACTCCGTGCGCCAGGTGCAGCCACCCTTGGGAGGTGCGGATGGGGTGCGGTCCCTCTCCGTTCTTCACCTCTTTGATCGTGTGATAATAACGGTGGTTTATTATCATTTCGTCCTTCACCTCCGCCCGGGTGATGTCGTCTATCAACGCCCATCCTATTCCTCCCCCATTTCCGGCATTAATAAAATCATCCTGCGGACGGGTGTAGAGGGCATATTTCCCATTCACAAATTCGGGATGCAACACCACATTGCGCTGTTGGCTCGCCGCTTTCAAGTCGGGCAACCGTTCCCAGTCCACCAGATTGCGCGTGCGTACGATTCCCGCCTTTGCCACCGCCGCCGACAGATCTCCCGCCGGTGCCTTGTCATCATGGCGTTCGCTGCAAAAGATACCATAAATCCATCCATCCTGGTGAGCGGTAAGACGCATATCATACACATTGGTTTCCGCCGGATCCACATCGGGCAATACCAGCGGACGTTTCCAAAAGTGGAAATTGTCCACCCCGTTAGGGCTTTCGGCTATGGCAAAGAACGACTTCCGGTCTGCTCCCTCCACACGCACCACCATCAGATACTTTCCGTTCCATTTCAGGGCACCACTGTTCATGGTAGCATTAAAGCCGATACGCTCCATACAACAAGGGTTGGTGGCAGGGTTGAAGTCATAACGCCATTCCAGGGGAATATGCTGGCGTGTCAGTACCGGATAAACATAACGGCGGATGACACCGTTCGTTTCTTCCTGCATTTCATTAGGACGTTGCAACAACGCTTCATGGCGTTGGCGCAATGCTTCTATTTGTTTTTTGAAATATCCGTTCATATCTTATTTTCTTTTCATTGTTATCAATCCATCTTTTACTGTAAAATTACGGTTCTCGGAGCAAAAAAAGCGAATATTGGCGTTAAGAACTGAGCTATAACGCATTAAGTTGAGAAGTCTGGAAACGGGAACAATGGCAATAATGCAAGGAAATGAGGGGTAATGAAGGCGGACAGTTTGCAAATCATTACCCGATAATGAGGTAAAGTTTTTCTTTGTGTCGTCACGTTTCATCGTTCTGCATCATTTTGTATATCAATGTATAACTCGCTGATAACTAATTTTGTAACCAAAAAAGATTAGATTATGCGAAGTACATTTAAGGTGCTGTTCTACGTGAACGGAAGCAAGGAGAAAAACGGTATTGTTCCCATTATGGGACGAGTGACAATCAACGGCTCAGTAGCCCAATTCAGTTGCAAGCAGAGCATCCACAAAGACCTTTGGGATGTGAAAGGCAACAGAGCCAAAGGCAAGAGCAAGGAAGCAAGGGAACTCAATCTTGCTTTGGATAATATCAAGGCTCAAATCATCAAACACTATCAACGCATTTCAGACCGTGAGGCATTTGTAACCGCTGAAATGGTACGCAATGCCTATCAAGGTATAGGTACGGAGTATGAAACCCTGCTCCGAGCATTTGACAAGGAGAACGAAGCCTTTGCCAAACGAGTTGGCAAAGATCGTTCTTTGCGTACATATCAAAAGTATCTCACCGTAAGGAAATATCTTGCAGAATTTATTAAGGTACACTATAAGCGTACAGATATTGCTATGAATGAACTTACTGAGGATTTCATTCGTGATTATTGTTTGTATCTGAGAAACGAAGTCGGACTTGCTCAATCCTCGGTGTGGATATACTCCATACCATTGAAGCATATTGTAACCACTGCTCACTATAATGGTAAGATAGCGCGCAACCCGTTTGCCCAATATAAGGTTGACCCTGACCACAAAGAACGAGGGTTCTTAACCGAAGAGGAACTGCAAACATTTACGACAGTTGAATTGAACAACCCCGATTTGGAGTTGGCAAGAGATTTATTCGTGTTTGGCTGCTGGACGGGTATATCATTCATAGACATCAAGAACCTGACAACGGAGAATATCTCAATGTTGGGCGGTTCACCGTGGATAGTGTCGAAGCGACAAAAGACAGGAGTACCGTTCCAAATCAAGTTGATGGATATTCCTATGCAGATTATCAAACGATACGAACCATACCGAATAGGCAACAACCTTTTCAATATTGGTAGCCACGATGTGATAAACAGACGCATCAAGGAGGTTGCCAAGATATGCGGTATCGAGAAGCGAACTTCGTTCCATCTAAGTCGTCACACATTTGCAGTGTTAGCCTTGAACTATGGTATGCCAATAGAGAGTGTGAGCAAGATTCTCGGACATACGAACATTACTATTTAACATTAGTAGGTACTACTAAATATGGAAATAGATGTAACAGTTTAAACATCAGTTTACTATAAGCCTTATTGGAATAAAAAAACAGCATAAGAGTTCCCTCAAATGCTGCTCACTTTTAGTATGAATAAGTTTTATTCCACTCTTTGATAAGAGTACTTATGACCTGTGAGTGTTACTCCATCAGCTTCTAACTCTTGTACTGATAAGGTCATAGAATTAAGTAATAGAATGTCATTAATAGTCCAATCTTCTTCATCACTAAACATTTCATAGAGCTTATTACCGTCTATCTTGTACTTTCCTACTTCTTTATAAGAATTATCTTCTGTGCTTGTGTATTCAAATGTACCATCATTCTTATAAGTAACATGAGTGGCATTGGCATTACCACTTGTCATCTTCCATTTACCTACAATGAGGGAAGCATAATTATCTTCTCCTTTGATTGTACCGTTGTCAATATCTACTTCAAATGTTACATTCTTCTTAGTTCCATCATAATGTATAATATTGACATTGTACTTCCAAACTCTCTTGGAATTATCTTCTACACTAACCTCAATCTTAGCATCAGCAGGTTCATCATTTAGCTGTGGTACTTGGATATGCCATAAATCTTCTCCCAATTTGAAATTCCGTCTTCCTACGAAGAAGCCTTTATTATCTCTATCTCTATGGGTGTATATTGCTTCTTCGTGAGATATAAATTCAGAAGTATAGAGAGTTCCTACATTGGAATATTCAAAGCCTTTCTCTGCTATATAGAGCGTATCGCCAAACAATGAGTAACAACAATCATCGTTTATTATAGAATATTGAAATCCTGCAAATATTCCACCATTCTTAACTTGGACTTCTTTTGTTTGCGCATCTTGTCTAAACAGTAAGGCATAGTAACTATAATCAGTGCCAAAACTGTATCTTAATGATACCACAAATTCACTTGGATTAAAGTACATGGACTGCAACATGATTATCTGTTGGATTGTAACATCTTCATATTCTCCATAGCCTTTATAAATTCTACGATTTCTATTAAATGGTAACTCGTCAGTCCAATTAATGATGGGTGATTTATCCTCTACATTGAATGCTGCAAGCCATAATTTACTATCTCTTAGTCCAGAGAAGTTTGCTTGTACTGAACCATTCTTATAATAATAAAATAATTCAATATCTTCATAATCACTAATGCCATATTCTTTACAAACTATATCTAAAGGTTCATCACCTTCAGGATAAGATACCATAGGTTGGTTGTCTAATTCTTCACTGCAAGAACTAACTCCCATGCTTAATGCAACCAATAATAAGGTCACTAATAATTTAAATGCTTTCATATTTCTAATAATTTGTGTTATATCTATTTTTAACATAACTGTTTATGTATTCTTCTTTTTTCATCTTTTCATAAGACCATTTTTTACTACTTGATGGATGAAATGTAGCAGACAATATCACCCCTATGATTAAAGTTCCTAAGAGTCCAAATGGTATCAATGCTACAAGGAACATCCAAAATTCTTCTGTCCCATTCCAAACATATATGCTTGTGATGATAAAGCCTATTCCATAAGTAATAATATGCTCTTTTGTTTCACTCTTACATATCTGACGATATTGCATATCATTATTTAATATCCTTGTATGATTACGCTCCCACGAATCGATTGCTTCATGTTTTAGTGCTTGAATCTTTAACTCTTGTTCTTGCCTTAATAGGGATTGTGTATATTCTTTTTGTCGCTTAACAGATATTTGTTTGGTGTATTCTTGTTCTTCTATTCTTTTGCATTCAATATTTTCAAAGTAAGAATTTAACTCACTAAGGGATTTAGGTTTAAATGACTGGCTTTGCTTCTCGTCAATCATAAAAGCATATCTATTTGTTCCGTCTTGCTGTAAGGCAAATATTGTCTTATCAAAGAAAGAAGGATGAAGCATATATGATTTCTCTTTGAAAGAAATAATTATAGACTTATTTGCTGATATATATTGCCAATTACCATTGAAGACATTGCCATTTACTGATGCAATAAGAGAACCATTTTCTTGAAATATATATAGTTCCTTATCTCCTGTATCATTAAAAATTAACCAAGACTTATTGCATAGTATAGTCTTTACATCCAAATTCTCACTGAATCTGTTGTATCTGTTAAGAATATCCAACAAGTAGGTTCTCATATTATAAGTCTATGCCACCTGTTCCCTATGATAAGCTGTTAATAAATCAAGCATTGAGGAACATATAATCTAGTTTGATTACCAATGCTATAACGGATGCAAATATAATAATATTATTATGAATAAAAGAAATATAAAAGGAATAAAACTATATAAAGGTTTTATATTTAGTCACTTAGATAAGTAATAAAATATTTCACCTTATAAATATAACAGCTCAAATTATTATCATTTGTTTTGATTTATGGACTTTATGTCAGTATATTGTTGGATATTTAAAAGGTGCTACCTGTGGCTTAACTAATAAGAGCTGAGATAGTTATAAACTCTGTAAACTTATGGAATTGACTTACTTCTATAAGGCTGAAATGCCAAACTGCCAAGATTGGACTTTAGATGTGTCTAAGCTCAATATTTCATTGATTTGGGGCAGAACTATTCAGACCACTATAAAGATGTATCTTAATAATCCTGTCCCAATTCATTAGAAGCTCAAACAGTCATAAGTCTGTAAGATTTCTTCCTGCCTTAATCCCAAGTATCTCTTAGTAATGGCAACAGAACTATGGTTGAACAGTTCCATCAGCTTTACTAATGCCAACTCTGCGTTATCACTGTTCATGTTATAGACCTGCCTGCCAAAAGTCTTTCTAAGTGAATGGCAGCTAAAGTTCTTAATCTTTAACCTGTACTTCTTCTTCACCTCTTTAAGAATAATGTTAATTCGTTGGACTGTGAAGATAGTGCCTTTCTGACTTACTAAGATTGGCGCATTGATTCCAATAGGATTTATATGCTCGTAGCACTCTTTAATATGCTGCTGTAATTGTGGGTTCAATCTGATAGTTCTTACTTTGCCTGTTTTCTTCTCAATTACTGTAAACTCGTCAGTACCTAATATCTGCTTCCATCTTAGAGATAGAATATCAGATATTCTTAATCCTGTGAAGCATCCCAAACTAATAAGGAGTGAGATTTTATAATTCTCGTCTTTGGCTAACTTCCTTATGAGGTTCATTGCATCAGACCATATAAGATAGTCTGCCGTTGTGCTTGAATATTTAAGTGACATAATGTTCTGTTTTATAAGTTAATGAATAGAAGTGAATATTAATTTTGAGTTGGATTTACTAACTCATTGATTACTAAAGGAACATTCACTAATAATGAAAGTGAATATGATAAGAACACCCAACTTAAAAATTGAGTGCCCTTTACCTTATTATAATTCTCCCTCGTCAGCAAAGCTGTAATATCCTGCATCTGTTAATATGAGATGGTCTAAAACTGTAATTCTCATTAGTCTTGCAGCTTCTTTGACCTGCTTAGTAATCTCCATATCCTGCCTACTTGGTTTCAGATTACCACTTGGATGATTATGCGCAAGGATAATGGCTACTGAATTGGTGAGCAATGCGGCTTGTAGAATCACTCTTATATCAGCACAAGTTTCAGTAATTCCACCCTCTGAAATGAGCGTGTAACCTAAGACTTGCTTGGCTTGGTTTAAGAACAAGACTTTGAAGTATTCTTTGTAACAGATAGTTCCCTCTCTATATGTTGAAAGTAAGACTTCATAAGCATCCTCCGAACTATATATTTTATTCCGGCTTTTTGATGTGGATTTGTAAGTGAGTTCCACTTCTCCAACAGTATAATCTATATCCATAATTCTAAGTTTTAATAGGTTGGCAGATATAAAGAAAGGACAACTAACTGAATAGCTGCCCTTTCCTCTCTCAATCAATAAGCCCATTTAATCAATGAACCACTTATATCTCTCGTCACCATGCAAAGCCGCATTGATTCCTGTTGCCATTTCAGTAGCATTCAAAGAACGGTCTAAGAATGAATCAATATAGCTTGACTTGTTAGCTCCTGTAAGCAAGTTATAGAACTTCCACATATTAAGTTCACTTCCAAAGCTGCCAAAATTATCATCGTGAATGTATGCTTTGGTTACACTGTTAATCTGTGTATCAGTGAGCAACATTCTTGGCAGTGCCTTTTGATAGCCTGTTGGCAGGCATTGGTAAAGTCGCATCCTGCCTATAATCTGTGCAAATTGGTGTTCACTCATGGAAGTATTGCCCAACTGCTGCATCAGATAAAGATGTTTGGCTGGATTGTAGTTATTGAACAGTTCCAATGCTGCACGATAGAGTTCTGTTGTATTGCTTACTCTTAAATCGTCCTTGTAGCCATCTGTAAAGATGCACATATTGCAACAGATTTGATTCTTGAAGCCAATCGCAAGACGGAACAACTCTGGAACTTTTTTGCTGTATAAGTTCATCTGATTATAAGCCCTCACACCTACGATAGAAAGATTGAGCTTGTTTTCTCCAACTGTTTCATAGATGGTTGGAACATCAATGCTGAAAGCTGCTCTCTCATAATAGATGGTCTTGTCAGATTCCAACAGTTGGTTGGCAGGTTTGTGGATGGCTGCTGGGATGCGACCTTTGATAATATGGCTTACTCTTATATCTGCCTGTTCCACTTTCTCACCACTAAAAAATGATTGGGCTGCATCCTGTATGGTTTCCACAAATGCGGCATGGTTAATGGTCAGTTCATTGTCTTTGGAGAACACAGGAGTAATGCACTCATGTTTCAGATGATGCAAGGTTGCTTCCTGTGTATTGGCTTCAATGAAATGTTTGGCTGGTCTTACAGGTTCGTCCACAATAATTGTAGCTTCTTCTGCATATTCACCCAAATTCATTCTCTCACGGTTCTGTGCCATAGCTGGCATGATAACTAAATTTCTCATAATGATAAATTGTTTAAATGATTATTGATTGATTTAACTCTGAAATTGGTAAAGTCCATATCATTTTGGATTGCTCCGTTATGATTTGAACTTCACTACAATTCGCTGAATTACATTTAAGTGATATTACAATTAGACTATATTACCATTATGTCTGTATTGTGTATCGCTTTAAGAAGTCCATGAATGATGTGAGGTGAATAGTAAAATTTATAATGGTTGAAGGGGTGGGTGGCTGTCTATCAATTCTTATTTTCCTTTTACTTGGTGAGAGGGGGGCTAAAATAGTGGTATGGTATCTCGTACAACATTTTTGGGATTGGGGTTATAAAATCCACTTTTTGCCTTAAATGTTGTACCCAACCTTAGAAATCCAACTTTAAATGCTTCTAAATTCATAATAAGATAGATTTGGGATTATTCGTACCATCTATTAATATATTAGTAAACAGTACGAAAAATCCTGCTTGCCTGTTATTATGGCTTGAAGCCTATCTTAAACACGTTTTTTGAGTTGATGGGATTCCACTCCTTACGTTGTTTGGCTATATCATTGTTTAATAGTAGTTCCTTTGGAGTAAGTTCTATCCCTTTAGGTAAATATTTCAATAGACCAGCACCATATAAATCCAGATTGTAACTTTCTATATTTTTCTTACCCATTCCTAATTTGTCAGCCAATTTATTAGAAGAAAGCAATATCTTGTTATCTTCTGCTATCAATAGGAGCTTGATATAATAGCCTTTCACTTTAATATCCAAATTCACTTTCATAAAGAGGTAGGACAGTGTTATAAAGTTGGGGCGGTCTATTGGTGGGATGCAGTAAAGACTTCTCATTGTAAATTCAATAAGAGGGTGGTTGATGTCTTCCCTGTATCTCTTTCTGACCAACACTGCTTCTATATCTTTATTGAAATTCTTTAGTGCAGTTTCTTCCTCTCCAGTCCGTTTGGCTAAATCCTTAATTCTCCATCTGACCTTATAATAGTCATTTCTATATAAAGACAGACAGAAGAACCTGTACAAATTGGGTGGATTGAGTTTATCCACTATTGATTTATTAATGGTGGCATAGTCCTGCCTAATGTTACTTGTCCTGCTTTGTAGGTGTCTTTGAGGTATCTTCATATTCATTAGTAGCTGATTGAACATTATTGGTAAACACTAAATCTTTCTTCTCTCGTTCCATCTTATAATAGTGGGCAGTCCCAAAGTATATCTTGGCTTCCTTTCTGTTGTGGAACTTTTTCCCTGTTGGTAAATGAATAATCATATCAGTTTAAATATTAATGAGTTAATAAGCCAACTTCTGCAATGATATATAATAGGTAGTAACTTTTCCATTTTTCTTTCTCCTTGTCTTTAGATAGTTATTAAGATTAGCCCACAATCCAATATGGACTTTGTTATCTTTCACTCCCTGTCTAAGAGCCTTAGCCCTTATTTGCTCATAAGTAAATTCTTCCATTTTAGATATTCTGAATAGTTTGTAGTCCGTCAATTTATGTGGTGGAATTATCTGTCTGTACTACTATAAAGATAGTAATTCCACAAGTGGGGAACTAATGATAAGACCACACATTTAAGAATCAAACTTTAGACTATTCAGAATGTCTAAGAACTATATTGGAGAATGGGGTTACTTCTTTCTTAGCAACCCAAAAGGCGTTCCAATTATATCTTCTGCTTCTTCAACTTCTGCATAAGGTATATCTTCAGTAGCTTCATCTGTCATTTCTTCTTTGGTACTTGACGGCTGCATAACAATAGTGGTCTTATTTACCTGTTTAGCGTTATGTCTTTCTTTAATCTCCTTAAATTGTGATATAACCAGATTTTCGTCCAAATTACTATTAGAATTGAACATGGCAGTTTTATCATTAGCAGTTATTGATTGGAATATCTTGTATGCTTCATCAACGCTGGAAGTTGTAATTTTAATGTTATTGAACTCAGTAATTAAGTATCTCTTGGCTATATCCGCATCTTTAAACCCTTTATCCTTGCAAATTTTGATGAACTTGTTTCCTACTTCCATGTTATGTGCAGGGATGATTGGCTTCTTGGTCTTCTTGCCTTTCTCCTTTTTACCAGAACATAACAATGAGAAGTCGCTCTTGGATATGGCATTATTGCTGCCACAGAAGATAAGGTTTAATGTTGATATGGAATAACCGTTGGGATTGCTCTCACTTTTTATAAGTTCATTATATCGTTTTAAGAACTCATTCTCTGGATTGATGTTGGCTGCACCACGCACATAGTCTGGAGTACCCCATTCTTTCTTGGTGATATTAATATCATTTATGTACTCAGCGATAGTTTCATCCTGCAACTCTACAATAATGGCTGGTACTACTATTTCATTTTGTTTGTTATCCCTTGCCCATTCATTATAAAGGCTTGCAGCGACAGTTCTGTGCTGTCCGTCCACGACAAGGAAGTAGTTGGCTGCTTCTGATGGGGCAATCTCTTTACCGTTAATGTCAACTAAAACAATATCTCCTGTTTTGATTGCTTCCTCAGCTTTGATTACCTGCACCATTTCAGCCTTTCTGTAACCCTTGACTTTCATTATGGCTAAAATCTTCTCTACATTATTTAGGTTGATAGTTCTATTAATGCCTTGTGCGAACGCTACATTTCTTACTTCATTATTAGCTACAACCTTAACATCTAAATAAATCTTCTTCATTGTTCTTTAAATTTTAATTGTTAATAATGTTCTGTGTAACCGTCAAACCTATGCGCACTTGGCTTTTTGATTACGCTGCAAAGGTCGGAACTTTGGAGAAGATTAAGAGAGAGTAAAATTTAAGGGGATTTGCTTCTCTCTTAACTTGTCTGCCTTGCAAGTCCTGTTCCTTTGATGCTGCAAAGATGGAAAGAAGTCATGAGGATTAGAGAGAGTAAAATTTAAGGGAGATGTTACTCTCCCTTAAATGAATATGCTCTTAATAGATTCTATTTTTGACATTTGTCAATTTGCTCTTATTACTTAGATAGCCTTTTAATGTGCGCTCATCCAGATTAAACTCCTCATTTGGGGAGATTCCTGTCAGATAGATAAGCCTTGATATTAGGAATGTAACATTGTAGGAAACTTCATTGCTCCTGCTTCTTCGTTTTTGTGTTGTCATGATTCCATTAGGGAATGGCTGTAACATGGACTTGAACAGCAGGGTGAAATAGCGTATTTGGCTACTATTGGATTCTGTATTGTTTGTTTCTTTTAAGGGTACTTCGCACATTGCTATCATATCTTCCAATTCCATATCGCAGAATGATTGGAAGCTCTTTTCACATAAGGACAACAAGTAACCAATGGTATTGGGATGCTGTATAGTCTGCACTTCTTTACCATTTATTTGAATGGATAATGTGATGTCTTTACTGAATTGTATTTGGTCTGTCAGTGGATTCTCTCCAACTGCCTTATATTGAGATAACAGTCTGATAAAACTATTCAGTTCACTTATGGGTGACGGGGCAAGTTCTTGGGCATTGAAACATTGCCCTTGTGTGTAATCCCAAATAAAGAGGAGAAGAAACCAAAACTTGTCTGAATCTATTTCCAAACCTGCAAGGGTTGGTTGTATCTCTTTGTTCTTCTTATATTCTTCATAGGTTAGTGGCATTTTAATAAGCCTGTTATTGTATCGTTCCTTAAAGGTGGGTAAGGCTTCACTTCCCTCCAATGCTCCTCCCTTGACTTTTTTAGGCAGGGCAGGGTGTATCAGCATGGCAAGTTCCCAAACATAATCTAATAGTGTATCTTCCTCCTTTGCGTCAGTAATAGGGTAAACTGCATCTATATTGGTAAATTTGTCTATTGGGTTCATTACTTATAATCTATTTGGTTCAACAACTATATAGGTGATTTATTGGTTCTCATAATAATGTCTGTTCTCTGGAGTATTAAACATCTTTACAAAATCTGTAATAGAATATTCCTTAGTAAGAGTTTCCAATGAAAATTCTAAAGACGTAGGGGCTTTCATTGTCATTATGCAGCCCAATCGTTTCTTTGTATCAACCCAAACACTCTGTGAGGGATAGAATATCGTATAGTATTGATAGCCTTTTGACTTGTAGCCAATGTAAACCTCCTGTCCTGTCTTGAAAGTTACCACAACCAAAGAATATGCAGAATCTTCACCATATATAATCATGTGGTCAATAACCTTGTGAATCAATTCGTAGCGTTCCATATCATCAGTAATGCTATCTACAAGAACTTTCTCGTTGGACAATGAATTGATAGCCTTAATCTTGTCCTCACAGGACAGGATAAGTTTGTTCAGTCTGTCTTTCTCATATTGGTATTTCTTTGATTCTTTATCTAAAGACGCTGCTTCTCTTATCTTGTTGATATATAAGTCAGGCATATTGGGCATTTCACGCTTGATGTCAATCGCTGCATTTACTATGGCATTGGCTTGTGCTGTCAAATCGTTCAACTTTTCTTCTATGCCCATGAGCAGCTTCTTGTGGGCTTCAATCTCCTGCCTTAACGGTTCTTCCTGCTCTTGGGCTTTGCCTGTGGCTAATTCCTGTGAGAACAGCAGCTTTACCAACTCCCAAACAATCTTCTCTATCCTTGTAGCTTTGATAGCCTTACTGAAACAGTCTGGCTTGTTCTTGGATTTCTTGTGCTTGTCATGGCAGACGTATAAATCCCTGCCACCCTCATAGGTATATTTAATCTTACAGTAAGGACAATAAATCAGCCCTCTTAGTAATTGGAAGTGTTTGACACCTGTGCTCTTGCTTCTGAATGCCCTCCCTTTCATCTTCTCCCTTGACAGGTCATATAATTCTGCTGAAACAATGGCAGGGGTGTTGACAATGGCGACATCAATAGGTCTCTTATATCTCTTGCCTTTCTTGGGTTCAGTACCTTTAAGCATATATTCAGCTTTACCCTTATAGACAGGATTAGACAGCATGGTATTGATTGTTCCCATAGTCCATATTTTGGTCTTGCTCCTTGTTGGTATGTTCTCTGCATTCAGAATGAGGGCTATCCTCGCACTTGAATAACCGTTGGCAGAGAGTTCTATAACCCGTCTGACAGTCTTGGCTTCTTCCTCATTTATGCTTAGCTTCTTCGTTTCTGTGCTGTAATCATAGCCATAGGGAGCTTTGTATGTGTAGCTGTTCCCCTCATTGATTATCTTGTTTCTCTTGGAGGATATGCTTCTTGACTTAAGGGTAGCCACTTCCTGCTCTGCAATCATGGCGATTATGCCAATGATGAATTTGGTGTTCCTGTCTTCCTCTCCTTTCTCGTCCAATGTCCTAAGATTCTCTTTCTTGGCATAAACGCATATTCCTTTCTTTGTGAAATATTCAATCTGCTGCTGGAGATAGAGAGACCTCCTGCTAAGTCTTGACAATTCCCAAACCAAGACTATATCAATATCGTCTTTTGTCAGTTCCTTTAACTTGGCAAACTCTGGTCTGTCATCATTAAAACCGCTTTCCTTTTCTTCAAAGACATGGGTTATCTCTATGCCCATATATTGGGCATATTCCTTTAATTCGTTGGTCTGCCTCTTGTAATCTTGGTCTAAGGTAGAAACACGTGAATAAATTGCACCTCTCATATTCTTGATTATTAAGTTGGTGCAAAGATAGCAATAATAGTTGTACCTGCAAATGTGTTGTCACTACATTTGTTCTATATCACAAATATTAGAATTATGCAAGATATAACAAACGGACGTTGCGGTTGGTGCGGAACAGACGAATTGTATGTGAAATACCATGACCAAGAGTGGGGAAAGTTAGTTACCGATGACAAGACGCTGTTTGAGTTTCTTGTATTGGAAAGTGCCCAAGCAGGACTAAGCTGGATAACGATTCTTAGAAAAAGAGAGGGGTATCGTAAAGCTTTCTATAATTTTGATGCCGAACTGGTAGCACAAATGACCGATGAAGACATTGAGCGGCTAATGCAATTTGAAGGAATTGTAAAAAACCGTCTGAAAATCAAATCGACAATCACGAATGCGAAACTATTCCTTGCCGTACAAAAGGAATTCGGCAGTTTTTATAATTATACCCTGTCATTCTTTCCCGACAAAAAGCCGATTATCAACACATTCCGGTCATTGAGCGAGATTCCGGTATCCTCTCCCGAATCCGATGCCATGAGTAAAGATATGAAAAAACGAGGTTTCAAGTTCTTCGGGACTACAATTTGCTACGCCCATTTGCAAGCTTCAGGTTTTATCAACGATCATCTGACAGACTGTATTTGCCGGAAAGTTCCACAATAGAGTTTTTAAAATCTGCTGCCACTGCTACCACCTTTTATCGGAAACACTGATGGATAAAAAGATTTAGGGGTGGTGGCAGCTCCTTGTTTTATGTGTTGAAAAAGGATGCTGCCATCACTTTCTCATACTTCTCCATCTAAAACTTACAACTGATCCCAAGTTTTCAAACTGACCCGAAAATCCGCTGACCCTGAAATTCTTCATGTTCAGACTGGCTAGGCTATACGCTTAAAAGAAAGCTTACCAACCAGGAAAATCCGCTGACCCGTACTTCTGGGGTCAATGTAAAAAGCTGAGGGGTAAATTTATAAATTGTTATCTTTGTTTCCAAATTCATAGCTTATGGAGTTAAACGGTTATCGCCTTCTTCTTCCTGAAGGC
>ENA-OOZV01000154-OOZV01000154.1-human-gut-metagenome-genome-assembly--contig:-NODE-154-length-20393-cov-2.550841_pt1 | contig 20393 bp, 9 predicted proteins | sample MGYA00241051_ERZ501418 | MGnify/ENA primary metagenome ERZ501418 (study PRJEB25962, sample SAMEA2042512) | human gut metagenome | biome: human gut; feature: human-associated habitat; material: faeces... | reverse complement strand
TATTTCGGTAACAGGCTCCAGTTTAAAATAACGGGCTGGATAAGTCTTTCCGAAACGTACAAAATAAGGAACAGGATTATGCATGATATTACTGAATTCACCTGTAGCGTCACACTTCATCCAATCCTTACCATCCCGGCTGACATAAAAGTTGTATTTATAGATAGTGCCAGTCAGATCCTCCTCCTGTGCAGGAGCATAACTGAAACCGGCTATTTCCACTTCTTTACCCATATCAACCACCAAGGGAGTTAAAGTTTCGGTTTTCCAAACAGTTTCCTGTTTTCCATCGATGGCTGCGGCTGCATCCATGCCCACTGTTTTCCAACCATCCACCGGGACATCACTCAAGGTTACTTTCATCGTTTTATCAACCAATGGTTCAGCATAATACAAGCCTATGTTACTGATATTGACGGTTCCACGAGCACCCGTAATTGTCACTCTAACCTTTTCGGCATGACTATCCGAGAAAGGCAACAACCGTTTATATCCCACCGTAGTTCCCTCACCCACATGATGCCATGCGCCATTGGCGAACACTTCTACTGTAAAACCTTCCACACGCTGGCCTTTTGTAATATCCTCCTGAATTAAGAAAGTATTAACAAGTGTATTCTTCCTCACCTTATATTCTTTCGTATCTCCTACTTTGGCTGTCCATATCCTATTTCCCTTCTCAACTTTATTATCGGTAAAGGTCTTTTTTATATATTCCGTCAACTCCTTGATACGTTTCACATCATTCTCGTGCATCAAACCACGTTTATCGGGTGGAATATTCAGCAACAAAACAGAGTTACAACCCACAGAACGATAATAAATATTCACCAAGTTGGCAAGTGAACGAACTTGATTATCCTGTTCGGCATGATAGAACCATCCCGGACGGATAGAAACATCAACTTCAGAAGGATACCAGAACAAATCCGATGCTTTAGATACCAATTCACGGCTTCCCAAATCCTTGGACATAGCATTTATGCCCAATCTCTTATAGACTTCATCAGAACCCGGATAAGAATTAGGCATCAAAGCCGTTGCACTCCATTCCGTGGTACGTCCCAATCCACCTTCATTACCTACCCAACGCACATCATCGCCCATGATAGCGGTAACTGCCTTAGGTTGAAGACGACGGATAGTCTTCAAAATAGCGTCCCAATCATATTCCTGCTTCTTTCCGTTAGGTCCTTCGCCGTTAGCTCCATCAAACCATACCTCATGCACTTCTCCGTAATTGGTAAGCAGTTCAGTCAGCTGTTCGATGAAAAACTTATTATAAGCTTCTCCTTGTCCGTAACATTCCGCATTACGATCCCAAGGAGAAAGATAGACTCCGAATTTCAATCCATACTTGTCACAAGCTTTGCGGAGTTCCTGTACCACATCCCCTTTTCCGTTTTTCCATGGAGAAGAAGCAACAGAATGCTTGGTTGTCCGGGTAGGCCACAAACAGAAACCATCATGATGCTTGGCAGTAATGATAGCCATTTTGAAGCCACCTTCCTTCAGAGCTCTTACCCATTGTTCACAATCCAATTCGGTAGGATTGAAAATGGCCGGATCTTCTTTACCATCTCCCCATTCACGGCCTGTAAAGGTATTAATACCAAAATGAAGGAAACAAGTGAATTCCATTTGTTGCCATGCCAACTGTTGCGGTGTAGGCACCAAACGGGAAGCCATATCTATCTTCTGTTCCGTAGTCGCTCCTGCCGGAAAAGCTACGTGTTTCTCATAATACTCCTGTGCCTGAGTTCCCAGAAAAGCACAAAGTAAGGCTGCGGTTAGAATCGTTTTTCTCATTTTTCTTTATTACTAGGTTATTTTAATGGACGAATCATAAACTCAAACGTATGCTTCTCCACCGGAACACGATATGGCGGCAATACCCCCGGACCACAAGTCGCAGTACCTACCCCCGACTGTTCCGCATCTAAGTGAACATTTATAATCCCTGTTCTCTCAAGTTTATTAATATGAGTAGCTTTATCTACATTAGAATCCGTAAATGGAATAACACTGAACTGAAACACTTTATCCGAACGGAAAGACAAACCTTCTCCTGCCTCATCCGCCAATTCCATCCAACGCACATCCGTACGGTTTCCTGTAGCCTGGGGCTTCACATAATAATGGAACATACGTTCTGCATCTGTATGGTAAATTCCAATACATCCAGACTGATTACGGTCTATATAAGTTTCATGTTCACCACGTCCCAAATAAGAAACCTTGTTATAGGCATACGGCATTTCAAATGCCAGGCCCACTCTAGCCAATGAAGTAACAGCAGAAGTATCCGGCAGGAAAGTTGTCTTTACTTTTAATGCACCATTGCTCTGCAAAGTATATACAAAGGTAGCCATTCCCAACTTTACGCCTTTAGCATTCCATAATTCTACTTCCGCTTTACCACCTGTTTCAGATGCTTTGACAAAAGTAGCTTTTTGAATCATATTATCCAAACCTTCTTTCCTCCAAACTTTGGCTCCTCCTGTTTTTTCCCTGCTGTCATTGTCCGTTACAGGACGATAAAGGCTGAGAACTACAGGAGATGAAAGCATCTCTTTACCTTTATATATATAAGAGCGTAAAGCGCCGGTTGCAGGATCAATATCTATCTTCACCTTATCAGCCAATTTGATTTCCGGCGCACGATACCCTTTGTTGGCAGACAGTACAAACTGGTCATAGGCCACTTCGTCATGAGTTCCAATAAAGGGAGTTTCCTTATCAGGCGTCCAAGACAGATTCAAATAAGCCTCACGAATCGTAGAAGGCAACTTTACAGCACCCAAAGAGAATGTTACAACCTCATGAGGGGCACAGTCTGCTTTTCGAGTTCCTTCTGCTATCACTTTCCCATCATCCCCCATGACCTGCCAGTGCAACGTATAGGCATTCAAATTGGTAAAGTCATACCAGTTCTTGACTTCCACTGTCAGCTTCTTAGGATCGGTCAGTGCCGATTTGATATATTGATACTCTTTCTTCACTTCAATGAGATGCGGATGCGGTTCGCGGGCTGCATTGACCAACCCGTTACAACAGAAATTGCCAAAGCTGGGCACATCCTTCGGACCATAATCCCCACCATAACTCCAATACCATTTACCATCCTTATCTATCTCGCGGAAAGATTGATCCACCCAATCCCAGATACAACCTCCCTGAACAATCGGTTCGGTTTCGAATACATGCATATATTCCTTTAATCCTCCGCCACTATTACCCATAGTATGCAGATACTCTGTCATGATGAAAGGACGATAGACTTTAGGTTCTGTCTGGCGGGCATAGGCCATGAGTTCTTCCACGCTGCGATACATACGGCAATAGATATCGGTATTATAATTCTGTTCGGCCCGTTCATATTGTACAGGACGACTTTTCTCCACTGACTTCATCCAGTCATATGTACGTTCGAAGTTAATACCGTTTCCGGCTTCATTCCCCAATGACCAGATGACGATAGCCGGATGATTCTTGGAACGCTCATACATACGTTGGGTACGATCCATGTGGGCAGGCAACCAAGTGGAATCTTTGGCCAATGAAGCAGGTCCATACCCCATGCCATGTGATTCAATATTAGCTTCATCTATCATATAAAGTCCATAACGATCACAAAGCTGATACCAATAAGGATGGGTAGGATAGTGCGAATTGCGGACCGTATTGATATTATGCTGTTTCATCAATTTGATATCTTTTTCCATCAGTTCCTTGCTTACAGTCCGTCCTAATTGGGAATGTTCATGACGGTTCGTTCCCTTTACCAAGACCGGCACACCATTGATGCAAAAACGTCCGTCCTTAATTTCCGAAGTGCGGAAACCTACTTCACATCCGGTAAGTTCCGTTACTTTACCTGTTACATCTTTCAATTCCAGGATCAGCGTATAAAGATTCGGATGCTCAGCACTCCAGACTTCCACATCCGGCAAACTTTGTTCATCCAACTTCAAGAAATGGCTCAATCCCTTCGATTTGATAGGATATTCACCTTGCAGAACCGCCTTACCGGTTTTATCTTCCAGTCGGTAAGCAAAGGTAGTCATGGAAGTAGAAGGTCCTTCAATGGTAGCTTCCAAACCGAAAATACCTTCTTTATATTGTTGTTTGTCTAGAGAAGAGGTTACTTTGTAATCGGCTATATACTGTTTAGGAGTGCTGTAAAGATACACATCACGTTCAATACCACTCAACCGCCACATATCCTGGCACTCCAAATACGAACCGGCACTCCAACGGTAAACCTCCAATGCCACCGTATTCTCACCTTTCTTCAATTTATCAGTGATATCCCATTCGGCCGGTGTCTTTGAACCTTGATTATAGCCCAACAGATGTCCGTTCACCCAAATATAGTAAAAAGAAATCACTCCTTCACAACAGATAACCACACGGCGGTCTTCCCAATCGGCAGGAATTGTAAAGGTACGTCTGTAGGAACCGACTTCATTCTCTTTATATGGAACTAAAGGCGGATTCTTTTTAAAATGGAACAGTTTGTCATCGAACTCATAGGTTTCGTTTACATAAATAGCTGTTCCATATCCTTGACGTTCCCAATTGCCGGGAACCTGAATATCCGCCCATCCTCCTGTATAAAACTCCGGTTTATAAAAATCCTTCGGACGGTTATCGGGATTCTTTACCCAATGGAATTTCCAACTACCGTTCAGACTCATGTAATAAGGAGAAGATTCATAATCTCCGTTACGGATATCAGATACGGTTTGATAAGGCCACACATAAGTATGAGGGGCCAGTTTGTTCAGTCCGACAGCATATTGGCTCTGCCATTCGGGTTGTTGTTGCGCCATTATTGGAAATATAACCAGAGCAGCCAAAAAATATAATAATGTATTTCTCATATATCTATTTATTCTATCATTACCTCATCAAAATAAATCCTTGCCTCTTGTCCGGGGCGTACATGGGTTGCAGGACACTCTCCGGCTCCTTTAGCAATAATCCGCACATAACGGCCAATTTCCTTATTCAAATCAAGTACCACATCCTCTTTGAAAGTCCCTTCACGGAAAATCTCTCCATCCGTGAACTGTTTACCGGATACTTTACGATAATCCCGATTATCATTTGAAACCCACACTTCAATATCTGCCGGTTTATGGGCTGCCATGCCATAATTCGTTATGCATCCCACTGATACAGAACGAAGCGACTCCTTCTTTTGCAAATCTATAGTAAAAGCGACAGAATCACTGCTTTCCCATGAATGCCATTCGAAATCCGACTGGCGCAAGCTGCCACGTATACCATTTACTAAAATCTTCCCGGCCTGTGTATTTCCTAAAACAGGTTTGGCGGTAGCCTTATTCCAGACCAAAGGCAATGTCAATGTTTTTCCCATCTGCCGACCTGCTCTATAAGTCGTACACTTTATAGTTTGTGTACCGGTCACCATCAACGGGCTCTTATATAGCAGAGACCGGTCTGTCGGCTCCTTACCATCCATTGTGTAACGGATTTCCACATCAGGACGTTCACATTCCAGTTTCACCTGTAGCTTTCCATTTACAGGGGTTACCGTATGTTGTATATTATACATGGAACAGGCAAACACAATCCCTTTAGCAGACAGATGCTCGTTGAATTTATCCATTGCCACCAAAAAACTTCTCCAATTTTTATGCCAAGGCTGTGTCCAAGCCACTTCGGCTAAAGCAGCCAGACGAGGGAACAGCTGATATTCCACATCTTCCGGTTTATTGCAAAACTCAGTCCACATAGAAGCCTGTACTCCCATCAGCAAGGAACGTACCTCCGGACTCCATTCTTTCTGTATCGGTTCATACCTATATACATCCTTCAATGTATTATTCCCAAAATAGGTCAAAGGTTCAAACCATTGCGGTCCCTGATAACGAATCAAATACATGATACGTGCAGGAGTCATGACAAACCTATGCCCTTGCTCCGCTGCCTTGACGGCAGCCTGACCGTAGCCTCTCCAACCATAAATAATTGCTCCGTCGGGAATCCGGGTATTGGTCAGTTCATCCCAGCCCATGGCTTCTTTCCCTTTGCTTTGTACATATTTACTCATTCTCGCCATAAAATAACCTTGCAACGCTTCTTCGTCCTCCAAGCCTTCCTGTCGCATACGCTCCTGACAAAGCGGACACTCCTTCCAATGCGTTTTCCGAGCCTCATCCCCACCCAAATGAATATACCTGGAGGGAAACAGCTCCACCACCTCGTCAATCACCCCTTGCAAGAAAGTGAATACACTATCGTTTCCTGCACAGAAGATCACATCCGCATGATTTCCTCCCAATCCTGGAAGGACACCGATAAATTTATCGACCACAGGACAAGCCAACAACGGATAAGAAGCCAACGCAGCATTACTATGAGCCGGCATTTCAATTTCAGGAATCACTTCAACCTGATGTCGGGCGGCATACGCCACTATCTCACGGATATCCTCCTGTGTGTAAAATCCTTTTTCTACAGTCGATTCACCCTGCCGGGGATTACGACGCTCCGGAAAAGATTTTCCAGGACGATCTACACGCCGTGAACCGATTTCCGTAAGTAAAGGATATCTCTTTATTTCAATACGCCAACCATTATCATCCACCAAATGCAGATGCAGGGTATTGATTTTCAACATTCCCATACAATCGATAATACGAAGCAGATTCTCTTTCGGAATAAAAAAGCGGGCCACATCCACCATCAATCCACGATATCCGAAACGAGGTTCATCCTTGATTGTCATAGCCGGCACGCTCCAATCCGCAGTTTCCGCCACCGCTGTGCCCTCAATGGAAGCAGGCAATAACTGACGAATAGTCTGCAAGGCATAAAAAAAACCTTTTGTATCTGAAGCTTTAACTATTATCTGCCTGGGAGTTATTTCCAGATGATACGCCTCACTCTTTAATGCGTCATCGGTGAGGAAACTGATTTTCCCCTTCTTTTCTCCAACCTTCACACAAGGAGTAAATCCGGCCGTCTGGGTAAAAAGAGCAGAGAAACAGCGTGCAACCTCTGCCTGCTCCTCATTTTCTACCGTAAAGTCTGTTTTTCCGGAGAAAGTAAAATAACCTGTACCCGGAGTAATACTCTCCGGGCAGGGAACAATAGATATAGATTGGATTAGGTTGTCAGCAGGTAAGGCCATAGTCGCAAATAACGACCATAGCAAAATCAAACAGGTGTATTTCATGATATATGCTATTTTTCTTATTCTTTGTCTCTATCGGGTGAAAAGCGTACCGGATCATTATACTGCTCCTGCAATCTTGCCAATTCAGTCTTCAGCTCCGTCACAACCGGTTCATATTCTTTCTGACCATAAAGATTATGCATTTCCGTAGGGTCTGCCTGTAAATCATACAATTCCCACACATCAATATCATTATAAAAATGAATTAATTTATAACGCTCTGTACGTACACCATAATGACGTTTCACCATATGTTCTGCCGGATATTCATAAAAATGATAATACAATGATTTGCGCCAATCAGCAGGTTTTTCTCCTTTCAACAGTGGAAGCAACGAAACACCTTGGATATCTTCGGGAACAGGAGCACCTGCCAATTCCAGAAAGGTAGGTGCATAATCTATGTTTTGCACCAGTTCTGTAATATCACCTTTCCTGTCAAAACCTTTGGGCAACCGCATTATAAGCGGAGTATGCATGGATTCTTCGTACATAAAGCGTTTGTCAAACCAACCATGTTCTCCCATATAGAAGCCTTGGTCTGAAGTATAAACCACCAAGGTATTGTCCAGCATATTCTTTTCTTTCAGATAATCCAGTACACGACCTACATTATCATCCAACGATTTCACTGTTTTCATATAGTCACGCATATAGCGCTGGAACTTCCAATCGGCCAATTCTTTACCCTGAGGATTCTTTTTATAGAAGTCATCAATAATGGGACCATAAAAATTATCCCATGCCGCACGCTGCCCCTCATCCATACGTCCGATATAATTTTCATAAAGAGCCTTCAAACGGGTTTGTTTATCGGGGCGAAGCATCTTAAGGTCATAAATCATATCCATATCCTTCACGATACTCATTTCCTGAGCCGCTGCCGCAGGACGTCCTTCATAATCATCAAAGAAATTATCGGGCAACGGAAAAGTTTTATCTTCATACAAAGACAAGTTACAAGTATCTGCCAGCCAGTTGCGATGAATAGCCTTGTGATGAATCAAAATACAAAAAGGTTTGTCTTTATCCCGTTTGTTCTCCATCCAGTCTATGGCATCATCAGTAATGATATTGGTTATATACCCATGTTTTTGAATGGTGTCATTGTCTTGCGTAATAAAATCCGGATTATAGTAATCACCTTGTCCGGGTACAATCTCCCAATAATTGAAACCTGTGGGCAGACTCTCTAAGTGCCATTTTCCGATAAGAGCGGTCTGGTATCCGGCCTGTTGCAGCAGCTTCGGAAAAGTCTGTTGCGAACCATCAAATATACAAGTGGTATTATCATAGAATTTATTAGCACAACTATGCTTGCCGGTAATCATGCAGGCACGGCTGGGACCACTTAATGAATTGGCCACAAAACTGTTAGTAAAACGCACTCCGTCATTAGCAATGCGGTCAAGGTTAGGCGTTTCCATATAACGCTTGTCATAGCAGCTCATCATCTGGGCAGTATGGTCATCGGTCATTATATACACGATGTTGTAAGGTTTCTGCTCCTCAGTTTTCTTTTGTGAAGCGCATGATGACAAAGATGCCACAGCAGTAATGCCGGTCAAAGAAAAAAGTAATCCTGATTGTAGGTTGTTCATATTCATAAATTTAAATAAGCAAAGAATTAACATCCGCAAAGATACAAGTTATGTTATTGTTTCTTGTCTGGAAATGACTATTTTATATCCGAGAATGTCCAGAAACAGGTTACAGACAAGAAAAAACGGATGCAAAGCGCAGGTGCGCCCTGCATCCGGAAAAATCCAATAAAAACCTATTGAATAAAGCGTTCTATCATGTTTTCTTAATTAGTATAGCCATAATTATTATCACTATAATCAAGAGCAGAATTGGTATCTATCTCATCTTTCGGAACCGGGAGCAATAAATTTTTCTTCAGGAAGTTTTCATCATTCAAATTTCCATCATTAAAAATACGTTCTCCCCAGTTCCCGTTCCCTTTAGGATTATTGGCCACTGATTCTTGAATAATTCCATGCCCATTGTTGACCTCGAAAGCTTTTTTCAAAAGCTCTGTGCCGCGTAAACGCATTTTCTGATACATTTCCGGTTCACCGGCACCTTCGAAAATACGTTCAAAATAAATTTTCTCACGCACTTGTTCCTTAGACAAGCCACTCTTCCAGTCAGCCGGCTGAGACGCGTTTCCTGATTGACGCGCTCTCTTCAGCACCTCATTGGCCAATGTTATCGCCTTGTCAGTCTGCCCCAATTCATTATATACATCCGCTGCCATCAGCAACATATCTGCATAACGATACAAAATTAAATTCTTATGACTGTTATTACCACTCTGCTCAGGATCCCACGGCTTCTTGAAATAGGGCCATGACTTTGTATTGGTAGATGGCTTTTTTGTCGCATTTTCCAACAAAGACAACAAGCCTTTCAAATACCCTTTTTCAGCGGGAGTCGCAGTAGCCGTATCGGCAATCATAGCATAAAGTTCTTCAGCTTTCGGACTAGCCGGATCAGCTAATTTCTCGTAAGGAATCCGTCCTACATACAACTTGGGTTTCTTCCATCCGGCAGGTTTTTCTTCTCCTTCAATGGTATATGTAAAATAAGGATAGGCATATACAGTATCGCGCGCCGAAGCTATAGGCTCCTCTTTAGGTTTCTCACCTTTTCCTACTCCGGCATAAGACTTCCAATAAGTCAGGAATGTGCTTTCAATACGTGGATCACCGGGATAAGTAGCCAAAAAATAATCATACAAAGCTTTTGAAGCACGTATGCGGTCCCAAGCCTGCCCATTACAAGAGCCATTAGGAGCGACCAGCCAGCTACCCCGGTTACGGGTGGTAGAACCTGCAAGTGCAAAATTCAATTGAAAAATAGATTCCGGAGAGCCTTGTACGTAATCAACAAACAAATCACTGAATTTATCCGCCAGCCGGTATTTAGGCATTACCTCATCAAAACACGCTTTCGCCTTCTCCCAAGCCGTATTATCACCCTGACAGCCCAAAGTATGATAGAGCTTTCCTAAATACGCTTTCGCCGCCCACTTCGTTGCAAAACCGTCATCATCTTTTTCCGGTAAATTCTCATAAGCGAACTCCCAGTCAGTACGTACCAATTCAAAGACCTCATTTTTAGGAGAACGAGGAACAGCTACTCCGTCATGAGCAGAGGGAGTGGTCTTTAAAGGTACATCTCCATAGGTAACTGCCAAATTATAATAAGCCAATGCACGCAAAAAACGAGCAGCCGCTTCCATTGGCAATTTATCAGCCGATTCTAACGGACTATCGGCAATATTGGCAATGAATGCATTTGTTTCACCAATCACTTTATACATCCCTCTCCACGCCATTGTGTTTATGGTTTCATCAATTCCTCCGTCCATAGAGACCAATAAATCTGTAGAACTGCCATTCGTTTGTGACCATCCAAAACCACAATATCCAAATGTTACTTCCTGCCATGCCTGGCCATAAGCATTATCAGCCGACATATATCCGTAACATCCCATCAAAGCCTGTCTGGCATTTTCCACAGTACTAAACTGAGTTTTTGTATTTATCGTATATTGCGGGTCTTCATCCAGCCACGATTCACAGGATGCCAATGACAAAGCACCTGCTAATAAAAATATATATTTTAGTTCTTTCATTTTACAAAAAAAATTATCGGTTAAACTATTTAAAAGGTCACATTTAATCCAAAGACATAAGAACGTTGGCTTGGAAATGCATTCATATCAATGCCCGGGCGTAATCCATCAAAAGCAAACGAATTGATTTCCGGATCGTATCCACTGTAATTAGTGATGACAAATGCATTTTTAACCGAAGCAAATACACCTATATTCTGAAAGCCGATTTTCTTCATCCAAGATTTTGGCAATGTATAATTCAAAGTGATATCCGAACAACGCAAGTAACTTCCATCCTCAATATAACGGTCATAAACCACGTTCTTTACATTCGCCGTAGCCGACGGATAAAGATTTGAATGATTCTCTTCCGTCCAGATATTCCGGAATGCTTCTTGTGTCAAATTACCAGCTTGCCGAGAGGGCGTATAATAACGGATATTCGTATTCAATATCTGATTACCATGCACACCATTAAAAGAAGCCGAAACAGACAGATCTTTCCAGGCAATACGAGTTTGGAAACCATAAGTAAAGTCCGGATTCGGATTGCCTAAAATGGTTTTATCCTTTTCATCCACAACACCATCCTCATTCATATCCACCGCTTTTATATTACCGGCTCCCAAGTCATTGGCCACAGAACTGGAATAATATTTGGTTGATCCGTCAGCAGCCGTATAAGCAACTTTTCCATCTACAATATCTTCCGGCTGAATAATACCTTGAGTCTTATATCCGAAGAACAATCCCGGTGCCTCACCTGCAATGAAAAGATTAGCAATACCAAAATGATCTCCTATAGAAGTTCCCTGATATCCACGCACATTCTTCAAGGTTCCAAAATCTGTCGGTGCAAAACCCAGGTCACCAATTTTTGATTTATTGAAACCAATGTTTCCGCCCAAACTCCAACTCCAACCATTCAAGTTACGGAGAATATCTCCATTCAAACTAATTTCAACACCTTTGTTTTTCAACGAACCTTGATTCAACATCACACTTGCAAAACCACTGGAAGCAGGCAATGAACGCGAAATAAGCAAATCATTGGTTTTTTTCTGATATACATCTACTGATCCTGACAGACGGCTGTTGAAAAAAGCAAAATCAAGACCCACATTCCAAGAAGATGTACGTTCCCACTTCAACCCGTCATTCTGCAAATTGCTTACCGCCATTGCCAAAATCTGATCCCCTGTCGCTTTTGCATAATCTATTATTTGTGAATAATCAGAGAAAGTAGCATAGGGATTAATGCCCTGATTGCCTGTAACACCAAAACCTAAACGTATTTTCATTTGATTCAACCAGTTAATGTGCTTCATAAACTCTTCCTGCTCCATACGCCAGGCCAAAGAGAAGGAAGGGAAGTAAGACCATCGGTTACCCCTTTTGAATTTACTTGATCCGTCCGCACGTACAGATGCAGTAAGCAAATATTTATCATAAGCAGAAAGATTGATACGACCTAGATAAGACAGTAACTGATAATCCTTTTGGGTAGGTTGTTCATGAGTCTTCACAGAAGCAAGGTGTAACCCTTTTGTACGTAAGTCAAAATTAGAGAAACGAGTACCCTTCACATTCTTATTCAAGAATGTATGTCCGTCATAAGTTACACCAGCAGTCGCTCCCAGATGAATACCTTTCGCCAAGTCAATATTTAAATTCAATAAGTTCTCTATATTATAATTGGTCTTGTTCAAATTAGCCATGGCTAGCACACCTTGATCATTAGCACCGATAGTGAGCTGCATGCCATACCAACGAGCACGTTCGTTTATATTCACATTTCCTCCGGCACGAAGATTATACGAAAGGTATTTGCAAATATTCCATTTCAAATCCAGACTACCGCCAAAGCTTTTATCATCCGTTATATCATCATAGTCATCCCGCCAGCTATAAACAGTAGTTTTTGCGTCCATGTCCGTTTGTAATGTCGGGTCGTCTGCCGGAATTTCATAAGGAGCTGTATCCAATACTGTACGTGCCAATGAACCGGCAATACCACCAGTCGTATTACCCCCGGTCATCATATCATTTTGTTTGATAGATCCATTCAAAGCAAGTGCCATAGTAACGGACTTTGAAAGGTTAGCCGTAAGGTTTGCACGCAAATCACCTTGTTTAATACCTGTATTGCTCACAATACCTTTTATATCCTTAAAACCACCCGAAACATAATAAGTCATTGCATCCGATCCTCCGCTGACCGATGCAGAATAGACTTGAGAGAAAGCAGATGAATAGGCTTCTTTCTGCCAGTTCTTATAACTCAAGACACGATAGTATTCAGGGTTGGTAGGATCTTTTTTATATTTATCCAAGTTTTCACCATACACATAATGCATCTCGCCATTTGCTTGCGGATAGTACTTTTCCTCGCCGGCATTAGCCTTCATATTGGCATAAGCAGCATACTGTTCCAGATTCAACATATTATGCAGGTTACGGGCATCCGCAATGGTAAAGTTTGCAGTCACGTTTACTTTAGCCTTACCTGCTTTCCCTTTTTTAGTCGTAATGATAATAACACCATTCGCACCGCGGGAACCATAAATTGCCGTAGCCGAGGCATCTTTTAATACAGTGATATCTTCAATATCCGCAGGATTCAAAGCACTTAAAGGATCCTGCGCAATCTGGAAATCACCGCCACCCATAGCCGACTCTGCAAATTCCCCGGTGGAAGATTGCGGGACATTATCAATAACATACAGAGGCTGGTTATCTCCACGCAATGAGTTAGCGCCACGAATTGTCACAGAACTGGCAGCTCCCGGAGCAGCCATAGATGAAGTTACATTCAGCCCCGCCACCTTACCTTGCAACAGATTATTAAAAGAAGCTGTTTTAGAAGCATCGTTAGCATCCGGACGCAAGCTGGCGGTAGCACCGGTCAAATCACTCTTTCTTGCCGTACCATAAGCCACTACCACCACTTCATCCAATGTCTGGGTATCATCTTTCAACTGAACATTCAATACTTTTTTTCCACCGACCGGCACTTGCTGGGTCACATAGCCAATAAAAGAAAACACTAATGTAGATTTGGAGTCAGGAACATCAATAGAATAATTGCCATCAAAATCTGTAATGGTTCCCGTGGCTGTACCTTTCACTTGTACATTCACACCGGGCATCCCCTCGTTCGTACTGTCAGTAACTTTACCTGTTACTTTTATCTGCTGGGCAAACATATCTGGAATTGCTGCCACACAGAAGACACACACTAGAAAAACGTTAAAGAGGTTCTTCTTCATAGAATTAAATTTAAATTAGTAATTTATGATAGTTAACATTATTTTAATCTGTGGCAAATGTAGAGGAAAACAGAAGTATAAGGGGTACAATAATCACTATTTTTAAGTCCAAAATTAGCTAAAAAGGTCCATTTCACCGAGAAATAGTCAATTTTAGAGGAGTAATAAACAAAGTCGGAAACCCGGCCATTGTTTTTTTAAGGACAATGACAACCAACCCAAATATAAAAACAAGTATCTTTGTATCTCCAAATATGTTTTTATCCATTAATCAATATATTATGAAACTAAAATTTTCTATTTTAACGATCCTGCTGTTCTTCTTATCAGCATCTTTTCCCTTGGCCGCCCAAAAGGCTCCCCAACCGTTTGATATTGACACCCCTTCGCTCCGCGTCTTCCTTCCGGCTCCCGAACTGGCGACAGGCCGTGCCATAGTAGCCTGTCCGGGTGGCGGATATGGCGGACTGGCTGTCAACCACGAAGGCTATGACTGGGCACCTTACTTCAACAAACAAGGCATCGCACTGATTGTACTGAAATATCGGATGCCTCATGGTGACCGCACTCTCCCCATCTCGGACGCCGAAGCTGCCATGAAAATGGCACGCGACAGTGCCGATGTATGGAATCTGAATCCATATGATATAGGTATAATGGGCTCCTCTGCCGGAGGGCATCTAGCTTCAACCATCGCCACACATACCCGCCCCGAACTCCGCCCTAACTTTCAAATCCTGTTCTATCCTGTCATCACCATGGATAAATCCTATACTCACATAGGATCTCACGATAATCTTTTAGGTAAGGACGCTTCCGCCGAACTGGAAACCGAATTTTCCAATGAGAAACAAGTAACCAAAGAAACTCCCCGCGCCTTTATCGCCTACAGTGACGATGACAAGACAGTTCCTCCTGCCAATGGGGTAAATTATTACCTGGTTACCTGGGGCTGCACAAGAATCATGTACCAGCCGTACTCCATATTTATGCCAGTGGCGGACATGGCTGGGGTATCCGCGAAAACTTCATTTACAAGAATGAGATGTTAAACGATTTATCCGCCTGGTTGCGCAGTTTCAAAGCTCCCCGTAAAGATGCTGTCCGGGTAGCCTGTGTAGGCAACAGCATTACTTACGGAGCAGGAATCAAAAACCGGAGCCACGACAGCTATCCCTCCGTTCTAGGCCGTTTGCTAGGAGATAAATACTGGGTGAAAAACTTTGGAGTCAGCGCACGTACCATGCTGAATAAAGGTGATCGCCCTTATATGAAAGAACAAGCTTACCAACAAGCATTGGCGTTCAACCCCAATATCGTTGTTATCAAACTGGGAACCAATGACAGCAAGTCATTCAACTGGGTACATAAAGCAGATTTCATAAAAGATACACAAACCATGATTGACGCCTTTAAAGCCCTTCCCTCACAACCTGAAATCTATCTATGCTATCCTTCAAAGGCATATCTTACCGGAGAAAGCATTAATGATGATATCATCTCAAAAGAGATTATACCTATGATTAAGAAGGTTGCCAAGAAAAACAAGCTGCCTGTCATTGACCTTCACAGCGCAATGGATGGAATGCCGGAATTATTCCCCGACCATATCCATCCCAATGAAGAAGGAGCGAAAGTGATGGCAAAAGCTGTTTACGATGCTATAGCAAAATAAAAGGAAACGAAGGAGCAGACAGGAATTAATCAGCCAAAAAGAGACTTTTTATCGGTTGTCCGCATTATTCATACGTCATTTTGTTGTGTTATTCAAGACAATCAACTATTTTTGTTCCCAAACCTTGAGTAAGCAATGAAAACATCTGCCCACAACATACGAATCCTGTCCTTGCTCCTTCTATTCACTCTACTGCATTCTATATCAGAAGCCAAACAGTACTTTTTCCAACAAATCCCCTCTCAAAACGGACTTTCCTCCATGGTACGCTGTATGGAAGTCAGTCAGGAAAAAGGATATGTCTGGATAGGGACACGCTCAGGAATCGGACGATTCGACGGTTACGAACAGCGAAGATATCTGCGCGGTAATGTCACACATATTTTGGAAGATGAAGAACATACCATTTGGGCCATCACAGAAAAGGGAGTATTCCGCTACAATGAAAAAGAAGACAAGTTTACCCTTGTGCGGGATAAAGACAACAATCCGGTAATAGCCAGTTCTCTTTGCCTATGGGAGGACGGAGTAATCTTCGGGGGAAGAGGCAGTCTATACAAATACAACTATGAAGACCATATTATCAACCTGTTCCATACGTTGAAGCCGAACGGCAAGTATCATATTTCCAATCTTTACCAATGGGATTCCCGCACTCTCCTGGCCACCAACCGATGGGCAAAAGCTCTGTTTATTGATATCGCTACGGGCAACACCCGTCCTGTTCCCTTCAACAGTGAACAGATTATCTCACTGTTGATTGATAAAAAAGGGAATGTATGGGTAGCTCATTACAATCAGGGAGTAAGCTGTTATGACCGCAATGGAAAACAATTACAGACCTATCATACACAAAACTCTCCCCTCAAAACCAATGTAGTGCTATCATTAGAAGAGCATAACGGACAAATATGGATGGGTACAGACGGAGGAGGAATCCATATTCTCAATCCGCAGACCGGCAAGATATCGACATTGAGGTACATTCCGGGAGATCGTTACTCCTTGCCTGCCAACTCTATTCTTTGTCTATATAACGACAAAAGCGACAATATGTGGGCAGGAAGTGTACGTAACGGATTAATCAATATTAAAGAGGTAGGAATGAAAACCTATCAAGACGTACTGCCGGGACAGAATTACGGACTGAGTGAGAAAACAATCCTATCCATTTATCAGGACCATGACAATCAAATATGGATCGGAACAGACGGAGGCGGTATCAACCTCTTCGACCCGGCCACCGGAAAGTTTCATCACATACTTTCTACCTGGGAAGAAAAGGTGGCTTCCATCACCGGCATGGACAAAGACCATCTGCTGGTTTCGCTATTCAGCCAAGGCCTGTTTATCTTTCATAAAGAAACCCACCGATATCAGCCGCTTGTCATTATCAACGACAGCATTAATGATATTTTATGCCATCGGGGAAAAACAGTCAATGTATATCAAAATACTCCTGAAACCATTTTGATGTTATCCGAAATACCTTATAAATACCATATTGGTAAAAAGCAATTCATTCCCATCACCAAGGGAAAAGGCATCACTGATATTGTCGGTACATTGTTACCCATAAACAGCACAGGAGAGGATTGCTATCTGCACGATTTGGAACATATCTATCAAATCAACTCCAGCCTCAACGAACTGGAACTTATATTTACCTGTCAAACAGACACCGTGTTCAATTCTGTTTCACAAGACGAGAACGGATTGCTATGGATAGGCAGTAACCATGGTTTAAGTTATTATAATCCGGGTACAAAGCAATATACCCTTGTCCCCAATACCCTGATTAATGAAATAAGCTCGCTCATTTGTGACCGGCAAGGACGTGTATGGATAGGAACGGAAGAAAAATTATTCGCATATCTGATTAAAGAAAAGAAGTTCATCTTATTCGGTGAACCGGACGGAGTGGTACAAAACGAATATCTGGAGAAACCCCGGTTGCTCTCTTCATCCGGAGATGTCTATATGGGAGGTGTAAACGGCTTGCTACATATCAACCGGCACTTACCTGACGAACCCGCACTTCTCCCCACTCTTCAACTGGCCGACATCCTAGTGGGCGGAGAACGTGTCTACGACCGGATATCAAACGACCACCAACTTAGTGTCAATGAAAAAAGCAAACCGATCATCATCAAAATCATCACCCGTGATAAGGATATTTTCCGCAAACCCATGTATAGATACACCATTACAGGACTGAACGGACAAAACATCTATTCTTATTTACCGGAAATAAACTTAAGCAGTCTGCCTACAGGCAGTTATCACATAAAAGCCGCCTGTAGTACCCGCAACGGTGACTGGACAGCAGACTATGATATTCTTACCCTGACAGTACTGCCTCCCTGGTATAAATCCGGCTGGTTCATCCTAAGTTGCACCCTTTTTATCTTCATCAGTGTCATCCTCACTTTCATCCTGATATTGCGCAACAAAGAAACCAAGCTAAAGTGGGCAATGAAAGAACATGAACAGCAGGTATACGAAGAAAAAGTACGCTTTCTCATCAACATCAGCCATGAGCTTCGGACTCCACTGACCTTGATACATGCACCCTTGAAACAACTAATGGACAAACTTACCGCCGACAACGAAAATTATCCGTTGATCCAAAGCATCTGTAAACAATCTGAACGGATGAAGAACATTCTGAATACTGTTCTGAATGTTCGCAAAATGGAAGTAGGACAAAGCACACTCCATATCCAGAGCATACAATTGGATGAATGGGCGGAGCAACTGATTTCCGATTTTAAACCGGAAGCCTCCGTCAGAGGCATCACACTCGTCTATCAACCTGAGCCGGAGATTCAAACCTTGTGCTTCGACAAAGAAAAATGTACCACTATCCTGACCAACCTATTAATTAACGCATTGAAATATACTCCCGATGAGAGTACAATCAGCATTTCAACCCGTTTGTCGGAAGACAGGACAAGAGTACGCATATCCATTTCCGACCAAGGTCCGGGACTGAAAGATGTGGATACCAACAATCTCTTTGTCCGCTTTTACCAAGGCAACAACAGTCGTCCCGGCACAGGAATCGGATTGTCCTATTCTAAAATACTGGTCGAACAACACGGAGGCAACATTGGAGCCTACGACAACAAGAATTTCGGAAGTCCGGGAGCTACTTTCTGGTTCGAACTTCCATTAAATACCGAACCGGGAAATATCACGCTGCACCCACAAGAATATCTGAATACACTTTTGGCACCCACGCAAGAAACAGAAAGCATTCCCGAACAACAGGAAGAAAATAAAACAGCCCAAAGCCATACCTTATTAATAGTAGATGACAACAAAGACCTGACCGATTATCTGGCAACAGCCCTGAAAGACCGGTTTAAGACAATATGGGTAGCCGCCGATGGAGAGGAAGCATTGCGTCTTTGCCGGGAAAAACGTCCTCATATAGTTGTAAGCGATATCCAAATGCCCCATATGAACGGCTATGAGCTATGTAAACAAATAAAAGAAGATTTGGAAATAAGCCATATCCCGGTTATCCTGCTCACTGCACGTAATGACGAAGAAAGCCAACTATATGGTTATAAAAACGGAGCAGACGCCTACATCACAAAACCTTTTGAAGTAAGTATGCTGTATGCAATTGTCTGTAGCCAACTGCATAACCGGGAACGGATGCGTACCCGCTATACAGACATCGGTCCTCTGCCGCCACCCGAAGAAGGAACCTTCAGTTCGGCCGATGAAGAATTTTTAAATCGCCTGAATCAGATAATCACAGAACATCTGGATAACGAACAGTTGGGTATTCCATTCATTTGCAACAAAATAGGAATCAGCAGAGCTTCTTTATACAATAAGCTGAAAGCATTGACAGATATGGGAGCCAACGACTATATAACCAAAATACGTATGGAGAGAGCTATCTGGCTTATTCTCCATACAGAACTCAGTGTCAATGACATAGCAGATAAGACAGGATTCTCGACCGCCAGATATTTCAGCACTGTATTCAAACAGCATACAGGTTGTTCCCCTACCCAATACAGAGAGAAACTGCCTGTCAACACTCAATAACCCTATAAAACCCTGTTTTCATTCCATGTTATGTTAATTTCCGACCATTTATAATAATAAATGATATATAACATGGAATAAAAGCAGAGATATAGTGCATTATCCAAATGAAAGAGTTTACTTTGTCCAACAAACAATTAGAGATTTATTCTAGTTTTATTCTCATCATGTATCTTCTCAGTTATCCACATTGAGTATATTCATTCCTGATTTAGAGCTTCTTGAAATTTCGTTGTTAGATTATTAATTTTTTATATTGACAGTTATGAATATGTATGTTGGAAACCTTAGCTACAACGTTAAGGAAGTAGATTTGAGAGAAGTTATGGAAGAGTATGGAACAGTAGGCTCAGTCAAGTTAATCATTGACCGTGATACAAGAAGATCAAAAGGTTTCGCCTTTGTCGAAATGCCGGAAACTTCAGAAGCTTCAAACGCTATCAAACAGTTGAACGGCGTAGAATATGCCGGTCGTCCAATGGTAGTAAAAGAAGCCTTACCCAGAAATTAATAGAGTAAACTTGATAGACAAAGAAAAAGGATTTT
>ENA-OOZV01000142-OOZV01000142.1-human-gut-metagenome-genome-assembly--contig:-NODE-142-length-21365-cov-1.769451_pt1 | contig 21365 bp, 14 predicted proteins | sample MGYA00241051_ERZ501418 | MGnify/ENA primary metagenome ERZ501418 (study PRJEB25962, sample SAMEA2042512) | human gut metagenome | biome: human gut; feature: human-associated habitat; material: faeces... | reverse complement strand
TGTAAGTGGTCTTGCGCTTCTCAAAACTATAAACACAAGAATACCAAGTATAGCAACAGCCAGTCCAATCTGAATCCAGAATGAAGCACGGCTTAATACGCTAGTCTTCGGTGCATCATAGAAATAAGGTACATTATATGCTAAAACAGTAATGTTATTAGTTGAGATTCCTGTAGCACTTGAAAACATATTCATCCAGTCATTATCAACATTAACCTGAACAGGATTTGCGTTCTGAGCCTTGAATTCATCCCATGTCATATTATCAAGATATCCAAGATTCTTACAATCTTCTTCATTATAAATAACATTCTTTATAAGCGTTACAGCCATTGTAGAAGTACCATATACTATCTTTCCAGGATCACTATTAGTTGTAGTAACAAGCTGGTTAGGAAGATACTGATACTGTTTTACAGTATATGTTGATGAACTTGATGTACCATCTGTAAGATCGTAGGTTGTTCCTGTTTCTCCATTACTCGTAGTTCCTGGTGTTCCACCTGCACCATTTGTTCCATTCGATTCAAGTTCATAAGAAGTATCATACAGACCTTCTTCTCTGCCTTCCTGTGCTGTATACTCAGTAGCAATCTTATTCACAGTATCCCAGTCAAGATCAAGATTAATAGCAACTGTTGCATCATTAAACAGTGATGTTGAAAGTGCTGTATTCTTAACACTTGCTGCTACCGTTGATTCAATCTGTGACTTATACTTTAACTTGCTTGAATAAGCAATATTAGAAACTGAACCCGAATTATCAGCTCCATTAAACAATGTCTTTCCTGATGTATCAATAATTGTAATACCATTAGTATTGCTGCTTCCTACTGCTGTTGCAAGAAGAACTGCTATACTTTCCGCTGTGTCTTCTCCAACTGTCTTATTAGTATCAATCGTAACGGCTACAGTTGTATCTTTCTTTGTAGAATAGAATGAATTCGTATCATCTGACAAATGTACTGTAACAGATGCAGATTTGATTCCGTCTAAAGAAGTAATATCATTTTCAAACTTAGTTTCAAGATATTTGGCATACTTCTTATTCTTATCAGACTCTGTTGTTGTAAGACTGCTATTAAGAGCATCATCTAATGAATATCCCGAAGGTTTAATATCATTAGAAGCAATAAGCATCTTAGCATTAGTAAGATCCTGTTCCTTTACCTTAACTGCCATATTATCAATTTGATATGTATACCCATTATCTGTAAGCAGTGAAGTAACTGTATTCATCTCATTATAATCTTCACATCTTGTAAGTTCCTGATATGTTGGTCTTGATAACACAACTGCAATAACAACAACCGCCGCAATAAATACAGCTACAGCACTCACAATTATTATCTTCTGATTTCTGGACCAGCTTTTCCATATTTCAAGAAATCTGGCTGGAATCTGTTTTAATTTATCCATATAAAACCCCTAATTACATTGACATATTCATAATAGAGTTATAGGCCTCCAATGCCTTATCCCTTATTGCTACTGTATACTGCAGAGCAATATTAGCCTCCTGCTGATAAACTCCAAGCTCATGAGTATTAGTCATATTGCCAAGAGCATAATCTATCTCTGCCTGCTGTGCTTTCTGCACATATGAGTTGGTACTGTTCAGCAACCCTGCCACTGAGTCATATATAGCATCAAATGTTGTATCTGAATCTTTGCTTTTAGATGTACTAAGTGATGCATTATCTTTCATTGCCGATGTAACCTTATTGACATAATCACCGCCAAGGCTTCCTATTGCACTAGTAAGATCCATGTTAAATCTCCTCTTTTTGTTCAAATATAGTATTAATCATATGAATTAAACCAGTTATCCACATATGTTATGTAGCAGAACCTATTGAAAGTCCCTTGCTTGCCATAGATTTACTGGCATTAAATGCTGATATATTAGCTTCATATGAACGTGATGCATCTATAAGATCTGTCATCTCCTGAACCACATTCACATTAGGATATGTAACATATCCATTCTCATCAGCATCCGGATGTGAAGGATCATATACCCTTTCCATATCTGTTGATGTATCCTCATATACAGATGTCACCTTAACGCCGCTTCCAACAACACCACCATTGGCAAGTCTTAATGCATCTGAAAATGTTGAATATGCTCCTGTACCATATGAACCATACGCAGACTTTCCAAGTGCTGTACCAGTCATTGTCTTTTCGGTAAACACAACCGCTTTTCTTACATAGGGAGTTCCATCACTCGTTCTTGTTGTGTCTGCATTAGCTATATTCTCTGATATAACATCCGTTCTTAACTGCTGGGCTGTCATTCCGGATGCGCTAATATTAAATGCCGTAAACATAGACATAGTCCTGTTCTCCTTCCATATATCAATCACATTATATATTATTTAAGCACTGCCTTAAATCTTGAAAACTCATTATTCATACTGTCAATAAGAGCATTATAGTTAATCTGTTCTGAAGCAAGTTCAACATTCTCTGTTGAAAGATCTACATTATTGCCATCAGTTCTATACGATAATGTGCTGTTATCAGTGTAAGTCCTTATAGCCAGATCATTATAATTAACATTATTAACTCTCTGTGTAAGAGATGCTGAATTCTTTCCTGAACGCTGGAGTGCATTGGCAAGATACGAACTAAATTCAACATCCTGCCTTTTATAATTAGGTGTATCAACATTAGCTATATTGTTAGTAAGAACTTCCTCTCTTGTCCAGCTCGCATCTGCCGCTGACTTTAACAAATTAACATATCCAAAAGCGCCTGTACTCATATTTATTTCCTTTCTTATTCAATAAGCACAAAATATGCCTACTACGAAAACATAAAAACACTACATACATTATAAATTATAATATAAAAAAAACAAGATTTTTTTCATATTTTGCCACATTTCATTGGATTATCATGTATCAATATGTATACTTATACAAAAAGATGAACCCAATCAGACATTGGATCCATCCCATCATCTCAAGCTCAATCCTTTAAGCTCTATCAATTATACAATGTATACTCTCAATCTTCAAGTTTTTTTAATTCATCATATACAACTTCATTAAGAACTTTTATCTTTGTTCCTTTCATTCCAGAAGATTTTGTTGATATAACACCAGCACTGTCAAACTTCTTAAGTGCATTAACAATTACAGATCTTGTAATTCCTGTATCATCCGCTATTCGGCTTGCAACCAGAATGCCATCCATTCCATCCATATGTGCAAATACCGCTTTGACGGCCTGTAGTTCTGATGCCGATAATGTCTTTATTGCTGACTTAACAATCTTTTTCTTTCTCTCATCTTCTGCATTCTCATTATTAACAGAACTCATCATCTCTAATCCTACAACTGTTGCACCATACTCACATAGAATAATATCATCTATATCATAATCAGCAACACATTTATAGATAAATAATGTTCCAAGTCTTTCCCCAGCTATGTCAACAGGAGCTATTAAAGCCTTAAACTTACGTTCACTTCCACCTGAAAAGCCCAATGTAAGCAGATTAACATTTTCTTTAGTTGATAACACTCCCAACAATCTTTCATTAAGCATATTATCAACAAATCCGCCTGTATCAGCTGTTATAAGCTCACCTATTTTGTCAATTCCGCTGTATGAAGCCGCTCCTAGTATCTTACCCTTCTGGCTTATAACCAGAATGTTCGACTCTAATATTCCACTAAGCACCTCACAGATATCATTAAATTCCACTCTGTGAGAATGATTATTGTGAAGCAGCTTATTAATTTTCCTCGTTTTGTCGAGAAGCTGAACACTCATTGTAAATCCCCCATCCTTCTTTTAAAAAGCAATTCACATATATCAGCTACTGCTCTTTATCATTCTTTGATTCGACATATCCGCAGGTTTCATCAGCACATACAAGTTTACTGCCCTTCTCAATCATGTATCCGCCACACTTAGGACATTTCTTATCTGAAGGCTTCTGCCATGACACAAAATCGCACTCTGGATATCCTTCGCAACCATAAAACATTCTGCCCTTCTTAGTCTTCTTTAATATAACATCTTTTCCACATTTTGGACATGCAACACCTATTTTTTCAAGATAAGGCTTGGTATTATGACACTCAGGAAATCCCGGACAACCTAAGAACTTACCATGAGGACCATACTTAATAACCATATTTCTGCCGCATTTGTCACATATAACATCAGTAACCTCATCCTCTATCTTAACATGTTCAAGTTCTTTTTCTGCCTCATCAATCGCAACTTTAAGATCCGGATAGAAGTTTCTTATAATTTCCTTCCATTCCACGGTTCCCTCAGCAACACCATCAAGAAGAGACTCCATATTAGCTGTAAACTTAACATCAACAATAGTAGGAAAAGCTGTCATCATAATATTATTAACAGCATTGCCAAGCTCTGATATATAAAGATTTTTATTTTCTTTAATTACATAATGTCTTGCAATTATTGTTGATATTGTAGGAGCATAAGTACTTGGACGTCCTATTCCCTGTTCTTCGAGTGCTTTTACAAGTGATGCCTCTGTAAAATGTGCAGGTGGCTGTGTAAAATGCTGTGTACCATTCACATCATCAAGTGTAAGGACTGAATTCTCGTCAAGTCCTTTAGCAAGTGTATTAGTTTCTTCATTATCATCATCAGTCTTGTATACAGACATAAATCCATCAAAAACAATCTTTGATGCTGATACTGTAAATATATATTCACCAGCTCCTATTCTTACAGAAGTTGTCTCATACTGTGCAGGTGCCATCTGACTCGCAACAAATCTCTTCCATATAAGCTGATAAAGTCTGAACTGATCTCTCTGCAATGATTCCTTAACTAATGCCGGTGACAAAGAAAGATCAGTTGGTCTGATTGCTTCATGTGCATCCTGAATCTTCTTATCATCCTTCTTGGCATTAGAACTTTGTGGAAGATACTTTTCCCCATAATTCTCACTGATATAATCTTTTGAAGCAACTTTTGCCTCATCTGCAACTCTTGTAGAATCTGTTCTTAAATATGTTATAAGACCTACTGTTCCTCTGCCCTTAATATCAACACCTTCATAAAGCTGCTGTGCTATGTTCATAGTTCTCTTTGTAGACATATTAAGTGTCTTGGCAGCTTCCTGCTGGAGTGTACTTGTAGTAAACGGAAGTGGAGATTTCTTAATCTTCTCACTTTTCTTAACACTTTCTATACTGAAACCAGAGTTTTTGACTTCATCAAGAATCTTCTGCATCTGTGCTGCATTCTTAATATCAATTTTTCCGTTTCTGTCCCCATAAAACTTTGCAACAAGTGGTTTCTTTTCTCCCTTTATATTAAGAGAAGCCTCCATAGTCCAGTATTCTTCTGGAATAAATGCATCAATCTCATTCTCTCTGTCACATATCATTCTTAATGCAACTGACTGTACTCTTCCGGCGCTAAGTCCTCTCTTAATCTTAGCCCATAAAAGTGGACTGATTCCATACCCAACCACTCTGTCAAGAACTCTTCTTGCCTGCTGTGCATCTACAAGATTCATATCAATCTTTCTTGCTTCCTTAAGCGATGCCTTAACAGCATTCTTGGTAATCTCATTAAATGTTATTCTGTATATATCCTTGTCTTCTAACTTAAGTGCCGCTGCCAGATGCCATGAAATAGCCTCTCCCTCGCGGTCGGGATCGGTTGCGAGATATACTTTATCTGCTTTCTTCGCTTCTTTTCTTAAAGCAGCAAGAATATCTCCTTTCCCTCTGATTGTTATATACTTAGGTTCATAATCATGTTCAACATCTACACCCATCTGGCTTTTAGGAAGATCTCTTACATGTCCCTGTGATGCCATTACCTTGTAGTTTGCCCCAAGGAATTTACTGATAGTCTTTACCTTGGCAGGTGACTCCACTATAACCAAATACTTATGCATTAATAACCCTCCATATCAAATATGCTTCCTTATATAATAATTCTTAGAAACCTCTTCTATAAGTCCATCTAACTCCAATTCAAGCAGAATCCCCTCCGCCTCTACAAGATTCAATCCAGAATTATTAACTATCATCTCCAGACTTACTGGAAACAAATTGATTTGACTATACACCATATTCTTAGGGCTTGCAAGTCCTGATTTTTTAAATTTCTCTTCAAATATACCATTATTATTCAAACTATTCCTACAATTATCATCTTTTTTGCTACAATTAATATATCTGTTAATGGATTCTGTTGCATATATATCCTTAGATGATGTAATCAGCTGTGCTCCTTCTTTCAAAAGTTTAAGGCACCCCTCTGACAGAGTATCCCCAATTCTTCCCGGAACGACATAAACATCACGATTCTGATCAAGTGCCTGATCTGCCGTTATGAGTGAGCCGCTCTTTTGCTTTGCCTCCACTACAATAAGTGCATCTGACATTGCACTAATAATTCTGTTTCTCATAGGAAACAGACCTGCTTTAGGCGGTGTCCCCGGTGAATATTCTGAAATAATCCCACCATTGCTCTCAAGTTGTGTGTATAATTCGATATTAGTTCTAGGATAGCATATATCAACCCCGCATCCAAGAACAGCCATACTATAACCGCCTTTTCTAACAGCACCTTTCTGTGCCGCCGCATCTATCCCAAGTGCCATTCCACTTATAACCTGAATTCCCATGTCTGCAAAATCTTCTGCAAATCTTCCTGCTACTGACCTCCCATATTCTGTACAGTTCCTTGCCCCGACAATTGCTACTGACGGAACGTCCGACTGTGGCAGACTTCCTTTATAATAAATTATATAAGGATAATCGTATATATTCATCAATCTTTCAGGATAATTATATTTACCCGGATATGTGAATTTAATATTCTTCTTATCCAGTTCAGAATATTCCCTATATATATACTCACTTTTTCTAGATTCCTTTATAGAATATATATCATCAGGTTTTATTCCCATGACACCTTCAAACATCTTATCTGATGCTTTATATATATCCTCTGGTGTATCGAATACCTTAAATAAATATCTCAGCTTAATGTTAGCTATTCCTGTAATATTATTAATCCAAAACCAATAATAATCATCTTTCAAGATAAACCTCCTGCTTAGTGTATTGCTTCTTTAATGTATTGTCACCTCTGGTATTCCACGATAATAGAACGCCTCGCTTATGTTAGCTGTTGTTATATTAACATTACCATCTATATCTGCGATGGTTCTTGCAGTCTTCAATATCTTTGAATATCCTCTTGCAGTCAGACGCTTCTTTGCAAATATCCTTTTTATTAATTTTTCTTCCTCTTCTCCAAGTCTGCAAAATCTCTTCATATCTCCTGTACTCATCTGTGAATTATACTTTATATTCATCCCATTAAACCGCTTAAGCTGGGCAAGTCTTGCACGCATTACAGCTTGTTTCATGCTTTCTGAATCTGGCACATTACCATTATCACTGCTGCACCTTATCTGTTCGTATCCTATTTCATCTGTCTTGATACACATATCAAATCTATCCCATAGTGGCATACTTATTTTCCCAATATATCTTTTAATATCCTGTTCTGAGCAATTGCATCTGCTCCTATCCGGATAATAACCGCATTTGCACGGGTTCATCGCTCCAACAAGCATAAAATCTGCCGGATATGTATATGTCCTGCCCATTCTGACAATTGTTATATCCTTATCTTCAAGAGGCTGCCTTAATCCTTCTAATATTTCTGGCTTAAACTCCGTCATCTCATCAAGAAATAATACACCTTTACCCGCAAGAGTTATCTCTCCTGGTCTTGGAAACATGCCTCCACCAAAGAATGAACTCTTAGTTACATTGTGATATGGTGCCCTGAATGGTCTGTCTTCAACCAGCCCGCCATACTCTCCTAATTGTCCTGCAACACTATATATATTGGTAACAGCTAATTTTTCATCAAATGTCATATCAGGCATGATAGATGGAATACGTTTTGCCATCATAGTTTTTCCGCTTCCCGGCGGCCCGATATACATGATATTATGCATCCCGGCAACAGCAATCATAGTCGCCCTCTTTGCAGCCTCCTGTCCACATATATCTGCATAATTAATTTCTTGTTTATCTGTTGTACGGCATTGTTCTGGATTATCCTGTCTCTGGTTCTCAATTATACCATTATTGATATATTGCACCGCCATTTTCAGACTGTTAGTCGGAATGATATTCACTTTCTCCACAATTCTGCCTTCATTATAATTAGACACTGGTATAAGTGCCTTACTTATTCCGGATTTCTTTGCTTCACATACACATGGCAGTACCCCGCTTACACCATTAATGCTTCCATCAAGGCTCAACTCACCAAGTATAATCATATTATCAACATTAACTTCATCTATGTAACCATTTGCTGATAATATAGCCAGTGCTATTGGCAAATCAAAACCTGTGCCACATTTTCTGATATCTGCAGGAGATATATTTACCACAATGCGCTGTGGAGGAAGCTCATACCCAGAATTACGGATAGCAACCCTTACTCTTTCTCTCGCTTATGGTATTCTCAGGAACAAATTCGAGATACCTTGCAGCTTCTTTAACCTCATTGCTAAGAAAACCACTCATCTCAAAACTTGGAATACCATTGCCAACATCAACCTCAACCCGTACAATCTCTGCCTTCAATCCATATAATACCCCACTCAATACACTACTGTACAATAAATACCGCCTCCTTTTACTATCAATACTTAAATATATATTCGTGTAGCTTTTAAGATTATAGTATCTTAAAACAATTATCAATATATATTCATTGTATAAAAATCCCAACCAGACCTCATGTGTTATATTGATAATCTGGTTGGTTCATCTTTACTTCGCAGCCATCTTAGAAAGTGCTTCGTTGTAATCTTTTTCTGAATACTTCTTTAATAAATCCTTCTTTGATATTCCATATCTTATCATAAATATTATATCTTCTATTGTTGCCGTCTTAAATCCCTGTTCTTTACCAGACTTAAACCCATCCTGTCTTGCTTCATCATAATACTCTTTCCATGCTTCACACATAATAACCGACTCCCCTTTCTTACTCCCTCAAATTCTTTCAGATACCCAAGTGAGTCATATATCATAGTTCTTAGCGGCATTCCATAATGAATATGCTCCTGCAGTTCCAATCCTAATACTACAAGCTCAATTCCATCAAAATTCTTCTTAACAACATCCCTGAATCTTACAAGTGACAGCTTATAATCATCTACCTGTTTCCTGTCTACACTCTTCCCCATATATCTCCTCTAAACGCATAATCCTTATTATAATACGCACTGCGTATATAATGTATTAATATATTATCATTATATATAATCAATGTCAATGTATATATCATTATATTTTATATAGAATATCTCTCCTGTATGATTCCTAACAAAAAACTCCGGCAGAGCCTCTCTATATGAGAGTTCATCCACCGGAGTTTAATCCATACTGATATTAAATTAATCCATATTAAACAAATCTTTTACCTGAAGATTAAGTATCGCATAACCAACTCCATTGTGACCATCAGTTGCCTGAATACCTATCTTAAGAGTTCCATCCGAAAGCTTCTGTCTCAATGATGCATCATCTGCCCCTGACAGACTCCAGAAATTATCAACCGTATATTCCACACCAGATTTAACCTTAGATGAACCTGACGATACAGGCATCGATGTAAGTGAAACATTTCCAGAACCATCTATACTGATATATCCGAGACGCTTATCTTTAGATGAATCAAACTTACCATCTTTTACGTCAGTGTCCCCTCTTTTTTCTTCATTATAAACATACATAAATGCTTCATTAATAATACCTCTGCCATCAATAAGGTCGGCATCTGATATCATGAAATTAAAGTTAAGCTGCCTGTCAGCGAACTTTGTGTAATTATACTTAATATAACTACTATATGCCTTCTGTGTGTCATCATAAACAGCATCCGTATATGAAACCTGTGGTGCACTGTTACCAGCAAGAATAGCTCTTACAAATGTATTAACAAAAAGCTCCATCTCTGCATCAGTGCCTTCTTTATCCATATCAGAATGACCTGCACTTGTATATGTAACATTACCAGCAGAATATATATAGTAATTATTAACAGCATCCTGACCTGATAATGAAAAATAATTCTTATCACCATTATCAAGAGTATACCATACAACAGGATCTGAACCATTAACCTGTGTTTCAAGATTAAGGGCAAAATACTGTGCATGCGTTGGAGCAACACTTATTGACGAATCAATTCCATAAGGATAAGATGTAACTTCACCAGTATTCAGCTTTGAAAGGCTGCTTGTCATTCTGGTACTTGTTGTATCGCCTGAACCAGTAAATGGTCCTACACCCGATAATTTATATATAAGAGTATCTGTTAAACTATATCCACCCTTCATTCCAATCAAAGGTTTCAACTGCTGGGTAGCATAATTAAGTTTCTCATATGAACCAGCTGCTTTTTTGCCTGTACCATTCTCCCTATAAGACATACAGTCATGTGTCATCAGTACAGATTTTCCATCATCAATATAAGTTTTTATAGCATCAATTGCATCGACAGATAAATCATTATCATTACCATAGTTATCAGCAAATCCCATAACAATCATAGAATAATCATCAAGAAGCTTAGGATTCTTCTTTAATTCTTCTGAAAATTCTGTTTTGGTCATTTCTTTAACCTTCAGATTAAACCCTGTAATCCCAGCTTCTGACTTGAATTTTTCATCAAACTTGCTTCCAGGAGCAAGATTAAGATGTGACTCCTGTGAATTACTCTTAATCTGTAAAACATTTATTGTTCTCTCCTTATTCTTCAATGCAAATGCACCAGAAGTATAAGTTCTTAATCCTGTATCTGTATCAGTTATCTCAACCTTCCAGCCAACATAACCGGTAAGTCCACTTGGCAGAGACAATGTTGTACTAAAACCTCCATTAGTCCACTGTATCCCCGTACCATCACTTTCACAATAGAATAACTCAGTATCATCTGTTGTATGATCTTCTGAAAACATACTGTCACAGTTTCTGTCAATGTATATCTTAACTTTATATGAACCATCCCTTACCGGAACAGTTACATTTCCTGAAAATGTAACTAACAGGCTCTTGTCAAAATCTCTTTCATTAACACTTGCCTCAGTTCCATCATACTCTTTCATATTAGGTGAAATGTTGCTTGTCGGTTTATAGATATAATTTAATGTATCTGACAAACTATAAGCGGAATAAATACATTTTTTTCCATTATCCATTCGTCCACCCTATAAAACCGTTTGTCCACCCCTGTTTACGGCATAAATTTTACTTTTGTCATGCAATCGGTGCTCAATCTTTCGGAAGAGAACCCTGCTTTTAAAGTCTAATCCTAATCTTAAATATTATGAAGAATAGCTCCAGCATATTTATAAACTCTGTGGTTTGTCTACCTAGAGTATTCAACATTAGATTGTACAATAATCCAACATCTCAATTCAATACATCAGCAACAATTTAATCTACTAATTTAATACTTAAAAAAATGAGGAAACATTTATTATTTTCCGTAATGCTTAGTCTGTGTGCTATGGGTGGCATGATGGTGTATCCCACACCTGCTATAGCTACCGTGGCACAATCTCCGGCTATCAAGGTTCGCGGTCAAGTTATCGATGAACAAGGTGAGCCCTTGACAGGAGCTACTGTCAGAATTAAAGGAGGACAAGGTGGAACCATTACCGATGTGGACGGAAACTTCCAACTGGAGGTTGCCGGAAACGCTATCCTTTCGATAAGCTATGTAGGCTACAAGGAACGCGAAGTAGCCGTTCGTAACCGCGCTATCATTGAAGCCATCCAATTGCAACCCGACAACCAGATGCTGGAACAAGTTGTTGTCATAGGTTATGGCACACAAAAGAAATCCGATTTGACCGGTTCTGTAGCTGTAGTAGACACGGAAGCCTTGAAACAGACATCCCATTCCAATATCTCCACCATGCTCGAAGGTAAAGTATCAGGCGTACAAGTCACTTCCGACGGGCAGCCCGGTGCCGACCCTACCGTCCGTATCCGTGGCGTCGGATCTTTTGGTGACACTTCTCCTCTTTATGTTATCGATGGTGTCCCCATGGGTACTTCCATCCGCGATTTCTCTTCAAACGATATTGAAACCATCCAAATTCTGAAGGATGCATCGGCTGCTGCCATTTACGGTTCGCGTGCAGCCAACGGTGTGGTCATCATCACTACCAAACGCGGTCAGAAAGACCAACCGCTGAAAGTAGACTACAATGGGTACGTAGGTATGGACTACATTCCCAGTAGTGTCTATGACGTAATGGATGCCGACCAATACAGCCAGTACATCGGTCAGGCATGCGCCAACTCCAACACTCCGCTGCCCGGCGGTTACAAGCTGGACAGTACCACCGGAAAATATCATTTCCAGGATAACACCAATACCAACTGGTTTAAAGAAGTGTTCAAAACAGGTATCCGTCAAAATCACAATGTGAACCTCTCCGGTGGCGGTGCCCACAATACTTATAACGTTTCATTAGATTACTACAACCAAAAAGGTACACTGGAAGGCGCCGGTCCCAACTACGAACGTTACACGGCGCGTGTCAACAACACGATGGACACCAAATTCATCAAGTTCCATACCAGCCTGGTTTACTCTCACTCCGATCAAGACAACATGGGTTTGTCAAACGCTTCCGAATACGTTCAAGGTCTGTATGGAGACGTAACCAACATACTGCGTGGTACTTTGCTGATGCAACCCACCATCAAAGCCTACGACAACTCTACTTGGGTACTTGACAATCTGGTAGGGATCGCCAATAACTTCAACTATGACTCTTATGGTTATGGTGTTTACTACGACACCGTACATGGTGACATTTCAGCTTCCAACCCCTTGCTGGTCAATAACCTGTTAAAGCGCAATACCCGTGTAGACCGCTTTGTAGGAACAGCCTCTGCCGATGTGGATCTCCTGAAAATGATCGGTATTGACAGCAAAAACCACAAGCTCAACTATAAAGTCAATCTCTCTTACAGCAAAACCCATTGCAAGGACTTCACCTGGATTCCTGCATGGGTACAGAGCAACCGTGTCTATCTGGCCAAAAGCAACGAACGTCTCACCAAAGCTACCCGCTCTTATGCCGATGCTTTGATTGAAAACGTGCTGACTTATGATGCCACCGTCGGCAAACACCATTTTAACCTGGTAGCCGGCCAGACTTACGAAGAAGAAAACACCGACTTGCTGACAGGCTGGGGCGTCAACTTCACCGAGCCTTACTTCCTGCAACTCCAGAATGCCGCCAACACTTACGCTGAAAGCTTCGAATACAAACACACCCTCCTATCCTACATCGGGCGTATCAACTACAACTACGACGAGCGTTATCTGTTCTCGGCAACCGTGCGCCGCGACGGCAGTTCCCGCTTGTCCCAAAATATCCGTTGGGGCACCTTCCCTTCTGTTTCTGTGGGATGGCGTTTCGACAAGGAGTCTTTCTTCCCCTTCAACAGAAACATTGTCAACATGTTCAAGGTACGTGCCAGCTATGGCGAGCTCGGTAACGAAAACATTGGTGAATACATGTATCAGGCTGTAATGGCACGTAATAACATGACTTATAGCTTTGGCAACACGCCCATCACCGGTTCTGCTATTTCCACTTTCGTAGACAACAACCTTTCTTGGGAAAAGAAGAAAAGCTACAACGTGGGTATCGACCTCGCCTTGTTCAACAACCGTCTGGAATTCACTGCCGAATGGTACAAGAACACCAGTGAAGACCTGCTTTATGCTGTTCCCGTTCCCGAACAAGCCGGTGTATCCAATACCACCGTAACAATGAACGCCGCTTCGATGAACAATTCAGGTTTCGAATTTGCAGCTACTTACCGCAACCGAGACCACGACTTCAAGTATGAAGTGTCGGCTAACTTAAGTACTGTCCGTAACCGCGTAACCTCATTGGGCTTCGGTACCGATTCATACATCTCCGGCGCCTACATCACCAACGTAGGTGAAGAGATCGGCAAATTCTACGGATGGGTTTATGATGGCATCGCCCGCACACAAGCTGACTTGGACAACCATGCCACACAAGAAGGCGCCCAAATTGGTGACTGCCTCTATAAGGACGTAAGCGGTCCCGACGGAAAGCCTGACGGAAAGGTAGATGCCAATGACCAGGTAGTATTGGGCAGCGGTATGCCTAAGATCAATTTCGGTTTGAACGCCCGCTTCGAATACAAACGTTTCGACCTGAGCATCGCTACGTTCGGTGCACTCAACTATCATGTTAGCGACGACATCCACAACTCTCTGAACTCTTGCTATGGCTGGGGCAACAAAGACGTAGCCATGCTCGACGCCAATCGCTTCAGCGAAGACGGCAGCACCTATCTTTCCAGCGTACCACGTACCTATGTCACCAACAGTGCCAGCCTGGCCTGGAACGATCTCTTCAGCGACCGCAAAATTCAGAACGCAGCTTATTGGAAAATTGCCAATATAGAACTGGGCTACAACTTCCCCAACGAATGGTTTGGCAAATACGTATCGGATGTACGTTTCTACGTGTCGGCACAGAACCTGCACACCTTTACCGGCTACAAAGGTTACAATGTGGACTATGCAGGAGGTACCTTCACACCGGGATATAACTTCTGTTCTTATCCTACCGCACGTACCTTCATGTGTGGCGTTCATTTCACTTTCTAATCACTAAAAACATAACAATATGAAACTCAATAAATATGCATTGGTTCTCTTTTTGGGATTAGGCACATTGACTTCTTGCAATGATAATTTGGAGCTGTTAAATCCCAACCAGCAAACCTCAAACACATTCGGTTTCAATGCCGATGATTTGGAAGAGAGCGTTATTGCCGCCTATAACCATATCCGTATGGAAGGTTCTTACGCCCGTGTAGGCTACACCATTGATGTGTGTCGTGGCGATGAAGCCTGGAATTCATCACAAGTATGGTATCTGCCTTTCGATGACCTGAATGCGGAAGTAACCTCGGACATCACGTGGTGGCCCTGGCGCGAATGGTACTACACCGTTAATGTATGTAATTTTGCCATTTCCCGTTGCGATGAAGACAACAGCCAGCTTTCCGAAAAAATGAAACGCATCAAAGGACAAGTACTCTTCCTGCGCGGTCTGTCATACTACAATCTGGTTGGTTATTACCAGAACCCGCCCCTCATCACAGATTATGCCACCTACTCTTCATTGGATGGACTTTATACCGGCAACAGCACCTATGATGCCGTGCTGGACCAAGTGGAAAGTGATTTCAAAGAAGCCATGGAATTGTTACCCTCACGAGATCAAGGTGGCGAATGGGAAAAAGGACGTGCCACCTGTGGTGCCGCAGCCGGTTACTATGCCCGTGCGCTCATGGTACGCCATAAATTCAAAGACGCCCTTACTGTACTGAAAGACATTATCGGCAAAAAATATGGTACTTATGAACTGATGGATAACTATGGCGACAACTTTCGTGAAGGTCCTGCCTATGAGAACAACAAGGAAAGCCTTTTCGAAGTGCAATTCCTTGACTTAGAATCACAAGGAACCGACGACGAGTGGACTCCGGTGAACACCAGCCCGAATGCCACCCAAGGTTCGGCCATCGAGAGTAACTTCGCTCCCGGCAATTATGGCGGTTGGGCCGACATTTCGGCTTCCCCCTGGCTCTACCATCTCTTCAAAGCAGAACGTACTACTGACGGCAAACTCGACCCGCGTCTGTACTGGACCATCGGTACTTACGAATCCGATTGGGAAGACTTTGAATATGGCAATGTAGCTTATACGAGCAAACTTACAGCCACCGACAACATCGTAACCAACAACACATACGGTGGTCTACCCATCGCCAAGTTCACAAACCTCCGTACCGGACTCTATAGCACCGTTATTACAGGCTTACACGATGGAATCAACTTGCGTCTGATGCGCTACTCCGACGTGCTGCTCCGTGCTGCCGAATGTGAAAACGAAGTCAACGGCCCCACACAACAGGCCATCGACTGGATTAACGAAGTACGCAACCGCGCTGACTTGCCCGATCTGGAACTGGCTGACTTCCCTACAGCCGACAAACTCTTCGAGCAGATTGCCAATGTGGAGCGTCCGAAAGAATTTGGTTGTGAGTTCGGACGCGGATTCGATCTTATCCGCTGGGGATTCTTCTATAAGAATGATCGTTTGCAACAACTTAAGGAGCACAGTGTCGTACGCCGTTCTGTAACCGGAACCAAAGATCCTGTAGACTACAACGATATCGCAACCGACTCCGAACTAAAAAGTTCTTTTGACACCTACTTACCCGGGCACGAATTTCTGCCCATCGTACAACAGTTGTTGAACAAGAACCCTAACCTAAGTGGTAACTCTGCCAACTTTAGCACGGACAACTCTACTTATTTCAGTGAGAACGGATGGACTGTTCATCCGGTGGTTGACTTAAGCAAATAAACAAACCTATTAAAATGTAAGACAATGAGAATACTCAATAAATTAGTATACGCTTGCTGTTCCATCGCCTTCGGGTTGATGGCATTGCCAAGCTGCGAGGGTGGCGAGCTGTATGATGTTAACGCCCCCGACTGGATTTCCGAGAAAGTGGACTCCATAGCAAATTCAAAGAAAGATCCGGAAGAAGAAGTGCTGGAGGGCATGCAGGAAGATGTCTACTCCTTCGGTAATACGGACTACACCTCCGGTTTCTGGACAGCTTTCTCCAAGTATTACGTCGTGCCCGATGGTCAGAAGTGGCATGGAGTGTTCAACCTCAACATCAACCCTGCCGACAATACCTATTATAAAAACTTCGCCCTAGTCATTACCAATGACGCAGACCGCGGAGGTGAAGGATACACGGAATATGGCGCTTATCGTTTTGATACCACAAACGATACTTTGGCCTATAACTCCCAATGGGGTTCCCATCTCTTCTTCAAATACACCTCCAGCACACTGATGCTGTCACCCGTTGACAATCTGGACGAAACTGTACAGAAATTGGGCGGCAAAGTAACACTCACCGTAGACCGCACCAATGAAAATGCCTTCTCTATCAAAATCCAGAACGCCTCGGCAACCAAAACCTACAAACAGCCGTACAAGTTACCCAATCTGAATGCAGACGCGAGCAATACCAACATCCGCTGCTTCCTGGTACCCGAAGGCTCTTACATCAACTTCTTGCAATCGAACATCGTTCCTATCGGCGGCCTTACCTCTGCCGAAGACAAGAATCCGCTCTCGATGGTACTGCAAAATGTACCCGATCAGGTCAATGCCGGCACCTCACTCGAAGAAGCCGTGGCCGGGATTACTGCCATCGTCAGCTTCGAAGAAGGGGTGACTAAGACCGTAACCGCAGAAGAACTCCAGTTCACTGCCATCCCCAATATGAACGAACTGGGCACGAAGACACTGGTAGTCATCTACAACAAGACCTTCAAGGGCGAGAATTGCAACCAGCCGGTGGTGGCCAATGCTACGTTTGAAGTAGTGGAAAAGATTGTATCCATCCAAGTGACGGCTCAACCTGCGCACACGCAGTATTACTATTATACTTCGGCAGCAACGGAAACGATGACCGACCGTACGCTGGCATTCCTTCCCGAAGGATTGGAAGTAACGGCTACTTATGCCGACGGAAGCACAAGAGTAGTAGACAACGCCAAACTCCATTTCTCTGCCATTCCTGCCAAAGCCGGTACGCAGACCGTAACCATTACTGCCGACGAAGTTACCGCTACCGTAGAAGTCAAAGTTGCCGAATCTGTGGTTGCCGCTGTGAGCAACTCAGCCGGTATCATAGGAGCCGAAGACAATTCAACGGGTTGGTGGACTGTCTTTTCTGACAATTTCAACGTGCCGGCAGGTGAAACCAGATCCATCAGCTTCACCAATTACACCAGCCAAGCTAATAACTGGAGCAACTTCGCTATCGTTCTCCGCAAAGCCGATCTTGCCGAATATGCAGTGGTACGCGCCGACAACTATGGATGGGGTGCAGGATACGATGGAAATGCCAGCCTCGTTCACAACGGTACACAAGGCGACTGGGCTGCTTGGCTTGCCGATATGAACGGAGCCAAAGTCACCGTCTACGTGACCAATTGCGGCAATGGTACAGCCGACATTCAAGCAGTAATGAAAGGCACTTCAGGTACTTCCTATGCCCAATACTATTTAGGGATCAACAAATTGGATATGAACGACTTGAACTTCGCTTTAACGATTGAAGGCGGCCATCTCGTCTTCTAATCCGAATCAGTAATCACACAAGCCATGCCGTTTTCCTCAGGAAGAAGCGGCATGGTCTTTAAACTATCAACAGATGAAAAAACTATTACCATTGTGGATGTTCTTGCCAATATTCCTTGTTTTAGCCGCTTGTTCTGACAACAGCGAAGATATAGACCGCTATTATGCAACTGTAAGTACTCCGAAAGTAACTACAACCACACCCACCTCGTTGACCGTCACCGCATCGGTTACAGGTGATCTGAACCAAATAGTCAAGAAAGGCTTCTGTTACAGTGCAGCAGCTTCCGTACCGACTATCAAAGACCACGTGGTGGATGCCGATGAGAATTTCAGTGCCTCCCTCTCAACCTTGACCTCCGGTACCTCCTACTATATCCGTGCATACGTCTACTGTGACAGCCGTTATGTCTATTCAGAGGTGGTCACGGCCACCACAGAAAGCTTAAGCTTAGACGATGAACTCAAGAATTACGTGGCCCCCACCTACTCCGATGACTATACCTCGATAAGTGACTGGAGCAAACGCTCTCAATGGAATCTTGCCAACGTACACGACCCCTCGGTTGTATTGGCCGAAGATGGTTATTATTACATGTATCAGACGGATGCTTCATACGGCAACGTCCACACCGCAGGCGGCCACTTCCACGGTCGTCGCTCCAAGGACCTTGTCAACTGGGAATACCTCGGCGGTACAATGAAGAACCTGCCCGAATGGGTAGTGCCCAAGCTCAATGAAATACGAAAAGAAATGGGACTTGCCGAAATCAATCCTAATGTTAATGACTTCGGCTATTGGGCTCCCGTAGTACGCAAGGTAAAGAACGGCCTCTATCGCATGTACTATTCCATTGTCTGCCCCGGCACACTCAACGGTGCCAACACCTGGTCGGAGCGCGCCTTTATCGGCCTGATGGAAAACAACGATCCCTCCAACAACGACGGATGGGTAGACAAAGGCTACGTCATCACCAATGCTTCCGACAAAGGACTTAACTTCAACGTGAAGCCGGATGATTGGGCCAATTGCTATTATAAATGGAATGCCATCGACCCCTCTTATGTCATCACGCCCAAAGGCGAGCACTGGTTGGTCTACGGTTCATGGCATAGCGGCATAGCCGCTCTCAAGCTCAATAGCGAAACAGGCAAGCCTGCCGAAACTTTGGGCCAACCTTGGGCTACAGGCCAAGCACCTGCCGAGTATGGTCAGTTGATCGCCACCCGCCAGACAGGTAACCGCTGGCAAGCCAGTGAAGGTCCCGAAGTCATTTACCGCGATGGCTACTACTACCTCTTCCTTGCCTACGACGCTCTCGACGTGCCCTATAACACCCGTGTGGTCCGCTCGAAAAGCATCACCGGTCCCTACGTGGGCATTGACGGCAAAGACGTGACCGCCGGTGCCGATGCACTGCCCATAGTGACTCATCCCTATAAGTTCAGCAAAGGCTACGGCTGGGTAGGCATCGCCCACTGCGCTATCTTCGACGATGGCAAAGACAACTGGTTCTACGCCTCACAAGGCCGTCTGCCTAAGGATGTTCCGGGCATCAACGCCAGCAACGCCATCATGATGGGGCACGTACGCAGCATCCGCTGGACGAAAGACGGTTGGCCTCTCGTAATGCCTGAACGCTACGGAGCCGTTCCCAAGGTAGCCATCACCGAAGAAGAATTGCCCGGCAATTGGGAACACATCGACCTTACATACAAATATGGAGAGCAGAGAACTTCAGCAACAATGACTCTCGCCGCCGACCACACTATCACCGAAGGTATCTGGAAAGGCAGTACGTGGAGCTATGATGCCGCCCAACAGATTCTGACTGTCAACGGAGTGGAACTTTATCTGCAACGCGAAACCGACTGGGAAGCCAGTCCGCGCACCCATACCATCGTCTATGCCGGCTATGCCAACAACAAGACGTATTGGGGAAAGAAGTCCAAATAAACATTCCCGCTCCGCACGCAAACTTCATATAGAAACACCACCACTGCCCCGTAAAACAACACCAAGGTTTATGAGGCAGTGGTCCTGTTTTACAAATCAATAGCAGAGATTAAAGATCATAAACAGAAACAAGAGAAACCTATTTCATGAAAAGGAAAAAGAGTTAGGTTCCCTAATCTCCATACAAAAAATCATCATTCTGTTCTTTTACATTCAAAGACAACCTACTTTTATTTATTACCATAAATCTCTATCCTTTAAACCAACAAACACCATTTGTAGACAAGCAGAGGACATCAGCATCAGATTTTTTGTTAATTATTAGCCAAATACACACTTTAATTTATAACTTTGCAATTCTAATAGAATGAATTATGGAAAATAAACTAACCATTTACAATACATTAAGCCGTCAAAAGGAACTTTTCGTTCCCTTGCATGCCCCTCATGTAGGTATGTATGTATGCGGTCCTACCGTATATGGCGATGCCCATTTAGGACACGCACGCCCCGCCATCACGTTCGATATCCTGTTCCGTTATCTTACCCATCTGGGATACAAGGTACGTTATGTCCGTAACATTACCGATGTCGGTCATCTGGAACACGATGCAGACGAAGGCGAAGATAAAATCGCCAAAAAGGCCCGTCTGGAGCAACTGGAACCCATGGAAGTAGTGCAATATTACCTCAATCGCTACCACAAGGCAATGGAAGCCTTGAATGTACTTCCACCCAGTATCGAGCCACATGCATCAGGCCATATCATTGAACAGATAGAACTGGTAGAAGAAATTCTGAAAAACGGCTATGCTTATGAAAGTGAAGGTTCCGTTTATTTCGATGTAGCAAAATACAACAAAGACCATCATTACGGCAAACTGTCCGGCCGCAACCTGGACGATGTGCTGAACACCACCCGCGAGCTGGACGGTCAAAGCGAGAAGCGCAATCCTGCCGATTTCGCCCTGTGGAAATGTGCACAACCCGAACATATCATGCGCTGGCCCAGCCCGTGGAGTAACGGATTCCCCGGTTGGCATTGTGAATGTACCGCAATGGGTAAGAAATACCTGGGCGAGCATTTCGATATTCATGGAG
>ENA-OOZV01000138-OOZV01000138.1-human-gut-metagenome-genome-assembly--contig:-NODE-138-length-21638-cov-2.280174_pt1 | contig 21638 bp, 15 predicted proteins | sample MGYA00241051_ERZ501418 | MGnify/ENA primary metagenome ERZ501418 (study PRJEB25962, sample SAMEA2042512) | human gut metagenome | biome: human gut; feature: human-associated habitat; material: faeces... | reverse complement strand
CATATATGGACCGGCTATTGTGATGAAGAAGCGCTTTCTCTGGGTGTGTACAAGACTTATACAGAAGAAAATCTTCGTTACTCTCAGAACGCTCCGCTTACTATGTACGAAGAAGTGAATACTCGCTGCAACTTGCCGGCTCAGATTGACATCGAAGCTACTCAGGGTATGGAGTATGAATTCCTTTGCGTAACAAAGGGTGGTGGTTCTGCTAACAAGACTTACTTGTATCAGGAAACAAAAGCCATCTTGAATCCGGCTACACTGGTTCCGTTCCTGGTGGAAAAAATGAAGACTCTGGGAACTGCCGCTTGTCCTCCTTATCATATCGCTTTTGTGATCGGCGGTACTTCTGCTGAGAAGAACCTGCTGACAGTGAAACTGGCGTCTACTCACTTCTACGATAATCTGCCGACTACGGGAAATGAATTTGGCCGTGCTTTCCGTGATATCGAACTGGAAAAACAAGTACTGGAAGAAGCTCACAAGATCGGTCTGGGTGCACAATTCGGCGGTAAATATCTGGCACATGATGTTCGTATCATTCGTCTGCCTCGTCACGGTGCTTCTTGTCCGGTAGGTCTGGGCGTGTCTTGTTCTGCCGACCGTAACATCAAATGTAAAATCAATAAAGATGGTATCTGGATTGAAAAGATGGATGATAAACCGGGTGAGCTGATTCCGGCAGAACTCCGTGAAGCCGGTGAAGGCGATGTGGTTAAGATTGATTTGAACCAACCGATGGCGGATATCCTGAAAGAATTGACCAAGTATCCGGTAGCTACCCGTCTGTCATTGAACGGAACCATTATTGTAGGTCGCGATATCGCTCATGCTAAATTGAAAGAGCGTTTGGATCGTGGCGAAGATTTGCCGCAGTATATCAAAGATCATCCTATCTATTATGCCGGTCCGGCAAAGACTCCGGAAGGTATGGCTTGTGGTTCTATGGGCCCCACTACAGCAGGACGTATGGACCCGTATGTGGATTTGTTCCAGTCACATGGCGGTAGCATGATAATGTTGGCAAAAGGTAATCGTAGCCAGCAGGTAACGGATGCTTGTAAGAAGTATGGCGGTTTCTATCTGGGCTCTATTGGTGGTCCGGCTGCTATCCTTGCTCAGAATAATATCAAGAGCATTGAGTGTGTGGAATATCCGGAATTGGGTATGGAAGCTATCTGGAAAATTGAAGTGGAAGATTTCCCGGCATTCATCTTGGTGGACGATAAAGGTAATGACTTCTTCAAGCAGTTGAAGCCGCGTTGCCTTGGAAATTGTAAATAATTAAATTATTCCGTAATAATACTAATACAGCCTTCCTCCCTTTAAAGGCGAGGGGGCTGTTCTGTTTTTTATTTAATTGGTGTTATCCGTTACCTTAATAATATGATGAAAAAACTACGATTGTTGTTTGTGCTGTTATGGATGACAAGCAACTTATTTTCTTCTCCTGTTACAGGATTATTAGAGCGCATCGACAAAGGAGCTTCCTCCAAATTTATTATTGAACGTCAGAAATCGGAAACTGATTTTTTTGAACTCGATCAGAAAGGTGATAAAGTAATTATCCGGGGTAATGACTATGTAAATATTGCTACCGGATTGAATTGGTATTTGAAATATTATGCAGGCATACATCTTTCTTGGAATGGAATGACTGCAAAACTGCCTGCTGTTTTGCCCCCTGTGACTAAAAAGGAACGGCATGAAACGGATCTGCCCTATCGTTATGATCTGAATTATTGTACTTTCTCTTATTCCATGGCTTTTTGGGACTGGGAGCGTTGGGAAAAGGAGATAGATTGGATGGCGCTTCACGGTATCAATCTTTCCCTGGCATTGACAGGGACTGAGTCGGTTTGGAGAAATGTACTTCTAAAACTGGGATATACTAAGGATGAAATTAATGAATTTGTAGCCGGACCGGGTTTTACAGCTTGGTGGTTGATGAATAATCTGGAAGGGTGGGGAGGACCTAATCCTGAAAGTTGGTATACCCGTCAGGAAAAACTTCAGAAGAAGATTGTAAAAAGAATGCGTGAATATGGCATCGAACCTGTGTTGCCGGGATATTGTGGCATGGTTCCTCATAATGCAAAGGAGAAATTAGGATTGAATGTTGCTGATCCCGGATTTTGGTGCAGCTATCATCGTCCTGCCTTTTTACAGCCGGAGGATGAGCGCTTTGAAGAAATCTCTGCTTTGTATTATAGAGAACTGACAAAACTGTATGGAAAAACAGGTTTTTACGCTATTGATCCGTTTCATGAAGGGGGAAGTACTCAAGGAGTAAATTTGGATGCAGCCGGTAAAGCCATCATGAAAGCCATGAAAAAAACAAATCCGGATGCTGTGTGGGTGGCTCAGGCATGGCAGGACAATCCTCGTACTCCGATGATAGAGCATCTGGAAGCAGGAGACCTGTTAGTTTTGGACTTGCATAGCGAATGCCGTCCGCAATGGGGGGACCCGGCGTCAGAGTGGTGTCGCAAAGGAGGATACGGGCAGCATGAGTGGGTGTACTGCATGTTGTTGAATTTTGGTGGTAACATTGGGCTTCATGGTAAAATGGATGCGCTGATTGATGGCTTTTATGACGCGAAAGCAGATGTTCATGCCGGAAGGACATTGCGTGGAGTAGGGATGACTCCGGAAGGTATTGAGAACAATCCGGTTATGTATGAGCTGGTGATGGAATTGCCATGGCGTGAACATCGGTTTACTCGTGATGAGTGGTTGAAAGGATACGTATATGCTCGTTATGGGGTAGAGGATGAGGCTTTGCAACAAGTTTGGGATTTATTAGGTAACGGTATTTATAATAGTCCCAAGGAGAAAATACAACAGGGAACGCATGAGTCGGTATTCTGCGCTCGTCCGGGGTTGGATGTATATCAGGTATCCAGTTGGTCGGAGATGAAAGAATACTATAATCCGCAGGATGTGATAGAGGCTGCCCGACTGATGGTTTCTGTGGCTGATAAATATCAGGGTAATAATAATTTTGAATTCGATTTGGTGGATGTGCTCCGGCAGGCATTGGCAGAAAAGGGGCGTTTGATGCAAAAAGTGGTAACGGCTGCGTTCCGGGCAGGAGACAAGCAAGTATTTGAGTTGGCTTCACAGCATTTTCTGCATCTTATTCTATTGCAAGACCAGTTGTTGGGTACCCGGAAAGAATTCAAGGTTGGAACTTGGATTGAAGCGGCACGTTCAGCAGGACAGACCCAGGAAGAAAAAGCATTATACGAATGGAATGCACGTGTTCAGATTACTACATGGGGAAATCGTGTAGCGGCAGATCAAGGCGGACTTCGTGATTATGCTCATAAAGAATGGAATGGCATTTTGAAAGATTTCTATTTTATGAGATGGAAGGCTTATTTTGATTATTTAGCTTGTGTCCTGGATGGAAAGCAACCGGAGGAACTTGATTTTTATACCTTGGAAGAAGCATGGACTAAAGAAACAGGATTCTATTCCTCAATTCCTGAAGGAAATACTGTGGTAGTAGCTAAAAACATTTTTGAAGAAGTTTTTTAAATGTTCTTTCTACTATGGATAACTTAAGACTTTCATAGGTTATAAGGCTTGATTATGGGTTCAGAACCGATGGGTATGAAACTATGATAACTTTATTCACGGTAGGGGGTGGATTGAATTTACCCCTTACGGTGAATGAAAGTTATGGAAACAGATAGCGTGTGGAAAACGCTTACTTCTTCTTCTCGGATGTCTGTTTCCAGATACGTACCATATAGAATGCGCAATGTGTGAACGCAAAGACGAACGAAATAGCGAGCAATGTCTTGTCTTCTTCCCAGCCTACTGTCTGTTGATGCCACAATCCTGTAATAACTGAAAGTACAGACAGGGCGATTCCTGTCATATTCAATATGGTGAGTCCTTTGCGTCGTTTTACGTTATGCTCCAGCTTGCTGTGTTTTACTCCATAGCAGGCATAAACATCCAGACCTATCAGCATCCATAATACCAATCGGATCCAAGTGTCAGCCGGAAGAAACAACATCATACAAAGGCAGGTAAGGATGCCTAAAATCGGTACCGTGGGAACAAAAGGAGTTTTAAAGGCACGATGTACGTCAGGCATACTTTTACGCACGATCAATACTGCCGCGCAAACCAATGTGAAGGCGAATAAGGTACCTATACTGGTCATTTCTCCGGCTACACGTGCCGGAACAAATGCTGCCAGCCCTCCTACAATGACCATGAATAACAAATTACTGTGTGCCGGTGTCCGGTATTTCTCGTGAATCTTTGAAAAGAAAGGAGGCAACAGTCCGTCGCGGCTCATACTTAGAAATACACGGCTTTGTCCTAGCAAAGTTACCATAATAACCGAGCAGTAACCAAACAGGATAGCCAGTACGATGGCCCGGTTCAACCACGGATAATCCGGATGAATTACTCCTGTGGCATCTGCATGTCCCATGTGGTCAATCGCTACGGCAACAGGTGCGATACCTTGTTGTCCTGCAAAGTCAGAATAATGGGCAACTCCCGTCATTACGTAAGCAAACACCATATAAAGAATGGTGCAAATCAGCAGGGAACCTAGAATGCCGACGGGCATATCCCGTTTCGGATTTTTTGTTTCCTGAGCGGCTGTACTTACGGCATCAAAACCAAGAAAGGCGAAAAATACAATCGCTGCTCCACGCAATACACCCGAGAATCCGAACTCGCCTAAAGTACCAGTATTGGCAGGGATATAAGGAACATAATTCTCTGCATTAATGTATTTCCATCCTAATACAACGAAAATAAGAATCACTGCCACTTTCAGGAACACAATGAAGCCGTTAAAGATAGAACTTCCTTCTGTTCCACGAATCAGAAAAATACTCATCAGCACTACAATCAGTGCGGCTGGTATATTCACAATACCTCCGTCCCAGGGACAAGCAGCAAGTGCATGGGGGATATTTATCCCCACTCCTTCCAGAAAAACAACGAGATATCTGCTCCAGCTGATACTGACGGTAGTAGCGGCAACAGTATATTCCAATACTAGATCCCAGCCGATAATCCATGCTATAAGTTCGCCCATTGTAGCATATGAGTATGTATAAAGCACTACCTGCTACAGGTATCATGGAAGCAAACTCGGCATAACATAAACCGGCAAAGCAACAACCTATTGCCGCTATGGCGAAAGATAAAGTAATGGCAGGCCCTGTGTATCCTGCGGCTACTGTTCCGGTGATGGAGAATAATCCGGCACCGATGATAACACCTACTCCTAATGCGATCAAGCTCCATGGTCCCAAGACTCTTTTCAGGGTCTTGTTTCCAGATTCATTGGCTTCGGCTTGTAATGCAGCAAAAGGCTTCTTGATAAATAATCCCATATCTTTTTACAACATATTTAGTGATAATTGTGTGCAAAGGTACGGATAACTGCCCTGAATTACAAGCTATAAGTAAAGGCTATAACGATTATTCGAGATATTTCGTTATTCTTCCACTTAGTTGGAGCAGGGAAATTTCACAGACTTTGGTGTTATATTCAGCAGACAAAATACGTTCTTCCGCATCAAGCAGGCTCTTTTGGGCTTCACGCATCTCGATGCCGGAGAGATCTCCCAGCAGATAACGTTCTTTGGCTATTTCATGGTTTTCACGGGCGGCAACCAGATTCTGGCGTTCCAAATTTAATAAACGTAAATTATTGCGATAGGCCTGCCACAGATTGCTTAAATCCGCTTTCAAGCCCAATTCCAGCTGTTCTCTTTCCAGTTGCGAGTTACGTATTTGCAGGCTGGCATTGCGCTTTTCACGGCGACGGTTACCATCCCATAGGTTAATGCCTACGGTAATTCCTCCGTTTAGTCCCCAATTGCTTCTCCGGCTGGTGGCGTTTGTTTCATATTTGTTGAATGTATAGCCATAACCGGCGTTCAATTTTACATAGGGATAATTACGGGATAGAACCTGACGGTAATCCAATTGGGCAATTGTTGTATTTTGATCAGCTTTCAGCAGGTTGGCATTCGTCTTGAGGGTGGATTCCCATAATTCATCGTAATTCAGCGCATCATTCACTGTTATAATGGAGTCATTGACACGTAGCGGTCGGTTGACTTCCTGTACGGCCATTAACTCGTTCAGGTTGATACGTGAGGTAACCACCAGTTCCTGTTGTTTCATATATTGTGCACTGTCTGCATTGAAGTCCACTTTGGCTTGTTGATAATCCAGCCGGGAAAAATTACCGATATGGTATCGTTCTTCTACAATGCGCAGGCGTTCTTTGGATAAAGACACAGCGTAAAGGAAGTTCTTCAGACGTATTTCCTGTTGTACATAATTATAGTATTCGGCAGTGAGTCCCGCTATGAAGTCTTCAAGGGTAATACGCGTGTTGGTTTCTCCCTGGCGTTCCAGTTCCTTCAGTTTTTTGTAGGTGGTGCTGATATTGAATCCGTCGAACAGAGTCCAGTTTACATCCAGTCCGGCCTTTAAGGTTTGGTCGTAGATGTTTCGTTCACTGGCTGTGGTGCCTGTACTTCTACTCTTGGTATCCGTATTGTCCAACGTTCCTGTATATCCGGCAGACAAATCAACAGTCGGCAGATAACCGGCATTTGCTAATGTGGCATTGTTATGGCTGATCTGTTCTTCATTACGGGTGATACGTATGGAATAATTGTTTGCAAGTCCTTCCTCCAGACATTTTTTCAGCGTATAAGGATATTGCGCATAGGTGGAAGCCACCCATGCAGTACAGATACATAAAGTTATAATGATTCGTTTCATACAGTTTCTGTTTTAACGTTTCGGTTGGTAGATATATAACTATAAATAGCCGGTACGATATACATGGTCAGGAAAGTAGATACTAACATTCCTCCCACAACAGCCGTACCCATGGCGATACGTTGGTTGGCGCCTTCTCCTGTTGCGAATGCCAGCGGGATCAAGCCTAATACGGTAGAGGCACTTGTCATGAGAATAGGGCGCAAGCGTTGCAAAGCGGCATCCCGTATGGCCTGCATCTTGTTTTCACCGGATTCTTGTTTCTGATTGGCAAATTCCACAATCAAGATACCATTCTTCGCAGACAAGGCTATCAGCAGAATAATACCGATCTGGGTATAGATACTCACCGGAACCCCCATCACCCAGCAGCCCAACATCGCTCCCAAAATAGCAACCGGAAGCCCCATCACGGCAGCCACTGGACTTGTCCAGCTTTCATACTGTGCCGCCAGTACCAAATAGGCTACCAACAAGGCCATGATTAAAATAATTGTAGTAGTATTACCTGCCTGAGTTTCCTGATAGGCAACAGAGGTCCATTCATATCCAAACTCACCACCTAGCTGATTTTTAATCAAACTCCCCATAGCCTCTATCGCCTGTCCGGAACTACTGCCCGCAGCCGGCGTACAAGTGATGGAAGCAGCCGAATACATATTATACCGGTTTATCTGGTCCATCCCCAGTTTTTGTTCTATCTGCGTAAAACTGCTGAAAGGCACCATCTCTCCCTTCGAATTGACCACACTCAGTTTTAACACATCATCAATCACTTTTTGGGCTTGTTCGCCAGCCTCCAATTTCACTTGGTAGATACGGCCGAATTCCACAAAATCATTTACATAAGCCTGCCCCATGTAATACCCTAATGTAGAAAAGACCTGATTCAACTGCACTCCCATCAACCGCGAAATGGCAGACCTGATTGCCAACGGCATGAAAAGTTGGGCAAAGTCCCTCAACGTCACCCACTACACGCACTGGTTCCAGCCTCTGACGGACGGAACAGCCGAGAAACATGACGGCTTCATCGAATTCGGAGAAGGAACGGAAGTGATTGAACGTTTTTCCGGCAAACTGCTCATCCAGCAGGAACCGGATGCATCCTCTTTCCCCAACGGGGGTATCAGAAACACATTCGAAGCACGAGGATATACTGCTTGGGATGTTTCCTCACCTGCCTTTGTGGTAGATACCACACTTTGCATCCCCACTATCTTCATCTCTTATACCGGCGAAGCGCTCGACTACAAGACTCCATTGCTCAAAGCCTTGGCAGCCGTAGACAAAGCAGCGACAGACGTATGCCAGTTGTTCGACAAGAATATCACACGCGTTTATACCAATTTAGGCTGGGAACAAGAATATTTCCTCGTCGACTCGGCACTGTACAATGCCCGCCCGGACCTTTGTCTGACCGGACGTACCCTGATGGGACACTCCTCGGCCAAAGACCAGCAGCTGGAGGACCACTATTTCGGCTCCATCCCCCCACGTGTCACAGCTTTTATGAAAGAACTGGAAATCGAATGTCACAAACTGGGTATCCCGGTCAAGACCCGCCATAACGAAGTAGCTCCCAACCAGTTTGAGCTGGCGCCTATCTTTGAGAATGCCAACCTTGCCAACGACCACAACCAGCTTGTGATGGATCTGATGAAACGCATCGCACGCAAGCATCACTTCGCCGTACTGCTTCACGAAAAACCCTACAACGGCGTGAACGGCTCCGGCAAGCACAACAACTGGTCGCTTTGCACCGATACGGGTATCAATTTGTTTGCACCGGGCAAGAATCCGAAAGGGAACATGCTGTTCCTTACCTTCCTGGTAAACGTACTGATGATGGTATACAAAAACCAGAACTTGCTGCGCGCCTCCATCATGAGTGCCGGAAACAGCCACCGTCTGGGAGCCAATGAAGCGCCTCCCGCCATTCTGTCCATCTTCCTGGGCAAACAGCTGTCTTCCATCCTCGACGAGATAGCCCGCCAGATAAGCAGCAGCAAGATGACATCGGAAGAAAAGACAACACTGAAATTAGGCATCGGACGTATTCCCGAAATATTACTGGATACCACCGACCGTAACCGTACTTCTCCATTCGCCTTCACCGGCAACCGCTTTGAGTTCCGTGCCGCAGGTTCATCTGCCAACTGCGCCGCCGCCATGATTGCCATCAATGCGGCTATGGCCAATCAGCTGAACGAGTTCAAAGTATCCATCGACAAACTGATGGAAGAAGGAGTCGGCAAGGATGAAGCCATCTTCCGCATTATGAAAGAGACCATCATCGCCTCCGAGCCTATCCGCTTTGAGGGTGACGGCTACTCCGAACAATGGAAGCAGGAAGCCGCCCGCCGTGGGCTGACCAACATCTGCCACGTTCCCGAAGCCTTGATGCACTACATGGATAACCAGTCCCGTTCCGTACTCATCGGCGAACGTATCTTCAACGAAACGGAGCTTGCCTGCCGCTTGGAAGTAGAACTGGAGAAATACACCATGAAGGTACAGATAGAAAGCCGTGTGCTGGGCGACCTTGCCATCAACCACATCGTACCGACTGCCGTTATCTACCAAAACCGTCTGCTGGAAAATCTCCGTGGCCTGCGCGAGACCTTCTCTCCCGAAGAATACGAAGTCCTCAGTGCCGACCGGAAAGAGCTTGTACGCGAAATTTCCAAGCGCGTAACAGCCATCAAGGTACAAGTACGCGAAATGACCGAAGCCCGCAAAGTAGCCAACCACATGGATAACTACAAAGACAAGGCCTTCGCTTACGAAGAAACCGTACGCCCTTATCTGGAAAGTATCCGTGACCACATCGACCACCTTGAGATGGAAATTGATGATGAAATCTGGCCGCTTCCGAAGTATAGGGAGTTGCTGTTCACTAAGTAGGCCTCTCCCCTAACCCCTCCCCCGCAGGGAGGGGGATAGAGATACTACGATAAACAATTAAGTTACTACGATTTACGATTTGACGGTTTACGGTTGGAGTTACTCATACAATCATAAACCCACCTGCTAATGAGCAGTTGTTTAACAATACAAACTTCAATCGTAAATCGTCTAATCGTAAATATATAGATTTTCCTTTATCTCCCCCCCTACGACATCTTTTTGTCATATTTGTGCAATATTTAATTTTTTCTTTTTACATTTGTGCTGTATAACACAGTTTTGCAGCAGTTATGGTAAAAGTAAACTTGTCTGATATTAATGTTCCGGAGTTGATTGCAGATATATGGTCTCCCTTGAATGACGAACAGCGGGAATTCCTCGCCAACCACTTCACACTCCAGAACTACAAAAAAAACGAAGTCATCCATTGCGAAGGCGAGACACCTACGCATTTGATGTGTCTGCTGAGTGGAAAGGTCAAAATCTATAAAGACGGAGTCGGTGGTAGAAGCCAGATTATCCGTATGATTAAACCTGTCGAATATTTCGGTTACCGCCCTTACTTTGCAAAAACAGACTATGTCACGGCAGCATCTGCATTCGAGCCGTCTCTTGTTTGCCAAATCCCCATGACTGCCTTGATGACTCTGCTCACACAAAACAACGACCTTGCCATGTTCTTCATCAAGCAATTGTCCGTTGACTTGGGCATTGCCGATGAACGTACCGTAAACCTGACGCAGAAACATATCCGCGGAAGACTCGCAGAATCCCTGCTGTTCCTCAAAGAAAGTTATGGTTTGGAGGAAGACGGCTCCACCTTGAGTATCTATCTCTCGCGTGAAGATCTGGCCAATTTGTCAAACATGACCACTTCCAACGCCATACGTACGTTGTCACAGTTTGCCACAGAACGGTTAATCACCATCGACGGACGTAAAATCAAAATCATAGACGAAGAAAAGCTGAAGAAAATCAGCAAGATAGGATAAGGAATAAGTGACAAGGGATAAGCGATTAGGGGTTAGCATAATAAAAACACATTGTTACCATCCTAACCCCTAATCACTAAATCAGTCCTTTCGCAGACAAATATCTTTCCGCTTCAATGGCTGCCTGGCAACCAGTTCCGGCAGCGGTGATGGCTTGACGATAGTGAGAATCAGCAACGTCTCCGGCGGCGAATACGCCCGGCACTTTCGTACGCGGTGTTCCCGGCTCGGTGACGATATAACCTACTTCGTCCGTATCTACATAAGGTTTGAAAATATCTGAGTTGGGTTTATGGCCGATAGCCAGGAAGAAACCGTCAATAGCTACATCATAGCGCTTCTCATCAGGTTCACCCATACGCTGTACCAAATGTACACCTTCCACACCGTTCTCTCCAAACAAGCCTACGGCATTATGTTCGAACAGTACTTCAATCTTGTCATGCTTCATCACACGCTCCTGCATAATCTTGGAAGCGCGAAGATAAGGTTTGCGGACAATCAGATAAACCTTGGCAGCCAGTCCGGCAAGGTAAACAGCTTCCTCGCAGGCAGTATCTCCACCCCCTACAACAGCTACCGTTTTCTTGCGGTAGAAGAAACCGTCACAAGTGGCACAAGCGCTGACACCCATTCCCGCATATTTCTTTTCATCCTCCAGCCCCAGATACTTCGCAGCGGCACCTGTAGCAATAATCAGCGTTTCAGCCTCAATCATCTTTTCGTCATCAATCGTAATCTTGTAAGGTGCTTCAGCAAGATTGGCAGCAGTAGCGACTCCATAACGCAAATCTGCACCAAAACGTTCGGCTTGCTTCCGCAAGTCTTCCATTAATTCCGGACCTCCGATACCTTGGGGATAACCGGGGAAATTCTCCACATCAGTAGTGGTTGTCAACTGGCCACCGGGCTGCAATCCTGCATAAAGCACCGGTGAAAGATTGGCACGGCCTGCATAAATAGCGGCAGTATAGCCGGCAGGACCCGAACCGATAATCAGACATTTTACTTTTTCTGTTTCCATCATTATATTATTTACTATTTGACTATTTACAATTTACTATTTAGCGCATGTCGATGACTTCAGCTGTGGGATAGGCTTTTTTGTCAAAGACAAAGAAACTATCCGGATAGGATTGTCCGGTCTGGTAGCTATCAATAAGGATAGTAGTCATATACTTACTTCCCCGTGGCGCCAAGTGCACTTGATGCAGACGATACGTATCCTTTGTCACAAACAGATAGACACTTTCAGGGTCTTTCCTCTTGTCGGCAGCAGTCATGATGACATAATAAACAGATTTGTCCCGCTCACCACCGACACTGCCCAACTTCAATCTGTATCCCTGCTTGTAGAGGGACAACCAGGCATACGGATTAAGAGTCTGCAATTCCTCCTGCGTAGGTTCCGATACATTCACCTCATCTGCCGAAGCCACATAGCTCCACTGCGTATGTCCGTCAAACCAAGTCTTCATTCCCTCGGTCTCAACCACAAACTTCTCACCTTCCAGATAGAGAACTCCCGCATAAGAGCCTTGTTGTTCGTTCACGGTAAACGCCAGCTTCACCCCTCCCGCTTTCCGAAAGGCTTCGGCTGTACGCTCCAATATATTCTTGGCATCCGGTTGTTGTGCCGACATCGGCACAGCAAACAACAGCAATAGCACACCAAGTAAAAGCTTATCAAGTTTCATCATTCTATAAATAACCATTCCTTATTGCAAATTGTTTAACCGCATTTCCAGGTCGCTCTCATCTATACAGAACACCTCACGCGCCTTACTACCTTGCGCCGGTCCCACAATCCCCGCTTTCTCCAACTGGTCCATGATGCGGCCGGCACGATTATAACCGATGGCAAACTTACGCTGAATGAGCGATGTGGAACCCTGCTGGTGAATAACAACGAGACGGGCTGCATCCTCGAACAAAGGATCGAGACGTCCCATATCCACATCCCCCAAATCACCTCCTGCATTTTCATCCACATATTCGGGCAGATAGAAAGCAGTGGGGTAACTCTGCTGGCGGGCGATAAACTTCGTAATCTCCGCCACTTCGGGCGTATCGATAAAGGCACACTGCACACGCACCGGGTCAGCTCCCTGCAGGAATAACATATCACCGCGGCCTATCAGCTGGTTGGCTCCCGGACGGTCGAGGATGGTACGCGAATCGACCATTGCCGATACACGGAAGGCGATACGCGCCGGGAAGTTGGCCTTAATCGTACCCGTAATGATGTTTGTTGTCGGTCGCTGTGTAGCGATAATCATATGTATACCCACGGCACGCGCCAACTGGGCGATACGTGCGATGGGCAGTTCCACATCCTTACCGGCTGTCATAATCAAGTCACCGAACTCGTCGATAACGACTACGATGTAAGGCATGAACTTATGCCCCTTTTCCGGATTCAGACGACGGTTGATGAACTTCTCGTTATACTCCTTGATATTGCGCACATGGGCAGCTTTCAGCAAGTCATAGCGAGTATCCATCTCCACACAGATGGAGTTCAAAGTCTGCACCACCTTCGTGACGTCCGTAATGATGGCATCTTCCCCGTCGGGTAATTTCGCGAGGAAGTGATGCTCAATCACGGAGTAGATGCTGAATTCTACTTTTTTGGGGTCTACCAGCACAAACTTCAGCTCTGCCGGATGCTTCTTATATAATAAGGAAGTGATGATGGCATTCAACCCCACGGACTTACCCTGACCGGTAGCACCGGCAACGAGCACGTGCGGCATCTTGCACAAATCCACCATAAACACTTCATTCGTAATCGTCTTACCCAGTGCGATGGGCAAGTCGTAAGTAGACTCCTGGAACTTCTTGCTGCCGATAATGCTCTGACCGGATACAATCTTCGGATTGGAGTTGGGCACTTCGATACCAATCGTACCCTTTCCTGGAATGGGAGCGATGATACGGATGCCGAGCGCCGAAAGGCTGAGGGCAATATCATCTTCCAGACCGCGTATCTTCGAAATGCGGACGCCCTGCTCGGGAGTGATTTCATACAGTGTCACCGTAGGACCTACCGTCGCCTTAATGGTACTGATTTCTATACCGAAACTACGCAGAGTATTGATAATCTTATCCTTGTTCGCGTTCTGCTCTACCATGTCAATGGTCGGACCATTGTCATCGTAATGCTTCATCAAGTCTATTGTGGGGTAATGATAGTTTTCCAAATCCAGACGGGGATTGTACGGCTCCTTCTCCGTTCCCACATACTCCTCCTCTTCGGCCTTTTCAACCTGGAATGCCGGCTCCTTCTCTACCGGCTGTTCCCGAAAAGGGGGTACCGGCTCCGGTGCAGGAGTCTCAAAAGTCATGGTAACATCCTCATCCGCAGACTTGGCTGGCTTTACCTTTCCATCACTTCCACCCAAGTCAAGGGTGATTTCATTCAGCGGTTCGTCCTCTTCTTCCTCTGTGGCAACCTCCTCCTCCTTTTCAAGAACCTTTTCCGGCTCCGCAGCTTCCGGTGTCGGAGCAGTAGTCTTTTCCTTTGCACCCCAAGAGGTCTTGAACTCTTCCGGCGTTTCACCCTGCACACTTTCCGCCTTCTCCTTACGCTTCAAGAAGCTGAGACTAAACAATCTGCGCAACCAGATGACAGTCCGTGCACTCAGATAGATGAGGAAGCAGATGGCAGTTACCAACAATAGCAGCCATACTCCCGGCACACCGACTTGAGACACAAGCCAGTTGCTGACATTGTATCCGTGCATACCGCCCAGATAGAGGAAAGAGTCCTTGTACTGGTCTACAAACACAAAACCGAAAAATACCGAGAACCACACCAGCATCAACGAACAGCCGATGAACCACTTCCACAAGCGCACCACACGCACCCGCATCAGCTTCAATCCCGCCACAGCCAGGAACACGAGAATCAGGAAAGACGATACGCCGAAACAATCATTTATCAGATAGCTGGCCAACTGCGCACCGCGGCTACCGGCGTAGTTCTTCACCCCATTATTGGTGGAAATCAGCTCCTGCGCACTGCCTCCGTCAATGATGCTCTGGTCTGCCGCTCCCGTGAAAAAGAACGACGAAAAGGCGAGCAACAAATAAACCGAAAAGATTACCAGTACCAAGCCGATAACGAAATGAACAGTTTCACTTCTAAATAACGCTGCCACTTTCCCAAAAAACGAGAGTGACAGCTCCGTATCTTTAGCTGTTGAATTTTTCTTTGCCATATTTTTTAAATAACTATTGAGAATTGATTGCAAAAATAATAAAAACTATCCTTCTGCCGCGTTGTTTTCATTCTTTAATTTCTCGTCTGCCGATTATAGGTATTCCTAATCTACAACTGCAGTTTTATCGCATGTTTTACTTACATGCTTGCATGAAATGACATAGCGCACTAATTTACAACAGATTGCGCCATGCAAGCAGACCTCATGCAAGCATGCAGGCAGATTTTGCTTACATGACGCAATCCATGCAAGCCCTATACGCATCAACCTACTCTTTTTCCTTCAAAAAATAAATCGGCTGTTTCTGCAACCCTTTGTTCACCAACACATTCTCCTCACAAAGACGACGAATCTGCCGCGTCGCAGTCGTGCGGGTCATGCCGCAAATCGACTGTACAACACTGCGGGTGATGAACTCATTCTTACGTAGATAGTTCACCACTTTTTGCTTCACCTCATCATCCGTCAGCCTCTTTTTCGTGAGATTCCGCAATTTCAGCGGCTTTACCTTCAATACTCCTATCTCACTGCGCAGCGCCTTGTCCGGTCTGAAAGTGATGTTTTTCAACTTCACCTTAGTACTTTTCCGCTTTGTCTCCAGTGTCACCGGTTCCGTGCAGGTCAGCGTGGGAACAAAGTAACCGATGCCGTCCAAATGTACCTGCCTGCCCTCCCCCAGCTCGCGTCCCACAAAATGCGACAAAGCATCGAGTACCGCCAGTACATCCGTCTCGGTCAGCGAGCAGTATTCTTGTATATGCCTGCGCAGCTCATCGGTCGTCGTGGAGCCGTTCAGTTTAATCCGGGGATGCAGGGTCAGTTCTTCCCCTTGTTTATCCTTCGTTTTCGGGTTTTCGTACCAATCAAATAAAATTGCCATATTCTTTCCTCCATTTTTAGATTCATTTCTGTTGCTGTCTGCAGGTTTCGCTCATGCAAAGTACCGGCTTTCATTAGGCAGAGCATAGGTCTTCCTTACGCAAAGAAGCGTTCTTCCTTCTGCTGAAAGCTTATCAACAAAAGATGCGCACAGCTGTGGTTCACCTTCTTCATATTTGTGATACACCTTCTTCACAACTATGAGAAAGACATTCCACGACTGTGCGCAACTACAAACTACAGAGGCAAAGATAATGAAAAGCAGGGGGCTTGGCAAAGGAATGCTAATCTTTTTCAATAGCAAGCATTATTTTCCGAATAGAACACTTTACAGTCCCGATAAATCCACTTTATAAAAAGTCGGAGCAACATTGCTTTTCTCGAAGAACATCGCCATATAGATCGGGGCATAGATAATCTTACCTGCGACGCGCAGATTACCGTTGTTGAACACAACTGCTTCGGAGAAGTCGTATTCCTCGCAATCCATGATGTTGGACAAAGCGCGGTGTGTCTCGTAATCTTTACCTGATTTTACCTCAATAGGCAGTACCTTACCCTCAAGCTCAATAACAAAATCCAATTCACCGCGCTTCTTGTTGTTGTAATAGTAGGGAACAATGCCGTGAGCCACCAACTCCTGCGCTACGGCATTCTCGTAAATTGAACCGAAATTGATGTCCTTATCACCTTTTATAATCCGCATCTGAATGCCCTCGGCATATTGGCTGGCCAGCAGTCCGATATCACTTTGGAAGAGTTTGAACAGATTGCGTGAACGTGCAAGCAGGAGCGGCATTTTCGGCTCCTCCACATTATAGACGGGTAGCGCCACGCCCGCGTTCGTCAGCCATAAAAAACTGTTCTCGACCCGGTCGAACTTTGCGTGCTCATTCAATCGTTTCAGTATGAAGCGTTTGTTTTTAGCGTTTAGCTCAGGGGGAATAAGATTAAAAATCTCCTCGATGTAGAGTTTGTTATTAGGATCATACTGGGCGATGTCACGTTTGTACAGACGAATGATATCCTGCTGCACAGTCATCACCTCTTGCAGATTGTTACTCTCGAGATATTTGCTCACGACCGCAGGCATACCGCCCACAACAAGATAGAGCCGGAACAGCTCCATAATTTTGCCGTGGACAAACTCATCGACGGCAGTGCGATTCCGCCATGCCTCATGCAATGCCCCGATAACGGCGTCATTTATACCCACACACGAAATAAACTCCTCGAAATCGAGTGGGAACATATCCTTTACACCCATGTAGCCAACCGGTTCCGAGCGCAGGTCTTTCAATTCTACGCCCAGCAACGAACCGCTCAAGATGTAACGATACGAACCGTCATCCACCAGAAACTTAATTGCCGTAACAATATCGGGACATTGCTGTACTTCGTCGAAAAAGACGAGCGTTTCACCCTTGATGAGCGGCACGGAGGTGATTGCCGATAGACGGAGCAGAATATCACCGCTGCTCTTTGCTCCCTTGAACAAATCCACCGCTTCGGACATCTCGACGAAATTGACTTCAATGAAACTTTTAAACGTCTTACCGAACTGACGAATGGAATATGTCTTACCTATTTGTCGTGCTCCAGTAATAAGCAGGGCGTTACGGTTAGTTTCGTAGTAATTGCGAATGTAATCATCTATCTTTCTTTTTATCATAACCTATTCTTGTTTATTCGATTATTAAATGCAATAATCACACTATGCCTCTTTTCCATTGCAAATATAAAGGATTTATGCCACTTTTCCAAGATTTACGCCTACACAAATTGCCGTTTTTCCAATTTAGTAACAGTATCCAAATGCATGCTTTATATGCCCACCGAAGAGGAACTGCAGAACAAGATTGAAAGACAGAAAAACTTTTACCGGTTGCAGCACACGGAAAAATCAATAGAGTAACGACGTATGGTGAAAAGATTGGTTATAATGACGAACACTCAACAACACTAATATCAAGCATGAAGATAGCAATAAAAAAACATCCCGTCACATAATTGGAAACATTTTGTATACAGAGAGACGGGAGCAATGCCCTATATTTGCAACCGGTCAATCAATCACCGGCCATGAAAAACAGGTAGTTTATGAGAAATTTCATTGTATTATGCTTATTGGCATGTCTGGCATCATGTACAGACAAAAAAGAATTCCAGACAATAAGAGAACGAATCGATTTATCAGGAAATTGGAACAGTTCATTAGGGAACTGCACATTGCCCGGTACGACGGATGAAAACAAGTTGGGAGACGGCAGGCATCCCACCAATGTAACCTCCCAGTTGACACGGACTTATCCCTACTCCGGCATCGTAGAATATGAAAAAGATGTTGAAATTCCCGTACAGATGGAAGGGAAACGCCTGATACTCTTCATGGAACGTACAAAGCCCAGTACTCTCTGGATAGACGGGGACAGCGTCGGCACGTTGGGACATATCTATGCACCTCACTGCTATAGCCTGCCGGCCTTGGCACCCGGCAGCCACCATATAAAGATACGCATTGACAATTCCCCCAGCTCCGTACCAGCCGAAATCCAAAGCTCGCATGCCTGGACCGACGGCACACAAACCAACTGGAACGGCATTCTGGGCGATTTCTACATCGAAGCGCCCCCACACACCTATCTCGAGCAGGTACAAGTCTACCCGTCTGTAAAGGAGAAAAAGGCCCGCATCCATGTAAACATATACAGCGATTCGGAGCAATCGGGCGTAGTGACCCTTTCTGCCAAGACGTGGAACACCCAACAAGAACACCAGTTGCCGGACATGGAAAAACAAGTCGGCTTGAGCAAAGGTGAAAATAAAATAGAACTGACGCTCGACATGGGCAACCGGATGCAGACATGGAGCGAATTCCACCCCACACTTTATGCACTGAACGTGACCCTTGCCACAAACGAGGGTAAAGACAATATAATAACAGATTTCGGTATGCGCGACTTTGCCACCGAAGGTACTCAGTTCACCATAAACGGCTTCAAGACCTTCTTGCGCGGCAAACACGACGCTTGCGTATTCCCACTTACCGGATATGCGCCGATGGATGTAAAGTCCTGGCGAAAAGTTTTTCAAACAGCCAAGAGTTATGGCATCAACTACTACCGTTGCCATTCCTACACCCCGCCCCGCGCCGCTTTTGCCGCTGCCGACATCGAGGGTATCTATTTCCAGGCCGAGTTGCCTTTATGGGGAAGCATTTCACCGGACAACCATCGCCTGAATGACTTCTTGCTGAACGAAGCCTATATGACCCTCGGCTACATGGGCAATCACCCCTCATTCACCATGTTGGGACTGGGCAACGAGTTGGGTGGCGACGTTGACCTGATGCGCAATTGGCTGGACGGATTCAGAAAACATGACAACCGCCATCTCTATTCGTTCGGTTCCAACAACTTCCTGGGTTGGGGAGGTGCCATAGACGGTGAAGATTATCTGACAACCTGCCGGGTAGGAGGGGGCGAAGGCTATACAACGCACGTACGCAGTTCGTTTGCTTTTGTCGATGCCGAAAAGGGAGGTATCTTGAACAACACCCGTCCCAATACCCGTGCGGATTATACTGCTGCCATAGCGAAATCTCCCCGACCGGTCATCAGTCACGAAACCGGACAGTTCCAAATTTATCCCGACTACAAGGAGTTGGAGAAATACACCGGCGTATTGCATCCATATAACTTGGAGATATTCCGTGACCGGCTCAATGAAAATGGATTGCAGAACCAGATTGACGCATTCCATCAGGCCACCGGCCGGTTTGCCGTCGAATGCTACAAGGCCGATATTGAATACGGCCTGCGCACTGCCGGTTTAGGCGGATTCCAGATGCTCGACCTTCAAGACTTTCCCGGACAAGGCTCGGCACTGGTAGGCATTCTGGATGCTTTCATGGACAGCAAAGGCATTGTCACTCCCGAAACATTCCGCGGCTTTTGTGCTCCGGTGGTACCGCTGGCGCTTATGGACACCTACTGTTACAGCAACAAAGAAGAGCTGAACATAGGACTCGCCCTGACAAATTACGAAGAGCAACCATGGTCTGATGCATTATGCTGGCGTCTGGAAAGCCTGAGTGACAGCGTAACTTTTGTTCGCGAAGGCAAAGTCCCCGCCCATGTAGAGCAAGGAAAAGTAATGCAGGTGGGCGAGTTGAAAAGCACCCTTACCGAAATAGACAAGCCTGCCCAATTGCGACTGACACTGACCACCGGGAATTATCATAACTATTATAACTTATGGGTATACCCCGACCGGACACCGGAAAGCGAAGCGGACATCTTCATCTGTCAGTCCTTGGATGACGAGGCGCGAAAGAGACTGAGCCAAGGAGGGAAGATACTGCTTATACCCGACCACAAAGCCATTGAAGAACAGAGTGTAGGCGGACTTTTTACTCCTGACTACTGGAACTATGCCATGTTCAAAAGCATTTCGGAAAACGCCGGCCGCGAAGTTTCGCCGGGCACCCTCTCCTTGCTGATGGACGAGAAACATCCCTTGTTCCGGCAGTTCCCCACCGAGTGCCATAGCAACTGGCAATGGTGGAGCATCGTACGCCATGCCCGCCCCTTTATTCTGAATGCTACGCGCCACGAATACAAGCCGCTTATCCAAGTAGTAGACAATGTGGAACGGAACCACAAGTTAGGCTTGCTGTTCGAATTTGCCGTAGACAACGGTAAGGTATTGGTTTGTATGAGCAACCTCGAAGCAATTCGCCACACTCCGGAAGGAGGTCAGCTGCGCAATGCCATTTTAAGCTATATGAAGTCGGCTGAGTTCTCTCCCACCGAGACGCTGACCTCACAGCAGTTGCAGCACATATTAACAACCGAGGTGAGGAAGCAAGACATTGTCGGCGTGAAAAACCAGTCGGATTACGACGTACAGCCGGAATAAAAAATAAGTATGAGAAGTTTCATCATAATTCCACTTTTCCTCGGCTGTCCCGTCATTTTTCAGTAGCTTTGCGGACTTTAATACAGCAAACAACCCATGAAACTTACCCTTATACGCACCGCTCGTGAAACCGGCAAAGAGACATTCAGCACATGGCCCAGCGACACCTTGATGGAGAAGATGAAAACCGAGAACAAAGCCGGACACATATCCGCCTTGCGCAGCCTCATTCCCCACATCACCGGAAGCAACGGACACTACCCCTGCATAGACAAACTGCCACGCATCTGCCCTGCCGCAGAATATGCCCGCAGCAAAGAGGGGGAAAGATACCTGAAAACCTACAACGGACTGGTACAGATTGAAGTCAACCACCTGGCCAATGCCGTGGAAGTGGAGCAAGTAAAGCGCCAGGCGGCCCTGCTGCCGCAAACTTTTGCCGCCTTTTGCGGAAGCAGCGGACGAAGCGTAAAAATATGGGTACTGTTTGCCACCCCCGACGGTTCGCGCCCCAGGCAGGAAGAAAAAATCAGGCTGTTTCATACCGCTGCCTACCGGCTCGCCGTAAACTGTTACCAGCCCCTGCTCCCCTACCCCGTCACACTGAAAGAACCTGCCGTGGAGCAAAGCTGCCGCATGACGCTCGATGACCGTCCCTATTACAATCCGTCTGCCGTCCCTTTCTGTCTGGAACAGCCTTTGTCCGTGCCCGACGAGCCCACCTTCGGCCAACGGAAACAGACCGAAGCAAACCCGCTGATGCGCATTGCCCCCGGCTATCCGGCCTCCCAAACCTTCTCCATCCTCTTCGAAGCCGCCCTGAACCGTACCTTCGAAGAGCTGGAAAACTGGAAACGGGGCGATGACCTTCGCCCCCATCTGGTGAAATGCGCTCTCACATCTGGTGGAATGCGCTCTCACATCT
>ENA-OOZV01000090-OOZV01000090.1-human-gut-metagenome-genome-assembly--contig:-NODE-90-length-26339-cov-2.205905_pt1 | contig 26339 bp, 19 predicted proteins | sample MGYA00241051_ERZ501418 | MGnify/ENA primary metagenome ERZ501418 (study PRJEB25962, sample SAMEA2042512) | human gut metagenome | biome: human gut; feature: human-associated habitat; material: faeces... | reverse complement strand
CCGCTTTTGTTTAAAAAAGGAGTGGTTAGCTACCTGCAATGCCATCACTAACCATGAAGCTCCAAGCTTTAATCTTAGTTACTTTTTCCTTATCTATTCAATGGCATTAGCCAATTGTGCAGAATCAATGGAAAAGGCTAAAAGGGATTGGTACTACGAGTACAATGGGATAAAAGCTGAAATATCATGAATAACAGTCATGACCTTGCCTTTATCAACTCCCTTTCGGGATATCCATTGAATTATTAACTCTGTACTATCTTTTGCCAATGACATACTGCTTGCTACAGGGATTCCAAGAATCCCTAGTACATCTAATCCTACAGATAAAAAATTACTAATAACCTATCCTTTCGGACTTTTAATTGCGGCATGAACCTTCACTAAAGGTTCTACTGCCTAAAAAAGTAAATTTCTCATAACTTTCTTAGAAAAAAATTTATAGTTTTTTTTAGTAGAGACTATGCTCCATAGTGACAAATGATGGTATCGAACCATAAACTTATGAGTTTTACCTGGACACTTGCCATAGTTTTACTTAAAAGATTGCAAAAATAGCGATTAATCTTAATATTGAATATTATTATTACCATATTTTTAAATTAAATACTTGTTCCCGATATGTCCAATTTCCTGAAACAGTTTAATGCTTGGATTTTCCGAATCGGTAACTTTAACTTTCTAATTGAAATATAGGATTTCTCCATAGGTTCGTCAAGTTACAAGAAGCATGTAATGTAATCAAATGACGTAAAAGCCCCTATATCTTCTATCTTTTAATGTTGGAAATGTTGATTTATATAAGTTCTTTGCTTAAATAATCAGGATTGTACTATTAATACCTTCATTGTTATAGTTGTATTTTTGATAAAAAGATGCGCAGATTCCGGTTGTGTTTCATCCGTATTGGATTAAACTTTTTAGAAGCTTTATACGTTTAAATTTCTGATTATCAGAATATTTTCTATATTAGTATAGTGACAATGATTATAAATAAAGGTATAACAAATAAATCCTATGATTATGGCAAGAACATTTACTATTACCAGTTATGGTAAGACTAAGGAATATCCAGAGAGTCAGCGTAAGAAAATGATTAAGGAGTTTGAGACAGCTATGCTTTGCTGTGATGGCAGTGAAGCTGAACGCTACAGGAATATATATTGTGACCTGGTACCGGTGAGAAGGAGTGTATGGACACAGAACGTCCATTGAATCCTGAGCTTGAAGCAATGATTGAGCGAATGTTTATTACTCAAAAGTAATATTCTACAATTGCAGATTTTTATGTTGCATACCTGTTTCTGATACGCCCAATCTTCTGAAGTAATTTCATTCTCAACTTTTCCGGATAAGCAATCTCCACCTTGTCACCAAGAGCAAGTATTTCATCAACCAGTTCATCTGTCACGAGAAGTGTGTAATCAAATGAAGTGAAACTCCCCATATCATTCCTTTCCACCTGCGAATGGTGGAAAGGATGTTTTCTCAGATAATCGGCAAATGAACCATAAGCCCTTAGTGTAACCTCTTCCGGCTGCTGTCCGGTTGGAGCCACAACACCAATAGAGTCTGAAAGACGTTTGGCAAGCGAGAATCTGCAGTCAGTCTGAAACCTGTTTCCGCTGAGATAGATTCTTGTCAGTGCATCAAGAGGAACAGCACAGAACTCTGATCCGTTCTTGTACCCAAGCAGATGCCAGCGGTTATGGAACAGCTTCAAACCTTCCGGTCGGAAACGGCCTTCCACTTCATTACCCTTGTCATTGGTGTAGAATATGTACAATTCATGTCCATCGCTGATACATTCCGATATATCCGGCAGGTATTCAATACCATTTGACATGTCAGGCAGTACAACACGATGGAACAGACACGGACTGCTTTTCAGAGCCACATCAATGATACGACTGTTGAACAGCCAGTTCCGGCAACTGTCACCGAGTATTTCATCCAAGTTCTGGATATAATATGTATAGTCCTTTCTGTTGCACGCAATAACTATATCAAAATTCTCCTCAATCATTTTTCGGTGATGATGGAATGTGCGCAGACTCAACGGCTTTCCATTGTACAGGAAATGGTGCTTCCAAATATCACAAAGCCTTTCAAAAGTGACCTTTCTTTCCTGATAGACTGTATGCAACAGCCAAATGTATCGGTTGTAGATATTATTCATAAAACTACCTCTTTAACTTATTTAACTATCTAAATATAAGCATTATAAATGAGATATGCAAGAAAATTGCACATCTGTTTTCTGTAAATTTTCAGTACAGATTGACTATATCCATACCTCTCTTCCCTGCCTCCCTGCAGGTATAGAATGTCCCACCATAAGGCTTGCCGTCATAAAAGGCAATCACGCCACATGAATGCTCCAGCATGAAGTCATTGCGTCTTAGAAGACATCCTTTGAAATAGTATTCACTTAATACGATAACCCGGTCTGCCTGGGAAATTATTTTCTGATAACGTTCCTTTTCAATTGAAGGCCACCGGCAGCTCTGTCTTCTGAAAGGTACAACGGCAATGAGCCGTATATTCGGATACCTTCCCTTCAGTGACAATACAGTCTCAGCAGCCATCAGGTCGAATCCCATAGCCATGCCTGAATAGAAGCAGGTTGTACCCGATTTGCAGGCGACGGACACGGCTTCAACAAGCCGTGCCCTTATTTCATCCTGCCTTTCTATGGGAATAGTTCTGTGTCCCGTGAAAGCCAGTGACTTTGATTTTTCTGATAATATTCCGTTCATAGTTCTATACTTTATAATGGGTTCTTGCAAGGAAGATGCCTTCAATGACATTCGCTCCGAAACTCTCCAGCTGATTTGCATACATACCGAAACTGATTCCGCGTGTGATTACATCGTCAAAGACTATGACTGCCTTACCTCTGAACCACTCTTCATCAAACTCAATTATGCTAACCTTTCTGATTTCCTTTTCAGCCTTACGGTTTTCATGAATAGCAAGTCTTTCTCCGCATACCCTTACATGGTCATATCCGTTTATTGCTCCTGTGAGTTCACATACCCTTCTGCAGAAGTCCATGTACCGGATTTCATTCTTTCTTACTGATGATGCCGGAACCGGAATGAATACCAACTGTGAGCATCTGTTGCCGTGTTCCTCAATCATTCTTGCTGCCGTCATCTGTGCTACCGCTTCATGAGACCTTCCGTCCTTGAAGTCATAAACCAACTGTCTGTCGGCGATTTCCTTCTCGCCCACATTCTGAATACGTTTGGGAAAATACTTGCAGAACCATGTCTGTGGCTTTTCCAACTGCTTTCTGATGCTTTCGTCCATCTGTACCATACGCTCTGATTTTTTCCCTTCTGTCTGCAAGTTTTTTCAGCTTGCCCGAAGGATATTTTTTGCAGTTCTCAGAAGCGCAGGCATTCAATAAGGCAAACTACAAGGGAAGCTGAAAATACGCTCAACCCCGTTTGAGGAAGATTTTCAGCCCTGTGTTTGACGTTTGCAATGTCGGAGATACCTTTGCAAAAAAATATCTGAAGAGGCATGCTGAACAAACCTGTGGCTGTAACGGTACATTAGGATAACTATGTATCCCTTTCGCATCAGATGTTTTCAGATAATAAAATGCACACGTTTCAATGGTGACAGTGTTGACAGAGAGTATCTGTCAGTGTATCAGATACTTCACATAGAAATCATGCGTTGACAAACGTTGACAAGTGTAGCCACAATTTTCAGTCCGCTAAAAATCCATAGCCAAACGTTGACACACTATAATACTCTATTCTTTATAAGAAAAATCAGAAAGAATATAATATGCTGTATTACAGTAGTTTCCTAGACAGATATTATGCCGGATTTTCATTGGATTTACTGTCAACGCTGTCAACCATCAAATATATACCTTCCTGATTTCCGTAAAACAGATTCGTTATCAATCGCCTTAACCCAGCCATATTGAATATGACAGATAACACATAATCCATACAAATCCCACAATCTCCGGAATAATCCCATATTTGACGTATTGACAGCTAATAATCAGTTATTTACATTTGCGGTATCCCATAAACGAAAAGATTAACCAGCATGAGAAATAATGAAAGTTGTTCCGGAAAAGACATATTCAGTAAAGGAGGCAGCACGTTACCTGGGTGTTCACCGCTGCACCATCTATGCCTATATCCGTTACCTGGAAAAGCCGCTGGCTTTCCTGAAGATACCTGATAAGGCAAAAAGGGTGTTCAGAGGAACTGACCTGATAGCCTACAAGGAAACCGGTCTGCCCAAACGTGGCCGCAAGCGTAAGAAACACCGTTAGTTCAGTCTGTCCCATGGAATGGTATCCAGGACATTATATCTGACATTCATGGCTGCAAGTTCAAGAGCCAACAGCCTTGCCTTTAGCCTGACATCCTCCATGTCAGCCACGGCCTGAAGGAACTCCGACGGCTCCATTGCTCCTGACTGAATCATCCATTCCCTTGCACATTGTTCAGGAACAGCGGCACTGACGAAAGAGAATATTTCTTTTGCTATGCAGCCGGCTGTACCGTCACCGGCTTCAATTGTAAAGCAGAACGGTACACCGCTCGAAGTCTTCCTCCTGAAATTGAGAAACCGGATTCCATCCATATTTTCCATAGAAACGCTCCACCCATGCCGGACAGAGATATTAAAAATATTACGACAATTTTCCATTTACCATACAATTATAGTTTTGTTTTCATTTACCTGCTATAATAAGCAGCCGGTCTTGTCCGTGACGGATAGGACCGGCCACTTCTGTTTTCATACAGCCTATTCAAACCTTTCAAGAAATTCCTGAAGCCTGCTGTCCTGAATCTGTTTCAGCGGAACCGGATTAAAGTTCTGCTGCTGTCTTACCTGAAGCTTGCCAAGTCCCTGAGCACTCAGGTCAAGCTCCACATCCGAAAGCTCATTGAGGGAAATATACCCGTATTCATCCTCCATGAGTCCTATTACGATACCGAATAGAATCACATCGTCATCCTCCCTGTTTCCTTCAAGGATAAACCACCTTACAGAACCAAGGGTAAAAACCGCACGGCAAACAGCCTCTTTTCCCTTGCCGTCCTGGGAATAGAGCGGATAACCCTCCAGAGCTTCCGCCAGTCGTGTTGTCATCAATCTGCACATATCAGTAAAAAATTAAAAGATTGTTTGATACCCATTCTTCTTGCTCGCATAACACTTGAATTTTGAAGTTCCAGTTCTTTTCCCTTTGGTAAAGCTCATTGAGCTTCATGGCCGGGATAAACCGTTTTATGTGCATTTGTGACTGCGGACCAAAGGGAGAAAAAGACAAGTGTGAAGTCAGAGAATGCAGACGGAATGCCCAAATTTTTGAGGCATGAGAAAATTTGCGGAAGGCTGCCGTCAAGTCCTCCGACTGAAAGCGCAAGCGTCACTTGGCGTTTCTCCAGTCCGCAGTACCTTTGCACATAAGAAACGGCTCCGGCTATGACGCACCAATGATTTCCTGATATTCAGTATTCAAAGATTTCTGAAGAGTATAGTATCCGTTTTCAGACAAACCACCGGTAATCGGTTGCCAATGTCAGAGCCTTTGATGTGAAGAGTAGCGCAACCTTAAAGGCTCTGTCTTTGGCAACTGTCCTGGTTTATCTGCATGATTGTATGAACCTGTCGGGTGAAACTTGCCTGGTGTCACAGATACGAGGCATATCTGCCGGTCTGTTTTATATATCTATAGTTTATTTGTGGATACCTGGCTTCTATTCCGTAAACTGATAAGTAGAAAATTGAGTTAATATAGCTACAATACAACTCATTGGTTGTAATTTATCAAATAATTGCATTATCTTTGCATGTAGACGTGCGATAAAGTAATCTTTTTAATGAATATAGCAGCAGACAAAATTTCCTGTAAAGCTTTGGACGTTACAGGAGCAGAAATCAGAATTGAGCAAGATAAAAAGAATTGGGTAGAGTATTCACAGTTAATAGCCGGGGTTATGTCTAAGCGGATGGCGGAACTTGGCTTTACGCAGTTAATGCTTGCTGAGAAGATGAATTGTACCCAACAATATATTTCAAAAATATTGAAAGGGAAAAAGAATATGTCACTGGAGACTATATGCAAAATAGAGAATGCATTAGGCATCGAGATTATCAAAAGTCTAAATAGAAATGAATAACGAATAAAGCAGATTTATGTCAATACAAAGTGAAGCGGCATTAGAAGCCGGACTTATCGCTGCCCTTCAACAAATGGACTATGAATATGTCCAGATTGCAGAGGAAGATAATCTTCAAGCCAATTTCAAACGGCAGTTGGAGAAGCATAATCATAAGCGGTTGTCAGAGCATGGTCGTACTGAATTTACCGATGAGGAATTTGAAAAGATACTTATCTACCTGGAAGGTGGTACGCGCTTTGAAAAAGCAAAAAAACTCCGGGACCTCTATCCGCTTGACACGTCAGATGGCAAGCGCATTTGGGTGGAGTTTCTCAATCGTCAGCAATGGTGTCAGAATGAGTTTCAGGTGTCGAACCAAATTACGGTGGAAGGACGTAAGAAATGCCGTTATGATGTAACCATTCTTATAAATGGTTTGCCTTTGGTTCAGATTGAATTGAAACGCCGTGGCGTGGAACTGAAACAAGCATACAATCAAATACAGCGTTACCACAAGACTTCATTCCACGGACTATTTGACTATATCCAGTTGTTTGTCATATCAAACGGAGTAAATACACGTTATTTCGCCAATAATCCGAATAGTGGTTATAAATTCACATTCAACTGGACTGATGCTGCCAATCATCCGTTCAATGAGTTGGATAAGTTTGCCGTATTTTTCTTAGAGAAGTGTACGCTCGGTAAAATTATAGGAAAATATATTGTACTGCATGAGGGCGACAAGTGCCTGATGGTGCTTCGCCCTTATCAATTTTATGCGGTAGAGAAGATTTTGGACAGGGTACAAAACTCTAACGACAATGGCTATATCTGGCATACAACAGGGGCTGGAAAAACATTAACTTCATTCAAGGCGGCACAGCTTGTATCGGAATTGGATGATGTAGATAAGGTGATGTTTGTAGTTGACCGTCATGACCTTGACACTCAGACACAATCGGAATACGAGGCATTTGAGCCGGGTGCGGTGGATAGTACCGACAATACGGATGAACTTGTGAAGCGACTGCAAAGCAATTCAAAGATTATTATCACTACCATTCAGAAACTCAACTCCGCAGTCAGCAAGACTTGGTATAGCAACAAGATTGAATCTGTCCGTCACTCACGTATCGTAATGATATTTGATGAGTGTCATCGCAGTCATTTCGGGGACAGCCACAAGAAGATTATGAAGTTCTTTGACAATGCCCGGATATTCGGCTTTACCGGAACGCCTATCTTTACTGAGAATGCGGTGGACGGACATACCACCAAAGAAATATTCGGCAATTGCCTCCATAAATATCTGATTAAGGATGCCATTGCGGATGAAAACGTGCTTGGTTTCCTTGTGGAATACTATCACGGCAATGAAGTCGTTGATAATGACAATCAAGCCCGGATGGAAGAAATTGCAAAATTCATCCTTAACAATTTCAACAAATCCACATTTGATGGAGAATTTGATGCCTTGTTTGCCGTGCAGTCCGTTCCGATGCTTATACGCTATTACAAGATTTTCAAATCTTTGAATCCTAAAATCCGAATCGGTGCAGTGTTTACATACGCAGCCAATAGTAGCCAGGATGATGACCAGACAGGTATGGGTACAGGTCAATATACAAGTCAAAGTGTAGGCGAAGCTGACGAACTGCAAGCCATCATGGATGATTACAATAAAATGTTCGGAACAGCTTTCACGACTGAGAATTTCCGAGCATACTATGATGACATCAACCTGCGCATGAAAAAGAAGAAAACGGACATGAAACCGCTTGACCTTTGCCTTGTCGTGGGTATGTTCTTAACCGGCTTTGACAGCAAGAAACTGAATACGCTCTATGTGGATAAAAACATGGAGTATCATGGCTTGCTGCAAGCGTTCAGTCGTACCAACCGAGTACTGAACGAGAAGAAGCGTTTTGGTAAAATCGTTTGTTTTCGTGACTTGAAAAGTAATGTTGATACGTCTATCAGGTTATTTAGTAACTCTGACAATCCTGAGGATATAGTGCGCCCTCCGTTTGAGGAAGTAAAACAGGAATACAGAACTTTAGCAACAGAGTTCCTTCAAAAATATCCTACGCCCGGCAGCATAGACTTTCTGCAAAGTGAAAACGACAAAAAGAATTTTGTGCTAGCTTTTCGTGATATAATCCGCAAACACGCAGAAATCCAGATATACGAAGATTATAGCGAAGATGCGGACGATCTAGGACTAACAGAACAACAATTCAACGACTATAAGAGTAAATACCTCGACATAACAGTTGGCTTTATCAATCCTCCAGTTACACCACCGGTTGTTGCGGAAGATCCTGTGCCATACGGCAGTAATCAAGGCTTGGAAGATATAGATTTCTGTCTTGAACTTCTGCACAGTGACATTATCAATGTGGCTTATATCCTTGAGCTCATTGCCGACCTTGACCCATATAGCGATGATTATTCTGCCAAACGCCAGCATATCATTGATACTATGATTAAGGATGCTGGAATGAGAGGCAAAGCCAAACTCATAGACGGCTTTATCAAAAAGAATGTGGATGAAGACAAGGAAAACTTCATGACTGGGCGTAATAAGGCTGACGGTACAAATGAATTGGAGGAACGCCTGAACCAGTATATTGTATCTGAACGAAATAAAGCTATATGTGATTTGGCTGATGAAGAACAAATTTCTTCCGAGGTGCTTAATCTCTATATAAAAGAGTATGACTATTTGCAGAAGGAACAGCCGGAAATTATACAAAAGGCTTTGAGAGAGAAACATCTTGGCCTGATAAAGACAAGAAAAGCATTGACACGCATTCTTGACCGTCTGCGTTGTATCATTAGAACTTTTAGTTGGGATTAAAGAGTATGGATAAGATAAAAGAACCAGGATATGTTTATATTTTAACCAATCCAAGTTTTCGTGAGGATTGGGTAAAGATTGGTAAAAGTTCCAGACCTGTTGATGTACGCTCAAAGGAACTTGATAATACGGCTGTACCTTTGCCTTTTGAGATATTTGCCACAATTAAAACGGCAAAATATAATGAGGTCGAAAAACTTGTACACAATATAATTGACAATTTGACGAACTTTCGTATTCGTCAGAACCGAGAGTTTTTTAATGTTGCACCACAAAAAGCACTGGAAATTCTTAAAGAAATAGCATTAACCATTGATGATGCTGTCGTAACAGAGTATGATAATAATCAACCTGTGTGTAGTGATAACCCAATATCTATGCCTATTCAAAAATGCACCAATCACGGAAAAGATTATACAAAGTATTCACTTAACGGAGTTGGTTCTTATGGAAAAGGTAGGCTGGCATTAGAGGTTATTCGTGTTTATGTCGGTTCTAACCATGTTAATTATAATGAATTAGTTGAATTATTGCCTAATCGTTTAATTAAAACAGTTGATGAAGTAAACCGTTGGAAAAGTCAAACATCTGACACTCATAAAAGATGGTTTGAAAAAGACATCCTTATTTCTAATGATGGTGTTAAATTTGTTGTTTCATCACAGCATGGAAAAGGAAATATAGGTAAGATTTTTGAGCTTGCCGATAAATTGGGTTATGAAATTAAAGAATTGAAATAAAATTATGAGCGAAGAATTACAACAGAAACTCCGTGACCAACTTTGGGAGGTCGCAAACCGTTTGCGTGGCAATATGTCGGCAAGCGACTTTATGTATTTTACCTTGGGGTTTATCTTTTACAAATACTTGTCGGAAAAAATAGAGAAATATGCTAACAGTGCGCTTGAAGACGATGAAGTGACCTTTAAGGAATTATGGGACATGACCGATGCTGATGCTGCGGAATTGCAGGAAGAGGTCAAAAAACAGTGTCTGGAAAATATCGGTTATTTTATAGAACCACAATTCCTATTCTCATCTGTGATAGATACTATCAAGCGGAAAGAAAATATACTGCCTATGCTGGAACGTTCTTTGAAACGCATAGAGGACAGTACACTTGGACAGGATAGCGAAGAGGATTTCGGAGGACTGTTCTCTGATATTGATTTGGCTTCTCCTAAGTTGGGTAAGACTGCTGACGATAAGAATACATTGGTCAGCAATGTGCTTCTTGCTTTGGATGATATAGATTTTGGTGTGGAAGCCTCACAGGAAATTGATATTCTTGGTGATGCCTACGAATACATGATTTCCCAATTTGCTGCTGGAGCCGGAAAGAAAGCAGGAGAGTTCTATACACCTCAGGAAGTCAGTCGCATATTGGCGGAAATTGTTTCTATTGGCCACCAACGTCTGCGCAATGTGTATGATCCTACTTGTGGCAGCGGTTCGTTATTGTTACGTGCAGCAAGTATAGGAAAGGCTGTTGATATATTTGGACAAGAAAAGAATCCTACTACCTACAATCTTGCCAGAATGAATATGCTGCTTCACGGAATCAAGTTCAGCAACTTCAAAATAGAAAACGGTGATACGCTCGAATGGGACGCTTTCGGTGATCCCCAGTTTGATGCGGTAGTCGCAAATCCGCCGTTCTCAGCCGAATGGAGTGCCGCCGACAAGTTCAACAATGATGACCGTTTCAGCAAGGCCGGACGGCTTGCACCGAAGAAAACAGCCGATTACGCCTTTATCCTGCACATGATTTATCACTTGAATGAAGGCGGTACAATGGCTTGCGTAGCTCCTCACGGCGTGTTGTTCCGTGGAAATGCCGAAGGTGTTATCCGCCGTTTCCTCATAGAAAAAAAGAACTACATAGATGCCATTATCGGATTACCAGCCAACATATTCTATGGTACAAGTATTCCGACCTGTATTCTTGTCTTCAAGAAATGCCGTAAGGAAGATGACAATATCCTGTTCATTGACGCAAGCAAGGAGTTTGAAAAAGTAAAGACTCAAAACAAGCTTCGTCCACAGCATATACAGAAGATTGTTGAAACCTACCGTGACCGAAAGGAAATAGAAAAGTACAGTCATCTTGCCACCTTACAAGAAGTGGCCGACAATGACTACAACCTGAATATCCCCCGGTACGTTGATACCTTTGAGGAAGAAGAACCTATCGACATCAAGGCCGTAATGGCAGAAATCAAAGAACTTGAAGCCAAACGTGCCGAACTGGACAAAGAGATTGAGGTGTATTTGAAAGAATTGGGACTAGTTGAATAAATGGAGGTATAATGGCAAAACGGTTTGAGATAAGAAACAGTACGGCAGAATTCCTAATCTTCGCCATTGAGGGCAAGGAAGATGGCATACAGGTGATGTATCAGAATGATACCATCTGGTGTACGCAGAAAGCTATGGCAACCTTATTTGATTGTTCGACAGACAACATCGGTTTGCACCTGAAGAATATATATGCCAGTCAGGAGTTACAGAAAGAAGCAACTACCGAGTTTTTCTCGGTAGTTCAAACAGAGGGTGAACGTCAAGTCAACAGAAAGACCCTGTTCTACAATTTGGATGCCATTATATCTGTAGGGTATCGAGTAAACAGTATCAGAGCCACACAATTCCGCCAATGGTGTACCTCAGTCATCCGTCAATTCTCTATACGTGGTTATGTGATAGACAAGAAACGTATGGAAAATGGATCATTTATCGGTGAGGACTATTTTGAGCACTTACTGGCTGAGATTCGTGAGATCCGTCTCAGTGAACGCCGGTTTTATCAAAAACTTACTGACATTTACGCCACAGCTATTGATTATAATCGTGATGCTCCAACCACAAAGTTATTTTTCAAGAAGGTTCAGAACAAAATGCATTATGCTGTACACGGCCAAACAGCAGCAGAACTGATTGTGAGCAGAGCTGATGCTGAAAAAGAACACATGGGGCTGACTACCTGGGAGAATGCCCCAGACGGGAAAATAGTCAAGACTGATGTAAGTATTGCCAAGAACTACCTGAAAGGTATAGAACTGGAAGATATGGGACGTTTGGTCAATGCAGTTCTGGACATGGCAGAGCGTATGGCAAAGCGTCATATACCTATGACAATGGAAGATTGGGCAAAACGTATCGACATCATTCTGGAAGCAGGTGGTGATGCGATCCTTACTGATGCAGGCAAAGTTACGGCTGAGTTTGCCAAGAAATTTGCTGAAGCCGAATTTGAAAAATACCGAATCATTCAAGACCGCTTGTTTAGTTCGGATTTTGACCGCTTTAATACCGGTGACAACTTTCTACCGTTTGATATTAATCCTGATAAAGAATAATGATTATGACAAATAATAAAGATAAAAAAGTCCTTAATGTTCCAAATCTGAGATTCCCGGAGTTTACGGGGGAATGGAAAAAGGAACGACTAGATGAAATAGCAGAATTATCTAAAGGAATAGGTATATCAAAAGAACAATTGTCTAGCAATGGAAATCCTTGTATACTTTACGGAGAGCTATACACAAAGTATAAATCAGAGATTATTAGTGAAGTAATAAGTAAAACTAACATTGAGAAAAATAAACTGAAACATAGTAAACAAAATGATGTAATTATACCATGTTCAGGTGAGACTGCTGTTGATATTGCTGTTGCTCGTTGTGTTCCATTTGATAATGTTTTGTTAGGAGGTGACTTGAATATTATACGCTTGCATAAATATGATGGTGCTTTTATGGCATACCAACTGAATAGTAAGAGAAAAATAGAGATAGCAAAGTTGGCACAAGGAGTTTCTGTCGTACATTTATATGGTGAAAATTTGAAATCAATCAATACATTTAATCCAAGTTTACAGGAGCAGCAGAAAATTGTAAGATTACTTTCTTTACTTGATGAACGTATAAAGGTACAAAACAAAATCATTGAGGATTTGAAGAAACTAAAGTCTGCGATTAGTAAGCAGGTATTTACTCAAGAGCCTAATGGATGGAGTAGATTAGACACTTTGTTCTCAAAAGGCAAGGCTGGTGGTACTCCGACTTCCACAAATAAAGAATACTATAATGGAGAAATACCATTCTTGAGCATTAACGATATAACAAAACAAGGTAAGTATGTCCGATATACAGAAAATCATTTGAGCCAAAGTGGATTAGAAAACTCTTCTGCATGGATAGTTCCAAAGTATAGTTTAATAATGTCAATGTACGCATCAGTTGGTTTGGTAACTATAAATGAAATACCTACTACTACAAGCCAGGCTATGTTTGCAATGCAGCTAAAAGACAAAGGTTTATTGGATTATCTGTACTACTACTTGTCATTCTTTAAGTATCACTACATCCACAAGTATCTTGAAACTGGAACACAAAGCAATATCAACGCTGATATTATTCGCGGAATAATGATTCCAACTTATGGACATAGTCGCAATATGGAAATTGCGTCAACACTGCAAGGCATTGATGTAAAAATCGACAATGAGTTATCAGTTCTTAAACTATTCAATAGGCAAAAGAACTATCTTTTGTCCCAGATGTTTATATGAACATTTGGGTAAGGAGATATTGCTTCTGCATGGTTAACAAGGTTAATCTTCGTAGCTCATTAATGATACGTTCATCGTATGAGTGTAGTATTTTTGCGACCCAAAGAATATTATTGCCATTAGAGGAATACGGTAACACATAGCTTTCTACATCCACTTTACCAATATTCATTTGGGCAGCACCTTGACCACAAGCTATCATACTATTCTCAAATCTTTGAGAAGATAGAATTTGATATAGGTACTCTCGATTTACATTTTTCGCAAGTTGTAACAAACCAACTCGTTGGTTGAGTAAATAGTCTCCATTCTTACAAAGAGAAACACGCCCAACATTACCCGTAAGAGATATTAAAATATCTCCTTCTTTTAATACTTGATGGTCTTGTATATCGTTCGGCAAGTTGATTATGCAATTGCAATTTTCATCGTTTATATATCGCTCGCCAGGTACATTTGTTATTGTGAGGATTTTCCATTTGCCCAGTGCATTATACTTGCCACTCTGGAATGCGTAACCATTTTTCAATGTCGCAATATTCGACAAGCATATAGTAGTTTCTAACAAATCTTTTCGTACGAATAAATGTTTACTAATCGCAGACCTATAACACAAACAATCCTTAATTAAGGGAATTGCACAGCATTGCATTAAAGAATTAACAAGTGGAAACACATATGTAAAACTTGGTGATATTTGTCAAATTACAACAGGAAAACTAGATGCAAATGCACAGGTAGATAATGGGATTTATCCATTTTTTACTTGTGCAGAACAACCATTCAAAATTGATAGCTTCGCTTTTGATACAGAAGCTTTACTAATCTCTGGTAATGGCGCTAATTTAGGATATATCAATTATTATCACGGAAAGTTTAATGCTTATCAAAGGACTTATGTATTAGATACATTCTCCGAAAATATCCAGTACATTAAATGGGCGTTGAAAGTATTGCTGCCCAAAAGAATTGCAATAGAAAAGAGTTCAAGCAACACTCCTTATATAGTACTATCGACTCTCAGTGATTTAAGGTTACCAATTCCCAACAAGAGCAACCAATGCCATATAGCAAAATTAATGCAATCTTTAGAAAGAAAATTATCAAGCCAAACTGCATTGAATGGTTCTTATAATAGGTTGAAGCAATACTTACTCCGCCAGATGTTTGTATAAACATCTGGCGGAGCAAATACTGCTTTTGTGATGTATAAGCTTTAATAATCTTATTCGCTGTTTTTAATTGGGACTTCAATAATGACATTGCATAGCCTATTTCTCTTTGTTTATCAAGAGAAGGTATTTTGAATACAAGTTGTGAGAAAGCCTCCATATTTAAATTGCGTCTAACGATACTTGCACCTTGCTCTGATACCATCATATAGCTGTATAAGGCACGATGAGTCTTTAACATTGAAGCCACAAACTGATTGTCGTAACCATCTGCTATTGAAAATACTTTGTAAGAAGGAGAAACTATCCCAATTTCAAATCTGTCATTGTAATTGATATTCCCCATCCATAAATTTTGAGGACTTAAAACAACATCATAAAGTCGAATGATTTTATAACCCACATTGTTTTCACTTGCGATGTCCTTTGAAAAGTACTCTCGCTGAGAGAATATACCCTTAACTGTAGAACTCAGTACCTCATGTTGATTATTCGTTCGTGAGCGTTCCGACCGTTCCAACAAAATATCTCCGAGACAAACAGATTTTCCTCCAGTACCATATTGCAGCGTATTGTTTAGTCCCTTAATTAAGGATTTCAGTTTCTCAATGATTTTGTTCTGGGTAGCAATACGCTTATCTATCGCTATTAACAATTTTGCAATTTTAGCCTGCTCGTCTTTTGAAGGAACACCAATGTAAGTTTCATCAAAATTACGAACACTTACTGAGAACACCTTTGTACCCTGAGCAATTCTCCTGATTTGTTTATGAAAAGATTCGGAAGCAAAAGCATAACCTTTATAACCAATAACGGTTTGATCTGTATTATCTCGTCCATGTATGGTATGTAATCCTGAAACAATTTGTTGACCATTACAATTAAGAATTTCAATAGCTTTGGCTACATCGTTCGTATCCTCAGAAGCATCAGCAAAAGAAACATCTCCCTCTTTGAATAGTGTATATGATTTCGGCACAATCTCTTCCTTTATATAAGGAAGTAAATCGGAAGAGGCATCAACCATTGTAGGCAAACCTTTATGAATTAATCCATAATGCAAATTCTTGATTTGTCCATTACTGTAGTCTAACTGTTCCCATGATAGAGAATTAGTCGGATAAAAATCTAAAAGGTTTGAAACTCTTACTTTTTTCCATTCCTCAGTAAATTCTGGAAATCTCAGATTTGGAACATCTCTTATTATATTTCTTTAATTATGAGAATTAATTATCAGAATTTTATGAATAACAAGACTATTAGAGAAATTGCGGTTGCCTGGAAAGAGTACAAGCGACCTTACGTGAAGCAGTCCACAATGGCTGCATATTTATTGATTTTGGAAAACCACCTCCTTCCTGCTTTTGGAGAGAATGACTCACTTCCAGAACAGAGTGTACAGAGTTTCGTATTAGAAAAGATTGAATGTGGATTGAGTGTCAAATCAATTAAAGATATTCTGATCGTTCTGAAAATGGTGATGAAGTTTGGAGTAAAGAATGAATGGATGAACTACTATGAGTGGGACATCAAATATCCTACAAATTCAGCGAACAAGGAACTGGAAGTATTGTCTGTTTCTAATCATAGGAAAATACTTGATCATATTCAGAGTCATTTTACGTTTACAGGGCTTGGCATTTATATAAGTCTTAGTACAGGTTTACGTATCGGTGAAATATGTGCCTTGAAATGGAATGACATCAATATAACAGAAGGTACTATAACTGTTAGCCGTACCATTGAACGTATATATATGGTTGAAGGAGAAAAGAAACATACAGAACTTGTTATCAGTTCCCCAAAAACAAAAAACTCATGCAGAGAAATCCCCATGAGCAAGGAATTGCTTGCTATAGTTAAACCACTAAAGAAGATTGTCAATGATGATTTCTATGTACTTACCAATGATGAACATCCCACAGAACCACGTACGTACCGTAACTATTATAACGGACTGATGGAAAAGCTCGGTATTCCCAAATTGAAATATCACGGTTTAAGGCATAGTCATATTTCTTCTTTATTGAAAATGAGAAGCTTGCAAAGACCGGTTTATTAATAGGTAACGATTTAGAAACGAGCGAAGTTCTGTATCTTACCTTGTTTTGCATTAAATCAAAAGAACACTTCTCTATGTGCAAAGGTACAATTTTTTATCTGAAATCTAATATGTTATACCTATGAAGTTCTAAAAGAAATGATAAAAAGCGTTTTCTTATTGGGTTGTTAATTGAGTTAAATAAAATGTTAAACATATAATTTCGCAGATTATCATCTGATTATCAATTAAAAATATTATCATATTCAAAAAAAGGATACGAATATGATATACGGTTACATAAGAGTTAGCAGCGACAAACAGACTGTCGAGAACCAACGTTTTGAAATCAACAAGTTCTGCGAAAATGAGAAATTGAAGATTGATGGTTGGATTGAAGAGACCATCAGTGGTACTAAATCCTACGACAAACGTGAATTAGGAAAGCTATTAAAGCAAGTACAGAAAGATGATTTGATCATTTGTGCAGAACTATCTCGTTTAGGACGTAATCTATTCATGATTATGGAGATACTGAATATCTGTATGACTAAAGAATGTCGAGTATGGACTATAAAAGACAACTATCGTCTCGGTGATGATATACAAAGTAAGGTGCTCGCCTTTGCTTTCGGGCTGTCAGCAGAGATTGAGCGCAATCTGATTTCACAACGTACAAAAGAAGCACTTGCCCGGTTAAAAAAAGAAGGATATCAAATTGGCAGAGGGAAAGGACGACGCAATAAGAAGTTAAATGCTAAATGCGTAGCAAAACACAAATACATAGAAAGTCAAATGGCAAAAGAAATAAGTGTGCCTCAGATTGCCAAGAAATTGAAGATTGCAAGGGGTACACTATATCGTTACTTGGCATACACCGGATTAAGGATACCAACAAAATCAAAAAATGGAAGGTGGGAACGCGGTATCTATTAACCGTCCGTTTTTTGAAGACTAATTCCGGCAAGAAAGGGGAAGGTATGCCCGTTGTTCGTAACCCTCAATTCTATTTTAGGGAGGGCTTTTGTTGGAATAACCTTTTGAATCCCAATGCACGATTATTGAAAGTAAAATTAAAGGGCGAATCTGTAAATGACGTAGGTTCTATGTCGCTATACACTACCAATATTCTTTCAAACAAGTATATTGTTGCATTGCTTAATTCTAATATCTTATTTGATTATTACCGAGAGTTCATAAACTGCTCCGTTAACGTACAAATAAATGATATTAAGCAACTTCCAATAATTATTCCAACGAAAGGTCTTGCTTCTTCGATAGAACTTTTGGCAGATAAGGCGATTAAAAAGAAACAAGAATCTGCAAATGCAAATTTGGAATCTATTGAAGTGGAGACAGAGGATTTAATAAAAATCCTCTACTCCATAGAATGAGCGAACCAATCTATCAAGGTCGTATTGTTTTTCTTCCATTAGGATTTCATCAATCACTGCTGTTCTTTTGAGGCTGATGCAATCAGCAACTATTTTTTGCAATGATTCAAATGCTTCCTTTTGAGGGATTATTATAGGTAGCTGCCGTGCGTCATTTATCTGAAAATGAGAAGTATTGTTGATAAAATTGTCAACATATAGGCTAATAAATTCTGAATTTATTAGGGCTACATAGTACCAATCAGGAAGGTTTGTCATTGTGAATAGACTCATACTCAACACATCAAAGACGCCATTTGCTTTAATTCTTGCTTTAAGGTAGGTAGAGTTTACATCTATCCAACAAAAGCCCTCCCTATACCAAACCAAAGACCTGACATTTTATAAAATCATCTAATTTTTCTTGTACGCTTTGGGGTATCTCTCCTTTTAGCTTTTGCGCTATTGCATCCTTTGCCAAGGTGTCACAAAATGACAATTGTTCAACCGTTGGAACGATAATCGGTAATTGTCGTGCATCGTTAATTTGAAATGTTTGAGTGTTATTTATAAATGTATCAACGTAATAACTAATCAGGGTCGAATTGATTACGCACAAAATGTAATTTTCGGGTACTTTGTTGCAAACGCCAAATACACTCATGCTTTTTACATCATGAATACTCTTTTGCTTAATTCTACATTTGAGAAAAGTCGTGTTAATGTCACTCCAACACAATCCCTCCCTAAAGTAGAACGTATAACCTTGGTATCGAGCTTTCGGATCTGTCTTCAAAAAACGGACATTCTCTTTAGACCATGCAATAGCGAATGGAGTTTCAAGATACCATCGATTTCCGTCTTTATCTCCTTTATCATAAGGTACATAGTATGGTTTGGTCGTTTCTATACCGTTCTCTTTTTCGTCATCCGTCAAAGAGTCCACATCTGCTATTTCGCAGTCCTCTACAATCTTGTAAAGATAGCCCTGACCAAAAATGTCACGACCATATTGCTCTTTGAGGGAATCGAAGAGTTCTGCAATCTCTGCTTCTGAAAGTGTTTGCAGAAAAACTGCATACGATGAATAACGGCGCATTTCAACGGTAATGGCTTCTGGTTTTCGAGCCAAAAAATCAGCAAGTTTCTTAGGACGAGATATGCGAATATTATTTGCCCATTTGGTGGTGCTTCTGACAGCGATATATTTGCCGTTATTGGCGGTAGCCAAACCTTGTCCACCCTCGGTCAAGCACCCAAGAAGTGCAACATCACCGGGTTTCAGACTCGCCCGATATTCTTCAAGTTCGCGTTTATTCTTTTCAATGTCACGTGAAGTTTTAATCTTGTCCCACCATTTATCATATAGAGCTTTTACCTTTTCACCGTAAAGCTCATAGATACGCATATTCAACGCGGACGGTTTGAATATTACGCTATTTTGAGTGTTGAGATATACTGATTGGGGCACGGTGAGATGTTCGGGTAAAGATAAATCTTTACGACCGTCCATAAAGCGCACAACATTATCTGCTGCAGGTTTACTCTTAACCGCAGAGGTAATACAAGTGTCAACCATCACTGCTTCAAATGGATTGGCAGTGTCAAATACGTAATTAAGCGTATTGGTAAGCAGTAAATCTCTTAAGTTGCGCTTAGTTTGAGTAGTCCAAAATGTCTTGGGTGTAATGTATGTAATACACCCACCTTTACAAAGTAAAGAAAAACCTTTGAAAAAAAATAAGTTGTATGTATCATCGGAGAATCCAAACTCCGCTTCAAATAATTTTTTATCGGCAATAGAAACACCTTTTGTAGAAATGTAGGGTGGATTGGCTATGATAATATCGAAGCCCTCTTTGACACCAAACATCCATTCAGGGTCAAAGAAAGGGGCAAAAGAGTTTTGGTCAAACATATCCCATTGTGCAAGTTGGGTTGCTTGCTCATTACCTATACAGTCTTTGTCAAGCAAGAGGTCAGCTATTTCCTGACGCAAGCGAACCACTTCTTTGCGCCATTTTTCCTTAGTAGCAGGCCGACGAGCACTAAAAATCTTGTGCTTTGCGATTTTGAGTTGACGCTCCTTCTGCTTTATTTCTTCTGAGTCAAAAAGAGTTACTTCTGTTCGTTTCAAACCAAGAAGCGAGTTTGCAGCAACAAACTTAGCTTCCAAGTTAGGGAGCGGTCGAATGCCGAAATTATCTGCTGGATTATCATTTCGCTTTTGGTCAATGACGAGCGAAATAAAAAAACGGAGCTTTGAAATTTGAATTGCAATAGGCTGAATATCCACACCATAGATACAGTTTTCGATAAGATGCAGTTTACGGGCATAGTCCGGGTAGTTTACATTTTCATCGAAAGATCTTTCAATATCAGCGACTGCTTCTCGTCTTTCTTCAGCGGTCGAAGTGAGGTACGCTTCGGAAGTTTCATCAATGGCAAATTGCAGGAGCATATTTTTCCAACGACTATTATCTGGATCAATCTGTTTGAGGATATGTACCATTTGCTGGAGCACACCCACGGGGAATGCGCCCGAACCGCAAGCTGGATCGAGAATCTTACAACTGTAGAGCGACTGCATAATCGCCAACTTCTGCTGTTCGGTGAGCACGGTTTCGCTGTCGGCATAGGCAAGCAACTTACGATATTCGTCCTCCAGGTTATCACCAACCGTGCGTTTGAGGTGAGCGACAAGACTTTCATCGACCATATACTGCACAATCTCGCGCGGAGTATAGAAAGAACCCGTCTGTTTTCTGGCGGTTTGCTGCGTTTCGGGGTTGTAAGACGCCAACAAATTCTCGAATACTTTACCGAGCAATTCCGGGTCAAGCGACACATCCTTATCAAAGGGCATATTTTCTTCCACAGTGAAGTTATAGCGTTTGAGAATATCAATGATACCACGAGCCGATACCTTCTTCTTGTTGGCATCTCCGTAGAAATCCGAGAGGTCAATGTTCTTGCCCGCTTCCTCACCAAAGAAAAGATAGTCTGGCACAATCAGTTGTGCCATTGACTCCTTACGTTCACTGAAACCATCGTAATACATTCCCGTGCGTTTTTCGTCCAAGCAGTCGAAAAGTCCGCCATTGAGGAAAGGCACGGTTTCGTTTGCAAGGCGCAAGAATTCGTCAGGGTCGTTAAACTCATCACGATAGCGCATCAATTTATTATCATCAAACTGCGAACGGTTGTCCTTGAATCGGCGTTCTGTCAATTCTGTGCTTCCATCCTTGGTAATAGGACAGTTAAGCATTGCAAAGAAAAGGTTTTGCAGGATAGCGCGATAATAAACACTTGCTTCCGACTTACCGAAAAGGTTGTCAATCTTATGCGGGTTAAAGCCCTTGATAAGGTGGTTCGCAATATACTTTTGGTCGAAGAACTGCCATGGAATGAGTTTACGCTCTTTCAAGAACCACACAAAAATTAGACGAGTGATAAGGCGGATTGCTCCTTCATGATTGTGTAGTTTATCATCAGTATGCTTGGTAATGTCGTTGGGAAAAGAGATAACTTTAATAGCCCAAGCATACCAGTCGGACAGCTCTTGATAGAATGCCTTGGTAAGCACCTCTACCGAAAAACGCTCAAAAAGATCTTTCACATCCTTAACCCTACCCAATTCATTCAAATATTTATTAGGCGTATAGCAAGCGATCCCCTTGCCAAGGTAATAAGAATAGCGACGAGGGTTGGAATAAGTTCGAGTAACGTTACTATCATTTTCTCCGATAGAAAGTTGGATTTCAATCAGCGAAAAGCGGTAATTACTTACATCATTTTCAGGAACAAATATTACCAAAGCACGGGATTGTTTCTCCCCAGCAAGCATACGAAACGCATCTTTCGACAACCCCACACGGGCATCGTGACGCGAGCTGTGCTTGATTTCATAAACCACAAGATCAAGCATTTTTGACTTGCCAAGACAAGTAGCCACTGATGCATAGTCCATCTGTGACCAAAACGGAATATTCTTTTCTTCCTGCTCGAAATCATCGGGAAGAAAATCACGGCGGAGGTAATTGACAAAGTCCGCACGGCTATATGCTTTACTAAAATCTATCATCGTTGCAGTTCTTCAGATATGATTAATGTTTCGTCACCCTCGCTGACTTTGGCTTGCACTTCGAGCAAGCGCATAAGATAGTCGGCTGGTATCTCTTTGAATAATTTTTGAATCTCAGACGGTTTCACCTGATTGATGAAACGCACTTCGTAGCCAGACAACGCTTCCGCATCGAGAGCCGCCAAAAGGTCGGAATAGTAATCTTCGGGCAACTTAACTTTTATGGCATTGATTTTTTGAATCGCCTTTAAGATATTCTTGTCGTTGCGGTTCTTTGTATCGCTGCGGAATAGCGAAAATTTCACTCGTTGATACAATCGGTCGAAGCCCTCGGTGGTGGCAAACGGTTTTTCTTCGGGTGCGGCTTCAAAGAGCTGTAAGGCTTCTTCGGCAGAGAGCATTATCGGCTCGTGGTCTCCATCGGATATTTTGAATACGAAGTCTTCACCTTTCTTTCCGAAAAGAATAACACCACCCTGCGGTTTCTCCACGATGCGACCCGTCCGGGCTCGGTGCGGTATCTGCAAAGCCTCTTTGTATTCGTCTGTTCCCTTAACCGACTCTAAGAAACGGCGATACGGGGTGTCCCAAGATTCCGTTTCGGAATGCTCGATTTCCGCACGGTAACGGTCGCGGAAGAAAGCGGTACATTCTTCATCGGAAGTCAATGCCTTTGTATCTTCCCCCATAATGGCATGAATCATTGCCATTTTCAAGGTGGATATTTCCTTCGCACGAATTTCTGTTTCGCCTACCTCCGTGGGGAAGTAGTTATAGATATAAAGGTTGTCGAACACCTTTTTATTAATACGGTTGATACGCCCGATACGCTGGATTACCCTTGTGGGATTGTACGGTATATCATAGTTGAAAATAGCTCCGGCACGGTGCAAGTTGTAACCCTCGGAAATGGCATCGGTGGCAACCAATACCTTGTAATCATCGGCTTGCGTTTCTTGCTTCACACTTGCGTCAAAGTTATTGCGAATGGTTTGGCGCATAGAGGGAGTAGCATCTGCCGAAGTATATTTAAGCGCAGGCAGTCCTGCTTCTTTCAGAGCTGCGCCAAGATAGTTAGCTGTGTCAGCAAACTCGCTAAACACAACCAATTTGCGATTAGGCTCTTTGGTGAGTTTCTCACGAACAAGACGGATGAACGATTCAAGTTTCGGGTCGAACTTGATTACATCTTCCTCTCCGAACCATTCCAAATAGATAGATTTCAACAGTGCGATGTCGGCTTTCACGTCATTGACAAATTCGTCATTGACAAACTTCATATCAATAACAAAGAAACCTTTGCCTGAATATTTTTCAAATGCATCTTCTATCTCCTCCATGCCGTCATCGGTGCTTTCATAGAAATCATCCACATCTGGCATACCACCTTTTTTCCAAACGGGTATCTTCCCAGTACGCTCAATCCAATCAAGCACATTACGAGAAGAATTTATCATAAAGGCAAGCGAAGATTTGAAAGATGCAACCGAACTTTCGAAGCGACGTACCAACAAACGGCGCATAAATTTAGCCACGTTCGCTTGACGACCGATAAGCATATTTACATCGTCAAGTCCCGTTTGGCGTTCTATATCCTTGGCTAATGCCTCACGTTTGTCTTCGGGGACATACAGCACCGGCTTGTAACGAGCCGCCTGAAAACGATAAACGCCATTGTCAGAATCTTCATCGTTTAATTTTGTCCCATAAATGAGATTAAGCGTGCGCAGATACAAGTCTTTCAATTCCTTGAGGTCATAAGATAGCTCAATAGGATCCTGTGGAATAACCACCTCAATCTTTTGCTTTTTTAGATCGTCTTTATATATATCAATCTGCTGTAGGTCAATGCGTGAACGGCGGATAACCAAAGGTCCGATAATTGAACGAATAGTACGGGCTATCTTGGCTGTTTCGTTCTTCACATCCTGTTTGGAGATTTTGCCTTGTCGTTGATGTTCGCGAAGTTCCTTGTATTGGCTGATAAGGTCGCGGAACTCTATGCTGAGATTTTCCACCGTTTTAAGTGTGGACTTGGTCGGTATCTGAAAGAGCTTCAGCATAGAATAGATATCGGCAGGGTCGTTGTTGAACGGGGTAGCCGTCAATAGTACCACCTTGTTGCCTTGGCAAAGATTGTGCAGCATGGCATAATCTTCGGTATATTCATTACGGTAGCGATGCGCCTCGTCCACGATAATCAGGAACTGTTCATTGGGCTTCTTCAAATCATTGTAATGAGCCAAGGCTTCCGATATTTTGCCACCGCTAAACACAGTCCCCATAAAGCCGAACTCATCCTTATAAGCGTCCCAACCCGATTTCAAGTGTGGGGGCGACACAACAATAGTACGCAGACGGAGGTTGTGAGCAATGGTGGAAGCAATGATACTCTTTCCCAAACCTACTACGTCTGCTACAATCGTTCCGTTGTGGGTTTCGATAGACTTTAACGCAAGTTGAATGGCATCAGTCTGGTATTTCAGATTGAAAAACTTACCATCTGTAATGTCGAAAGGTGTCCGTACATTAGTTTTGGACGGAATGTCAAAATACTCGTTGAGCACTCGCAGATAAAGTTTGTAGGGCTGAAACAAATGGTCAATCCAAATTTGGCTTTCGACTTTTTCTTTCCAACGGTCAATGGTATTTTCGTCCACAATAGAAATGGCATTAGCCCAAAGCTCATCAAAGACTTGTTTTCCTTCCGTATATTTACCTTTGTCTGTAAACCGAACATTGATTTCCGTTCTGCCTTGCAATCCTTGATAGGAAAGGTTGCTTGACCCCGTAATCACATCACCGGGTTGTTCTCCATTCTCGTTGTTACTGTCGTTATAGGCAAAGAGGTACATTTTTGCATGGCACGGGGCTTCTGTCTTGCGTATCTCCAATGTACCGTCATAAATCTTGTGCTGGAATTGGCGAAATATTCTGATGGTTTCGTCTGTATCGGTATTGTCGGTTTCATTGATGAGTCTCACTAAGTTATTGAAGTATTCTTCCCGAACTTTGCTACGAATGCGCTGCCACTCTACCAATTCTTCAACCTCACGAACTCGGTTTGAAATCCGGGTGTCAATGTCAAGCCCGACCAAAATTCGGAGATGCTTGTCCACAAGCTTGTCGGCAAGTTGGGCATATCCTGAAAAATAGAAATAACCCACAAGAATATCCACGGCATCCGATTTGGGTAAGATACCTGTTATAATATCTGCAAGCAGACGTTCTTGATTTGTAATGAAACTATGTGCCATCTATGCTAAATATCGCTATCAATTATATTAGTTCTGAAACCGTCTTTTGCCAAGAGACGGATATTATAATGCAAAGTTACGCAAAATAATGATTATTAGGATATAAGATGCTGGAAATCTTGTGTGTTACCATTCTTTTGTTTTACAAGAAAAGTTGGGTGTTTTGTGAGAACAGTTCATATAAAAGCCAAACATAGCTCTGTATCAATAAGATAAGAATAGTCGTCCGTCTCTTGGCAAGCGTTGGACAGATTCGATAAACATCTACCGCTTCACAGCAAATCCAATATCTTCTTATTGGCTTTATCCACTACAGTAGTATCCAACGATGCAAGATAAATCTGTGTAGTGCTTTCTGAATCATGCCCCATACCTTCGCTGATGACAGAGATAGGCACATTACGGCTCTTGGCAATACTTGCCCATGAATGCCGACCGACATACATCGTCAAGGGTATTGGCAAATCCAGCAGTTTCCCGATTTTCTTCAACAGATGGTTTACCCGATGAAGTGCGTTGGCGTATTGTTTCCGGTAATCTTCATTACGTTCTGTAATAATGGGCAAGAGGTATTCCGTTTCGTTTACTGGATATTTGTCAAGAATATCTTGCATACATTTTTCCCATTTGATGAACAACTGCTGTCCCGTTTTACGTCTGCGGTAGGAAAGGATACCGTTTTGCAAGTCTTTCTTCCTCAGATAAGCCATATCGATGAATGACATTCCCCTTGTATAGAAACAGAACAGGAACATATCACGGGCATAGTCAAGATTGGGCTTCAATGACAAGTCAAGCCCTTTGATACGCCTGATGGCATTGAGTGA
>ENA-OOZV01000058-OOZV01000058.1-human-gut-metagenome-genome-assembly--contig:-NODE-58-length-32319-cov-2.448178_pt1 | contig 32319 bp, 19 predicted proteins | sample MGYA00241051_ERZ501418 | MGnify/ENA primary metagenome ERZ501418 (study PRJEB25962, sample SAMEA2042512) | human gut metagenome | biome: human gut; feature: human-associated habitat; material: faeces... | reverse complement strand
ACCGCCGCGCCACTTCCATGTTGTTTTCCTTAGTCATCGATATAGAGAAAGGGATATGCCCCTATTTCTTCAGTTCTGCAAAATAGGTGTCCAGCAAGTTCTTGGCAGCCACAAAAGAAGTCAAGTTGCCCTGTAGCACTTGTTTTTCCTTGCCAGTCAGCATCGCTTCAATCTGCGGATTGTGGTAGAAGCTGTCGCGCAGCTGTTCGTTAATGGTCTCGTACATCCAGTATTTGCTTTGCTCATTGCGGCGGTATTCAAAATAGCCGTTATCTTTCACAAAGTCAATGTATTTGTAGACCATATCCCACACTTCTTTTACACCAAGATTATAGAAACCGGAATAAGTCAGCACTTGGGGTGTCCAACCGCTCTCCGGAGCCGGGAAGAGGTGCAGCGCATTACGGAACTGCGTTGCTGCCAGTCTGGCCCGCTCCAGATTGTCGCCATCAGCCTTATTAATAACAATGCCATCGGCCATTTCCATGATGCCGCGTTTGATGCCTTGCAACTCATCGCCCGTACCCGCCAGCTGTATCAGCAGGAAGAAGTCTACCATAGAATGTACGGCAGTCTCACTCTGCCCCACCCCTACCGTCTCTACAAATATCTTGTCGAAACCGGCAGCCTCACAAAGCACAATCGTTTCACGCGTCTTGCGTGCCACGCCACCCAGCGAACCGGCAGAGGGACTGGGACGTATAAAGGACTTGGGATGAACGGAGAGCTTCTCCATACGCGTCTTATCACCGAGAATACTGCCTTTGCTGCGTTCACTGCTCGGGTCAATGGCAAGAACGGCCAACTTGCCGCCGTGTTCCTCCAGTACATGCAAGCCAAATACATCAATAGAGGTACTTTTACCGGCACCGGGCACACCACTGATACCCACACGGACGGAGTTGCCCGAATAGGGCAAACACTTCTCTATCACCTCCTGCGCCACAGCCTGGTGCTCCGATTTCACACTTTCCACCAGTGTTACAGCCTGGCTGAGTACCGTAACATCACCTTTCACTATACCCTCCACATAGTCTGATACGGAAAGCTCGCGTTTCTTCCGCCTGGGACGGTTCTTCAAGTAAGGATTGACCGATGAAGGTTGCTCAATGCCTGCATTGACAACCAAGCCTTTATATGCTTCATTATTTTCGGGATGTTCCATGGCTATTTGTGAGTTATAAGTTATGAGTTATGAAGGACTTTACGACTTCTTATTGTTTTGCTTTAATGTTGATTTCAACTTTCGGCTGCATCGGGTCATTGGTAATCATCAGCAGACGCAGATGACGGCGCTTCTTGCCTATATTCTTCTTCACTACCGTTACCCGCAGGCGAGTGCTTTCACCGGGTTGCAATACACTCTTCTTGAGGTTAACTCCCACTGCCGGGTGGAATACCTGGAGCTTGTTTATCTGTAAAGGAGAACGCCCGGTATTGGTAATGGTAATATCCTGACGTGCTTTTGACTTCTTTGCCAATATCGCACTCATATCAACTTCTTTGGTAGAAAGGCTGATGGCAGGAGCATTTGCCTTCTCCACTTCCGTCATTCCGGAGAAATCCGGTAAAAGAATGGCAGAAACGGGAATCTCGTTTTCATCGCCCACCTTGTCACCGGAGAAGCGAGAAAGATAGACCGACGTTTGAGTCAGTCCGAGGCCAGTCAGTCTTTCCGAATTCAATGTAAGTGTAATCACTCCTTTTTCTCCCTTTTGCAAGACATTGGGCTCTACTTTTGTCTGCAAATAAGGAGGCAGATGCATCAGTACCGGTTCATAAGGACGGTCGGAAAGATTGACCACGCCGATATGAATCACCGGCTGCTCACCATGCTGAATATCGGGAAAGTCGAGGCTGTTCTTGTCAATACGTATCTGACCGATAAGATAGGGATGCGTCTTGGTAAAGTCCTTGATTTCCTGTACTACTTCACCATTGAACTTCAAATAGACCAGATTGGGTTGCGCATTGCTGTAAATAGCCACGGATTTCTGGAAATGTCCCAATGCCTTGGCATCAAAAGTCACATTCACCGTTCCTTTTGCCCCCGGTGCAATAGGCGTTTTTGTCCACTGGGCCACGGAGCAGGCACAATCCGGCTCCACTTCTGTAAGCACTAAAGGCTGGTCACCCGTATTGGTGATGGTATATTGCACAGTCACGGGATGCTTCCATTCTATCTGGCCGAAACTGTACATCTCTGTATTCGAGGTAAAACGAGCTTGCGCTACAGCAGTCAATACCACACTTGCAAGCACATATAAAGTTATCAATATCCGCTTCATCTATTTTTCTTAATATCAAGATTTCCTAATTCTGCCACTCTCATTCAATATTAGTCGGACAAAAATAGGTGTTTTTAGCGAGAGTACCTAAAATAGCAGAGCGCAATTTGTACAAATTGCGCTCCGCTCCATACTCTATTGTTACTTTATTACAATTATCCCTCCCGCCGAATGCGAAGCATACTCCGGAGCATACGCACACTGTATCGTGGCCAGCCCCGTTTCGTATGTTCCGCCACGGGCTATGCGATAACTGTGCTCTAAGACATAAACGCCTTTGCCCAAATGGTCGAAGAAGAAATTGGTTGCGGCATCTTCCACTTCTGCATAATAACCGAGGCCATTACTCCAACGATAACCGGAAAGCGAGCCTATAGGTTCAAAGCAGGCACCCCGCTGGTCTTTCAACTGAACAAAATCCATAGTACGGTCCAAGCGGATAGTCAAACGGGCCACTATTTTATCACCGACGGATAATACGGTCCCTTCCGTAACCGGTTGCAAGGACTTGCTACCACCGGCCGATATACGCTCTACATAAAGTTTCTTCTCTACATTCAATTCACCCCCCTGCTGCTTTACATCAGATATGGGTGACAGATACTGGGCATAAACAGCTCCCCAGGCAATGCCTGCATCCCGTTTCTCTACGGTGACGGTTTTAGCTTTCAGCTCCGGACTTCCTTGAGCGAAGGTTTCCTTGACATAACCCAAACCCGGGATTATGGTCTTTGTAGGCGACAATGTTTCCAAAACTTTGTTACCTAACGTGATACGTACGTCTCCCCGACTTTCAAGCAGATTAGTACCTTGACAAAGCAATGCATAAACAGCATCAGCCGTTGCAACCGGAGAATTCCAACTGGTAGTCTGCTTCTGTTTCAGCAGCCAGAGTTTCATTTCCTCCACCAAAGCATCGTTGCCACCTGCCATACGCAGGGCTTCCATTACTTCCACATGGGCAGGGATGGGCAGCATACCCCAGTTATACGGATTTGCTTGGAAAGCAAAGTATGCACCCAGTTCATCCGTCTGTACCAGATGTTCCTTGAGGGAAGCGATGAATTCATTCGCCTCGGCTGTACGCCCTACTGCTTTCAGGATGATGGCAGACTGCGCCTTGCTGCTCATGGTTCCATCTTTAAGATTGGCACCTACTTTTGATAGGAAATAGCGGTAAGCCGCTTGATTGTCTGCCGGCACTTGTTCGCCGCTAAGGGCTATCAGATACAGATATGTCATTGCCGATTCGGAGTTGGCAGTAATTCTGGCGCCATTTTTTTCGGCTTTACGGATATTGCGATACTCTTCCAAGGCCTGCCGATTCAAATAGCCGAAAGCTTTCTGCCGCATGGCGGCAACTTCTTCAGACAGTTCATTTTTCGTCAGCAGAGGAAGACGAACAAGTAATTCTGTAATATAGCCAGTTATATAGCGGCTACCGGACATTCCCTTATACCAGCTCCATCCACCGTCTTCACCCTGCAATTCTTTCAATTTGGTAAAAGCGGAAAGATTGCGGTTATTCAGTTGGTTGATATCAAACAGCGTGGCAATACGTGCCTGCTGTTCGGCTTCAGTAGTAGCTTCCAGTACCCACGGAGACTCGCTGAGCAGGATATTCTTCACATCCTGATTCTTCTCCAACTGGCTGAGGAAGGTTTCTTTCGTGCCACCGGCAGCCTTCCAACTGTCAAATACAGTCTTAATGCGGGGCTGGCTGTTGGCAATGAAGCCTGCCAGACTATTGGCATACCAAGCTGTAGCCCAAGAAATGGCATTATCATTGGCAGGCAGGCTCAATGCCGGCAACGCTTGTACAGCATACCAAGCCGGATTCCCGGTAAATTCTACAGTCAGACGACGGTCTGTCGCTGTACGGCTATTACGGTTGAAAAGGCTGTCTAATGAGAACGTACGGGTCTCCTCGCCACGGATAGGCATAGCAAGCGTTTCCGTAATATACTCCTTATTACTTAATACGGGCAACAGATGCTGCTCGCCATCGCTAAACGTACCTCCATCGGCAACCATACGAATACCAAGCAAATCATAGCGGTCGGACACTTCGAAATGGAAGTTGACAGCAGTATTTCTTCCTGCTTCTACCAAGAATTTCTGACGTTGAGTAGCAATAACTTTCTCCGTCATAGGGTCGAACAGTGTGAATACTGCTGTTCCTTTCACCGCTTTACCCGTCAGATTGGCTATTGTTCCGGCTATCTGTGTTTTATCTCCAACGCGGACAAACCGAGGCATATTCGGAGTCAGCATAAACTCCTTGGCAGTTACAACGGAAGCATCCAATATCCCAGTCAGCATATCCTTAGTATGTGAGTAACCACGGAAATTCCAACGAGTCAAGCTCTGCGGCATCGTAAAAGAAAACGCAAGCTCCCCTTGTTCGTTTGTACGAAGTTGAGGATAAAAAAAGGCTGTTTCGGCAAAGTTGGTGCGAAGCCCCTCAATAGGTTGCAAGGCCTCGCCAACCGGTATCGTTTCCGATTCAAAAACAACATCTTCCACCGCGTCTTCCGCTACTTGTGCAGGAACATATTTCACTTCAACGGCATTCCCGGATTCTGCTTTGGAAGCAAGCATCGGCTGGTTGGCACCACGTATTCTAAGATTACCGGTCAAAGAGCTATTCCGGGTAGTCCCATACCCCACAACACTTACTTCTTCCAAAAGCGCATTGTCTTCTACCATCACTATCCGCATCCTTCCATCCATATAAGGAGAACAGAAGTAGTCAAACGACCACACCGGAACCCTCCAAGCCTTCAACGGGAAATAAACGGAGAAGTAATTGCTATTATAACGGCTCGCACCACGGAATGCCCCATACAGATTATCCGGATAGAAAACCCGTAGTATCTGGTTACTCTTATAAATCTTATCCAGTGAAGCGTCGTACATCGTAGCCAACATCTCAGCCGCAGCAGGCATACCTTGAGGCGTCTTTATGACGAGCTTCCACTCTTCTTCCTGTCCGGGACGCAAACGGTCACGGAACACTTCCCATTTCATGTCGAGAGCACGTTCCGGCTCCCGCTTCTTCAGTTCAACCTGATGACTGTACATCTCGCCAGCTTTCACAAAACTGAAAAGAATGGTGATTCCCTTGCCATATGCTTCCTTATAAGGGAATTCCATACGAATAATAGTATCATTCAACTGCAACACACGGCTTTCAATGCGTTTTCTGTCACAAAAGACATCCATCAGCACATATGCATCCCGATAAGAAGTCCCCAAAAGAAAAGCGGCAGGGTACTGTACATCAAATTCCTCATTTTCTTTATAATAAAAGAAATCTGTAAACGCAGCCGGACGCTTGTCACTCTTTGAAAAGAGCATGAAACTGTCACTGCCATATGCCCCATTATTCTCTTCACGTCCCAAACTATCACGTACAGAAAGTTTCAAGCGATAGTTACCTGAAGGAAGCTTGTTCCAAGCCGAAAAATCCTGGAGCCGATTGGCTGTGAAGGTACCCTCCAATACAACATCATCCAAGGGTTCAGAACCTGCAATATTCCTTGCCCCATTTTGTTCTGCAAATGGATAAAGGCAATAGGAACCTTCAATGTGCTGAGGAATATTCATTACATTATTCACTCCAAAAGTGAAAAGCATACTGTCTTCCTTACAAACATATTGAGGCAAGCGAATATCAAAGGAATAAGCCTTAGGACCTGCCAACAAGTTATACGAAGCGGATTGCGTTTCACCGGCCTCATCCGTCACCACCGCCTCCACATGATAAGTATACACACTCCCATACCCGTCTGTATCTACAGCCGGAGCTTCCAAAGTCAAGGGTATGGAAAAATCCCCGTTGGTATCCAATTGTATGGTGTCAGACAATAATGGTTTATCAGCATTGCTCCAATAACCAGGTCTCGGATTCCGGCGAGTCACCGTATATGCCAATGGCACATCCTGCACCATCATGCCATTGAAGGCCTTGACATTTCCTTTCAACACAACCTTGTCACCCAGCCGATAAGCTTCCGAAACCGGAGTGAAGGCAATCTCGAACGTAGGTCGCTTGTACTCCTCTACCCTAAAAGTGACGGTAGATTGAGGCTCTTTGGTTCGTATGCTGAACATGCCATTCAGGCAAGCTGCCGGAAGTACAAACTCCGTAGCAAAAGAGCCGAAATCATTGGTCCGCCCCTTCCTGGTGGCAAGTTCCTTGCGGTTGGCATCCAACAAGACAAGCTCATAATCAACTCCTTGTAGTACCTGGGCACTATCACTATTCTGCTTGTAAGCTATCCCTTTTACATGAACGGTCTGCCCGGGACGATAAAGCGAACGGTCTGTCAGCAATGCCATCTGCCTCCAATCTGTATCCTTAATACCGTAATAAGGATGATTCATATAAACGTTCTGCGGCATCATGGCTGTGTCTCTGCCTTTACGCGCCACATAACTTCGGATTTCACTCTGCCAGGGTAATACAGCTTTCCCCCCGGCATCAGTCAGTACCTCTGCCATCGCTTTTCTATTCTTCTCATCATAAGAAGAGTAGAAACTCACCTTGGCACCAGCAATCGGCTGTCCACTACGGGCATCCAATGTAGCCACTTCCATACGGTTGTCACCCAAATCCAATGTCAGCACCTTGAAGCGGGTAGATACCAGAAATTTATCATCTGTACGGGCCGTTTCAGTATCAGGTACTATTTGAAGAATATAGACTCCCGTTTCCCGAGGAATCATGAACTTAAATACAGTGTCCGAGGCAAGATAAGGGACATCTTCAGGCAATTTATCCTTGCCTGGCAACGGCTTTAAGCCAAAATGCGTGGAAGAAAACTTCCGGGCATACTTTCTATAAGTATCTTTATTTATACCATGGTCCATCCAAGGTACTTCACTTAAAGTAGTGGTATATAAGTTGAGAGTGAAGCCCTCGACATTACGATAATGCAGCCTCATATTCACCGAATCGCCGGGATAACCGCTTTCATTCATAGTCAGAATGAGTTCAGGCTGTAAAATCTGTTCACGGATATTTTTCAACTCATTGATACGCTTATACGCAGGATAGCGCTTCAAGCCTTCTTCACAGACTTTTAGAGCCTCATCAGCGCGTTTCGGTTCCAAACGGCGCAGGTGGTTGGCTTTATGAATGTAAACCTCGGCACAAACCTCTCGTGAACCGTATTCCTTTATCAATTTATTCAAAACCTCAAGATATTCCCGATTAGCCTTTTCCTGACGCATTCGGAAAGTAGGATAAGGCTGCTGGCTGATACCACCGGTCAACTTCCAGTTCCAATAATCAAGAGAACAGAGCAACATAGCATCTTCCGAACCGGCACGATGGCGATAAGCATTCATCATATCCAGATAAATCCTTTCGATACGGATCTGTACCAAAGAATCCACGCTGAAACCATCCAGCTGCCGATAAGCATCAACAGCACGGCTTACCAATAGATGGTACATATCGTGCCCATAGAACCAGCTACCGTCTTCCAACACCACAAAAGGCACATATTGTTCTGCAGATGTATTGAGCAAGCGGATGGAATCCTGCAAGGATGCACGGTTACACCTATCTATTTTATCCACAAACTGGCTGATACTCCACTCACGGATATCTTCTGGAACCTCGTCAACAGTCAGTAAAGTACGTGACAGCAAGACACGGCGATTCTTCCGCATCAAGTCAGCATATTCATATGCCAACAAAGAATGTAGAATAGCCTTGTTCACCAGATTCCTCTCCGATTGTGCCCAAGATTCCATATATTTCAGACTGGAGTAAAGGCTGTCCGGAGTCAGCCCCTCTTGATAAGTCTCCCTACAAATGTAGGCTTTCAACATTTGCGGAGCATTCTGCTCTTGCCGACCTTTCCGATAGATTTCATCAGCCAGTTTTATCACTGTTTGAGGCAGGCTTTTCTTTTGAGCCTGCTCCACCTGCTTCCACAACTTATCGTACGTCTGCGCATACAATGCCGAAGCCCCAAATGTAACCAGCAGCAACAATATGCTACAAATTCTTTGAATTACTCTCATAATTATTCGTTTGTTAGTCTTTGTATTAATAACAAAGGAAGTGAATAAAGTTCAAACAAATGTACTTTTGGACATAAAAAATCTTATTCTACTCCTACAAAAAAACAAGGGATATGTTTGCAAATATATCCCTTGTGCTATACTTAAATGTTAGTGTACTCACATTTGGAGGCTATAATATCTCATTGCCTCCATCCAATTCTTACCAGCTGCGGTAAGAATGTGCTTAAATGAATTTGCAATCTTCTTTTTCATAATCTTAAAAAATTAAACTAATACCTGAAAACTAAAATTCAATACTTCACGAAAGGGGGGGGAATGCTTAAAGCATTACGTAACCCCAAATGTTCTTATCGGCTTCGCCGACATGCTTAAAAAAACTCTTTAACATTTTCATTTTGTTATCCTCCTAAAATCAATCTTGTTATCCTTAAAAAATCTACTAGTTTTCTATTGTTTTCATGTTTTACAACACAAAAATAGAGCCTTTGTTCAAGACAACAAGCAAAAAACGGATAGAAAACATGTTTTATAACACATTTCTTGACTTAGGTCAATTTTTAGGGAGAAAGTGCAAGGATATTGACATACCATTGTAATAAGTCTGGGACATTCTGGCAGAAAGAGGACAAACTGTCACAGACAAAAAAGGCAGGATACTTAATAAAGCACCCTGCCCCTATTCATTACATAAAGTATTCTCTACTTTTCAGGAGTCTGCTCCAATGTAGCCACCAAGAAATCATAGAACTTGGAAACAGTAGGAATTAACGCACGCTCGTCCGGTGAATGCGGAGAACGCAAAGTGGGACCGAAAGAAATCATATCGAGTCCTGGACAATTGGCACCAATAATACCGCATTCCAGACCTGCGTGAATAACCTTCACGGCAGGTTCCACACCAAACTGCTGCTTATAGGACAGCTTCATGGCATGCAGTATAGGAGAATCCACATTAGGCTGCCATCCGGAATAGCCACCACTCAATTCCACCTTCATACCTGCCATAGCGAAACAAGCTGTCAGGCTGTCTGCCAGGAAATCCTTCATCGTATCGCAAGAACTACGCGCCAAAATACGAACTTCGGCCTTACCGTCTGCAATGATTACGATAGCCAAATTGGAGGAAGTTTCTACAGTATCGGGAACAGTAGGAATCATACGCATCACACCATTCTGGCAAGCCATCAACACGTTAATCATATTATCCTGGATTTCTGAAGGAACAACGGCAGTGGGTAGAGTTACCTCTTCTATACTCAGGGTAATACCACTTTCAATCGGAGCATATTCGTCATTCAGTTGTGCCTCGTATTCCTTCATATAATCTTCCAAACCGTCCATATCCTCAAGATTGAACACCAATACTGCATGTGCTTCGCGAGGGATAGCATTACGCATATTACCACCTTCAAAACTTGCCAGCTGGGAGTCAAACTCAATCAGCAAATCATGTACGATGCGTGCCAGCAATTTATTGGCATTACCGCGCCCTTCATTGATTTCCAAACCGGAGTGACCGCCACGCAAACCTTTCAGCGTAATCTTACGAGCAACGAAATCGGCCATAGGCGTCTCCTCCTTATATTCCAAAGTAGCAGTAATATCAAGACCACCGGCACAGCCGATATAGAGTTCGCCTTCGTCCTCAGAATCAAGGTTCAGCAGAATTTCCCCTTGCATAGTTCCGGGTTTCAAACCGAATGCACCATACATTCCCGTTTCTTCATCCTTGGTTATCAGAGCTTCCAATGGGCCATGCTTCAAGTTATTATCTTCGAGCACCGCCATAATGGCAGCTACTCCCAAACCATTATCTGCTCCCAGCGTGGTTCCTTTGGCTTTCACCCAATCACCGTCAACATAGGTTTCAATGGGATCTGTTGTAAAATCGTGAATAGTATCGTTGTTCTTCTGAGGCACCATGTCCATATGCGCCTGAAGGATGATGCCTTTGCGGTTTTCCATACCCGGAGTGGCAGGCTTACGAATAATAACATTGCCGACCCCGTCGGCAAATGATTCCAACCCCAAGCCTTTTCCAAAATCAATAAGGAATTTGGTAATCTTCTCCATATGTCCTGACGGACGGGGAATCTGGGTCAGTGAATAAAAGTGCTTCCATACATTCTGTGGAGCTAACTGTAAGATTGTACTCATAATTCTAAAAAGTTAGTTTTCGCAAATATAACGGTTTATTCTCGGAAAGTACAATAAACCGGGATTTTTCTAAAGTACTAAATCATCAGCTATCTTAAACATGGCTTTTACATCTTCACATATTGCGATAGAACATCTGCACCTAATATAGCTACCATATTTAGGAATTTCTCCCACTTCTATATCCAAGCAACAATATCGTTTAAAGAAACCAATCTTCCAACAACCTTTAGGTTTCAGTACTTATAAGGAAGTACTGAAGTACTTGCAAAGAAGTATTACAGTACTTTTAAAGGAGTACTCTCTATAAGTACTGTCTCTGTCCTCTAACACAAGAAGTGACAATATAGGAACCCACCACAAGAAACGTCTATTTCTTTGCCCTATTCGCCAACGCCAGGTGCAACGACCCGTAGATGCCCAACACTATCACCAGCAACGTCTGTATGCCATGCACTATCAGAGCAAATATACCCGCATCCGTAGCATTTACCCCATAAAGCATCATCATAGTGATGACAGCAAAGTGCCAGGGTCCTGCCCCGTTGGGCGTGGGAACAATGACTGCAAACGTTCCGCCGACAAACATCACCAGTCCGGCAAGGAAACTAAGGTGCTCCGTAAACTGGAAGCAATAGAAAGTTATATAGAAATGATAGAAATAGCATAGCCAAATAAGTAAAGTGTAAAGAACAAACAAAGGCACATTCTTCACATTCTTAAGTGACATCACACCTTCCCATATATTCAAGACTACTCCCTTTACCTTTTCAAAAAAAGAGAGCATACGCAACAGAAAATAGAGAAGTACCAAAACACCAATAATAGAAAAAAGAGCCACATAAAACCAAGGGGAAGTCACAAGATGCACCAGCGAAGGAATCTTGGTGCCCGTCTCCTCGAAAAAACGGAAAAAGACAGGCATCTGCGCCAAAAAAGTAATCCCCGTAATCAGCAGAATGCAAAGCGTATCTACCAACCGCTCCGTCACCACCGTCCCCAGGGACTTTGCAAAGGAAACATTATCATATTTGGCAAGTACTCCACAACGCGAAACCTCTCCCACACGGGGCAGTACCAGATTGGTGGCATAAGATACAAAAATGGCATCAACGCAATCGCTTGTTTTGGGATGAGCATCCAGCGGCTCCAAAGTCTGCTTCCAACGCCAGCCTCGTAACACATGGCTCATCACACCGAAGAACAAGGACAACAACATCCACCACCAGTTCGTCTGATGAAGGAGAACTTCTTCTGCCTTTGAAAAGTCAAAATCACGATATACCCAATAGAGGATAAAACCACCCAATAAAATGGGTAAGATGATTTTCAACGTCTTTTTTAGCAGCTTATTCATACGATATTCCCAAATTCTTCATTCTTCATTCTTCATTCTTCATTGAAAAGAACTACCTTTGCTCCGTGTAAAGATAGGTTGTTGTTCACACTACAGCCTACGTTTACGGAGCAAAAGTAATGATTTAGTTGATACATGAGAGTAGTTAAACCTAAAAAGTTTCTCGGGCAACACTTCCTGAAAGACCTGAAAGTGGCACAAGACATCGCCGACACGGTAGATGTCTGTCCCGAAATTCCCATCCTCGAAGTTGGTCCGGGAATGGGAGTACTGACCCAGTTTCTTCTGCCCAAAGAGCGCAACGTCAAAGTAGTAGAACTGGACTACGAGTCAGTGGCCTACCTACGGGAAGCCTATCCGCAACTGGAAGACAACATTATTGAGGACGACTTCCTCAAAATGAACCTGCAACGGTTGTTTGGCGGGCAACCTTTTGTGCTGACGGGAAACTATCCTTATAATATCTCCAGCCAGATATTCTTCAAAATGCTGGAATATAAGGATCTGATTCCCTGCTGTACGGGTATGATACAAAAGGAAGTAGCCGAGCGCATAGCCGCCGGGCCGGGCAGCAAGACATACGGAATCCTAAGTGTACTGATACAAGCATGGTACAAAGTGGAGTACTTGTTTACGGTACACGAACATGTCTTCAACCCGCCCCCCAAAGTTAAAAGTGCCGTCATCTGCATGATGCGCAATGAAACGCACGATTTAGGCTGCGACGAGAAATTGTTCAAGCAAGTAGTGAAAACCACGTTCAACCAACGACGCAAGACTCTGCGGAACTCCATAAAACCGATACTCGGCAAAGACTGTCCACTGACGGAGGACGTATTATTTAATAAACGCCCGGAACAACTGTCCGTAAAGGAATTTATTCAGCTGACCAACCAAGTGGAGCAGGCATTGAAAACGATTAATGATTAATGGTTAGTGATTAAACACGAACAATCATGGAAATAGACGAAGAATACATAGACAAAGTCAAAAGCCTGATAGAACAGAAAGACGCGGAAAACGTCAAAACACTTTTGACCGATCTTCACCCGGCGGATATTGCAGAACTGTGCAATGACCTCGGCTTGGAGGAAGCCCGCTTCGTTTACCGCCTCCTTGACAACGAAACGGCAGCGGACGTACTGGTTGAAATGGACGAAGACATCCGGAAAGAATTCCTGGAACTTCTTCCTTCGGAGACCATTGCCAAGCGTTTCGTGGATTATATGGACACGGACGATGCCGTAGACCTGATGCGCGAACTTGATGAAGACAAGCAGGAGGAAGTACTTTCGCACATCGAAGATATAGAACAAGCCGGTGACATCGTTGACCTGCTGAAATATGATGAAGACACTGCCGGTGGTTTGATGGGTACGGAAATGGTGACTGTCAATGAAAACTGGAGTATGCCGGAGTGCCTGAAGGAAATGCGCCTGCAAGCTGAAAAGCTGGATGAAATTTACTACGTATACGTCATCGACGACGAAGACCGTCTGCAAGGGGTATTCCCATTGAAGAAAATGATAACTTCCCCTTCTGTCTCCAAGGTAAAGCATGTGATGCGGAAAGATCCTATCTCCGTCCATGTAGATACCCCCATTGACGAAGTGGTACAAATCATCGAAAAGTATGACTTGGTGGCAGCTCCTGTTGTAGACAGTATCGGGCGTCTGGTAGGCCAGATTACCGTAGACGACGTCATGGACGAAGTCCGCGAACAGTCGGAACGTGATTACCAGTTGGCATCCGGTTTGTCCCAAGATGTAGAAACGGACGATAATGTCATGCGCCAGACTTCTGCCCGCCTTCCATGGTTACTTATCGGTATGTTAGGTGGTATAGGCAACTCCATGATATTGGGTAACTTCGACACGACTTTCGCCGCCCATCCGGAAATGGCCCTTTATATTCCGTTGATTGGTGGTACGGGGGGAAACGTGGGAACCCAGTCGTCTGCCATCATCGTGCAAGGCCTTGCCAACAGCTCACTGGATGCCAAAGACACCTTCAAGCAGGTAGCCAAGGAAGCAGTAGTGGCGGTCATCAATGCCACCATCATCTCCCTGCTGGTATACATCTATAATTTTATCCGGTTCGGAGCTACGGCTACGGTCACTTATTCCGTCTCCATCAGCCTCTTTGCAGTCGTCATGTTCGCCTCCATCTTCGGAACGCTAGTCCCCATGACTTTAGAGAAACTGAAGGTTGACCCGGCCATTGCCACCGGCCCGTTTATCTCCATTACCAATGACATTATAGGCATGATGCTGTACATGGGTATCACTGTCTTACTGTCATAAAAACAAGAAAATAGAAAAAAATCAAGGCAAATTGTATGAAGTAATCATTTTATTTCATTAATTTGTAGCCTAATGTAACCCGAACGGGAGGAACCCGTTTCTAAAAAAGTAAATACAATGACGGACACTCATGACACTAATCTCCCCGAAAAGCCGGTGGAATTAGAAGAAGAAAAGAAGGCAGCAGAGGTTTCTGAACCGGCAACAACAGAAACTCCCGCTGAAGAAATCGTTTCGGAAAAGCCGGTAGAGCCAGTTCAGAAGCTCACGAAAGAGGAAATACTTGCCAAACTCAAAGAGGTGGTTGCAGACGTGGAGAACGTGGCAAAACCTGAAATAGACGGTTTGAAGCAATCTTTCTACAAGCTGCACAATGCTGAGCAGGATGCGGCCAGAAAACTGTTCATTGAAAACGGAGGCGCCGCGGAGAACTTTGTTCCACAAACAGACTGTGTGGAGGAAGAGTTCAAGAATATCATGTCCGTCATCAAAGAAAAAAGAAGTGCACTCACAGCCGAACTGGAGAAGCAAAAGGAAATGAACCTGCAGGTAAAGCTTTCCATCATCGAAGAGCTGAAGGAGCTGGTTGAATCTCCAGATGACGCCAACAAGAGCTATACGGAGTTCAAGAAACTACAGCAGCAATGGAACGAAGTTAAACTCGTTCCGCAAGCTAAGGTCAACGAGCTTTGGAAAAACTACCAATTGTATGTTGAGAAATTCTATGACCTTCTGAAACTGAACAATGAATTCCGCGAATACGATTTCAAGAAGAATTTGGAAATCAAGACACATCTCTGTGAAGCTGCCGAAAAGCTGGCGGATGAAGCGGATGTAGTTTCAGCTTTCCATCAGTTACAGAAGCTACATCAGGAATTCCGTGATACGGGACCGGTAGCCAAGGAACTACGCGACGAAATCTGGGCACGTTTCAAAGCTGCCTCTACAACCGTAAACCGACGTCACCAGCAACATTTCGAAGCATTGAAGGAAGTGGAACAACACAATCTTGACCAAAAGACTGTAATTTGCGAAATCATAGAAGCCATTGACTACAAAGAACTGACAAACTTTGCTTCTTGGGAGAGCAAGACGCAAGAAGTCATCGCACTTCAAAACAAATGGAAAACCATCGGTTTCGCTCCGCAAAAAATGAACGTGAAGATTTTCGAACGTTTCCGCAAAGCGTGCGACGAGTTCTTCCGTAAAAAGGGAGAGTTCTTCAAGAGCCTGAAGGAAGGTATGAACGAAAACTTGGAAAAGAAGCGCGCCTTGTGCGAAAAAGCAGAAGCTCTGAAGGACAGTACCGACTGGAAAGCAACCGCCGATGAACTGACCAAACTTCAGAAAGAATGGAAAACCATTGGTCCGGTAGCAAAGAAATATTCGGATGCCGTATGGAAACGTTTCATCTCCGCTTGTGACTACTTCTTCGAACAAAAGAACAAAGCCACTTCTTCACAGCGCAGCGTAGAGCAGGAAAATCTGGAAAAGAAAAAAGCCATCATCGAAAAACTGAATGCTATCGATGACCAAATGGATACGGAGGAAGCTACCCAACTGGTACGCGACCTCATGAAAGAATGGAACGGCATAGGACATGTACCTTTCAAAGAGAAAGACCGAATCTATAAGCAATACCACAGCCAGGTAGACAAATTGTTTGAACACTTCAACATCAGCGTCTCCAACAAGAAGCTAAGCAACTTCAAGTCGACTATCAGCTCCATTCAGGAAGGTAGTCCACAAGCCCTTTACCGGGAACGTGAGAAGCTGGTACGTGCCTTCGACAATATGAAGAACGAGCTCCAGACATATGAAAACAATCTCGGCTTCCTGACCACTTCTTCCAAGAAGGGAAATAGTCTGCTGACAGAAATCAACCGCAAGGTGGAAAAGCTGAAAGCAGACATCGAGCTTGTGAAAGAAAAGATAAAAGTGGTGGACGAGAACATCAAAAACCAAGGATAACGTAACAAGATAAGACTTAATAAAAAAGGAACCCGCCCCTACAGCTATGCAGCCGTGGGGGCGGGCCTACTTTTATACCCCTTATCAATGATGGAACAGACGGATACCCGTGAACGACATGGCAATGCCATATTTATCGCAAGTTTCAATCACATGGTCATCGCGTACAGAACCACCCGCTTGGGCAATGTAATCTACTCCACTCTTATGGGCACGCTCAATATTGTCTCCAAAAGGGAAGAATGCATCCGAACCCAAAGAAACACCTTTCAATGTATCCAACCAAGCCCGTTTTTCTTCACGGGTCAGCACTTCAGGTTTCTCCGTAAAGAACTGCTGCCAAACACCGTTAGCCAGCACATCGTCATGGTCTTCACTGATATAGACATCAATCGTATTATCACGGTCGGCACGGCGGATTTTCTCTACCCATGGCAAATTCAACACCTTCGGATGCTGGCGTAAATACCAAATGTCGGCCTTGTTGCCCGCCAAGCGAGTACAGTGGATACGGCTCTGCTGGACTTATCACTCAATATACGGGTGTATTCGGCGATATGACCGGTATCAGTGGCTTCATGTGACAATCCGGCTATGGTAAAGATTATCAAAGTGATGACAAGTGATGGAACGGTGGTAATCATCAAGTAACGGATGTGAGTGAACAGCGGTGTATCCGTTACGGACGATGCCAGAATGGTGGTATCCGAAAGCGGAGAAACTTTATCACCGAAATAGGCTCCGGAGATAATCGCACCTGCAATCCAACCTTCACTGAAACCTTGCGCCTTCCCTATTCCCATCAGTGCGATGCCGATAGTGGCGATGGTAGTCCATGAGCTGCCTGTCATGACAGATACTACCGCACAAATAATGCAAGTGGATACCAGGAAAAAATGAGGATGAATAACCTGTATGCCATAATATATTAATGTAGGGACTACACCGCTGACCATCCATGCTCCGGACAAAGCTCCGATGATCAGCAAGATAATAAGTGCGGTACTTACCCCGGCTATATTATTGGTGACAGCCAGTTCGAAGTCCTTCCACGGACGACGGAATCCCGCCATACCTATCAGCACACAAACAGCTGTAGCCACTAGCAGACAGACTTGGCTGCCACCGGACAAGGCATCACTTCCAAATGTACGGATAGTGACAAACAATAATAAAATAAGTACGAATACGGGTAAAAGGGATACTAACGGTGAAGGGATTTTGTTATCTTTCATTCTTTTTTTATTCAATTTTTATTCAAAATGTAAATAGAACTATCAATTTGGTTTTCAGCGTGCAAAGTTCGGAATATTTTTTGAGTTCTAAAAGTCAATCGGCGGTATTTAAAGACTTTTTTTGTATTTGCAGGTAAACCTTTTTGCAAGGGGGGCGTTATTAGTTCAAATTATAACCTAAAACTTAACAAATATGAATGAATTAGTTGGTGGCTTAGGCTACGCTGTAAAAAATTGGTGGATGTCCCTGTTGCTGGGCTTGCTCTACATTGCGGTAGCACTATGCTTATTGTTCGCTCCTGTGAGCAGTTATGTGGCACTGAGTGTCATCTTCAGTATCTCGATTCTGGTCAGTGGCGTTCTGGAAGTTTTTTTTGCTGCCGGAAACAAAAAAACAATCAGTAGTTGGGGATGGTATCTTGCCGGAGGTATTATTGATTTGCTGATAGGTATTTATCTGGTATTCTATCCGTTGGTCAGCATGGAACTGATTCCGTTTATTGTTGCTCTCTGGCTGATGTTCAGAGGGTTTACATTGTGTGGCTATTCCACAGATTTGAAACGCTATGGCACAAAGGACTGGGGGTGGTATCTGGTGTTTGGCATTCTGGCTATTCTTTGCTCTATGGCTATCATCTGGCAACCTGGACTTGGTGCTGTTACCGTGCTCTATATGCTGTCCATCACTTTCCTTATTATCGGATGTTTCCGTGTCATTTTCTCCTTCGAGTTGAAAAGATTGCATAAAAACAAGTAAAAAAAATCGTTTATTTTGGGCTACGTCATACGTTATTCGTATTTTTGTTAGCCCAAAATAAACAATGATTTCTAGTAAGAGTCTTAAATACACTGTGCGTATTCTGCTAGGTACACTGATTGGTGTCTACCTGGGAATAATTGTGCTGCTGAACATACCGTATGTTCAGGGCAAATTATCTGTTTTTGTAACTAAGGAATTAAAAAACATACTGAATACGGAGGTTTCTGTAGGACGGATTGATATGGGTTTGCTGAACCGTATCATTGTGGAAGATGTCCTTTTGCATGACCGGAAGAACCAGGAGATGCTGAAAGTAGCCCGCTTATCGGCAAAATTCGACCTTCTGCCTTTATTGAACGGTAAAGTCACCATCAGCAGTGTCCAGCTTTTTGGATTTACGGTCAATTTGAACCGGGAAACTCCGGAATCTGCCCCTAATTTCCAGTTTGTGTTAGACGCTTTCGCGTCCAAAGATACGGTTAAAACAAAATCTAATTTGGATTTACGAATTAATTCCGTGCTGATAAGGCGTGGCAGAGTGACATACGATATATTATCGGAACCGGAAACTCCCGGTAAGTTCAATGCCCATCATCTATCGGTGAAGAATCTCGCTGCAACGCTTTCACTGAAGGCATTGCGCAGCGACTCGTTGAATGCCGCCATCCGGCGGGTCAGCTTTGACGAACAATGTGGTTTTTCATTGCAGAAGTTCGCCATGAAAGTTACAGCCAACAATAAACGTTTGGATATTAAGGATTTTGGAGTGGAGCTTTCAAATACTGCTTTAAAGATAGACAGTCTGACCTTGAAGTATGACAGCCTGCCCGAATTGCCCCAAATGACAGAAAATATAAGATATGACGGCTCTTTGAAGGCTTCCGTTATACTGAAAGATTTGGCTCCTTTTGTGCCTGCCTTGTCACGCTTTGAAGAACCGTTGGATCTAAATCTGGTTTTCTCCGGTCACGGCAAACATTTGGACTGCCCCACCCTGCGGCTGACTAACCACCACGGATTGATGATTGCAGGGGAAGCTGCCTTAAGTAACTGGGATGCAGGCATGGATATGTACATTTACGGCAAACTGGGTAACTTGACCATGACAAAAGAGGGCATAAACGTTCTGATGACGAACCTGACGGGAAAGGTTCCTCCCATTTTGCAACGTTTGGACTATATTCGTTTTAACGGGGAAGCGGCGGGCTATCTGCATGATCTCACACTGACAGGCTTGTTCCATACAGGGGCAGGCATGGTGAAAACGGACGTGATGATGAGCATTGATGAACAAAGTATGAGCAGAACCTATTCGGGTAGTGTGGCGAGTGCAGACCTGGATTTGGGAAAATTACTTAATCAGGAAAAGAAATTCGGCAAGGTGGATTTCAATGTGGAACTGAAAGGTTTCAACTATAAGAACCGATATCCGGAATCATACATCAAAGGAATCATATCTTCCTTTGAATATAGTCAATATCAATATGAAAATATCATGTTGGATGGCGTATATAAGGACGGAGGCTTTAACGGGCGCTTATCCATGGACGACGCAAACGGTTCTGTCCAGATAGACGGTAATTTCAATGTTGCCAAAACAATCCCTGACTTTAACCTGAAGGCATCCGTAAAGAACCTGCGCCCTCACGACCTCCATCTGTCGGACAAATATGAGAATGCCAGTATTTCACTGGGCCTCACTGCTGATTTCACCGGCAAATCCATTGACGACATGAACGGGCGCATTTCATTGGACAGCCTGCAATTAAACGCTCCCGATGAAGGAGGGTGTTTCCTTGACAATCTGACTATTACAGCCGGACAGGTAAGCGGTGAAAAAGAGTTGCGCATAAATTCATCCTTCATGACAGCGGTGATACGAGGTGACTATTCCTACCACACCATTCCGGCCAGCGTGGTAAAGACGGTACAACGCTATATTCCGTCCTTACTGACTATAAAGGATAATATGCCTGAGCCTCACAATAACTTCCAGTTTGATATCTGCCTGGAAAATGCCGAAGTGCTATCCAAATTATTTCAGATTCCATTGGAATTATACCTGCCGGCATCTTTAAAAGGATATTTTAACGACGGCGAGGAAAAGTTGCACGTAGAAGGACATTTTCCGGAATTCAGATACAATGGAACACGTTATGATTCGGGCGTTTTATTTTGTGAGAATCCTTCTGACCGGTTCAAATGTTCACTGCGAGGCGGTATGCTGATGAAAAGTGGTGCAATGCTTAACTTCTCGGTGGAAGCCAATGCCAAAAACGATCATTTGGAAACAACAATTAACTGGGGGAACAATACTGATGTGACTTACGGTGGTAAATTTGCCGCCGATACCCGTTTCTTCAAAACGGAAGGTCCCCACCCTATTCTTCAGGCAGATATAAACATACAGCCCACAAAAGTAGTGCTGAATGATACGGTATGGAACATTCATCCCTCGCATATCGCCATAGATTCGGGACGCGTATTCATTGACAATTTCCTGTTTGAACATGAGGACCAATATTTAAGGATAGATGGTAAACTGACCAAGAAGGAAAGTGATTCCTGCCGGGTGGATTTGAGAAATATCAAGCTGGACTATGTACTGGATATTGTGCAGTTTGACGATGTAGAGTTCGGCGGACTTGTAACCGGAAAGGTTCATCTGAAAAGTGTCATGAAGAACCCGGTGATGCGGACCCGTCTGAATGTGCACAAATTCTGTCTGAACCGTTCTTTATTAGGAGAAGCCGACATTGCAGGTGTATGGGATAAGGAATTGGGCGGAGTACGACTGGATGCCCAAATAGCGGAAAAAGGAATTTCCTCCACTCATGTGACAGGGTATGTCTCTCCCAAGTTAAAAGGTCTTGATCTGTCGATTCGGGCAGATAGTACCAATCTGGGATTCTTACAACCTTTTATAGAAGGAATTTTCAGTGAAATAAATGGCCGTGTCAACGGAAATGTCCGTTTATATGGCGATTTCAAGCATTTGGATCTGGAAGGTGAAGTGAGGGCCAAAATGGATGCTAAAATTGATGTGTTGAACACCTATTTCCAAATCCGGGATGACTCCATACATATATCTTCGGGCAGTCTGGATTTCAGGAATGTAAAAGTCTATGACCGTGAGGGACATGACGGACTGGTAAATGGTTATCTGCATCACACAAAGCTGAAAAATCTGATGTACCATTTCAATATACGAGGCAACAACCTGTTGATGTACAATACCTACGAAGCCGGGAATATGCCTTTTTACGGAAAAGTATATGGTACAGGAAATGTGGTACTGGATGGTGGAAATAATGCGATGACAGTGGACGCTTCACTGACCACAGGCAACAATACCAGCTTCACTTATATAACCGGAGTAACCACGGAAGCAGCGAGCAATCAGTTTATCACTTTTGTAGACAAAACCCCCAAGCGCATTCACGATAATGTGGAAACCAATCTTTACCACCACTCTAATGTGCGTAAGACTAAAGAGGACGACGGACCTCCTATGGATCTCCGCATCAACATGTTGATAGAAGCAACTCCCAGCGCTACCATGAAAATTATCATGGATCCTGTAGCGGGAGATAATATTACAGCAACCGGAAATGGAAATCTGCAAGTGAATTTTTTCAATAAAGGTGATTTCCGTATGTTCGGTAGCTATGTCATAGATCAAGGTATGTATAAACTAAGCATGCAGGAAGTAATACGCAAGGACTTTACCTTGAAATCAGGTGGCACGGTGACTTTCTCAGGTGACCCTTATCAGGCGAATCTTGATTTACAGGCGGTATACACGGTTAATTCTGCTTCTTTAAGTGATTTGGTAGTAGATCCCTCGCGCAACCAAGGTACGGTGAAGGTAAACTGTCTGATGAATCTGACTGGAAATTTATCCAATCCGGATATTAAATTCGATTTGGAACTGCCCACTGTAAGCGAGGAAGACCGGGAATTGGTACGTAGTGCTACCAGTACGGAAGAACAAATGAATACACAGATTATTTATTTGCTGGGAATTGGTAAGTTCTACACCTATGATTATGCCAATAATGACCAATCCTCTAATGCGACCAGTTCTTTAGCCTTCAGTACACTTTCCGGTCAGCTGAACAATATGTTGTCCCAATGGATGGGCAATAAAAACTGGAATATAGGCGCCAACCTGAGTACCGGTGAAAAAGGTTGGACAGATGTGGAAGCAGAAGCTATGTTGTCCGGCAGGTTATTGAATAACAGGCTGATGATAAATGGAAACTTCGGCTATAAGGAGAATGTGATGGCAAATAGCAACTTCGTAGGAGACTTTGAAGCGATATGGTTATTGACAAAAAACGGAGATTTCCGTTTGAGAGGGTATAATCAGACCAATGACCGCTATTTTACTAAATCTACCCTGACCACTCAAGGAGTAGGTCTCATGTATAAAAAAGATTTCAATACTTGGGATGAACTGTTCCGCTGGTTCTTATGGAAAAGACGGAAAAGCTCGTTACAAAAACGAAGCGATGACTAATTAACCTATAAAGTTTATTTCATATCTTTGCGAAGTAAATTTAAAAATATGAATATGTCCTATTTACCCGCCGAATGGCATAAACAAAGTTTGATTCAACTAACGTGGCCCCATAAAGACACAGACTGGGCATACATGTTGGACGAAGTGAATGACTGTTTTCTTAAGATAGCTTATGAGGTTTTGAAACGTCAGAGTTTGTTGATTGTGGCTCCAGACCCCGATTCCATAAGAGATAGTATAGATAATTATGGAGCTGATATCCAAAAACTAGTCACATCAAAAATCAACACAAATGATACTTGGGCACGCGATCATGCTTTTATCACCCTGTTGAAAGAAGACGCTACTCCCCTGCTGCTGGATTTCTGTTTTAATGGCTGGGGAATGAAGTTTGCCGCAAATTATGATAACCAGATTAATAACGAACTGTATTTTCACCATCCTGTTCTGAAAGGTGAATATGTTTTCTGCCGGAATTTTATTTTAGAAGGAGGTTCCATAGAAAGTGATGGGAAAGGAAGCCTGCTGACTACAGAGCAATGTTTGCTGGCTAAAAACAGAAATGAAATGAACCGACAGGAAGTGGAGGATTTTCTAAAAGAAACATTTAACTTAAAACAGGTTCTATGGTTGAAACACGGTTATCTGGCAGGTGATGATACAGACAGCCATGTGGACACATTGGCACGTTTCTGTCCGGATGATACCATTGTGTATGTAAAGTGCACCAATGAAAAAGATGAACACTATAAGGAACTGGCAATGATGGAAGAAGAACTAAAAGCGTTCCGTACTTTGGACGGCAGGCCATACCGTCTGCTTCCGCTACCTATGGCAAGTGCTGTTTATGATGAGGAATATCATCGCTTGCCGGCAACTTATGCCAATTTCCTGATAATGAATGAAGCTGTGCTTTATCCTACTTATGCTGATTCTGTGAATGATATGCGCGCCAAAGAAGTATTGGCTGAAGCATTTCCCGGAAGAGAGATAGTAGGTATTGACTGCACTGCTTTAATAAAGCAACATGGCTCGCTGCATTGCGTCACCATGCAATATCCCGAAGGTGTATATTAATAAATATATGTATGAAAAGAACGATTAAAGTAGGAATTATCCAACAGACATGCACTAATGATATCCGTCACAATTTGAGCAAACTGCACCACAATATAGAACAGGTGGCGGCAGCAGGTGCACAGCTGGTTGTATTGCAGGAGTTGCACAACACCCCTTACTTCTGTCAGACAGAAGATACGGATATGTTTGATTTGGCAGAACCGGTTCCCGGTCCTTCTACCGGCTTCTACAGTGAGTTGGCTGCCGGATACGGTATTGTACTGGTTACTTCGTTATTCGAGAAGCGTGCTCCGGGGCTATATCACAATACAGCCGTCGTTTTTGACAAAGATGGCAGTATAGCAGGGAAATACCGCAAAATGCATATTCCCGATGATCCCGCCTATTATGAGAAATTCTATTTTACTCCCGGTGATATAGGCTTCGAACCTATTCAGACATCTTTGGGCAAATTGGGAGTTTTGGTATGCTGGGACCAGTGGTATCCGGAAGCAGCGCGTCTGATGGCACTGAAGGGAGCTGAAATACTGATATATCCTACGGCTATCGGTTGGGAAAGCAGTGATACGGATGATGAAAAGGCGCGTCAGCTCAATGCTTGGATTATCTCCCAGCGTGGACATGCTGTGGCCAACGGCTTGCCGGTGGTTTCAGTGAATCGCGTGGGACATGAGCCGGATCCTTCCATGCAGACCAATGGTATCTTGTTTTGGGGAAATAGTTTTGTGGCCGGACCGCAAGGCGAGTTCCTGGCCCAAGCAGGAAACGAACGGCCGGAAAATATCGTTGTAGAGGTGGACTTGGAACGTTCGGAAAATGTACGCCGTTGGTGGCCTTTCCTGCGCGACCGCAGAATTGATGCCTATGCCGGATTGACAAAACGATTTCTTGACTGATAACGACGGGGATCTCTGGGGGAGAACTAACGGAATGTCACCCGTTTGTTCATTAGGAAATTGACACTTCCGTAGATGAATAATCCCAGGAACTGGGCAAGGTATTCGTTGCAGTCCAGTCCCTCCACCAGCCCTATGAGGAAAAGGAATTGCGCTCCGTAAGCCATTCCGAAAGCTATAGAAAAGAGCAGCACTTGTCGCCAAGTGTTGCTCTTTTTTTCTGTAGGGAATATCCAGTACTTGCACCAGATGAAGTTGTGTATCTGTGCAAGTATATATGCGGTTACATTGGAGAGCATATAGTTGATGTCCAGTTCGTCCATCATTACCCAAACGGTAACAGCCATAATCAAGGCATTCAGCGTGCCGATTACCGCAAAACGAAAAATGCGTGCAGACTCTTTCACTCTCCTACTCCGTACCTGCTTTTACTCTTTCACTTCAACAATCAGATTCAGTTCATCCAGCTGCTTCTGGTCAATAGCCGAAGGTGCATCCAGCATTACATCGCGTCCACTGTTGTTCTTGGGGAATGCAATGCAGTCGCGGATACTGTCGAGACCTGCGAAGATGCTGACCCAACGGTCCAGACCGTATGCCAGACCACCGTGAGGAGGTGCACCGTATTTGAAGGCATTCATCAGGAAGCCGAACTGCTCCTGAGCCTTCTCCGGAGTGAATCCGAGAATCTCGAACATTTTTGCCTGCAACTGTGCATCGTGGATACGGATGGAACCTCCACCCACTTCAATACCGTTGCACACCATGTCGTATGCATCTGCACGGACAGCTGCCGGGTCTGTATCCAGCAAAGGAATATCTTCGTCTTTCGGATGGGTGAACGGGTGGTGCATAGCCATCAGGCGGCCTTCTTCATCGCTCCACTCAAACATCGGGAAGTCAACCACCCAAAGGCAGACGAACTTGTTCTTGTCGCGCAATCCCAGTTGGTTACCCATTTCAAGGCGCAACTCGTTCAGTTGCTTGCGGGTCTTCATGGCGTCGTCACCGCTCAGAATCAGAATCAGGTCACCCGGCTTGGCGTTGAAAGCAGCCTTCATTTCCTGCAATACTTCCTGCGCATAGAACTTGTCGACACTTGATTTTACGTTGCCGTCTGCCTCTACGCGCGCGTATACCATACCTTTGGCACCGATTTGCGGTCTTTTCACGAATTCGGTCAGTGCATCCAGCTGTTTGCGTGTATAGTGTGCGGCGCCTTCTGCGCAGATACCGCCGATGTAGGCGGCATTGTCGAATACCGGGAATCCGTGTCCCTTCATGATGTCCATCAGTTCCACGAACTTCATGCCGAAACGGAGGTCGGGCTTGTCGCTGCCGTAATATTTCATGGCGTCTGCCCATGGCATGCGCATGAACGGCTCGTTCATCTCTACGCCACGGATTTCCTTGAACAGATATTTGGCCATGCCTTCGAAGAGGTTGATGACGTCATCCTGCTCCACAAAAGACATTTCGCAGTCAATCTGTGTGAATTCCGGCTGGCGGTCGGCACGCAGGTCTTCGTCACGGAAGCATTTGGCTATCTGGAAGTAACGGTCGAAACCGGAAACCATCAACAACTGTTTCAGTGTCTGCGGGCTTTGAGGCAAGGCATAGAATTGTCCCGGGTTCATGCGTGAAGGAACGACGAAATCGCGTGCACCTTCGGGCGTGGAGCCTACCAGAATCGGAGTTTCCACTTCGATGAATCCCTGGCTGTCCAGGTATTTGCGTACTTCAATTGTCATTTTATGGCGAAGCTCTAGATTGCTGCGTACATTGGCACGGCGCAGGTCTAGATAACGGTACTTCATGCGGATATCGTCGCCACCGTCCGTATTTTCCTCGATGGTGAAGGGAGGGGTCAGCGATGAGTTCAGAACATCCAGTTCCGATACGATGATTTCAATGTCTCCCGTCGGGATATGCTGGTTTTTGCTGAAACGTTCGTTGACGGTACCCTTAACCTGGATTACGAATTCACGGCCCAAGCGGTTGGCACGCTCGCAAAGTTCGGCATTCACCTCTTCGTTGAACACTAATTGGGTAATTCCGTAACGGTCGCGGAGGTCAATGAAAGTCATGCCTCCCATCTTACGGCTGCGCTGTACCCAACCTGCCAGCGTCACTTGCTTGTTAACATCGGAGATACGGAGTTCTCCGCAGGTGTGTGATCTATACATCTTTTTATTTACTGTTTGACGATTTACTTATTTACTATTTTGAACATGCAAAAATACATAAAACATATTATATGGCGCATCAAAAGGGGAAAGTTATTTTCAGAAACTCCTTTAGTACCTTTTTTACAACATTACATTTTTGTCAGTTTCTTGAATTGCCTTTTGCCTTTATCCAGTATCATCTTGTTTTTATGGGCGATGTCTTCCACAAAAGCATCATTAATTTGTTTCAGTCCGTTGATATAGTCTTGTGCCCGCTGCAAGACATTCGAAGTGTCTTTTTCCGCATCCCGGGGAACAATGACCTGCAGTCCTTTCTTCATAATCTTTACATCTACATTCTCTCCCATCATCATCGGGTCGCCGTCAAAGTGGACTACCCCCGGTTTAGAACGGTGAATACGGAGTGTCTGGCAACGGAACGTCTTAATCCGGCTGTTCTGGTCAATGGTCTTGTTGAAGAGCTGGAAAGAGAGCGACGGTACATCGAGCACAGTGAACGGCTCGAGTATGGTGACGTCCAGCAGTCCGTCGTTCAAGGTGGCTTGTGGGGCAATATACGCATTGTTTCCATATTGCGATGCGTTTCCGCAGGCTATCAGGAACGCCTTGTATCGCAGGGTGCTGCCGTCCATTTCCAGTTCATAGGTTTCCGGACGGTACTTCAGGCTTTCGAGCAGAGTCTTTTCCAGATAAGTGAGTGGTCCTCTCCTTCCCGCCTTGGAGAATTGCAGGCTTACAAATGCGTCGAATCCCACGCCGCAGGTGCAGAAGAAAGGCACATCGTTGATTTTTCCGTAGTCAATGATGTCTATCAGTCCGTCATTGATGATGTCGATGGCCTTTTTCGGCTCCATCGGAATCTGCAGATGGCGGGCAAGTCCGTTGCCGGAACCGCAGGGAATGATGCCCAAAGCGGTTTTTGTATGTACCAGTGAGCGGGCTATCTCATTGATGGTGCCGTCTCCTCCTATGGCGATGACGGCATGTGCATCTTCTTGTGCCTTCTGTGCCGCTATCTCTACGGCATGGCCTGCCCGTTCGGTATAAATCACTTCTTGTGCATACCTTTCCTTATCCAGTTTTTCATCGAGCCACTTCAGTATCTGCTCCTTACTCTGAGTGCCGGATATGGGGTTTATGATGAATGCTATTTTCTTCTTGTTTTCGTTCATGCAAGGGTTGTTGCTATGCAGGTTTTCCAACTGGCAAAAGTAATATAAATATCTGAAAAATTAACCACATAATTCTTTTTAAAATAAGTATAAGTAGTTTTTTTAATGTAAATAGAACATATACCGACATATTTTGCTATCTTTGCCCCCTGTTTTTTAAGACTTGTATTTAATAGAATTAAATATTCATTATATAAAAGATATTTCATGGGTTTACTACAAGACAAATTTGCGAAATACGACCTGCCGCAGCAGTTTATGGCAAAAGGCGTATATCCTTATTTCCGCACAATTAACAGCCATCAGGATACAGAGGTAATGATGGATGGTAAAAAGGTTCTGATGTTCGGCTCTAATGCATATATGGGACTGACATATGACAAGCGTATCATTGATGCCTCGATAGCTGCCACAGAAAAATATGGCACCGGTTGTGCAGGTTCCCGCTTTCTGAACGGAACACTCGATATACATGTTGAACTGGAGAAGGAATTGGCTGAATTCGTAGGAAAAGATGAAGCACTCTGTTTTTCTACCGGATTTACTGTAAACGAAGGTATTATTCCTGCCGTTGTAGGCCGTGGGGATTATATTATTTGTGATGACCGTGACCACGCTTCCATTGTAGATGGCCGCCGTCTTGCATTTGCCACTCAGTTGAAGTACAAGCATAACGATATGGAGGCTTTGGAAAAAGAACTCCAGAAATGCGAACCGGATGCTGTAAAGCTGATTGTTGTGGATGGAGTATTTTCCATGGAAGGTGACTTGGCCAATCTGCCCGAAATTGTCCGCCTGAAGAAGAAATACAATGCCAGCATTTACGTGGACGAAGCTCACGGCTTGGGTGTATTCGGAAAACAAGGCCGTGGTGTGTGCGACCATTTCGGTGTTACCGAAGATGTAGATCTGATTATGGGTACATTCAGCAAGTCATTGGCTTCCATCGGTGGTTTTGTTGCTGGAGACAAGGCGGTAATCAATTGGCTGCGCCACAATGCCCGTTCCTATATATTCCAGGCAAGTAGCACACCTGCTGCTACGGCTGCAGCCCGCGAGGCGCTTCACATCATCAAGTCCGAACCTGAACGCATCCAACGTCTGTGGGACATCACTAACTATGCCTTGAAGAAGTTCCGCGATGCAGGCTTCGAAATCGGTGAGACAGAATCTCCTATCATTCCTCTCTATGTGCGTGATACAGAGAAGACATTTATAGTAACGAAGCTGGCTTTTGACGAAGGTATCTTCATCAACCCCGTTATTCCACCTGCATGTGCTCCACAAGATACACTGGTGCGTGTAGCGTTGATGGCTACCCATACGGTCGAACAAGTGGATTATGCTGTAGAAAAATTGACTAAATGTTTCAAGGAATTGGGTATCATCAAGTAAACTTGATTTAAACAGATATTCGGAAAACCGTTTAATAATGATTAGGCGGTTTTTTTTATAGACAAAGCGAAGTAGGATTAAAATTAAATCGTAAAGTACATGAAAAAGAACTTCTTCATCATTACTGCTGTAGTATGTGGAATGAGTTGTACCACCACTGCCTATGCGCAGTTCAAAATCGGTGGAAAGAAAATCAATGTGAACAAAGTTGTCCAAGCTGGTACAGATGCCGTCAAGGCCATTTCATTGTCCGATGCTGACATTGCAGCGATGAGCAAGGAATATATGGAATGGATGGATACGCACAATCCGCTGACAAAGCCCGATACGGATTACGGCAAGCGTCTGGAGAAGCTGACCGGAAATATCAAGGAAGTGGACGGCTTGAAGGTGAACTTCGGTGTTTATGAAGTAATAGATGTGAATGCCTTTGCGTGCGGTGATGGTAGTGTACGCATCTGTGCCGGACTGATGGACATCATGACGGATGATGAAGTGATGGCAGTTGTCGGCCACGAGATAGGTCACGTCATCCATACGGATTCCAAAGATGCGATGAAGAATGCTTACCTTCGTTCGGCTGTGAAGAATGCTGCCGGTGCGGCAAGTTCTACGGTATCCAAATTGAGTGATTCTGAACTGGGTGCCATGGCCGAGGCATTGGCAGGTGCTCAATACTCCCAGAAGCAGGAGACGGAAGCGGATGATTACGGCTTTGAATTCTGCATCAAGAATAATCTCGATCCGTATGCCATGTACAATGCTTTGAACAAATTGCTTGAACTTTCAGCGGAGGCACCGAAGGAATCCAAGTTCCAGAAGATGTTCTCTTCTCATCCGGATACAGCCAAGCGCGTGGCACGTGCCAAGGAGAAAGCGGATGAATATATGAAGGATAAGAAATAACTATCCGTTGCTTACTATGATGAAGTGGGATCAGAGGTTTCTCTGAATCCCACTTTTTTTGTGCCGAGACTATGATATGGGCTTCTGAGGAAGCTAATGGGATAGTTCGTTAGTTCACAGTGCTGAACACTTTGTTTTAGCTATAGAAAACAAAGTGTTTTCTTATAGGAAACAAACTGTTCTTTTAAGGGAAACGAAGTGTTCTCTTTAATGAAACACACTGTTCGGTTAAGGGAAACACTTTGTTCTGTTTGGTAAAACTTCTTTTATTTACTTATTTGCTTTTAAATTAGAATAATTTTAGTATGTTTGCCACATTATTTATGAAAAACATGACTTTTGTATGAAAAAACAAGACTTCCTCTTTATTTTTGTTCTGGTGATAATATTCCTGCCATTCTTTGTGAGTGAATCCATCTACAATTGGTATAAGTCTTTCAACGCTGCACATGGCATGGTAATGAGTTTCGTTAAATTCGGAATTCTTGCTACACTGGGTGAGATGCTGGGACTTCGTATCAGTGCCGGAGTCTATAACCGAAAAGGATTTGGCGTACTGCCGCGTGCCGTAGTGTGGGGACTGCTGGGAATGGGTATCAATGCGGCCATGATAATCTTCTCCAAAGGTGTGCCGCAATTTATGGAATATATGGGAATGGCAAATGCCGCCGCCATTATAAACGGAGAATTCTGCCTGGACAAATTATGGATAGCCCTCGCCATTTCAGTTGCTATGAATACCATTTTCGCTCCGGTATTCATGACATTCCATAAGATTACGGATACGCATATCCTGGATTGTGGCGGTTCGCCTCGCAGCCTCCTCACTCCTATCCCGATGACCCGCATCATTACGCATCTGAATTGGGATGCACAATGGAATTTTGTCTTCAAGAAAACAATTCCTTTCTTCTGGTATCCGGCACACACCATCACATTCCTCCTGCCGGGAGAAATGCGGGTGCTGTTTGCAGCGATATTGGGTGTGGTGCTCGGGGTATTGCTGGCTATTGCGGCTCGGATGAAATAATCCGGCCTATATATTCTCGAATGGTTTCAAGCAAGTCTTGCGGATAAGGTATAAAGAACTTCTCTATCATTTTCGGATACTGAGGTACAAAGGGGTTGGGTATCATTGTGACAAGGGTATCCAATTCTGCCTTCCGTTGCTCTTCAGTCTCTGAGACGGCGTAGCGGATAGTCCACCAGAACAAGAAAGTCTGGTTAAGATACCCTTTGGGGGTGATGACTTGCAGTTGCTTGTAGCGCTCGGACTGTAACATGATTTTAATTCTTTTCTCCTGTTCTTTCTCACTGATGGAACATAGAATGTCATACCATTCATCAAACTCCTGACGCAAGCAGGCGACAAATGCCCATTCGGCAATTCTATATTTGGCAAATTCTGGAATCTTCTTTAGAAGTACGAAGATATGTCCTATATTCAATTCGCCTTTATATAAACCTTTGACTTTTGTATAGTCTTCAATGGAAGTGATTGTGTGTAAAAGGGAGTAATATATTTCCGGACTCATCGGCACATGGTGTTCATCAATGAATTTCAGAGTATTCTGAAGCACCAGTTTTTTGTTTGTTCTGTTGTTGGCCATGCGGCTGATGACATTGTTCCAGTAGATTTGTGTGCGTGCAATGGAAATATGTAAATCATCTTCCATCTCTTTTATACGGCTTTCGGCTTCTTCGAAGGTCATGCCGCGTTCCCGCATTTGATAGCATATGTCCTTCATAATTGGATAATGTTCGACAAATAGGTAGGGTTTAGGAATGACGGCTCCTACCTTTTTCAACATACAATATGAATCGTAATTGATAAAAACCTTTTTACAGATTGCTTGCTCTTGCAGCCGTTGGGCGTTTTCCTTATCATTCTGACGGAGCAATGCCTTCATGCAACAGAAGATAATTCCTCCATCATATACGCCCACGTCCAGCAGACAATACACATATTCCAGAATAGTGCTTTCTTTAATTTTCCACCCTTCCGATGTATAAATGGGAAAAGGCTGCGGAACGTTGTCTTGT
>ENA-OOZV01000051-OOZV01000051.1-human-gut-metagenome-genome-assembly--contig:-NODE-51-length-34155-cov-1.952522_pt1 | contig 34155 bp, 19 predicted proteins | sample MGYA00241051_ERZ501418 | MGnify/ENA primary metagenome ERZ501418 (study PRJEB25962, sample SAMEA2042512) | human gut metagenome | biome: human gut; feature: human-associated habitat; material: faeces... | reverse complement strand
AATATCACAGGCACTTCCTTAATCTTGAAGCCTATCTTGTATGCCGTAAACTTCATCTCTATCTGGAAGCCGTAGCCCTTGAAGCGTATCTTGTCCAGCTCAATGGTCTCGAGCACGCGGCGCTTGTAGCACTTAAATCCCGCAGTGGTGTCATGCACCTTGAAGCCCGTCACCATGCGCACATACTTAGATGCAAAATAGCTCATCAGCACTCGTCCTATAGGCCAGTTCACCACGTTCACTCCGCTCACGTAGCGCGAGCCTATGGCAACGTCGTAGCCCTCGTCGTGACATGCCGAATAGAGGCGCGGCAGGTCGTTGGGGTCGTGACTGAAGTCGGCGTCCATCTCGAATATATAGTCATATCCGTGCTCCAGGGCCCATTTAAAGCCCGTTATGTATGCCGTGCCTAGGCCCAGTTTGCCGCTGCGCTCAATGATAAACAGACGGTCGGCAAACTCGCTCTCCATCAGTCGGTGAACTATAGCCGCGGTGCCGTCGGGCGAGCCGTCGTCTATTACGAGAATATTAAAACATTTTTCAAGCGAGAACACCGCCCTTATAATCTTCTCGATGTTCTCTTTCTCGTTATACGTAGGTATAATGACTATGCTGTCGCTTTTGTTCATGTCCTGAATGTCTTTTGTTTATGCGTGCTATATATGTCTTGTCTCCCTCCGGCTGGCGTCGTCATGGAGCCTTCAACGTTGTTGTCTTCTTCTTCAGATAAAGCAGCTCTCAGTCGTGTCCGTGCGTCCTGTCTCCCCGGTCAGTCCTGTCTGCCGCTTATCTTATTGCAGAGATAATGCAAATCGAGAGCAGAATCATCAAGTCTTGCTTGAATGTTATGCCGAGATGCAGCTTATCTTATGCAAAGATAATGCAAATTGGCATAACTACAAAATAAAAATTTGCCAACGGAGCCATTATTTTTCGTCCTTGCCTTTTAAAATGACGTTTTTCAGTCAATTTGCTTTATTACATCACGTTTTGCGTAACATTATTTATGACTTTTTTATCAATTGCAATACCATGAACCATAGTCGCCCCGTCGTCCGTAACATTGACATGAGCGTCACTTCTTATCCCCAATCGCCCGATTAATATTTGTCAGCTCTCCAGTCCGCTCGCCTTTTCATGTCCATACATTCGCATCATAAAAACAGTTCCGAAAAATCGTAAGCATTTGCGTTGTTTTATGTTTTAAATTGAAAGATTGTGTCTTTGTATGTGGCTTCTTGTTAAGCAAGTTCAATGCATTTACTTCTAAACTGTTAATGGCTGAGTTTTGCCTCGTAACTCGGCCACTTTTGCATCAAAAGTCATAGGTTTTTTATGCGTAAGTCATAGGTTTGTTTTTGGGAAATAATAAGGTGGATAGTTCAGAAGACGGAGAAACACAGCTTGAGGTCAGAATAGACCAAGATACGGTATGGCTGAATGCTTATCAGATAGCCGAACTGTTTGGGCGCGATTCAAAAACAATCCGTAAGCATATAGCCAATGCCATAAAAGAAGAACTAGCTGGCGAAGTGGTCGCAAATTTTGCGACAACCACAGAACATGGTGCGATAAAAGGTAAAAGCCAGACACATGATGTACGTTTCTATAACCTTGATGTCATCATTTCTGTCGGTTATCGGGTCAAATCAAAAAAAGGTGTGGACTTTCGCCGATGGGCAAACAAAGTGCTGAAAGAATATTTAATTAAAGGTTATGCCGTCAATAAAGCTCTGACAGAACAACGCTATACGGAGCTGAAGCAGCTTGTTACCTTATTGGGCAGAGTATAGCTGCAACACTCTTCTTATGGTTTATGGCAGGTAACGGCATTCTCTATAATCCTGACGGCACGAAGCGCATTGCCGATAACACTCTTGTTGCCCTTACGCTGATGATAGCCGAGAGCCGCACGGAAGAAAAAGACGTGATGGTGAAAGTAGTTGTAAACCTGATAAACAAGAACAATTATGAGTAAGACAAACTACAAGCGCTTGGGCGGATTATATCCGCGAAGTGGAGAATAAGAACAACACGCATTTTTTGCGTATTGATAGAGTGAAACCTCCTTTTATTCTTTAGATGTCATCATCTCAAAATGTTTTCGCGTGAAAAGCCAGCACGTTATGCAAATTTCGCATTTAGGCAAATAAGGTGCCGGCAAAGATAATATTTATTGTTACGATGAATTGTACATTACAATAAAATTGAACTATTAGGGTTTATCTATGTATCCTATTTTTTTATAGTGCTTGTATTTATTCTATAAGATGGATTGAAGTTGCTGCTGATATTGCATTTTTTTATTAATAAGTGGGGCTTTCTCGAAGATATTTGTTAAATTTGCAGTATAATCTAAATCTTTAATTCTGCGTTACTAGATTCTTTCCTGCAATGGAAAATTCATTCAACTAAATCTGATTTGTTGAGTATAAGGTTACGTGAGTTTTATTTGATATCTAAACATGGGGACTAATTTCTTCACTAATGAAAAAGAGAATACACTTCTTGAAAAAATAGAGGGTGTGTTTAAATATAAGAAAGTGTATTTTTTTGATGCGCTTGTAGGTTATTTTAGAGCTTCCGGATATTTCAGAATCCGTAAGTTTATTCAGCAAACACCACATATTAGGATTTTGGTGGGTATAAATGTTGATAAGTTAACGTATCAGGCAAATCAGCAGGGATTGTTATTTAATCCGAATGAAGAACAGTCGCAGGAAGAATTCTTTAATGATATAAAAAAGAATATTCAAGAAGCTAAGTATGATAAGGATGTTGAGGATGGTATGTATCAATTCATTGAAGACATAACTTCAGGGAGAATAGAAATGCGTATTCATCCAAAGCAGAACATCCATGCTAAGATATATATATTCCGTGAGGAGGTTTATCACCCTCACGGCTATGGTTCAGTTATCACTGGTTCTAGCAATCTTACAGAGGCTGGACTAGAGAAAAATTTTGAATTTAACGTAGAACTCAGATATGATGATGATATTAAATTTGCTACGGAAACATTTGAAAAATTGTGGGCAGAATCTGTTGCAATAGATATAAAGCATATCGAGCAGATAAAGGAAGAGTCATACCTTAATACAAATTTCACCCCATACGAGGTTTATCTGAAATTTCTGTTAGAATATTTCGGTAAAAGTATAGACTTTGATCCCAACTCTGTATCCGATTTGCCTAAGGGTTATAAAAAACTATCTTATCAGATTGATGCCGTGAATGACGGATATTCAAAGATGATGAAACACAATGGTTTTTTCCTTTCTGATGTAGTTGGATTAGGAAAAACTATTGTTTCTGCACTTATAGCGAAGAAATTTTTCTTTGCGAACGGTTTTCCAATGCATCGTTCCCATACATTGGTTATTGTTCCGCCTGCGATGAAGGAAGGATGGGAAAGAACATTGGCTGAATTTAAACTTGATAATTATACTATTGTTACAAACGGGAGTTTGCATAAATTGAAAAATCCGTCATTATACGATTTGATAATTGTAGACGAAGCCCACAAGTTTAGAAGTGATACAGCCTCAATGTATAATGAATTGCAGAAATTATGTAAGACTAAAACACAATATGCTGATGGTAGTCTGCATGACAAGAAGGTTATACTTGTATCTGCAACTCCATTAAATAATAAGCCTGAAGATATCGCAAACTTGGTTTATCTGTTTCAGGATTCTAAAGACAGCACCTTGGAAGAAGGAAATTTGCAGCGTTTCTTCCGTGAGCAGATTGATAAATATAAGAAACTAAAGAAACAAAAAGATATTGATGTTATATCTAATGGCATAAAAGCAATTTATGAAAAGATTCGAATTAAGGTTGTTGAGCCGTTAACAGTGCGCCGTACACGCACAGACTTGATGGAAAATGATGCATACAGAAAGGATTTAGAAGAACAAAATGTTCATTTCCCTGATGTTATGCCTCCCCATAAGATGTATTATCAATTAGATGAAGTACTTGATAAATTGTATGATGATACTATTAGGTCTTTGGGCGGTAATGGAGAAAATGCCTTAAAATACTATCGGTATCAGGCTATAAAATATCTCAGGCCGAAAAAGAAAGCTAAATACAATAAGGCTGATATGATATCTGTTCAATTGGCAACTATTATGAAAACACTTCTTGTCAAACGAATAGATAGTAGTTTTTATGCTTTTAAGCAGTCTTTGAGAAGGTATTATCAGGCAAATAAAATTATGCTTGATATGTTTGAAAAAGGAGTAATATACATTGCCCCCAACTTGAATGTTAATGAACTGTTGAGTGAAGGAAAAGAAGACGAACTGATAGAGCAGATAGAAGAAGCACAATATACAGATCCGACCATAGAAGTTTGTACACCAGATGATTTTGTGGATGGCTTTAAAGAAGGATTGGAAGATGATGGACGGATATTGAAAGATTTGGTAGACGCATGGGACAAAATAACATACGATCCTAAGTTGGAGGCTTTTATCAACAAATATCTGAAAAATGAACTTTTTGATAAGTCCATCAATCAGGAAGGCAAGCTTGTCATCTTTTCAGAAAGTAAAGAGACAACCAAATATTTGTCTGATGCATTGAAAGCAAACGGATACAATCGTATCTTGACTGTTCAGAGTGATAACAGGAACGATAAGATGCCTGTTCTTGAAGCTAATTTCGATGCCAATTATAAAGGGGAAAAGAAGAACGATTATAATATTGTCATTTCTACGGAGGTGCTGGCAGAGGGTGTAAATTTGCATCGTGCAAATGTAATAGTCAATTACGATACGCCTTGGAACTCTACTAGGTTGATGCAACGAATCGGACGTGTAAACCGTATAGGAAGTACTGCAAAAGAAGTGCACATATTCAACTTTTTCCCAACAACTAATGTTAATAATGATATAGAGTTGGAGAAGAAAGCCAAGATGAAACTTTTTGCCTTTCATGCTGCACTCGGCGAAGATAGTCAGATTTATTCTACAGACGAAAATCCTGAAAGTTTTGGATTGTTTGACAAGAATGTCGATGAAGAACGGGATGAAAAATTACGCTATCTTATGTGGTTAAGGAAGTTGAAAGAAGATGATCCTGATTTAATAAAACGGATAAATAAGATGCCTTTAAGAGCCCGTGTTGGCAGAAAGAGCAAACTTATCCCTATGAGTACTATCACGTTTATTCGCAATAAACGAAGGGATGCCTTTACTTTCGTCCGTGAAGACGGAAGCATTGAGGAACTCACATTCCTTGAAGCTGTGAAAGAATTTGAGGCAAGGGTGGACGAGAAAGCTATTCCTTTGCATGACAAACATCATGAACAAGTGGCAAAAGCTATAGAAGTTTTTTCAGAAAAAGAAGAAGCGGCTAAGGCTGCCACCAAGAAAGTGGTTAACAATCAAGGACCGAATGAGAAGAAAGCATTGGCTTATCTTGACGGCTTTGTGAGTGTTCCTAACATAACCGATGAAGAGGTTGTTTTGATAAGAAAGGCTCAACGTGCAATCTCAACTGGAAAATTCCAGCAGTTGCAGCGTGATATAAATAAGTTGCAAAGTGCAACAAAGAAAACACCGGTTAAAATAGTTGTATTGTTGGAAAAACTCATGAAGATCATTACATCTTATCCTATTGAGCATATTGAACTGAACACTCATGGTGCTCAGGCTGTAAATAACATGAAAGTGAAAAAAGATTTAATGCCGGAAATAATAATTTCTGAGAGTTTTGCAATATGATTTTTTTACTTCATAAAATATTAGAAATAAGAAATAAAATAACAATTCAACAGATGACAATATTAAATGAATAAGATGATATAAATCTGTTTGAATAAAAACTTGAAATATAAATAATTATGGATAAATCGAAGCTTAAAAATATACTATCTTCTGTATTTGACTTTGAACAATGGAAGAACATATTGACTGAAATGTTCCCAAAAGTTGAATACTTTACTCAAATCAATCAAATTTCCCATGATTTGGTTAAAGAGGGAGGTCAGACTGGTATGATTCGTCTTGATGACGGACGTTCGTTGGCTATTTATGTATTTGAGGTAAAAGATAACGTGCTTATTGAACGTAATCGTAAAGGATTGCGTGACATAGCGGCTAAGACCATTGATCAGTCAATCATTCATGGTGCTTTAGCTTTCTATTATTCTAAAAATGTTCCTGACTATCGTTTGACTTTCATTGCAAAGCAGACATCGTTCAACGAATACGGAGAACTTGTAAAATCTGAAACAGCCCCTAAAAGATACACGTTCCTTTTAGGTAAAAACGAGCCATGCAGGACAGCTGCAGACCGTCTGTATGAGTTGGTTTCTAAAAGGAAAAACAGTTCAATCTATTTGGCGGACGTGACAGAAGCATTCTCTGTTGAGCGATTGAACAAAGAATTCTTTGCCGGATACAAGGCACAGTATAACAAGTTCCTGCAACAACTTTCTGATACTAAACCTAATCGTGATTATGTCAAGAAACTGCTTGGGCGTATAGTGTTCTTACAGTTCCTTCAGAAAAAAGGTTGGATGGGTGTTCCTGCCTCAAGGCCGGATTGGACAGGTGGTGATAAAAATTATCTTGCTCATTTAATTGAACACTATGAAGGACACAATCGTCTGCTTACAGAAGTTCTTGAATATTTATTTTTCAACACATTGAATGAAAAAAGGAATGGTGATATTGCGGATAAACGGTTGGGTGACAATATCAAGATTCCATACCTAAATGGTGGCTTGTTCGAGAAAGATAACATCGATAGATTGGATATAGACTTTCCTTACTCTTATTTTAAGGAACTTATAGATTTCTTCGATATGTATAATTTCACTATAGATGAAAACGATCCTGATGATAGTGAGGTGGGTATCGATCCGGAGATGTTAGGGCATATCTTTGAGAATCTTTTGGAAGACAATAAGGATAAAGGGGCATTCTATACTCCAAAGGAAATAGTGCATTATATGTGCCGTCAGAGTGTAATTCAGTATTTGAAAGCTCACGAACCTGATGAACAATATGCCAAACCGATAGAGCAGTTGATAAACAATGGAATCGTTATGCCTATACTTCAAACAAAGGATGTTGCATCACGATTTATGAAACTACTCAAAGAGGTAAAAGTATGCGACCCTGCCATCGGTTCTGGTGCTTTCCCAATGGGTATATTGTATGTCTTGTATTATGCTATTCATAATTTGCAGCCGCATGCTGAGCCAAAAGGGAGCTTTGATTCAACCGAAACAAAACGTGAAATCATTCAGAACAACATCTTTGGTGTTGATATAGAGCAGGGTGCTGTAGACATTGCACGTTTGCGCTTTTGGTTGGCATTGGTGGTTGATGCAGATGAACCACAGCCGCTTCCAAACTTGGATTATAAGATTACTTGTGGAAACTCTATATTACATAGGTTTTCGCTTGACGTACCTATTGAGAATGTCTTTACTGAATATAATAAAAACAAATCCGATGATGAGAAAATGTCTCTTTCCAAATACAAGGAAAAGGTATATAAATATACTGAGACATCAGATCATAAAGAAAAAGATGAATTCAAAAATATTATTGAACAGGTAAAAACTGCATTTCGCTCAAATTTATCGGACAAAGAATTATTGAAAGTAAAGAAGATAAAGACGAAAATCTTTAATCTGGAAACGCCGTTACTTCTCGGAGAAAGGACAAAAGAGGAAAAGAATGAAGTAAAAAAATTACGAAAGCTATTAGTCCAAATAGAAAAAGAGCATGAGGATATTAAAAACAATAAAATTTATGAGCATTCTTTTGAATGGCGTTTTGAATTTCCTGCATTATTGGATGATAAGGGAATGTTTTTAGGATTCGACATTATTATTGGCAATCCTCCATTTGGAGCTAAACTATTACCCATAGAAAAAAACTTGTTTAAGGAATATTATTCTGATGTACACATGCGTACACCAGAGACATATTGCTATTTTATTTCGTTGGCTTTTAGATTAGTGAATTCTAATGGCATTGTTTCTTATATTGTTCCTAATAACATGTTTTTTCAAAATGAAAATGAAAAGACTCGTTCTCTTATATTGTTTAATCACCAACTTATTAGGGCTATAAATTTAGGAGATAATACATTTGAAAATGCCGATGTGCCTACTTGTATTTTTATTGCAAAATCAAAAAGAAACGAAATTTATGATATTGAATATTCCGATTATAGAAAATATAATATTAGTGATATTGAATGGAACAAGGATTATGAATCAATATCAATAGAATTAATAAAAACAGTACCATCATATGTTCTTGGATTATCAAATGTAAATATTAGAATTATCAACGAAATTAAGCGACACGGGGTATTGATTGATTCTATTGCTGAAGAAATGGCAAGTGGAATATCTTCTGGTGGAGATAAGATATTTAGAATCAGTACAGAAGAATCGGAAGAATTACATCTAGAAAAAGAAATTTTACATAAAGTTCTTGTTGGTGCGGAAATAGATAATTACCTGATTAATGATAAGAATCATGTTATAATCTATACGACAAAAGATATTGATATCTATAAGTATGATAATATCTATAAATATTTATTACCCCATCAGGTTAAGTTATCAGGAAAACGTGAAACAGTAAAAGGAACACTTCCTTGGTGGTGTTTGCATTGGCCTAGATATAAAAAATTATTTGAAGAACCTAAGATCATAATGCGCCAAACATCAGATAGCATTCGTTGCGTTTATGATGATAGTAGTTTCTATGTATTAGATAGTATTCTGGTTTTTAAAAAGAATACGGACCAATATTGCTATAAGTATATAGTAGCAGTTCTAAACTCTACTCTTACAGATTATTTATATAAGAATCTAACTCAAGAAGAAGGACGAACTTTTGCTCAAGTTAAACCAGCTAATGTTCGAAAACTCTATATACCCGATGCTACAATAGAAGAACAGAACCTATTGTCAATATTATATGATTACTTGGTATTCTTAAAGAATCCCAAACAGATAGAACCATTTGTTTCCATAAATTCAATGTTTGTAGATCTATTTGAGAAAATCATAGATGGTTGTGTTTATGAATTATTTTTTAGAGAACACATGAAAGAACGTGAAATAGATATTATGAGCTATCTGTATCAGAAGATCATACCAATAGATGGACTTTCTGATGAAGATAAGAATAATACTATTATTTCTGTTCATAGTAGCATTTTCATGACAGACAATCCTGTGAGAACAAGGCTAAAACTTTTTGTTTCACGCAGTCAAGAATTTCTAAAACCAATAATACAGCATTGATATGGCAGCAATATCTAAAATAAAAATAGACGGATTCAAGGCTTTCCCAAAAGAATTTGAATTAATTCTTGATGGGAAGAATTTACTTATGTATGGTGAAAATGGAAGTGGAAAATCTTCTATTTATTACGCTTTACATGCACTTCTACAAAGTCAATACCACGACAAGGGTGCTATATATTTTGATAAAAACAACCCTGAGAGTCTTGTAAATAAAGATACAACAACAGCAGATCCATATATTGAAATAGAGTTAGAGGGAAGTAATACAAAATATCATTTATCAAAAAATGGATATAAAGAACTTCCCGCACAAGCTATCTCTCCTTTAAGAGATATGAATGCTGAATGTGTTTTTATTAATCATAAATTCCTGTTTAATAGTTTTAGTTTTCGTAACTCTCAATATATAGATCTATTCCCTGTTTTTATTAAAGATATATTACCATTTACATTTACCAATGACGGTTCTAAATATATCAGTGAACTTTATGATGAGGTTGTTGCTAAAATTCAAAGAAGAGGTAGAGGGCGAAGAATTGATCCTGAATACGATAGACTCATTGAAAAATTTAATCAGGAGGTTTTGAGAATCATTGAAATGATTAATCATAAAGATAATATAAATGCTCCATCATTAGTAAGTAATATATATAATAATCATTTCAGAGAGTTAGACGATAGAGAATTATCCATAGAACTCAATTATGAGAATAATCAGGATAAAATTCCTCAACAAGATAAATCTTATTGGTTGAGGTATGGATACAGATATCACCAAACAACTATAGCTCACAGGTTAATAGAAGAATGTGTTAGCAGCAAATTAGAAATTCTGCCCCCTGTTATTAGACTGACAATTAAAGAAAAGAACGATGACGGGACATGGGGTGATATAGAAAAGCCTCAAACACAGCTTAATGAAGCTAAATTGACAGCAATAATTCTATCAATAAGATTCTCATTGTTAGATTTAGTGGCTGCTCCCGATGGTCGATTTTTGGCCCTGGATGATATGCTCATTAGTCTTGATATGAGTAATCGGATGAAAGTTATTAGATATTTACTAGACGTAGTTGCTTCAAAATATACATTATATGTATTTACACACGATAGGCTTTTTTACCATACGTTGAAACGTATAATTGAAACTCAATATAAAAGTTCAGAATGGTTGTTTGGAGGAATCTATATAGATGATTCTATTATGCCAAACGAACCTAATTATGTGCCTGATGATAAAACAAAGATAGAAAAAATTGAGGACGCATATAAATGTCATGACTATTTTCTTTGTGGAATTCTCCTTAGAAAAGAATGTGAATGTTGTTTAAATGAATTGCTACCTGAGTCGTATAGAGTTAAAGAAGAGCCAAGGACAAAACAAAGTATCTCAAAAAATTTGGATGAACTAATAGGTTCACTTGAAGAGTTTTGTCGTTTCGAGAATATTGATTATACTCCATTTAAGGATTTAAAAATATATAAAGATTTATTTTTGAATTCTACTGCCCATAATGATATAACTTCACCATTTTATCGGAATGAAGTTAAAATATGTAAGCAGGCTATTGCATTATTAGCTCAAATAAATAGAGCAAAGACAATAAAATGTAAACAAGATTTCTATTTTGAATATCAAGCTCTAGATGGTAAAAAATGTCTTGTGTCTATGAGAAGGAGAGAACCGATCCAATTATTAGAATACAATGGACAACGGCGCATTTCTTATTATAGCAAATGCGAAATCTGCAAAATAGTAGTAGATGGAACTGATACTGTATTAAACGAAGGATTTGATTCAATATATAAAGCGTATTCTTATGTGTGCCAGAACTATAATTGTCCTTCTAACCTATTATTGCTAGACATATTAAAAGACAGAAATGGTTATTTAAAAGACAGGATATAATGAAAAAACTAAGTTTTGATTCGACACCAACGTTAAAGGGTATTGTATTTCAGTTCCTTGTTGCATTAGATAGATGTTTTGAAATGCATGAAGGAGAGTCTGTTTATATTGAAACGTTTGGTGATGTTTCTGTGTTGGGTGGAGATAATCCTACACAGATTGAATCAAAATGTTATAAAACAGATTTAACTGATTTAGATGAGAATGTTTGGAACACTATTCATAATTGGATGCGAGATAATTTTCCTATAGAAAAGTTTAGTTCATTATTTTTGCTAACAACTCAAAAGGCAGGAAAAAAATCCGAATGGGGAGGTTGGAATAAAAAAGGATTAGAAGATAAATTAAAGACGCTTAATCGCATAAAAGAACATTTTGACACAAAGAAGAGGAAGTCTGAGAAACTGACATCAATGATGGATGACATATTTGATGCATCGAAAAGTAAACGATTGGCAGAAATCGCAAAAAAGCTCTTTATTGATTGTTTGGACACAAATGACGAGCAGTTTTACAAGAGTCTCCTAAACCGAGACAAATCTATTCCCAATATTCAAAAAGAGAAATACATTAATTCTTTACTTGGTTGGATTATCAGACCACAAAAGATTTGGACTATTTCCAATGAAGCATTTGAGAAAGAAGCGCAGGAAATTGCAGAAAAGTTAAGAGAAAATACTGTAGTGTTTCCAGATAAATTAAAATTGAAAGATATAAAACATGAAGAATATGAAGAATATGCATTTGTTAGGAAGATAAAAGATATAGAATATGAAGTAGTTATTCCTGATGCAGTAGGTGACTATGTGCATACGGTTTTATTAATAGAACAAGAACTGAGAGAATCATTAGCGATAAGAACTCAATTTGAAGAATATGAAAATTCTGTAGAAAAACGATATAGAACAGAATATCGTAAGGCAATTAGAAATTGCGAAATAAAAGACACCATGGAAAGATCTCAGGACCTATATGATAATGTAACATTGGCAAACGATGGTACATTTCACACTTACAATTCTGTGCCTTCATATTTTCATAATGGAGTTATGCAAATACTTGCAAATGATAAGGATGACATTGTTTGGCTTTTAAAATAACATAAATATGAGTAAGCTTATTGAAAACATATCCACTCTACAAAGTAATATTTTTATCCTTACGCCGATTCTTGTCTCATTTTATAGGAATCTGCAGCCAAAGAACAAAAATATTCTTTTAGCATATTTTGTATTTCCATTGGTCTTGAACTCTGATTTTTTAAAGAAAATCACTACTATTTCGAGAGCATCTAGACTAAGCAGAATAACAAATGATAAAGAAATAATGGCAGGATTCGAAGAACGGTTCGAATATTTCAAAGATATTACTAATCGCTGTCTTCAATATGCGTTGGAGTGCGGATATATAAAAATAAATGACGATTTGAGTGTAACAGTTTTAGTAGATAATAATCTTCAAACAGATTGCGGATTGTCAAAAAGTCTCAATCTTGCATCGCAACTACATAAAATATTTACACGAAATGTTATAAACACATATTATGCATTTGGAATTTACAGATTATGAGAAGCTATATTAAATATCTTGGTGTAATAGACAAATCAGACAACTGTCATTACATCAGTTTGAAAGAAGGACTTAATATCATAACAGGACGTTCTTCTACGGGTAAAAGTGCGATTATCGAATTGTTTGACTATTGTACGGGCAATTCCGAAAACACGATTCCTGAAGGTGTGATAACTGACAATGCTGAATTATATTTTGTTGTTATACATGCAAAAGAGACATACCTGGTTATTGCTCGTACACAAAATAAAAAATCAACTGAGGCTTTTTATAAAATTGAGACAGATGAAATTGATATTGAACATCTTGATAGAGATTATTTTAAGCAGGAATATTTTGTTCAATTAAAAAGTTTTAGAGATGAGCTTGGTCGATTCTTTGGAATTAACATTTCCGATACCGACGAAAGCGAAGAAGCGTTGAAATTCAAAGCCAAAAAAGGTAGGCCATCATTCCGCAATATGGTTTCTTTCATGCTTCAGCATCAGAATTTGATCGCAAACAAACATTCGCTATTCTATCGTTTTGATGAAAAAGAAAAAAGGGAAAAAGTGATTGATGAGTTTAAAATATTTGCTGGATTCGTTGATCAACAATACTATATTATCAACAGAGAGTTAGAAGAAAAACGCCTAGAATTAGAGAAATTCAACAGAGAGTTTAGCAACTTTGAATCGCAGAAAAACGAAAGGGCTATAAAGATTGACGGGCTCAGAGCTGAATATCTTTCGATTAGCGGATATGAATTATTCCCTAAGATTACTAGTGTTCACATGTTAAGTGCGCCACAAATCTATATTGATGAGTTGGAGGAAATTAAAATCGAAGTAAATGAAGATTCTGATGAGTATAAGAAATTGTATTTAAAATTGAGACAACAAAAGAATGATTTATTGGCACAAAGAAGAAGACTATCTCTAAAATTAGAAAATATAAACTCTTCAATTAATTATGTTAAAAACTACGCTGAAAAGATAGACAAATACCAACCTATTACGGAAGCAATAAAAGGAAAAACTGTATGCCCTTTCTGTCATCATAAGTCAAATGCAACAGAAGATGCAGCCAATAAATTAAAGATTGCTATTGAATGGCTAAACGAAGAGTTAAGGAAATCACCTCAAAGAGAAGATTCATTCTTGCCGCAAAAACGCGAATGCGAAAAAGAAATATCTTTAATAAATTCAGAATTGAGGAAGATTAATGCCAAAATAAATAGAATTATAGAAATAAACAATAAGTTAGAGAAAAACAAGTCATTGGAAGAGCAATCGCTAAAATTAAAACTTAGAATTGAAAACGAATTGGAATGGACAAAAAACATGTTCATTCAATTTGACAGCAAAAAAATTGAAGAAACTAAAAGACAAATCAAGCAACTGGAATATATTCTGCAGACAAGATATAATGTACAACAAAAGTTGGAAAATGCAGAAAGATTTATCAATAAGGCAATGAATGATATGGGTAAAAATCTTGATTTTGAAAGTTCTTATCAGCCAATAAATCTGCATTTTGACATTCATACGTTTGAATTGTATCATTTGAAAAACAATGGGACAAAAGTTTATTTAAGAAATATGGGAAGTGGTGCAAATTGGTTATATTCACATATTTGCTTATTTTTCGGTATTCTAGAATTCTTTGTATCATTAGGAGATAAATCAACTGTTCCAACAATTTTGTTCCTTGACCAACCTAGCCAGGTTTATTTTCCTGCAACAATAGATACAGCACCTGAATTTAATGCAAAGGATTTAAAACAGAAAGAAGGGAAAGAGGCAGATGATGACTTGCGAGCAGTTACAAATCTTTTTATTCAAATTGTTAATACATTATATTCTATGCAAAATAAATATGGATTTATGCCTCAGGTTATAATATCAGACCATGCGGATAATCTGGATCTAAGAAAATATAATTTTAATGATTACGTTGTACGTAGATGGCGTCGAAAAGATCAAGGATTTATTGACATGATAAAAATTAAACAATCGGAAGAGTTTAAGAGTAGTGAAATAAAAGGAAATAATTAATTATATTATAGGCAACTTGTATGTAAGTTAAGCCTGTTGTTATCAGTATGCGTGTTTGAACAAAGATAGTATATGACAATAAATAATTTGCTGAACGTCAAGTCTCGTGCTGAACTGCGCGAATGGCTTATGCAGAATCATGATAAGGAGCCGGAATGTTGGGTAGTGGTGAAACGTGGAAGACCAGTTGACGACGGCACGTTCTGGTATATAGATGCTGTAGAAGAGGCGATGTGCTTCGGATGGATAGACAGCACGACAAAGAAGCTGGCAGACGGGGTGACGGCACAGAGGCTGTGCCCGAGAAAGCGGCGCAGCAACTGGTCGGAACTGAACAAGGAAAGATGTCGCAGGATGGAACGGCTCGGACTGATGACAGATGCCGGCAGAGCCGCATTGCCGGGTATGACGGACAAGGGCTTTGTGATAGACGATGATGTAATGAAAGAATTGAAGTCGGACCCTGTGGTGTGGCAGAATTTCTGCCGCCTGCCCGAGCTGTATAAGCGTGTGCGCATTGACACCATCCAGATAAAGAAACGTCAGCCCGAGCTGTTCAGAAAACGGCTTGATAAATTTATAGAAAACACCCGAAATGGCGTTATGTATGGTGAGTGGAACGATAACGGCAGACTGCTGATGTAATCAGCGTATGTTTCCTTATTAGAGCGTCAAAAAAGTTCTGCAAAAGGATATCAAGGCTGCATTATAAAATATTTTCCATTTACACAAAATATCTTATAGTGCCTCCATCCACGGGTGCTACTAATGGAGAAATATTGAGACCTTTCTTCTGAAAGGACGGATTATACATAAAATATGATAACCTACGTCTGGCATCCCAAGCCAATCTGCCAATTTCCTCATCCCAAAGGATTACTTTTAACAACTGTACCATAAGTTTACGTTATTTAGAGTGTCTGACACGTTGCGCCTTTTTATCATCCTTACGCATCAGATAAGGAGATTCAGGCAACTCAGGAAGAAGGTTGTCTATCGTGTTAATCTGACCGACTACTTTCAGCAGCAAGATAAATGTTGACAACGAAATATTGCCTGCAGTACCATTTTCAAATTTGTGTATGGTTGTAAGGCCAATGCCTGACTGCTCTGAAACATCTTTCTGAGTAAGATTGCAACGGATTCTATATTCTTTGAATCTGTTGCCTAATAGCCTTACAAGCTCAGGCGTAGAGTATTCATAAAAGTCTACCATATTATTCTTATTTATATATCATTATGATGATAGTTATGCTTGTTTTTAGTTGTTAATCTTCAATATTGTGAATGTTATAAACGCAAAGCTATGCAATTTTTGAGAATAAAACTAATTTTTTTGAAAAACTTTATCATTAAATTATAAAGGCAGATTGTAATTCTTAGATTTTCGAATTGTTTTTATCCAAATTTCACTATATTTGTATTGAAGTTTTGGCTGCAAAAAATCGGAATAGTACGAAGTGCAAGAATATATATGTAATCATTGATTTTCAGAGAGTTGAGTTTACAGTAATTTCTTTTCCTATGTTCAAAATGATTACTCATACCAATTAATTTAGAAAGTGCCGAATATCATAATTGTGAATATACTGCATCGGATATTGAAAGCAAATTTACTGTAACTATCACTCCTATGGAACGTATTGAGACTTCTGTATGTAAGATGTAATCAGTTGATGTTTCTCTATATGAGCGTCAAAAAAAGTTCTGCAAAAGGCATCCGCAATACAGAAAGATTCTATAATTTTGTATTCTATTATTATTTGTTTAAAACATTGAGCTAATCCGGCAGAACGGATTTCCGTTATATGCGAAAATAACTATAGTAAACGCAATTTGGTGTATTACCGCAAATTATATTTGCATATCAAGAATCCGGAGATTGTGAACACACGTGTTCACAATCTGATATGATAGAACATCAGACGTATCATGAACGAGGTAGAGCAGGAAGCAAGGAAAATGTATCTGAAGAAGGATTCAGAGCAGATATAGAGCGTAAGGACTTTAAGCTGTAATATAAATGTGAGTTAAATACAAATAACCACACGTGGATAAAATCTAATTAATGTGCAGGGCGGGTGTGTACATCTTAATGTCACTTTGTTGCCGGCATATGTATAAAATTATAATGACATGAGAATATTTATCGCAATACGATTTACTGAAGCGTTCAAGTCTTCAATATTGGATGTACAGGATGGACTGAAGGAATATGGAGTAAGGGGCAACTATACGCAGCCGGAGAACCTGCATCTTACGTTGGCATTTATCGGCGAGACGGAAAGGGTGGAGGAGATAAAGGCCGCTGTTGATGCCGTTAAGTTTGAGCCGTTTGTAATCAGAACGGGCAAGATGGGATGCTTTAACGGCAGAAGCAGGGTGGTGTGGCTCGGCATAGAAGGCGAGGACAAGGTGAAGGCTATAGCGCAACAGCTGAGACGCAATCTTGACCAACGCGGCATTGACTATGCAAAGGGTAAGTTCAGTCCGCATATCACCCTTGTGCGCCAACCGTCGGAAATGCCTCTTGACATCGACGTGGAGAGCGAAAGCATGACTGTAAGCAAGATTTATGTAATGAAGTCGGAACGGATCAATGGCCGGCTCGTTTATACGGCCCTGTAATTGGTTGATGATAAATCAGCGCAACTGAGCCTGAAGAATAGAGAGAGAGTTTTGGCATTATAAAATTACGAACTTATTCATAATTATAATTTGATTGCAGTTACAGGTTGAATTTTGAAAATAGTTAAAGTTATTATGAAACTTAGACGCATAATATTATTTTATTTTGTATGCCTCGTAGGTGTTGTCAGTGCATTTGCCGCAAACGGCCATGAGATAAGATTTATTTATTGTTCTGACCTTCACTACGGAATAAAGCGACAGTTTCGGGGAGAGAAGGTTGATGCCTATAAGGTCATTGGCGAGATGGTGAAGTCGTTTTGTCTGCTCAATAAAACAGATTTGCCCTCTGACGGAGGAGTAGGTGAGGGAACAAAGTTTGGCGAGCCGGATTTTGTTGTGTGTACTGGCGATATATCGAACAGAATGCATGATGGGGTGTGGCAGGCATGCAGATCATGGAGGCAGTTTGAAAAAGACTGGATAGAAACCCTCGGATGTCCCATATATCTTGTTCCCGGTAATCATGACATATCAAATGCCATAGGATATCCGAAGGCGCTTACACCTGCCAAGGATGAAACAAGTGCTATAGAAATATACAATCATAACATGCCGGAATTTGGCTGTCAGAAAATTTCGTCTTTTGATTATACAGCCAATAAAGTTCATTACACTTTTATAAAAGACAATCTCCGGTTTGCCTTTGTGGGGATATGGCCGGACGGCTTTATGCGTAGTTGGTTAGACAGCATATTTAAAGATGACCCAACAACATCCACAATACTCTTCGCACATGATCCGGTTGAGGCTGATGCCAAACACTTTACAAATCCTAACTTTCCGTATGACATAAACAGTAAGGATAAATTTGAAAATCTGTTGGGCGATACGTGTAGCGTAAATGCCATTGACATGAGGCCTGTTGGCAACTGGAACAGGCTGGAGAGGTTTTTTAAGTCTCATCCTCAGATAAAGGCATATTTCCACGGAGACTGCAACTATAATGAATTCTATGACTGGAAGGGCACGGAGGGAAGCATATCCTTGCCTGTGTTCAGGGTTGACTCGCCGATGAAGGGAGAGTTGTCGGCAGACGATGAAAGCCTGCTTTCATATCAGGTGGTATGCATAGATACAGAAAGCAGGGTCATAACAGTGAGGGAATGTCTTTGGAACAAGAATGGTAAAACTTCTGTAAATTGGGGCAAGATGAGGAGCATTTCATATTGATGGTGTCAGGTGATGACCTTATGGTCATTTATCTTTGATAAAAGCAGGTTTTAACCTATCATCCGCGTGAAAGATAATTGTTGCAGATATCTGCCGCTTCTGACAAAATCAACAAGCTGCTGTTCGTATTCTGCTTCGCCCTGAATGTAATATTTACGGCTTACACGCTGAAACTTCTCGTATATCTTTTCGGCCTTGCTGCTATCTGCCTCGTGTATCATGGCGAGGGCGTATTGAACGCGCAGGGCTGAAGGACGGAAGACAGACTGCACTTGCAGGTATTTGCTGATTGACTTGTCCAGCAGCCTGTTGATGTCTTCGGGATAGTGGGGACGTATCAGCGTGAGGTAAATGCGTTCCAAGGTCAGTTCGTTGCGGTAGATAGTAACCATCCGGCTCATGTGCGGCTCGGCGCGCTGCATGATGGCGTTGGCCTTGTCGAAGTCCATGTGCAGCATGGCTAACGATAAGTCGGACGAAAGTGCCATGACGTGTATGGGGTTGCTGAAGTTGATGTCGCGGTCGTCGCACATGTATGTCATGGCCTCAAGCCGTGATGTGTCGTTTTGCATAAGATATCCGATGAGGCGCATGGAGCGCAGAAACACCATCGTGGAAAACTCGTCTTTGTGAAGATTGAGCATGTTGAGACCGTCGTTGGGCAGTCCGGCCAGCTTGTTCGGGATGCCGTTCATGACAATGAGATACAGTCCGGAGATGATGATGCACAGCAGAAAGACCGTTGTGACGAGCGAATGATGTGCCGACGGCATGAACATAATGACAGATGCAATCACCGTGAGCATAAGGTTGGCCAACACGCCGCCAGCATTATATAGGGCTATGCCGAAGGGTGTGTCGCCGTTTTCGGGCGGCAGCATAAGACACTGGCCTGCGGCTCCGGCCATACTGAAGCGTGACAGGCGGAAACGGCCGTCGCGACGGCTCAGGACAACGCCCATGATCATAAACGACAGAAACTTCCAGCCGCGCGCCATGGCAGCAAGCATGTGGCCTGCTTCGTGGATGACGATGTGTATGATGAAAGATAAGATGAAGAATATCGCTGCCAGGAGTATCGTGAGAAACACGTCGGCGGCTGATATGTCGGCATGAAGCGCAGGCTTGATGATTTTGCCTATGACGAAACCAACCCCGAAGCCTATGGCTATTCCGCCAATAAATAATGTTGCTATGCGTAATGTCTTGTGGAGAAATGTCTTTTTTATGTTTCCCATGTTTCAGTGTATATTCTTTTGTCTGACTTATTTCGTTCGCGGCTCTGTTGCAAAAGAGCCATTGTTTCAGTGATGCTGACGGCACCGGCATCTCATGATGCTGCAAAGATAGCGTAATAAATTTAAGAAATAAAACGGAAAACGAAACTTTTGTACAGCAGTAACAGAGATGTAATGTAATTTGGTCATTAGACCGCACATAGTTTTATCAATTTTGTGCATTAATGTTTTCAGCCCGTCTTATTGTTTGCTTTTTCTTGACATAGCCCGTTATATCAAGAAAAATCTTACGAAAATCCGCTTAATGTAAAGCCAAAATACAGACCGGATTATAATAAGCGATTTGGATGAAAAATAGGGGCTGTGCCTATTTTGCGCACAACCCCTATGAAAACTATTTGTGAAATTGTTATTTAACGACAAACTTCATTGTATTTACATTACCGTCGATGTAAACTTTAACGATGTAAACACCTGCCGGAACATTGCCAAGGCTGTAACTGCCTGGAGCAACCTCGGTGGCAGCGACTGCCATTCCGCCTGTTGAGAATACTTCGATGTAGTCGTATTCTCCGTTAACAGTAATAGAGCGTCCGTCAGCAGAGATGTTAAAGCCGCCATTCTCAACAGAAACAATGCCACTAGCGTCAACAGAGAAGTCGATAGTGCTCATTTCTGTCTTTCCTGAAGTGTAAGATGCTATCACGCCTGCAGTGTGATTGCCTGCACTAAGGTTTGTGAACGTGTATGTAGTAGCATCTTGTTGAGCAACCTTATTGCCGTCAAGGTAAACCTCATATAAACCGTCTAAAGAAGGAGAACGCAGAGACGGAGATTTATAACCTGTATTTCTGCTTATGTAAGCTGGTGCAGCCAATGCATCTGCGAGTCCGTAGCGTACATCGTCAATGCGGAATACGCGTTTTTGGTCTGATATGCAGCGTATTGCCACATATTTGGCTTCTTTTGGTATGTCATATGAATATTGCATCCAATAGCTCTGTGCCTCAGTTGCCTCCTGTACCTTTACAAAGCTTTCCGGCTGCATATTGGTTGTTGAATACAGAACCTCAAAGTTTTCAAGATAAGAATAGTCTGCGCTTGCAGCATAGAATGTGAACTTGAAGTCTTCCTTGAAGTAGAGCTTAGGAGTGATCATCCAGTCGTCATTAGAGTCTCCATAAGAAGCCCATGCTGTCTGGCATTTGCTTCCGTTGTATGGTGCAAGATAAGATATATCTGTAGATGAAGGCGTAGTAGCGCTCTGGTTGAAAACCATGTATGCCATAGGCTCAAATATACTCGGCCATTCATATCCCATGAGTCCGCCAGTCTCGCAACCATCGCCGTCGATATACTGCCATCCGATAGCGCCCGGAGAGTTTATTGCGAAGTCTTCATGGCTTTCAAAGTCATCAAAGAACACGTTAGGATAATTCCACATAAATACGCGCTCATTGCCGTTGGCACCCTCCTCAATTATCAGGTTGTAAGGCTTAACTCTATTTTCAGTGATGTTATATACAAATTCGTAAGAGTCGTCAGTGCTTACATTTATCTTATCAGTATGCGTGTTGAAGCCGTCGAGGACGATGCTCATGTCATAGATGCTCTTCCATACATTCTCTATCACAACGACTCCTGCATCATCGGCTGTGCCTGTGTACTGGTGAATTCCGTCTGAAATAACGACATGTGCGCCGTAAGCCTCATTTTCAGGAGTATCTGTAGTTATACGGAATGTAATATCAGTGTTCATTTTATTTCCGATAGTGTCTGAAACAGACGCTGTTGCAAGATCGCCACCTGTGTATACCGCTTTTACCGCATAAGCGTAAACGCCTTGTTCCATGCTTTGCCAGTCTTTGTCTTCATAACTGCGTGCCTGCTGATTTTCAGAAAGCAGCTTCCAGTTTGCCTCGTTGGCAATGTCTGATGACTTCATTCTGTAGACATTATAGCGTATGCGGCTCTGCGGAGTCTTCATCATTGGAGATTCATCAAGATTAGGCTGAACATCACAGTCTCTTGACTCAAGCTCAACGTAAGTAGCGTTGTTGTCAGCGCTGTTTCTGTATACGAAACGTTTCGTATTGTTTGCAGCAGACTTGAATTCTGTAGAGTCTTCAGGCACTGTGAACGGAGCGGCTATAGGACGAATGAGGAAGTTGTTGTGGAATCTTTCGTCAGCCTGTCCTTCAAGATAAAGATACTCTCCCGTAGTATAATCAGCAGTGAAGCAGTTTACGCCTTCCACGAAAGGATACTTCTCTTTGTCTCCGGCACCGTCAATGCCGACAGTCATGCCAACGTAATTAGAGTTAGATATAGCCAGATAATAGCCGTTGGGGGCGTCTACTGGAGCTGGCAGTGTGTATGAGTTCCACTGTCCGTCTGTAGCCTGTACATAGGTGTTCTGGTAGAGCAACTTGTCGGTTGGCTCTCCGTTTTCGTCAAGATCGAAGATGCTCAGACGTACGCTGTACATACTAGAAGCTGAGTTAACAAAGAATTCTACTCCGTGTATGCTTGAAGGTTCGCGTTTTACAACACCGAACATCGAATTTTCTGTTGCAGTTCCAATTCCAACTGATGTGGTCAGGGTTCCGTCGTCAATGCGCTGCAATACTGCGTCGTTGGAAGGAGCGTTCCATGTTACATTAGCAGAGGTTCCGTCTTCAATGACAGTAACCTTGCCGGCTGGCTTCTGGTTGTCAAGAAGTGTTATTGTACCAAGGTCTGTGTCGCTTTCAACTCCAAAGTTCTTAGTTCCCTCGAGAAGCTTATTCTTTGTTATACTTACAGCGTAGTTATCGTCTTTGAATACGTCAGCAAAGCTGAATGTTCCGTCTGTGGCTGTTTCTGTTTCTTTGTTGTCGTATCCGCTCAGAACAACCTTTGCACCTGCTACCGGTTCGTCTGCAACATCGACAACAGTACCGCTGATCTTGTATGTAGGCCGTGCGGTCATTTCGATGTCGCATTGAGTAACATTGTGTTCGGTTACTGATGCTGATGCTGATGCATTTTCATATCCTAGGGCCTGTACGTCTATGTCGTAGTTTCCTTCGGGGAGATACTCTAGACGGTATTTGCCTTCATTGTCTGTAACAGATTTAAATTTTCCGCCATTAGTGATGACTGTTGCTCCTGCTACGGGTTTGCCGTCACAGGTTATTATACCCTCAACATACCCTTCGTGGTCTTCACTTACCTGTATATTGCCGACACTCAGCTTATAGTTTGCGTAATATGTGCGGTATAAGAAACCGATGTTGTATTCTCCTGTAGCTTTAATCTCAGGAAGATTTGCGCGCAGGCTTACAACCTGATCAGATACGATTTCAAACTGGTTGATGCTGTCCTGTGAAGCTATGTCTGTTCCCTGTCCGAATGATACGGCCAGTGTCTCCATTACTTTATTGCTTCCTGGCAGTGCATCGAATGTAACCTTATATCTCTTGCCTGCTTCAAACTTTATGCGCGGTGATATCAGCCAGTCTGCAGCGACAACCTCATCATAATTATATGAACATGTTGCTCCTTTTAATGTGCCGAACATTCCGTCTGACCATGCCCATGTTTCATAATTGCCGTTAGCGTCTATAGTTGTCCATAGTTTGAACTCATCGAGATTGTTAAATTCAAAGGTAATAGGGCTTGTGTATGCCGGTCCGAGGATAACTGTTTCTGATCTTACGCTGTCGCCGGTGGCATTGTCTGTATGCGGAACTATGGCATAGGTATATCTTCCCATTTCTGTCAGAGTCTCGTCTGTGAATGATGTCTCTTTTATTGCTGTTGCAACCTTTTCGCCTTCAAGACTGCTGTTCTTAAATCTGATAACATCATAATTCAGAGTATTTACGTCGATATATGAGCTCAGCTTGCCCTCTGTAGGTGCGGTCCATGAGAGTTTGGCTTTATCGCCGTCGGCAAGAAGCTTGACGTCGGTAACTCCTAGAGGATCACCTTTTCCGACATATGAGCCTACGCTGGCTCTGTCTCCGCGGCCAATGCTGTTGCCCGGAATTATTCTGTATGTGTAGTATCCACGTTCTGTGATGTTATTGTCAGTCCATGTCTGATGACCTCCTATTGCCGGGTTGACGATAGAGTCTACTTTAACACCGTCTCTCAGCACAAGCACATAGCTAAGCTCCTCAAGTGTACCTCCTCTGCCATATGTCTTTGACGGGTTGTCCCACTCAAGTGTTGCTGTGAGCGCACCATTTTGGCCTCTTGTGATGCTAAGATTTTGCACTTTTGCCGGAGCGCTGGCTTCAGCTACAGTGAAAGGTACTGATATACCCATTAGAGAAGATTCCTTGTTGTCCTTAAACTTCGCAAATGGAGTTACATGTGCTGTTTTCGTGTCAATCATGACTGCATCGTAAATCCATGATGATGTAGACCAATTATAAGTGGTGAATCTTAGATAAAGTTGTCCGCTGTCGTTGTCATAAAACAGGCAGTCACCACTATACATGAAGGCATCACCTGAGTTATAGTCAAGTGTTCCTATATATTGGCATTCGCATGTGTGCTGATTAATTTTGTATAAAGATCCCCAGTAGCTTATGCCATACATTTCTCCGTCATAGGTAGATGTCATCACGTGCATGTGTTCTTCCATGTCTGATGCTTGTGCAGCAGAATTGATGACGTCATAAGTTAAGGTTCCTACATTTGTTATAGTACCGGTTTCGAGGTCAAGCTTAACAAGACCGTCGCCACCGTTGAAACTGTTAAGGCCATACATCGTTCCGCTCTGATAGTCATACGAAAAGTTGCTTACTGCTTGTCCGTTATTTACGCCACCGTAATCAGCAATCTGTCTCTGCGTTTTACTTTCCATGTCAAAAGCCCAAAGACCGTGGACTTTGATACCATTATAAACTTGTTCGTATTCAAAATAATAATAGGTGTTGTCTACAATCTGTCCGCCACAGACCATATTGTAGGTCATTGTTTGAAACAGACTTACGTTTTTGAGGGTATCACTCAATTCAAATGTATAGATACCTTTGCCAAACTCTTCGTTGTCAGATAGTGCATAAACCGTCTTGACATCTGAAGCAAAAGCTTGACATAAGACTCCAGATAACACGCAAAGCGATGTCACAAGATAATAATGTAATTTGCTTTTCATGTGTTTAAAATTTAAATTAATACTATATCAGTTAACTGATTTTTTCAATACAAAGATAAATAAAAAACATTGTTTGTTGTAACAAAATGTATAAAAAATGGCCGCTGTCAGTTTTTATCTATATACTTTTGAGCGTTGTAACTGAAAAATTGTGATATTTTGCTATTATGAAGTCATCTTAAATTAGTAACTTTGCAAACAGTTAAACGTTAAAAAAATAGAACTATGAAAAGATTATTGCAATTTTTATTCTTTGCTTTCATCTATGTCATGACAGTGGAAGCAGTGCCGGCATATCGTGGTGCGATAAATGCTTTGCAGCCAGACGGAACAACCATCACTTTTTATATAAATGGTGATGAGCATTGGCATCAATGCATAAGCACTGACGGATATCTGCTCAAGCAGGACGAAGACGGAGGATACAGGTATGCAAGCTTGACAGATAAAAATATGCTGACAATTCAGGATTCGCCTTTGGCGCATAATCCAGATATGCGCTCTCTTACAGAAATAAGATATGTAGGCAAGCTGAAAAAAGCAACAGAATTGATAAATAATATATCAAGGCCAGACAGAATGAATAAGGCCATGAAGCAGAATAGCAGCAACTCTCGTTTTAAAGTGGGAAATTATCCTACTATAGGAGAGGGACGTTGTCTTGTACTTTTGGTAGAATTTGCAGATAAGGATTTTTCTCTTGACAAGGACTTTCATGACCGTATGCTCAATGAAAGCGGATTTAGCGACAATGGAGCTACAGGCTCTGCGAGAGACTATTACATTGCACAGTCAAGTGGGGTATTCGTACCACATTTTGATATCGTAGGTCCTATAAAACTATCGCACAATACGGCATATTATGGTAGTGACAGTTTTATGACAACTGATCAAAATGCAGGTCTTATGATAAAAGAGGCATGTCAGTTGGCAGACTCAGAATATGAAATAGACTTTTCGCAATATGATGGTGATGGTGACGGAAAGGTGGACATGGTATATGTTATTTATGCAGGTTATGGGCAGCATGCCGGCGGCGGCTCTAATACAATCTGGCCACATAAATATCTTTTGTCTGCATATAACATAAATTTGAATCTAGATGGCAAGACGGTTGACACGTATGCCTGTTCGTCTGAACTTTTCGGCAACAGTGGTGTGCAGTCGTCAGGTATAGGCACAGTTTGTCATGAATTCAGCCATGTGCTGGGGCTTGCGGATCATTATAACACATTAGATGCCACGGATTATAAACTTGGTTCATATGATATAATGGAGTATGGCCCTTATAATAATGACGGCAAGACGCCTCCGTCATATAATGCATTTGAACGTATGACTTTGGGCTGGCTGACTCCAGTAGAGCTGACTGAACCTACAGACAATGTTACGATGGGGCATCTGGCTGAGACAAACTCTGCATATATACTTACAACAAGCAATGAAAATGAATTCTATCTCATGGAGAACCGTCAGCAGCAAGGCTGGGACAGATATATCCCGTCAGGAGGACTCATGATAACACATGTTGACTATAATGAAAATGTATGGAATAACAATAGTGTTAACGACGACACATCACACCCGAGATTCCATTTAGTTCCTGCAGATAATCATCTTGCGTATAATGCTGTTGCCGGTGGTAATACAGAGGAAAAGGATTTGTATCCTATTTCGTCTAATAACAGTTTTACGGACATTTCAACTCCGGCAGCACAGCCATATACGGGGGAAACTTTAGATAAATGGATTACAGACATAAGTGATGATAATGGGACTATTGTATTCAATTTTATGTCAAACCATCTTAAAACGCCAAAAAATATCAAGGCGGATGTAAATGGCAATGATGGTTTTACAGCGTCTTGGGATATGGTTGAACATGCAAGCAGTTATGTGGTCAACCTTTATAAGTTAGGATATAAATCAGAACAGAAGGTTGCTTTGCAGGAAGGTTTTTCTATGATGGCATCAGGAACTTCTGAATCAGCAAATTCTACAGATATAAGTGAAAGTATTGATGATTATGTAACTGAAACAGGCTGGACAGGAAGTAAGGTTTATCAGGCAGGCGGCTGGTGTCAGATTGGAAATGTTTCAGAAGGCGGTATGCTCATCACACCTGTGTTGAATCTTAAACGATATGACGGTAATTTCGCGGTGGCAGTAACGGTAAAGGCTGCTTCTGGTGAAACGCCTGTTTTCAGCGTCAGCGCAAATGGAATGAGCGGCAAGACAAGAATAAACAGCGTATGCCGTACATACTTGTTCCGTTTCAACAACGGTATTTCAAAAACACCTGTTACTTTTGCCACTAATTTAGGACGTGCCATAATAGATTCTATAACAATAGTAAGAGGTGAAGACGATGGATTGTTTGATGACGCCAAAGTGGTTGAGGTAAGCGGCGAACCTGAAGTAATTGAGGGTGAAGTTGAAGATACAGACTTCCTGCATACAGACACTGTTACAGTTGATGGCGTGAAAGAACTTTATTATACGTTCAAGAATTTGGAGCAAAAATCATATTATGCATTTGCAGTAAAAGCTGTAAGCAGTGATGCTGAATCGGCATTCTCTGAAGAAGTGGTTGTTTATACAGACGAGTCATCGGCTATAACGATGCCCGATAATGATAAATATGGTTTAGACAATGCACCTGTAAGTATTTTCACCATCGATGGAAGAAAGGTTGAAAATATGAACGTTCCCGGTGTTTATATCATTAAGAAAGGAAATTCTGTTAGAAAAGTAGCAACATATTAACCCTAAATATTATGAACATGAAGAAGAATGTTATTATTGCATGTACGGCCTTACTGCTTGCTGGCAGTGCGAAGGCACAGATTACTTATTTTAGTACAGGGTTTGATGAAGGCATGCCGTCAGCTTTTACTTTGCATGATGTTGACGGACGTACACCATCAACGGATATGCAAAACCTCGGATTTGCTGTTGGTGTTCCATGGGTTGTATACGAGGAGGGTAATGACGGCAATATGGTGGCATGCAGTACGTCTTGGTATAAAAATGCAGGTAAATCGGACGACTGGATGGTGACAGGAGCCATAGCAATAGAATCTGAAAAGACAGTGCTTTCATGGCGCTCGAGAGCTAGTGACAAGGATTATCGTGACGGATATAAAATATATATATCAGAAAAAGGAACTGCAGTTGAAGACTTTGACAAGTCTGCGCCTTTGTTTGAAGTTTCAAAAGAAAGCTACAGCTGGACTGAACATGTTGTAGATCTCTCGGCATATGCAGGAAAAACTGTATATATAGCTTTTGTTAACGACAGTCAGGATAAAAATTGTCTTTATGTCGATGATATCTTTGTTGGTGTGGAGTCTAATGTCGGATTGACGACAAATCTTGGACGTGTGATACAGCAATATGGTGATGTGGCTGTATCAGGACAAGTTTTTGCCACAGGGGAAAAAAGCATAACGTCCTATAAAGTAGGATATAGAATTAACGGTGAAACTTATGAACAGGAGTTTGACGGAACACTGGAGCCCGGCAAAAAGACAGATTTCGTCCTAGACAAGAAATTTAATATCTCGCGTAATCAGACTTCTGAATATGAAGTATGGATAAAGAGCGGCACAGACAGCACTGGCGTAAAAGGGCGTGTGTCTGCATATCCTAGAAAACTTGTGTCAGAAGAGGTTACCGGAACATGGTGTGGTTATTGTGTAAGAGGTATTGTGGCAATGAAAGAGATGAACGAAAAATATCCGGACTCATTCATCGGCATCGCTATTCACTGCAGTAGTGCAGCATGGACAGATGCGATGTCATTTGGTGTTGAAGACTATCATGACTTGCTTTTCTCAAGATGTAATCTTTCTGGGTATCCTCGTTGTGTGTATAACCGAAATACAATGTATTCGATTGATCCGGGAGATATGGAAACATATTATAAGCAGATTATGGATAATTCGACAAATAACTGCGGTATACAGCTTAATGCTTCGTATGATGAGGCTACAAATGAGATTATTGCAAATATGGACATTTATTTTGCTGCAGACATAGATAAGGCTGATTATCGTTTGGCATACGTTCTCGTTGAAAACAACGTACATCGTACCAATGAAGACATTGGTGTTCCGGAAGGAAAACCGACAGGATATGAGCAGAATAATTATTATGCAGATAACGCAATGGGAGAGATGGGCGGATTTGAAAACCTTCCGTCAACGATTCCTGCAGATCAGATGTGGTATAATGATGTGGCAAGAACAATATATCCTGATTATAATGGTGTATCTGGAGTTATACCGGAAACAATAAAAGAAGGAGACCATTTTTCATATTCATGCTCTTTTGAGATACCAAAGAATTTGCTTGAAAAGAAAAACACAGAGCTTATAGTGTTGTTGATAAATAAGAATGGAATAATTGATAACGCCGATAAGGTAGCCATTGATGGACTTACAACCGGTATTTATACAGTAAGGTATGATAATGTCGCAAATGAAGATGATGCGTATTATAATGTTAATGGCATGCGTGTGAATTATCCAGGTAAAGGTATATATATTCACAAGGGTAAGAAAATCTTAAAATAATAATGCCATTGTTATATTTGAATAACTGAGACGTATTTGTTGTAAGGCACTATAGAATATTTGTCCATTTATGCAAAATATTTTATAGTGCCTTTTTTATTATAGTGCCGGATTGTAAGTAAGATGTTATATCTTGCGTATGAAATCATCAAGACTTTCTCCGTGCTGTAAGCCGAGCTTTTTTCTTAATCTGTAGCGATTGCTGTTAACACTGTCTGGACTTACAGACAACATACCGGCTATCTGTTTTGCTCTTATGCCAATTCTGACATACGCACATAATCTTAAATCGTTTTCTGTAAGTTCTGCACTTATCTCTTTCAACTTTACAAAGAATCCAGGATGAACAGAGTCAAAATGAAGCTTAAAACGAGACCATTCGTCATCATTTTTAAGACTGTCGCCAATGACACTATTAATTTGCTTGACATACTCCGTTGGTATCAGGTTTTGCTCTGAATATCGTTTTGTTATGTCACTTATCTGTTGTAACACTTCGTTCTTGTTTGCTAAAAGTAATGTTGATGAACTTATTTCGCAGTCTTTTTGTTTTATGTCTCTTTCAAAATTTTGTCGGTTTATACTGTAAATAAGTGATTCTTGCTGTAAGCTGTTTCGTAATTCTCGGTTTTCTATCTTCCTTATTTTATAGCGTTGGTATAAATATACAAATACAGATACGGCGACAAGTATTAAAATAATTATAGATAGAATCATAACGTACATTAATGTACGGTTTAGCTCGGCATCTTTTTCTAGTAGGTTTATTCTGTCGTTGCTTCGCGCGATTGCCTCTCTTGCCTTAGCCTTGGGCAGGTCCTGATTTCGTATCTCTGTTTCTCTTGCTTTATATTCGTTCATGTATTTCTCAAGGTACTTGTATGCTTCATCTTTTTTACCAAGTTTGTCTGATACCTTCCATAGCATTTCATATATTTCGGTTAGAAACTGTTCTCCCTTTAACATTTCTGTAATTTTTTCTTGCTCATGAAGCAATGTCAAGGCCTCAGAGTATTTCTTTTGCGCATATAGAACCTTTATGTGGTTAATATTATATAGCGTGGTAAAAATAAGATTTCCGTAAGCATTCTTTTCCAAAATGCTTAATGCATGGTTATCATATATAGCTGCGCTGTCAATTTGGTTCTTTTCGAGGAAAAGCATGCTTATATTCGTTAATGCTTGAAATGTCATACCCCAGTCTTTTTTGCCACTTTCAACAGATTTTTTATATAGTTGTAACTTTTTTTCTCCTTCAGCAAAGTAAGCTTGAAAAAAATATATTCTGTTAAGAGGAAATTTTACTTTTTCATATTCTTTGCCTGCAAGCATAAGTGGGCTTTTGGCGTTTTCAGGATCGTTAATATCTAAATATAATTGTACAAAAAGTAAATATACATTACCGAGAAAGTAATGATCTTCGTATTTTTGAAAAACAGGTATGGTTGATTTTAGCAGGTTATATGCTTCTAGATATCTTCCGTAGCGTTCATAGTTTCCTGCCAATTGGTAATTAATGCATGCCATGTCGTAGTCATAGTTGATTGAACAAAGCTTTTTTGCTTGCTCTAATAAAGGTATGCATTGTTGGGCCGATGCATTCATCTGTATAGTCCTGGCTTTCCAAAATAAAGCTCGGGCTTTTAATTGTTTGTTCCCTTTTTCCTCAGCAATTTTATATAGTTTGTCAAGGTCTTTTATTTCTATTTTAACACGATTGTTTTCAAAATCCATGCGACATAATTTACTTGCAATGGAGTCAAATTCTTTATCAATAGGCATAAAATTATACTTTTGTCCTTTAGCATAAAGAGGTAATATAAGTAATACAATCAGAAAAATATATTTAACGTAAAATCTTTTCATGTTATTTTAATTTATTTGTCTGAGACGTATAAGATTCATATAAAAATATGTTTTTTATGATGACTGCAAATGTACATAAAATATATGATTTTGTAGCCAAATTAGAAATTAAATAAGATCGTATTAAAAAATGATGCATTATGAATTGTAAGACAAAATGAAAGTATTTAATCATGATTCTAGTTCTTGTGTTAAATACTATGATTTGTTTCTGAAAAAATGAATAACTTTAGTTCACATAAGGTATAGTTTTTATGTTTGATTTTATTTTTTATCACCTTGTTAAAGTTGGCGTGCTTCTTAATTCGTTCTTTATTTCCGGTATCTTTTAAGTGTGAATACTTTATCTGTAGTTACAGAGAATGTTATTGACAAAATAATAAATTAATTACAATAAAAGTCTATTTTCTTGCCGTTATGGTTATATTAAATTATTTTTGCCTGTAAATACAAATAACTGTACGTGGAAATGTCATCTGGAGCTGTTCAAAAAATAACTTGACAAATTTATTGAAAACACCTGAAAGGGGGTATGTATGATGAATGGTACGATAACGGCATAAATAATTATCTAAAATTATGAGAACAATAATATTATGTATTTTGCTTTTCTGCGTTTACGCGCTGGACACGAAGGCTCAGACAATAGAACCTGAGGTGAATGAGAATGTTGAACTGATGAGTATATTGGCACGTATGGCCGGATATCCTGAATATAACATGGACATGGCAGGGCAATATATAAAAGACATGGATGAACATTTTAAGAGTCAAACGAAGCATCCGGCTGTGCAGTATATGAAAGAACTCAGAAACAAGTACGGCATATCTTTTGATGCCGTGATGTCGATGGCGATACATCTTAATAATCAGAACGGCACGTTCTCGCTGATAGACGAAGAAGTGCCGACGCTTGAAAAGAGATGGGGCAAGGTGGACAAGACGGAGTTTTTGACACAGCTCGGCAACTTTTATAAAGATACAAGGTTCAACGACTTTTTCAATGCACATAAAGCCCTGTATGAAAAAGGACTTGAGGCTTATCGTGAGAATGTGATAAAGTATCTTGACACAAACTGGTATTCTGCCTTTTATGGTAAAGAGCCGCAGGAAGTATTTTCTGTGATTATTGGCTTTTGTAACGGCGGTGGAAACTATGGAGTTAACAGACACGTAAGAGGCAACAAGAAAGAAGTGTTTGCCGTTGTGGGCTATTATGTTGATAAGGAAGACAAGCCGATGTACAGCAAGGACTATCTGCCTACGCTTGTGCATGAGTTTAATCACTCTTTTGTAAATTATCTGCTTGATGAGAAACGATATCCCGGTCATGTGAAAGATATGGAACAGGCGGCAACTGAGATATTTGAGCTGTCTAAATGGGCTATGGCAAAGCAGGCATACGGCAACTGGAAGACAATGATAAACGAATCGCTGGTGCGCGCAGCCGTAATCTGTTATATGTTGGACAATGATTATAAGCCGGAAGAAGTGAAACAGGAGTTGTCGGAGCAGATTCAGCGCAACTTCAGATGGATGCCTGAGCTGGTGAGCCTGCTGAGAAAATATGAGAAGAAACAGCACAAGTATGGAAACTTCGAGAACTTCTATCCGCATGTTATAACCTTCTTCACTAATGTGGCGAAAAAGGAAAATGAAAAGTTCAAGGTGTTAAACTGAAATCGGTAATTATGCCGTACATAGTTTTATCAATTTTGTGCATTAACGTTTTCAGCCCGTCTTATTGTTTGCTTTTTCTTGACATAGCCCGCTATATCAAGAAGAGTCTGATGAAAATCAGCTTAATGTAAAGCCAAAGCGCCATGTGTTTTCCATTCGCAAGCACTACGTTTGGTATTGTGCCGGCTGATTTGCAATCTGCCGGAATTGAGTATCAGGATTTATTTAATCCGATTACTTCCTATTTCTTGTAGTAAAACATTGACTAGACTAACGTCGAACTTCGTTTTCAGCGCAGCTAATTATGAAACGCTGTTCGGCGTTAGCAAATTATAAAAGTGTCTGCAAAAAAATGACGAAGAACGATATAAAACAAAAATACAGACCGAATCCTTATAACGATTTGGCTTTAATGTAAACCTAAACTCGGCATAAGAAAAATGTGTCAGCGGCATAAATGTACAGGCTGGAATGTTGACTGTAGTTGACAGCCATAAATACCGGCCTGTTTGCCGGTAAAAACTGTGCCGTTTCTGCATCAAAAGTGGCCTGTTTTTAGACCGTAAACGATAGGTTAATGATTTGAAACATATACTCGTTGTTTTGCTTACAGTTTTCTTTATGGAGATTCTTTCTCTGATTGTTTCTTAATGAAGAATATGCATTTTCCTTTCAGTTTTTTGCCTTTAAATTCTATGAGGCTTTTTATGCAGGCTTATATGGATGAGAACATTTGTGGCAGTTTTGTTTTATTGCCGTCAGAAAATAAGTACGGATGTTTTTGATGAAGAATAAAAAAATATTATCTTTGCAGTTAGACAAGTAAGGGCAGAAAACCCGTACATGTCATAACGGCGTACTGAAAGGCTTACGGCATTATGCCGGACAAAAACGGCAGCATACAGTTGACGAAAAGGGGCGGGGATGGACAGATGTACTAAGGAGCAGCGGCACAAAAACATGCCATGT
>ENA-OOZV01000033-OOZV01000033.1-human-gut-metagenome-genome-assembly--contig:-NODE-33-length-37531-cov-2.282447_pt1 | contig 37531 bp, 38 predicted proteins | sample MGYA00241051_ERZ501418 | MGnify/ENA primary metagenome ERZ501418 (study PRJEB25962, sample SAMEA2042512) | human gut metagenome | biome: human gut; feature: human-associated habitat; material: faeces... | reverse complement strand
TCTGTATGCTGTCAAGCTCCTCTGTGCTTATATATGATTCATCTGCAAGCTTATACTCTGCATACAGCTTGACTGTTACATTATCTGTTCCGGTGAATCTGCCTGTAAGCTGGTATTCTGTATCAGGAAGCCATTTATCAAAGCTCCATGTCTGCGTATTGTCAAAGCCAGCTGCTGTGGCTGTATGTATAACAATGTCTTCCGGTATATAACTGCTCGTCTTTATTTCTTCATTATAATCCGTAACCACTGTCTCATACGGAACTGTATCATACACGCCTTTTTCAAGGTCTGCAATGGTGTAGTATTCCAGTGTAAGCTTTGTTGTATAAGTTACGCTTTCTGTGTATGCAGCATATACATCCATATCTCTGTCAACCGCATCAAGCCCAGCCGGACTGTCTGTTAAGCAGTCTCTCCATTCAAAAAAGGCGTATGAAATAACTGATGTATCAGTTACCGTATCACTTCTCTTAGGAGATTCTGGAAGTGTAACAGCTCCCTCTGGCAGCACTTCTTCTGAATACAGAACAGTGCTTTTATCATAATCATAGAACCTTACCGTATATTTTACCGGAGAATATCTTACAGACAGATTTACAAATGATATCAGTTCATCATCCCCTGTCTGCTCCGGTGTATAAGATACTGTTATATCAGGATATTGTGTATACTTATCCGTAAGAATATTGCTTGTATATGAGCCTGTCGTGCCTGCTGTACCGGCAAGCCTGCTTATATCATCATACAGGCTGTTATCCGGCAGATATACTTTCAGTTCTGAATTTCCTGCTCCGCCATTATCCTCCGGTATCGCTGTCTCCCAGAATAAAGCCTTTGATTCAGTTGTCCTTATTTTATATCCGTCTGCTTTTGCACCACGATTCTCACATTTAACAGTTACCGCATAACCAGCGTCCTTATACACTTCTTTTATATCTTCTGTTATCTCCTTTACAAGATTCAGTGAATTAAAGTCTGTGCCATTTGTTAAGAAAACTGTAGGCATCTGCTTGAGCATTGACATTTTATCCATAAGCTGCTGATGAGCATTTTCATCTGTCAGAATCATGTCATTAAGTACCGTTTTACCGCTTACGCTCAAACTGGTAATCCCAGAATTATTCACATAATACCTGCGAGCCTCATCTGAACTACTGGTTACTGTTAATTCATATGATATATTTTTACCGTAGCTTCCCCAGTTGTCATAAGGAAAACCAGGCTGGTTATCTATACTGTCCATCTGTGGCAGATATATTTCAGCATTGATTTTCTTTAGACCCCTGAAAGCGTCAATCAAGCCTTCAGAAATGGAATAATTATTTATGCCTGCCCCTTTAAGGTCATTAATATTTCGTATGTTAATCGGATTATCTTCATAAACTTTTTCCGCTGAGCGACAACCCATAAACATTCTCACACCCGCAATAACCGTATCCGGTATGACTGGAAGCTCTGTCATGGCATAGCAGTTATAAAAGCTGTAATAAAGGTTATGAATTTCTGTCTCTTGGAAAATAACCGGACATAATTCCATAGAATTGCATTTTTCAAATGTTTCCATAAGGTTTTTACATGTCTTAGGAATCACCAGCCTGTGTGACGGATTGAGGTTAATATCATTTCTAAAAGCAGAATTCATATTAATTACTCCGTCCGGAATCTGTGGGACATCAACTAAAGATTTACAGCCCTGAAATGTCTTTCCCATATCCTTAAGCTTTGATGGGAGGTTTGTAATGCTTACAAGGTTTTTGCAATCCCTGAATGTATTTTCCATCTTTACTACATCATCAGGAATGTTTTCTACTTTTTCAAGAGAAGTGCATCCGGCAAACATGGCTTTCATGTTCTGACCTTCAACTGTCTCTACTGTACTGTTGCCATACATATCAAGCACCCCTGGTTCGTCAAGTGCATTGTATACAGTAGAGTCAGCTATTGACTTTATACTGCCATCTACGCTGCTGTAATCGTTAAGGGTATCTGCACACACTACAATATCTTTGGATGTATCACTGCCAATTTTAACCCCATCAAGAAACTTTACTGATTTTATCTTTGTATTATTTACAAACGGTCCATCTGCATCATATACTTCTGAATTTTCCCAGTCATCTGTATCATAATCTCCGTCATTATAATATTCCGTTTTGTACTGCGTAATCTTCATATGGGTATTATAGACTGTTCCTGCAATGGAATATTGGGGATCCGGAGTGGCGACCTCCACCGGATCTTCCACGCCGTCTATCTCACCCTTGGCCTGCTGCGGGGAAAGGCACACGCCCCCGACTACTGCCGCCCGGTCGAATACCGTATCGCCGGGAAAGCCTGCCACATCGGCCTGCCATAACAGCACATTGCCGTCGGCAGTGCTGTTGCGGATTCCTGCCACTCCCAGCTTGTCCGCAACCTCTCTCGTCACTTTGATATAAAATGCCATACTGCTATCGATTAATGGTTAAACATCCCTTTTCCTTGCCACTATAAACTTACCGCTGTCATCCGTCACGTACTTGCCGTCAGATGTCACCACCGCCGCATACGGGCCCTTGTCAATCACCTTCAGCTGTAGCATCATGCCGTCGGTGCATGGGATGGAGGGCGAGTACCCGGCAGCGGCCAGCACGTATGAGGAGGCGCCGGCCGCCTTCGTGTACCATTCGCACTCAAGGATGGCCTGGGGATTGGGGACAATCCCTGCCGTATCACGGATGACCGGTTTCGGGTATATCATCTTGGTTCCGTCTGCCACCTGCTGCGGAAATCCCTCCCAGTCAATCTCGATGGCGGGAATACGCCTGCGGATGGTGGTGGAGACATAGTCTATGTCACTGTCCGGCTTGGATGAAGGAGCACCGTCCTTCGAGTACGATGCTTTCACGACGTAGGTCTGTTCGTGGCCGATATAGTCCCGGTCTATGGTAAGCACGTTCTTTGTCAGTGATACGAACTCCCAGTCATTGTCGCCGTTACCGTCGGTAATCTGCTCCAGTGCGCCCGTATTCAGCTTCCGATAGAAGAAGAACTTGCACTTGTTGGTTGCTGTGACATCTACATCACCGACAAGCAGTCTGGCGGTGATGGCCTGCCTGGCAATGTCCCGACACGGGTTCCAGTCAAGTGCCGACGGAGAGTCGACCATCAGCTTAGGCTGTGCTTCGCTGCCATCTACGGCGCGAACAAGACGGCTGAAATGGTAGACGTGCGTCTGTCCGGTACGCTTCGCATCGACATACTCGGCGTAGAACTCCAGTGTTACCGGACTGCCGGGAACGGTATTCTTTTTCACTTGTATCTTACCCTTCTCGGCTCCGGTCTCGGTAATGACATAGCTCTTGTTGGCAGATGTAATCAATGTCCGCACACCGTTCAAGCGCTCGTACCACTTCATGTTCGTAAGCGAGGCGTTGACCGCACCCACCTTGACCACCGCATCCGGGTCGGTGGCATTGCACCGGGGGAACAGCGTCAGGGGGGTAAGCGTGTAGTCCGGAGTGTACTCGGCCTTGTCAGCCTGGTACACCTGCACGTCCGGCACGCTGCCGACAACCTCTATCCCGCCGCTGGTCTGGAGAGGGCGGTAGTTGACCTCTATCTTCTTCTGTATAGTCTGCATAATTAGAAAGTTATATAATTCATTGTCTCATAATTGTTCTGCCCGTCACGCAGCAGCACCCTTGCGATAAACTTGCACCCGGTCATGTTCATATAGTCGGGACCGAGGTCATTGACCGTCAGCGGCAGCGACTTGCCGGTTTCCGCGTGTGCGACCGCCCAGGCGTTGTCCTCGGTGACGTTGCCCGTGTCGCGCGTCCACTCCACATCAGCGTCAAGGATATGCGCCGTCACGTCACGGTTGTACAGCTCACCGGTAATGGTGAGGGTGGTCGCAAAACGCTCCGCATCGAAGTACCAGCCGTTGCTGCTCTCAATGTCGATGCTGAAATCCGGATTGCCCTCGATCATTGCCCAGGATGCGGAACCGTATTGGGGTTCGTCCGTGGTGCCCGTCACCAGGCACATCCACTTGCAGCCATAATGATACACCGCATCGTAGGTTTCTTTTTCTGACTTATACGGGTCACTAACCGCTTCGCTTGCACTCCATTTCCCGCGGTTGTTCTCGTTGCGGATTGGGGTGCCTTGGTAATCTATACGTAGGATGTCCTGTAAGGCAATACCACGGCAATAGATATAACTATGGCGGTAATTTATAGGCAGGTTGTCAAACAGTGACAACTGTTTTAACTTGCCTATGATGATGGCATAGTTATTCTCTTCCAGTATGGGTTTCGTTACGCCATCGAGCATGCAGATACACTTCTCACGAGAAGACAGATACCAATAACCCTGCCGTTCCTCATCCACCGGGTTGCCACGGTGTGATAATATCATCAACGGCTCAGGAGGATAATTCTTGCCACCCGGCACCTCGCTATCAGGGTACATCACAGCGTTGAGCATATTGGCTGAGATGTCAACATGCAAGACACGTAGCCAGGAGGTATAATACTTGCCGCCACCTGATGTAAGGTCATTGACAACACCATATACAACATCGTTTTCTGCCAGTGCAGTAAAGTCGTTATCCCACCGCTTCTTCATCTTCAGGCTGTATGTGCCGTCTTCAAGCTGCGATACACTTTCGATAGTACCGGACTCGGAGAAGGAATAGTCGCTCTCCATGGCAGAGAGACGGTTGAAGATAAGTTCAAGGACAGTAAGGGAATCGCGGACTTCAAGGCGTTCAAACTGCGCGCGGCCGTCAGGGAATATTCCGGCACCCTTGCCTGCGACCATAGAGTCGATAAACTCGCCGAACTTCAACAGAAAATTTGTGCCGTCCTCTTTATCCTTATGCAGAAATATTTTATCTATTTCTTTTAAAATATCCTTTATAATCTGCTTATCCGTATCAGACAATTCCTTCAAGGCATCCGCTATGCGCTTAAAGTTTCGTTCCCACTTTAAGCGAACATCGCGCCCGGTATCATTCGAGCCATTCCAAGGTACTATATTTTCAAACTTGGTATCCATCAACCCAATTCAAGTTCATTATCATTAAAAGACAGCAATAGAGGCTGCCAGCACACGCCATATTCCATGGTATCCAGATTGATAAAATTCAGCATATAATCAGCAAACCTATTGTTCTCTTTATGGCTCTGCTTACGCAGACGTGCATTGTTCACCGTTATGACCCCATCGCTTTTGCGACGCTCATAACTATAACTCATGAAAGAAAAAGAAAAGCTTTTTCCTTCGGAGGACAACTGCCTCATTTCATCTATTGCCTGGAATACATTCATGCTGCAAAATTATCTGTACCGGTACCATAAAAAAAGGACACTACCTACTGACATTGCCCTCCAGGACTTCGAGCCTTTTTATACCATCCCTCACCTTACGGGAGTCAACCACCAATTCTTTTTTTGCGAGAATTTCGAGCAACTCATTGTTGCGAGCCAACAACCTCACTACCTGCGAGCGTTGTTCCGGTGTCAAGCCAGACAAGACGTTACCTTTGTCGGACGACAATGCCATAGAGTAATCACTCGTATCAACATAACCACCGCCATACTTGCCGCTGCGTGTACGAACCTGCTCCAATATCTGCGTCGTATTGAGCATACGGATAGTCCCGTTTTTCTGTGCAATGTCAAATACATCCAAGAACTGGCGCACATGCGGATTGGCCACACCTTCATGGTTGGCCACAAACTCATTCTTATGTACCGGAATAACACCAGCCACATCATCTGGATTGCCGTTCTTGGTATAGCCCTCCACATACTCATCCACATAACCACCGGATTTCAGTCCCTTCGCTTCATCACGCTGCTGCTTGGCAACGGCAATCTGTGCAGCACCACTGGCAATGGCTGCCGCAGCAGCAACGGCTCCCAATGCCGGCCCAACAATGGGGATACCGGCCATAGCCTTGTATGCCTCCATAGCGGCAACCGCAGTACTGGCAGTCACTTGAAGGACAGAGGCGGCAAACTGTTTGTCGGCATACTTCTTTTTAACCTGGTTGATGGCTTCTTCCTTCTCCTCCTCAAGCTTCGTGGTATCTTTACCGGCTTTCTTGGCCGCCTTAATCTCTTTATCATATTTTCGGGTAACTTTGCTGACCTCCGCATCCTGCAAAGCACTTACCACCTGACTGGCAGCAGATGCGGCCTGACCAATGACGTCGAATGCCGCTCTCGCCGTATCTTCCCGTAACTGTTCCTGCTCTTCTGCAATACGGGTCTTCTCTGCCTGGTATTCTTCATATGTTATCAAATCGGCATCATACATCGCTTGAAGAATATCGTTTTTCTGAAAAAACGAGGAAGCGGAATCCATATCCATGAATCCTTGTTCACGGCGGCTGTCCTTTTCCTCTTTTTGAGAGGAAAGCCCCATATCCAGCAGCTTGTCATCGACGGCTGTAGTATCATCTCCATATTGCAACTGCATGACACGTTTCTGCTTCAGGTAATCGCGTTCAGCTTCGAGCAATTTCTTGCGATACTCCTCTTCGGAACGAATATCCCCATCAAGGTAGGCTTGTTTTATCTGCTGCCAGTCTGACTTATATGATGAATCAAGGGCAGCAAAGGCCCCCTGCTTTTCCTTACCTTCAGCTTCATTCTTAGCCTTATCAATACGGGCAGCTTCAGCTATCATCTTGTCATAAATCTGCCCTTGTATATCTGATGTATCCTTGCCATAAGCCTCCAGCAAAGCTTTCCTCTCCAGCAGAAATTTCATTTCAGAATCCTGCAAGGCCTGGTTGTATTCATCTTCGGTGTGCTGCCTATTCAGATATTCTTCCTTCCACAAATTCTGCTCGACCAGCATTGCCTGCTTCAGCTTCTCTTCACGGGCCTTCAGTTCTTTGTCAAGGCCATTTTCATCTACTCCATTGCTGTTTCCTTCTGGCACCGGATTATCTACTTCTTGTTCGGGCAACTTTGCAAGAATCGCTTCCAATTCCTTTTTCTTCACAGCATAGCTGCCATATAATTTTAAGCGTTCTTGCAGTTGATGTTTTAACCCACCGATAACCGCCTTTTCCAAAGACTTGTCATCGCCAATCCATTTCATCTTTTCTGCCTTTTGTTCCTGGAACCATTTACGGTGAATCGCCATCTCTTCAGCCATGCGGTCCTTAAGTTCGCTGATGGCTGCTTCAGTCTCGCTCCGTGTACGTTGCTTCTGGTCATCATCCAGCAAATCCATATTATCGGCTTTGCTTTTTATACCAGCAATACGTCCCATCAGCGTTTCATAGCGCTCCATTTTGGCATTCAAGGCTTCCTGAGCCTCTGTCGCCTCATTTGTCCTGGTTTTGAATATAGCCAGATATGATACGACACCAGCCAATACCGAAGCTACAAGTCCCAACGGATTAGCCTTCAATGTCTTGTTAAACAATGACGCTGCGGCAGTAGCGCCTTTGGTTATAGTGGTCCACAAGCTTTTGGCCATAGTGTCTGCCTTTACGACCAATGTATAGGCAGCAACAGCAGCCGAGGCTGCAACAATGGCCCCCTTGTACTTCCATAAGATGGAAATCATAGTTCCCAATCCCTTCACCGTCAGACCGCCCGTCGTTATCATGTACTTCATCACCGGCTGGAGCTTTTCACCCAGCTCCACCCGTATATCTTTGAAGTTATTCTTCGCCTTATCCAACCCCGCCTGAACCGTATTGTTCTGTACATTGACCTCTTTAATGATGCTGGTACCGTCGCGATACGCATCATTAGCCAATCTTTGCGCTTTACGAATATCATCTATCTTGCCGGCCATCGTGCTGATGACACCGGAAGCCCGGACACCATCCAGCCCCATCTCCTTGAACATAGGTGCCAGCTGGTCAAGTCCTCCTTTCTTATTCAATGTATCCAGGAACTGAAGTATCGCCTCGTTCGCATCCTTTTTGATAAGAGAGGTGAAGTCCTCCACGCTCTGCCCTGCAATCTTGGCAAACTTGGCTGGCTCCTGGTACATCTTCATCATCAGCGTCTGGAAAGCCGTCGCCGCCATCTCCTGCTGCTGCATGTTCTGGTCAAGTACAGAGGCATATCCCAGAATGTCACCCTGAGCAACCTTCGCCTGATTCGCTGCCCCTGCCACGCGAGCAGTAAATCCTACCAGGTATGCTTCTGCCGCACTGGAGTTCTGTGCCACCTCATTAATGGCGCTACCGGTAGCCAACATCGCCCCACGCAACCCAAGTTTCTGGTCCTCACCGAACATCTGTGCCAACTTGCCGATGTTCTTCACCGCATCATCCCCCAAATCCTCACCCAGTGCCACATTAATCTTATCGGCCGCATCGACAAACTCCAATACATCCTTCTTCCCGGTAATCCCCAAACGACCAGCATCACCGGCCAGAGCATTCAGCTTCTCACGCGCTGTACGGGTATCCATTTCCTTGAACTCTTCATTCAGTCCCTTGACTTCATCCCGGGTCATACCGGTGTACTTGATAACTTGCGCTTCGGCTTCCTCCATCTCCGCATATTCATCCACACATTTGCGGGCAGTCAAGGCCACCCCGGTAAGAGCCCCGACAACTCCTGCCCCCATAGCTGCATACCTATTAACCCCATCAGCCATTTTGGAAAGAGAAAAACGGGTATCACGTGCCTGCACCTCCACCTCTTTCATCCGTTGCCTGGTCAGCAGATAATCAGCCCGTAGCGCTTTCCATTTCTCCGTGCCGGGAGTAGCATTATCCATCTGCCTCTTGAGGGAAGCCGCAGCCTTGCGCAATTCCGAGTAAGACAATGCAGTCTTTCCAGCCTCTATACGTTGAACGGCGAGCGCGGCATTCAGTTTATCCAGATTCTCTTTCTGCTCCTTGTATTCCGCTGAATTCTCCTTCCCTTCTGCCCGCAGTTTCGCCATTTCAGCCTTGACAGCATCAATCTGCCGTTTGGTCTCGTCAAACTTCGCTTTCGCCTCCGAATTATCAATCCGGATTGCCATTCTAAAGTCTTGTATGTTAACCGCCATATCTTTACCTATTAATCCAGGACAAAGGTATCTTCAAGCGTCACCTTGAAAAAGGACATGAAAAAGCCCGGCAATCCATCACGGACTACCAGGCCAGCACTTATGAACAAAAAGTGTTATCCGTCAAGCCAACGGCCATTATCCAGCCACACCCCTCCGTCACGCCAACGGCCATCAGCCAATATCCACCGGACATCAGCCTCAGTATCGCTGATACGGATGGGATAGAACGTACCGGTCCAGGCTCCCTTACGACCGAACGCATCCAATGTGAATTCCATCTCCTTGCAGACATATCGCTTGTTGCGTATCTCAAACACTTGGTGAGCGGCATATACATTCGGGTCATGGCTCTGGACCTTCACCGCTTTGGTGTAGTCAATATCATAGTTAGTCTGATACAGCAACCCGTCAAGCACATTCAGGCACAAACTTGCCCCAATACTGTTTGTCCTAACATATTGCCACCAAGACTCATCTCTGGATGTATGGTTTTTCGTATATTCATCTATATAAGGAACCGGATATTTCATAGAGACGCCATTGTACACGACACTTAAGCCTTGCAATCCCGTATAGAGTGCCAGGCAGATACCACGTTTTGATTCCGTTTCTTCTCCTCCGCCATTCTGAATTTGCTCTTCAATACTCAGTGCCGGTTCTGTTTTATCCGCATTACCATTACCGGATAAGGAAGGAAGATAAATCCAAAGAGTAGTGTCCTCTCCCCTTCCTCCACCGCCGTAATAGTTGATTCCAACACTTTGAAAAGCTGTGGGAACCATCTCCAGTTCTACGGTATTGGAAACACCTTCGCGTTCAATGCCGGCAAATCTATCCACCATGACAAACACCGGAGATGAACGTCTTCCATCCTCATCCACCCAGTCACGCAGATACACATATTCCTTGCCATCAGCCTCGTGTGTATAGATAGTATCCGGCTTTTTATGGGATTCGTCACTGAACCATCCCGTAATGCTTCGCATGTCGGTCGGTATATCCTCCGGGATATTCTCTCTCTTCGCCCCTTTTTTAACCGCCTCCGGCAAAACATTCCATCTCCAGAACTCGGAATCCTCCACCTTATATGCTACATTCGAGAAAGCAGGATCTTCAATATCCGGCTCTTCAACCTCCACCTCATACACATCCTCTACATTCTGCACATGTACGGAAGTACCTCCGGTAAAATAGTTCCCTCTCAGCAACAGCCTGGCCGTACGCTTGCGGTTGTCAACCAGAAATACAGCATTGAACAACCGCTCCACCTGCTCAAGGAAATCCTTCACGCTCCAGCCCGGCAACATCTTGTTCCACAATACCGTCGGTACCGTATGACAGATATACACATCCTTATATACCGTATTCTCCAATTGGTTCTCCGTCAACCCATATCCGAGTGCCCTCATCAGCTCCTTGATGTAAGCGCACAAATAAGGCTGCGGTGTCACATCGAACATATCATCCGTACCCAAATTCCGGTTATCTGCACCTGCCTCTGCCTTGACACACCACTGGTTGTGTATATTGCCAGTATCCTGGTCAAGTACCGGCGCCAGACAATACTCCACTTCCGGATAGGTTTTCTCAATATGGGGAAACATATCCGTCGTCAGTACATCCGTCCGCTTCATTTCCAGAGTTCCAATCAGCAAGTCACCGCCGACAAAATAATTCAGTTCGGAATTGCCGCTCGCAATCTGGAGCGATACCGTATCATCGGTCCAACCGGTAATAATCTCCGTACCGTTGCAATACACCCTATTGTCAGCTACCAATATGGCAGCGCGTTTGGTTTTCACCTCCTGCACGCTGTTCAACCGGTTCAAATGCGCATACAGTTCCGCATTGGTAGCATTAGTCAGCTGCAATGTTATCTCGTAGGTATATTCTCCATTCTTGGTAATCAACGGATTCTCACGTTTCACTTGAATGGAAAAATCCTTCGGAAGTACGGCTTGCACACCGTCAATAAACAATTCAGTCATAATCAACCAAGTTAAGTCCTATACTCATTCCGTTCCAGCCGCCGAACACATCGTACTCCCACTCCACTGTCATACTCTCTGCCCCCTCCACTTCTCCACAAAAGAAATCCATCTCCCGGAGTTTGGTTTTAAGCAGTTGCATGACCTGCTGGATGCGTGCATAATGCAGCAGTTCCTCTTCGTCGGTCTCCTGACCCGACGGAACCTTCTCAATCAGGAACAGCAACAAGCTATTCCGTTCCCGATAATTATCCTCATTGCCCTGCGACACTGCATCCGGGTAGTTGGCACACAGCATCAACCCCGTACAGTCTCTCAATTTCTTGACAAGATGCTTTTCGCTGACGGCAATCACTGTCCCGTCAATCTTTGTCCGGCTGACCTTATTGACGCGCTCTTTCAGTTCTATCAGCATCTCCCTATATCTCTGTATATTTATCATAGCCCTATCAAATTATTCTGTTCAGGATTCGCCATGGTGAAGCTGAACTCCACCGCCTTCAAGACGCTACGCCTGAAGGAGCGTTCAAACTTCTGTTTCGTAATCACAATAGGCAGCCATTCGCCATCCACAAGAATCTCCACCTCTTGTGCGTTCAGCATGTTGTGCCATAATTTATAATCACTCTGCAACATGATGCTGCCGGAGTTGACCGTGTATTCATCAGTAACCTTGACACCGAACTTGCGTTGTACCCCGTACATGGCTGCTGCATCACTCTCATTATTTCCGGTCAGTTTCAGTTCACCGGTAGCCGTTAAAGTCTCAGGCATGTCATACACATTCTTGAAACGGAAACACCATACATCCACATACCTTGTACCATCAACGTAAAACTGCATGGAGCCTCCGAGCATGGCCACCGTATAACTGGCTATGTCCGATTTGGAAAATCCGGGAAGCACAGTATCCGGACTCACATCCACCGTGAAAGGCTCCGAAGAAGATACCGGGAATGATTTGCTCTCCTGGCTGCCGTCATTGAAAAAAGCCGTTATGTCATATCCTCCATTCTGCGGATAACCACTCACATACTCTTTGGCCCCCATACGTGTCACCTTGGCAGCCACCTCACTCAGTATTCCCGGAGAAGCGGCATCCTTCCGGGTCTGCATCCGGCTGAACATCACGTAGCTCTGCGCGTCTTCTGTCTCGTTGATAAGGAAGGTGAACGTCCCCGAAGCGGTGCTCTGCGGTGCATAGTCCAGACACCACACGCCCCACAATGCCAATTCGCAGAACTTGCCCAGCCCTCGGATTCGCACCTGGTTGTCGGCATCCGGTACATATTCTTCATCAAGTATCTTTTTACCGCCATATTTTATGGCAAAGGCTATGGTCACATCCGTGTCAATGATGTAGTCCTGCATGGTGGCGCAAAACTCCCGTGCCCTGGGTCTCTGTATTACATTCATAAACGACAATATTTGTTTCTACGGTCATTTTTCGGCAGCAGCTCGTAATCGGTCATACTACCGTCACGCGCCCGCTTCATCTCATCTATCCAAGTGGCAGCATCGTCTGCCATCCATCCGGCCACACGCTCCACATCATCGAGCGATGCCGGTTCACTTGCATTCATACCGCTTTCCACCACAAACCTGCGGATCACTCCCCCCGGTATCGCTCCCAGAGACAAGCGACGAAGCGCCATACTCATGGCCAGTAACGCCACCGCCTTGCATGCTGCGAAATGCGCGTCCGTCTCCGGTACCGAGCTTTCTGCAAGCAGTGCCTCCCAACCGGCACCGTATGCCCGCTTCACCGTCAACTGCTGGGCTTCTCTGATGAAAGGCAGAAGCAGCAGGAACATACGCTCACTCTTATTTATCGGGAAATAGGTATCGAAAGAACCCCCATTACGGATTATCAACATCTGAGCAGACTTATACATGTCGCTATCCGTCCACTCTTTCAGTTCCTTGTCATTCAGATAACGAATCAGCACATCTACCGCCTTGTAGTATTCTTCGAGATGTAGCGCGTCATCACGGTCCAACTGCCACTCCCAGGGTAGTTTTTCGCTGCCATCGGTAGCCACCTTGAACTTGCGCCCGTCATCCTCATGGCTGAGGTCATTCTTCTGATACAGCCGCAATGTGGCCAACAGCGCAATCGGCCGTTGCACCTTGCGTACAATCCCGGTATCAGTACCCTCTTTCTCCGGATTGAGATAATAGTTCTCTGCCAGTTCTATCACCTTGCTACCGACCAACTGCGCCAGTTCTTCAGTAGCCAGCTCTATCTCACCGATAACCTTGGTGAAATCATTGTTAGCGTAATAGTTGGCGGTCAACTCACGCAATTCTTTGGCACCTTGGCCGTCTTTGTTGAATATCATAACATCATTTTTTTAGATTCCTCATCAGTTCGTCTGCCCGCTGCCTGTCATCGAGCAACTTCATCATCACACGCAGCAGCAGCGTATCATCGGTAGCCCTCGCATTGCCGAACACTCCGCTTTCGGCCACAGAAAAGAGTATCGAGTTCATGCCCAGGCTCTGCACATCATTCTGCCGGGCATCCTTGTCCCTTCCACGGGAAAATACCGGTCCGAAGCACAGTTCCAGTCCGTCAATGATGAAAGTTCCGGAAAACAAGTATTCACAGAAGTAGGAGAACCAAGCATAAATCCCCCATCTCATCCACACCGGCATGTGCTCCACAAGCCCCATGTATCTGCCCATATATTGTTCACGAAAGGGTTCACGCTCTACACAGCCTTTTTTCTCCACCGGAGGACGATAAAGGATGGCACACAATGCCTGCAAGTCTACCGGGTCATGCCCGACATTATACCTATTGACCGCAGCCACCGCATGACGAAACTCACCAAAAGCCAAATCCGCCCCATGACTCATCGGACCGCGCAGATAGCGCCATTCCGGTATCAGATTCACAGTCGAGTCATACGCCAGTACCACAGCGTCTCCCTCCATTCTCCACATCCATGCCAATGTCTCTGCCAGATGGTCTACCAGCAGCATATCCTGCACCTTTGAACGGAAGACATATCCCCTATTCTTCAGTACATACGCACACCACTCGCGCTTCACGTCCAGCAAGCTGATGCCCGGTTTCGTCATCAGCTTCTCCCGGTTCTTCAGCAGGTGCAGCCACTCCAACGGCTTCACCTCCTCCCAGCAGTCCGGGAATTCAATATCCTTCTGTCTCATGCCTATACTTGTTTTGCCGCCCTGTCCGGCGTCGATACATTCTCTTCCTTGTTGATAACCTTCCGGTAAATACCGAGGAAAATCCCCTTCTTATGCGGGAAATTAATACGGATGGCATCATTGATTGCCTCCAGTACGATATCCTCGGGAATCTGCGTATCAGCCCCGTAGAATATCTTCAATGCATAGAGCATCTGGCTGCCGCTGTCACTCTTGCCGTCAATGATGATGTTGGCCAATGCCGGAGAAAGTCCGAAACCGCTGGTAGTGGAACTGTCCGCTATGCGTGAAATCTTCGCCTGCGCCTCGATGTACTTGTCGATGTTCATCTCGATAGGCTCTATCTTCCAGCTCTGAGCATTACCGTCGGCATCCACGAAGTCGACACAGCTGAAGAACTTGCCGGCATTCTTCTTGCCAGCCATCACATTGGCAATGGTTTCGGTCAGTTCATCCTTCAGCCGCTCCATTTCCTTCTGAATCTTCGTCTCATCCCAATCCTCGTGCATGGCCATAATCAGCTCATGTTTCTGGTTCCAGTACTCCTGCGGAGAATGCACCACATACGCGGCTGCAATCATGTTCTCATTCAGGTGCTTGATGATTTCCGGAAGGTTGTTCGCATTCTCCAGCCAGGGAACTGACCCATAGAAGCAGGAAATCGCATACATACTGCGGCCAAAACTCCGCATGCAATGGTATTTAATGGCAGTTTCGTGCCGGGTCGGATTCCATTTGTCAAAAGCCGGGTACTTGCGGAACGTGCGGCTCTTGAAGGAATCAAAATCACCAGTGAGGTATTCCGTAACATCCTCAAGCCTACGGCTGTCATTCTCCGGCCACACCAGACGGCTTTCTTCGCTGTGCAGTGACTCCAATCGCTGCACCCATGGGCGGCCGATACGCACTCCCTTGCCCATATAATACTTGGTGAAATGCCCGTTCATGTGCGTGTATTCAACCAAGTTGTCACGTATATACCCTTTGTAGTCCCAGCTATCCAGCCATTCCTGAATCTCGGCATCCTCCATCCATTCCTGGATGCGTTCGTTATTCTCAATCTTCACCCGGTAAAGCATCGGCCCCTGACCATACAGCAACCCCACCTTACGGTCCAGAATACCGGGACCCAGGTTGTTCTTCTCCAGCAAGTCACGGATGGCATTCGGCATATTGTTGTCCGGGCCCCATGGAACTACACGTACACCGGCCACCGATACCGGGTCACCGTCCCAGTCCTGCGAGCCAGCATTAAAGAACTGGCTCATGCTCTGGCTCCAGTTCATGTTAATGGCATATTGCCCGGCAGCCGTATCCACAAAACTGAAACTGCCTATCTTCTTTATCTCACTCATAACTATATATTGATATAAATTCTCGTTGTATTAATGAACAGCGAACCGCAATAATCCACCACTATCTGCTGAAGTTCCGGTATATGCTGTTCAATCACGGGATTAAACCAAGGTTTCGGCTTCCGGTTCCAATCCTTGTTGCTTTTCTTGGTGATTACCCGTGTACCGCCCTCCATATTATATCCACGGCCTACACCCAGATGAACATAAAGCCCATCGGCATTGAATCCGAAGCCGATGCTCGTAATCTCCTCGCCTTTAGCCGGCACCTTGCCCCAATGCCGGTAATTCTGCCTAATGGATGCCGAAAGCTTTTTATCCTCATCAATCCATTTCGATACGCTCGCCTGCAACGCCTCGTTCACTTTCTTTCCCCAGGCACGTATCCGACGATTGAATGCCGCAACCGCTTTCGCATCCTGCTGCCGTTCGAACTGCTGCGTAATGCCGGTATCACCCTCTATCGTGATATCCAGCGGAAACCTATCAGCCAGCCGGTTCTTCTTGTTCCACCAGCTGCTGCGGTTATTATTTTGCGATAATCGTTCTGCATGTGCTCCCATGCAGCAAAAGTAGCCCAGACTGTATCTTTGAAAAAGGACACAAAAAAAGAGGTCTCCCAAAAGGAAACCTCTCTCACTTCATCACAAAGATGCTGTCAAACAATAACAGTGAAATGAAGCTATATCAAAGCACCGATACGCTTGCAAGTTCATCCGCAAAACTATGCAACGCTTTCTCAATGCGTTGTTTTTGTTGAATGCGCGGTTTTGAACGCCCGTGCATATATGCCCACAGTTGTTTTTGATGGATACCGGTCAATCTCTCCAATCCGGCAAGTGACAACATGCTGCCGTAGTGAAGCAATAAGCTCTGTATATCATAATGCCATATCAATGTATATTCCCCTTTTATTTGTTCCGGCCAACGCTCTTCAGGAAGATTTTTTTTAATCAAAGCAATGGCGACTTCCACATCCTTCTTGCACTCTTCTACGGTATCTCCAGCCGCATAGATGCCCTCACAATTTTCTGAATAAGCCCCAAAACTATCAGGACTTGCACAAATGTTCATAATAATCTTTTCCATGATTCAATGATTCTATTTGGATTAAAAGGGATGGGGATTATACCCCCATCGCCCTTGCTATTTTTCTTCTTAACGGTTCGGGAAACTCTTTGGCTCCGTGATAGGGAACCGGCTCCGAAAGCTTCCCATTCTTTGTGTAGAAGTAATGACTACCTTCTGCGTGACTGAACTTCCAGCCTGCCGCAATGATTTTCCGATGAAACTCTGAATACTTCATTTCTGACTTATATTATTGTTTGACTCTGCAAATATAGAAATATTTCTATTAATCGCAAAGAAATAGCAGAAATATTTCTATTAATATATAAAAAAACCGGCTATCCATCACAGACCACCGGCTTCTCAAATGTACAAAAAAATGTTTCTTAGAAAATATCCTCTACGGCAAAGTTATCCAGACCGCCATCCTCATGTGTCAGATTCTTGCCATCGGCATCTGTATTCGAACATATATGGCGCACGATGTAATCCTCTTCGCTCATGCCTCCAGTCAGAACCGATAAGGCATCCTCTCGAGAATAATATATCAAAGCCTTGACACTATAATGAATATATTTTTTCCCACACGGAAACAACACACAGATATCATCATCCGAAGGTTCTATACCCAATTCAGACCGTATTTCTTCAATCTGTTGGAACAATGGCTTCAACCCAGCTGATACCGGGACCTCAAGCTGATATTCCATCCGGTATATATTCTTGCTATTCTTTGCAGCCTCGTTCATTGCTCCCCCCTTTCTCTTCTTTCTCAATATATTCATTCAAGAACTTGGCAAGGGTTTTGAGTTCTTCCAGTGTTATGTCGCTCGACTGACATTCAAGATTGTATATTGATTCTTTTGCTCCATTGCTGCTGACAGCTACGGTTTTCATAATCCAAGTCTCTTTCATACCTCACCCCCTTTCCGGCACTTCTTTGCCTTATAAACGCACAATGCAACGGCGATGACCAGCGGTGGGAACACCAGGCTGGCGCACGTCCAGCCGATGGCACGGAAATACCATTTGTCTGCTTCGGTCTTGACTTCGCAGTCGGGAGCCAAAGCGCGGTAGTACTTGCGCTGGAGGTTATTCACTTGCTCGGTAAGAGCATTGACAGATTCGCCCACGGATGTGCGTGGAGCAGGTACGGACTGCGTACCGATAGTTAGTTCTTTCATACAGCCTGCTCCTTTGAAAATTGATAACCTACAAATTCGACCACAGAAATACGACCTTTGGCAAAACAATTATGCGCCATAACTTCATTCCAATGATAAGAGGCACCATCGTCAAGAACAACTACAGTCTCATCCAAACGGGCAGAGACACAACTGAGTAAGTCGAAGACAGACTGACTCAAAGACTCCAAGCTATCATATTCTACAGAATACGATTTTCTTTTTCCAGATACGGAAAGAGTGACTTTTGATTTTTTCATATACGAACACTTGTGTTAGCAATGGCAGAAAAAAGAACGGCTACCAAACCCGTTGCTAACACAAGTGATTCAACCCCGCCGAAGCGTGAGGAACAAATGTCGGGAATGATAGCCGTATAAGTATATATGCATACTTTACGCAATGTCTTCTTGTTCGTATATGGATTTGCTTGAGAAATTTATCTCGGGAGCAAACCGATGGGCATAAAAAAAGCCCAAATTCGTATTTGGACAATATCCGTTGTCCGGTCGGGGTTGAAGTTAAAACAAGTCAACCACTTGTGTTAGCACTGCAAATATGAGGATAATATTTGAAATGGCAAAAGAAAAGCGGAGTTTTTTGTTTCTCCGCTTAATCATATTATTATCTAAACTGTCGACTTGGGCACCATGTACGACCATCATCTAATTTCAAAACAATCTTCCCATCTACCTTACAAAAATTTTCTCCTTCTTTGAATTTATATTTGCTTTCTACCTGAATGCTACTAATAGCTGAATCTATATACTTCTCATACAGCTCCATAGTAACTTCATCACCACATTGTTCACACCTTTCTTTGCAATAATTCAGAATATCACTTTCCGATATAAAATCAAAGTCAAATATAATAGACTTATTACTATTATAATAGTTCTCTATATAAAGAATTGTTTCGTCTTTTTCTCCATTCTGTAGTTTATCCAAAGTTGAATCACTTAATACACAAATATTAGTTTCCGGATATATATCCAAATCTCCTGCTGCCCCCAAATTGCCGGTTATCTGACTAAACAAATCGAAATCACCCTCAAATCCCTTACCGTAATACAATTCTTTTGATGCGATTATGTTGTATCCATTTTCAAAAACAATATGATGCTTTAAGTAATGTTCATACGTCAGAGAGAGCTCTTTTTTAACTTCTTTTTCCGCATGATAACCTTCCCAGTCACCTGCAAAAATAGCATCTATATCCCATTGTGACAGCTTCCGTATATTGAACCCGTCATGGATTAATTTATCCAATTTATTTATTTTAGCCGGACCAGGATCCGAACCCACTAAAACATAATTAGTTTTTTTAGTAATGGCAGTATCTATATCAGCTCCCATCGCTTTTAATTTTTTCGCTATTTCTTTTCTCTCCAAAGAAAATTCACCAGTAATAACTACTTTACGATCATAAAAAGGATTATTAGGGTCAGCTTGAGACAAATCCTTTCTTAGAATATCTCCTTTTAGCATTCTAGCTGCCAACCTCTCATATTTAGGCTTCTTATTTGTAATTAGCGAAAAATCCGGTCTGTTCCCATTTAAATAGTTTAAATAAAAATATGCGCAACATTCAGCATCGAATAAAGCATCATGGTGACCATCCGTTGGCATTCCAAAAGCCTCACATAAATCATGCAATCCAATCCTATTATATAAGTTACACGTACACTCAAACGAAGAGATTCCCATAGGAGGAATACCATAATACAACAAATTACGGTTTAACACATCTTCATCAAATTGTGCATTATGAGCTACGATTGTAGTGTTAATAAAATATTCTTTAATTTCATCCCATACCTTATCAAAGGTAGGGCTGGACTTCGTCTGATCTGGAGTAATATGATGCACAGCTATCGTATTAGCATCATATTTATTATATGGTGGCTGAATCAACCGAACTATTCTATCAACAACAATGCCGTTCTTTACAACGACTATACCTATTTGACAAGCCATTCTATCATTAGTGGCTGTTTCAAAATCTACAGCAGTAAAAGATGTATTCATAGTATTAAAATAGAGTTTACCGTTCACGACGGGCATGCCGCTACTAAGTAAACTCTATCGAATCGCGATCTAAAATATTTTGTTACAACATAATCCGTATGCCCCCGTTTTACATTGTACTATCTTATCATAACCACTTTGCGAATATGAGCATAATATTTGAAAGCACCAAACAAAATGATTATTTTTGCAAGAAACATTTATAACCTTATGTTTGAGAAAGAATTGGAAACCTACCACAAGAATATTGACCGCCTGCGTGAAGAGAATCCATTAGGTGGATTCGTGGTCATCAAGGGAGACGTGATACTCGATGTGTGGCACAGCGACCTTGATGCATTGAAAGAAGGCTTTAAGGCTTTCGGTGAAGAACGCTTCATGATAAAAGACATCAATGAGCGTCCTATAGATATACGTTCATTCGGCAGTGCCGCTTCAAAAATTATACTATGATACACATTCCCCTGCAAAGTGATGACCTGATGGAAGAAGGGATGTGCATGGAAATAGAAATCATGCCCTCCTTTGAATACCTCAAAGAGATGGGATTCCTAAATGTCACACGGTATTGATATTTTAAAAATTTCCTATTCAAACATTTATATGCTATTTTTGCAAAAAACATCCGCTATGAACGAAATAGAACTTCGCAAATACTGTTTGGATAAAGCTATAGAGATACTTGGTTGGTACAAGAACTTCTTTCCCAAGAAGGAGTTGCACCCTCTTATTATCTCGGAAATCCTCTACCGTTACCTTACCACCGGACAAGCTGAGTACTTCGAATTACCCCATGCACGTGGGTAAAGCTACCGTTTTCGCACATACCCCCTCCGTGGTTGAAGGAACGGTAACACGACCAGTCATTCCGCTTTTCGGGCCCCATTCCGTTTGCGAGCGTGCGAGCAAACGGAATGGGTGCGCCCTGCACCCCTCCGTCAAATCAGCCCCTCATCGCCAAAACTGTAATATCCACCATTCGTTATAATCACGTGGTCTATCATTGTGATATTGAATAACCCTGCCGCCTTTTTAAGTTGCTCCGTCAGCCTCTTGTCTTCATTGCTCGGTCGGCTGTTGCCACTCGGATGGTTATGCACCGCTGCGAACTGCACTGCCCCCGTATCAATCAGCACGCGCATAATCAGCCTTATATCCGCTGAAGTCTGGTCAATGCCGCCTACCGATATGCGTACTTTCTTGATAAGCCGTCCGGCTTGGTTTATAGACACGACCCAAAATTCCTCATTCGGCAAATCTCCTATCAACGGCTCCATCAGTTCGTATACGTCTTTGCTCATCCTTATTTGCCTGCGTTCCACCTGCTGCGACAGTTGTCTCTTGTACATCTCCACGGCTGCCACGGCTACCCTCCTGCGTCCAGGAGTCAAAGAGGAAAACAATTTTTCAAGGTCTATCACCTCGTTGCTGCGTTCGATGTCCGAAACAATCTGTCTGTTGTTGCTGATTTCGTAAATCAGTTCGCTGTCGCTCATGTAGCGGCAATCGTTATCAAAAAGAGTATTCATAAGTGTATGAATTAAGTTGTTATAAAAGAATTGTCTTACCTAAGAAATAGCCTCCCAAAACCTCTGCCCCAAGCGTTTCAAGTGCACACGCAAACCGTGCGTAACTATGCCCCTGCGTCAGTATATCATCGAATACAAGGCATTTCTTACCCTTGAAAAAACGCTTATCAAACTTGATGACCTCCACCGTCTGCACCGTCTTGGCCGCTTTCGTCTCATGGATGGCAATCCGTCCACCCTCAATGGTAATTGCTTTGTACGCATTCCTGCACCCCGTCAGCCGTGCCACCTCTTCGGCAAAAGCCTTGTATCTGATTTCGTTCTTCTCTCCGCTACTGGCTGGTATGCAGACCAACGTCACGTTGCAAACCTCCGCACCGAACTGCTCGCGCATCTTCTTCGCTACAAGTTCTGCCACAGACGCACTGCGCTTCCCGTCCTTAAAATCCCATATCATCCTGCGGATAGACCACTCCCGTTTGTTAGCCTCGTACTTGGTAGGCAAGTAGTCAAAGAAGTTAAACATGAATTTAGACCATTGATTTTTCCATGCTTCGGGAATGTTTCTTTTTGCTGCCATAACTGTAAGTTTTTAAATTTTTATTCTGGATTTCTGGAGTCGTCGGGTGGAGCCTTTTTTAATTTTCTCCGTTTCCCGGAACGACTTTTTTTTTATTCCGGCGTGTCTGTATGACGTGCGGTATGGTTGCCTTTTGATGCCGCAATAATTGAGGTGCCGAGGATGACATTCCGCAAGGTTCCGACTAAAACCGAAGGCTTGAATACTACCCGTAGGGCTGGAGATTTTTTAGCGGACAACGCCCGACCTTGCTTGTCAGCCCGGTGCCCTACATTTGCGGACTCAAAAGACTACCTGACCGCATACAGAGATGCAGGAAATGAAAAGGAGTTGCGGAAAAGAAACGGAGGCACGCCAAGCGGAACGCTTACCGCTCTGCCCTTCCTAATGGAGGGGCGTTTCATAAAAACAAACAGAAAGCACCGCTTTCTACCGCTAAGACGCGAAAAATCCCGTTATGCAAGTTTGACATAGGATATACCGCCACCGGCACCTAAACCAGACTTGTATAACGGGATTTTTCGCGCGCCCACCCCGTATCGGGGTGACTTCTTCTCCCAATGGGGCGTTTTTGGGTACAGAAACACCCTAATCAAAAATCCACCTCCTTGAAAACCAAAAAGAAAACCCATCCCTACAACTTCTGTTGTAGGGGTGAATCAGCTTGCTGCCCGAGCCGCGCCGTCGGTGATTTGCGGTCGCAAGCGCCCTTTCTGATTCGGAAATATGACAAAACCTTTACAATTTGTACCCGATGCTCCCAATCCCACCCGCTTCGGCCTCTCCCATAAACGAAAGGCCCTGCCATCCTCACGGACAACAGAGCCAAAGCAAACAGAAAAGAAATGTCACACCGAAGCGGCACCGGACACATTGCGGCCCATCCTCCAGGTGCGGATAATCTCTTTGCGCAGGATGAAATACTTCAAGGCATCAGTCAGGTTGGTGGATTCTTTAGGCAATCTATGTGCAGGCAACTTATCTCCGGTCTTCTGTTTGACTATCACACTGGAGCTGTCCGGCCGGGTAGCTACCTTGGTTTCTGTCACCTCCATTTCCGACTTGAGATTCGGGCAGTTGTGCTGGTCAATCAACAGTGTAAACAACGTGCGCTCCAAGTTACCGCTGAGCAAGTCCATGAAGAACCGGTATTCCAGATTGCTACCGATGTTGCCCTGCCCCAAGCTCATCAGCTGTACCTGCCATCCAGTACGCCTGCCCTCCGCATCCGTCTCGATGTTCTTCTTTATCTGTGTGGCCATATCCGCACCCACCCCCTTGTAGTTGTTCATGGAGCGGTCATAATAAAGCTTCAGTATCTTGCGCTTGTGCGGCTTGAAATAATAGAGGAACTTATCGGCCAGCTCACGCACGGAGTTAGGCGGCAATGTATAGAGTTCTTTGAGTACACGCATCACACGCCCACTACGTTGCCCGAACACCATGGAAAGCATATTGCCGGAATCCATGCCTGCCTCCAACGGTTTATTCTTATCCAGGTACCGGAGCACCGTACAGTCCTGCTCCCACCCGAACGGGTGCTGCTCTATCACTTCATTCAGGAATCCGTCCGCATAGAAGTGCTTCATCGAGAGGTTGCAATAGAACATCTGGCTTGCCTCCAGCTTGGGGATAATGGAAAGGATGTTGCAAAGAATACCTTCCAGCCCTTCAGCGAATTCATCGCTGAACCAGTCTTCACCCAATATATCCACGTTGACATAGGAGGAAGAAATGAAAAAGAAGGATACGCCCCGGCGTGTCTTAATCCAGCGCTCCTCCCAGCGCTTCATATTCTTGCCAGCGAGTTCCATGGAACGTTCTGCTGTATCAAGCTTGGCCTGCAATGAACGATCTTTCCGGAAAGCATCTTTCAGTTCCTTGTACCGCTGCATAGCCGCCACATACTCTTTTTTCGTCTCGTTATAGACAAAGCCGGCCTGCAACATGAGAAGGATTTTCCGCTTGTCATTCTGCTTGGCCAGCTTGAGAATCCAGTCGTATTCACCCAGATGGTTCGGATTCGGCATATCCGTCGTCAGTGTACGGCTGCGGTACCATACGCTATCGCCATATTTGACCCGAAACCCACGCACGGCCTTCAGCAAGTTCGTGAACTTCTCTTCCGGGAAATACTTCACTTCATCACCGAACACCCCCACATAGGAACGACCGGCACCGATGGCCGGACGGTCCAAAGAGATAAAGGTGAAGTTGAAACCGGTGTAGAACACCATGGTATTGCGCCAGTCGGAACATACGTTGTACATGCGGTCGCGCCACTCTTTCGGCGGTTCTTGGTTCATAACATAATGGATGCCCTGCTCCCACCCCAGCTTCGACAATCCGTCCACCAGCGAGGGAACCACATTCTTATGCAAATCGGAATACGTATCGGCCACCCATGCAAACGGTGCACCAGGGCAGTCCTGCGCCACCTCCTGCACCCGTTCAGCCAACACCTGCACCGTTTTGGCTGATGCACGCCCGGCAATCCAATAGAGCGACCAGGGCTGCATCACTGCAATGAGCTGCGCCATCCAGTTGGAATAGCGCACCTCCACATCATCCGATATCTTTAGTTTTTTCTTCCTGGTCATCGAGCATCTCTTCTATATCAACATCAATTATATTGGCATCTCTCTTGAGACGAGTCTTCTCCCGTGCAGAAATATCCTGCATACCGTCAATCTGTGCCGCGAGCAGGTTGCGGTTGGCAGAAGGCAATCCCACCGCATTCGGGTCGAGGTCATAGACCTTGATCGGTTTCTCATCCATCTCCTTCGGCTTTATCGGGTCGGGCTTATCCAACTGCTTGATTCTTGCCGCTTGTACCGTGAGATTGCCGTACACCTCCATATCTTTGGCGCTGGTGGCGTTCTGAAGTACCACCTGGGCCGCCTTCATCAGATTGTCATACATCATGTTACGGTGCGCATCATTCTCGATGGTATCACAAAGGTAGAACAGATTGATAGCCTCACTATACATCTGTCGGGCACGCATCCGTTCCACATTGAACGGTTCGTGCATCAGAAAAGCCACGGCATTATCCTTGCCATATTTACGGTTAATGCCTACCAGTGCATAGAGCACGTTGTAGTAGTCCAGTTCCTCGTCCGTCAACTCCATGGTGCAGCCGGAGGCAAGGTAATCCTGCAAGGTCTCAAAGTAAGATTTATCGAACATCAGCCTATATCGTCATAAAATATCTTGTTAATGGAATTGCGGTACCCGGTCGCCTGACGGAACTTGTCGAACCGCTGTGCCTGGGTCACATTGTCACCGGTCTCCGCACTGGCGGCCATGGCCAGCCCCTCTTTGGCCCGTTGAAGCAGTTGCCCACGTTCATAATGGTACTTCAACGGTGAGCCTACCAAATTGAAGTACCAGAGAAAATCATTCTCCGGTACATGGTAATACATGGCAATCTGCCGCGGCTCATAGCCTATACCTGCCAACCGCTCGAACTCGTCCAGGTCGATACGGTCATACCATGCCGGGCTGTCACGCCACTTAACCAATTCGTCCGCTACGAAACTCATATACTTCTTTGTTTTTAAGGAATACGTATTGTTCTTCCATCGCATTCTCGCCATAATTGCCGGAGCCTTCGACCACAAAGAACCCTGCCGATGTGTCCAGGCAGGTAATCTTTTTGTGGCTCCATGCAAATGAAAGCTCTATCTCTCCATCCTGATGGAGCTGCATCAACCTCTCGTATATCTTCGGCATACGAAACTTGATGGTCTCCGATATATGCAGATGAATACTGCCAATCAACCCTTTTTCACGCCAACGAAGCAACGCGTTGATGATACGCTCGTTGGTGGAATAGGTCGCTATATACAAGTGCCTCACCTGCCCGGCATTCTTAATCAGATAAACAATGAAAGTGAATGCCGTAAAGCTTTTCTTTGTCTCAATGAAAAACGCCTCATTCTCCCGTGGAAGCCGCCCACACAACTCTTTCAAACTGTTCAGCTTGAATGTCAACATGGTTTCAAACCGACGGGAGAAGAGGCGGGCATCAGACATTTCCCTACGCAATTCTTCAAGATTGAAGTAATAGCTCATTCCAATAATCTGTTAATGTCGGCCAGTTCCTTCTCATATCCTGCCAACCGTTCGCGACGGACAACATCCAAATGCGGCTTGTCACCCTTGGCCAACTCAGACTTGACCCGCCAGATATTGTTCTGGACCTGCTGTTGGCGGCGAACCAGTTCCTTAACCGGAAGATGGAGCAACTCACTGCGTCGACGGAACTCCGCAAAAGCCGGATGCTTGCCCAAAAGTGTGTGATGCTCCTTGTAATAGTTCAGCTCCTGCCATATCATACGGTTATCCATGTAGCTGTCAATCACCTGGCGGCTGACATCGGCACACTCCTGCAGGGAGGTACAATCCCTCAGCCTGGCATGTAACCGCACATAGGCATGGTATTTGCTGAACTTGCGGGAAGCGAGTGCCTCCAACTCCATCGGACAATCGGGGGCATTGAGAAACGGAAACTCATCACGGAAAGACTCGGGTCCTTTCCGTGATGACGGTTCCGGCAATGCCCTTCAGCCCTCAAAGTCCGACGGTTCCGAAAACACCCCTTCCAAAAACTTTTCCAACCATGGTGAATACCCTGATACCGCATTGTTCATAAACATCTTGCGGGATAAGAGGTCGAGTACCTTCTTCTCATCCGGCTTTTGTGAAACCACCGGAAGCAACACCTGGTCTGTCGGCCAGTTGAGATATACGGGTTGTGTCGGATAAGGAAGAGAATTATAATAGACGGAAGTAAACAGATAGCCCCCCTCCTCCAGTTCAGGGAATCGCTCGAACATGGCGACCAGACATCCCTTATCCAACAACATGGGTGTGTGCGTACCATAATTCAGACAAGGCAATTGACTCTTTTCCAGCAGTTCCTTCGTCCGCTTCACATTCTCGGCATAAAGCCCTTTGAATCTAAGCGGAACGAGCATTCCATTGACTTTGGGCAGCGCCACATGAGCCAGGTCGATAGGATTCATCACATAGATGTCATCGTTGGTCCAGATGAAACGTCCGGTCACTTCGGGCGATTCCATAGCCACTTTCAGCTTGGCCAGCGTATCAACCTGTGCATTGTCAGAGACGCGATTGTGCTCAATGAAGGTAATCTCTTCGCTGAACCAATCTTCACGGTCACCGATTACCACCACATTGATGCCGAAGCGTACATTCTTCTGCCAGGAACGCAGTGCAAAAAGCAGTTCCTTGCCTTGTGCAAACTCCTTGCAATAAGGAATAACCACTGTCACATGGTCTTGAACCGACCGCGCCGGCGCCGGTTCCTCCACCGCATCCACCGCCTTATCGACGGCCTGCACATCCTTTTGTTCCACACTCTCTTCTACCGGTTTCAGTTCTACGGCCACATCCTCGGTCTTAGCTGTTTTCTTTTTTGTTGCCATAATTTAAAGTTTTTAATACGATACAAAAATATCGTCTCCACATAGTTCGTAAAAGGACACAAAGAGAGGCGAATGCACTGCAAACGCCTCTCTCCAATAACCAACCTTTAAAACAGAAATGAATCAAACTCCTGAACCACCGGAAGAAGACGACGCTTCACCCAATCCCAAAACGGCATTGATTTCTTCGTTGTCCGTAGCCGGTACAAGGCTCTTGGCGATGTGACCGATAGTACCTCCGCGTAAGGAACTTGCCAAATTGATAGTATTCTTGTCACCCTCCTTGTTATCCTGGGAATCGGCCTTGGTCATCTTCAGCGGAGTGCACGGCGTACCGGCAATCTTCGCATCCTCACCAGAGCAACCGAACACGATTGCCCCCAGATTCTCATTGATATTGTTGTTCACGAATTCATCGTGTTCCAACTCTGTACCCGGATGTTCATAATCCACATGGTGGATGAACCCACGTGCATCATCCTCTCCCTCGCTGGAGTGGTAGATGTTGATGGTGGAGTCCGTAGCATACACCGCTATGGGCTTTTTACCTGGCATCATCTCAAATGCCGTCACCTTTACTCCCTTCTCATCACGCGTATAAGTCTTGACGTCTTCCCAGCGGAAAATCTCGATATAGGACTTCTTCCCTTTCGGACGTCCGGCATTCGATGACTTCTTGGGCACCGACACCATTGAATATGTTGTTTCTGACATATATGTACCTCCTATATTAATATAGTTAAACACCTGCACCGGAACTGGAAGAAGAACTGGACGATGCCTCAGAAGAGCTGTCTGTTTCTTCAGGCGGCAGATAAGCGAAGATAGCTTCTGCCAGCCAGAAACCGACAGCTTCCCACCATTCCGCGAATATCTTCACGTCGTAGTTCTCACCCTGCATCCAAACCTTGGCGCTCTGCGGGTCACGGCTGCGCAAATGCTTGAAGTTCTCCTTCGGCGTAATGAAGAAGGCTCCGGTACCGCGCATGCCCTCAAGCGGTGCGAACGTGAACCTGGAGAAATCCACCCTGATTTTCTCACCGTCCTCATTCTTGAGCCAGGGATATTTTTCACGGTATGCCTTGCTGTAACGTATCACCAGATCCGGATCTGCATGGATAAACATGGTCTTTTTCCGATACAGCGGCTTCACCTCACTCACTGCCTTGTCAATTTGGGCAAGTAAGGTCGCGTCTTCCAGCTTTTCACCGTCAAGCAGCCAGGTAATCTTATCATTATTAGCCTTCTTCAGCTTCTTGAGCTGGGTTACATAGCCATCCATCACATCGTTGGCATCCGTAGCGGCATCCCCATCTTTAACGGCACTGGTCTCCTTGAACTCACCGATCGCCAAAGCAACCTCACGCTCTTCGTCCAGTTTAGGAAAGATGAGCTGATACAAGATATACTTGACTACCGGCATATCTTCCGGCTTCAGATTCTCATCATACAGATAACCGAGGATATCCTCCATAATGTCCGACGGAGTGATGGGAACGTTTATCTTGCACTTGTAGTTCTTGATGGTCAACGGAGTGAACTTCGATTTGCCCTTAGGCGTCCACTTCGGTACGAACTGCTGGAGAACTGAATCAACGGCAGCCTGCTGCGCACGAACCTCTGTTTTGTCCGTCACCAGAGTTGACATGTACTTGGTGGACTCCGTGGTACCCATCAGCCCTTTGAGTATTTCCAGTCTCTCGGAAGAAACATACTTACCGAACTCTTTCTGAAGCTCGGTAGTCTCAATGGTCGAATTACCACTATATGCCGCTCCCTTGAACGCGGCATCCAAATAACGGTTGTGTGCCAGGCTCATGTCCGGCTTGAACTTGCTACCCATTTCGTTCTTGTCTCCTGCAACCTGCTGCCCCGCATCCGGTACAGGTTCTTTGGCCATCTTGGCAATCTGGGCATCCTTCGAGGCGATGTCCTTCTCCTGCGCTTTCACTTTGGCATCGAGGTCGGCCAAATCCTTGCGTGCCTTTGCCAGTTCCTGCGCATTTTTGTCACGTTCAGCCTCCAGCTGCACTCTCACCTCATCGGTCACAGCACTTTCAGCATTTCTGCCGTCTTTCTCAAATTCGGCGAGGTCCTTCTTGAAGGCTTCGACGAATACGGCACCGTACTTGTTCTTCAGTTCTTCTTCCTGTGCGGAGAGAAGGATGGATTTTCCTTTCTCATCCTTGGCAAAGGCAGAGATGCCCAAGAAACCAAGCACTACACTCATCACTTTTGCAAACATAATTCTATGATTTAGAGTTGATATAATTGTATATTGTCATTTCCGAATCAATCTCACGGCTACGTTGTACGGCATAGTCCTGGGTACCGATAGCGTCTATCAGCCCCACTTCCAACGCCTCCCTATGATAGAACATCCGACCACGAAGTAATCCTTCAGTCTCCAGCTTCAGGCAATTTCCCCGATTCTTCTTGACGTTCTCCTGGAAGTCGCGGGCCAACGGGTCCAGTTCCTCATCACGGATGGAAGCATAATCCCCCTTCTTGGCTGCCTCGAAAGGAGCGTTCTTGTAATCAGAGAGGTTGGAATAGATGGTATGCACCTTGATGCCTGCACTCTCATAATACTTGGCATAATCCGGAAAACTCATCATCACACCTATACTGCCGAACTCGGCAGACACCTCATTGGCCGCAATGATTTCGTTACAATAGGAAGCGGCATAATAAGCGGCAGAAGCGCAGAGGTCACAATGAGCCACCACTGCCTTGCCCTTGCCACGCGCATAAAGGATGGCATCGACCAGCGGTGCAATGGCATCCACTGCACCGCCACCGGAATCGATGTCACATAAAACAGAAGAAATATTCGAGGAATCAGCCGCCTCGCGGATGAGGTCGGCATACTCCATTGTACCATAGCTGCAATAGGTACCGTATTTAAGCAGGGTACCATGAACGGGAATAATAGCCGTACTGCCTTTGGGAGCGTCAGCATAACCACCGGAAAGCCTTGCCGTTCGGCCGCCCGCTGCCGCAATCATCAACGGAACTGGTTCTCTGTCGGCAAGTATCCTATTATCCTGATTGTCTATGCCATGCTCCAACAGTCTGTTTACAAGCAACAAGTTCGATTCCACCTCGCGGAAGGAAACGAACCATTTGCCTCGGCAGACTGCACTATATAAGTTTGAAAATGCCATTATCTTTTGTACCTTATTAATCCGATACAAAGGTACGATGGCACCAACCGCTTAAAAGGACTTCAATATTTTGGCCGGCTCAGGGCTGCTGCGCTTGAAAGAGAGGGTAAAGGCTGCCGGAGAACCAGATACCTGAAGCGTCACCACTACCGGGAACTGGTCGGTTCCCACCACCCTTTCGGTACCATTGGTGAATTTCAAGCGGACCAGTCCCTCCCGGCAAAGCAAATCACGCAGCGAATTGGAAAATAAGGCTCCCGTATCAGTAACCACCGCTTTCAGCTCCTGCTCCGTCAATTCCCCGGCAACGTTCTTTTCCTTGAACTCCCCGGAAGAGACCGGAATCGGCGTCCATTCTCCTGAAACCTGAATCGTTTCCACACCCGGCATATTTTTGACCACCGAGGCCGCAACCGGAATAAATCCCATGGCACATATTTGGGCACGTTTGTCACCGATATTCATTTCTCACTTATATTTTAAGAGTTATTTATCTGAAAATCTGCTTTTTACTTAATAATTAATCTGCTAAAAAATGTCAAGGGAACAGCGACAATTGAATATCCCTATTCACCTCCTTGACCATCCGCTGCCTATTACGGTAGTCGAACTTCTTGACAGCATCGTAATTGATGGCATTGTTCTTGATATTGTATGCCATCAGGAACGCCCGGATAATCCGGTCCTGCTTATACCCCTTCTCATAGCCAGCAACAAAGTATTCCCGTACACGTATGCGGAAAGAGGCTTCGATATAGCTCTGGAGCATACGCTGTTTCCATTCCGGTATATAGATGAAGTTCTCCTGCAGAATAAAATGGTTCCACTCCTGAATAGGAAGATACAACGTTATCGGATGCTCCTTGATAGCCTGCTTGGGCGGTCTGTCCGTAACAGTGACCATGGCCTGAATGAACTTGCCAATATCATTGGCAGCAGTCACATTCACACCTTCATCAGTAGGCCTGCATCCGAATTCATGATACAAATAGTCATGGAGATAAGGCTTCAACTCTATTATCACATTAGGTCTCATAGGGTAAATCATTTATATGCAGACAAATATACACATAAATACAGACACTTTATCCAAAATCAGCGCCAAAACAGTCAAAATACAAAATATAATTACATTTGCCAACTCCACACGATCTTATATTTTCTGCTCCATACAGTGTTCTGAGTATTTTGCTTAGAAAATTATGCAACTTTGTAACGTGTAACCATTCGAGTATATTTCACTGATTATCAAAGAAAACGATTGTAACAAAGCTCACAACACCCATTTGTTACCAATAATCAAATTTGTGACATTGACTCCGATATTCCACTCATACGACTAAAGTAACAAACCCTTATTTTTTGTCACCAATGTTTGTTACCTAAGATGTAACCTTTGTTACTTATTGTTTATAAATGATTTATCTTCTTTTTCAAACATCGGTTACAGAGTTACAATAATTTGGTAGAAAATAGGGAAAGGGAGTGGGAAACCCAAAGGCAAAGGTATGCCCGGCGTCCTATTGAATAGTAAAAGCCGCGGACAATTGTGCCCACGGCTTTTACTGTGTGACTCCTATACCGGATGTCGGTTCTTCATGGCCTTACGGAAATTAGGCGGTAGCGGCTTCCGTCGCAGCCTGGTATAATCGTCGTTCAACTCAAAGTCCATCCAATGGTCTTGTGCAGGAAGAAATGCGCCAACGGCCACAAGCATCCAAGGGAGCTTCTCCTTGTCTGCCTGAAGGTTCAGGATGGTGCCCGGCTTCATCAGCTCCAGATAGTCATAAACCTGACGGATATAGGAAGCCGACTGCTCCGTTTGCAGCATCTCCGGCAGAAACCGGTCATAATGCTTAATGTAATCAGAACGGAGCGTTTCCATCACCACTTTCTACCTGAGGAACGAATGCCGCCGGTTCTCCATTCGTCTGTCTTGAACGCATATAAATCATCTCCTTGGTCTTGCCGTCCACCTTCTGAAGATACCGCCCCGACTTGTTCAACAAGTCTGCGGGATTCATCTCGGCAATATACGGGCATAGTTCGGAAAAGCTGCGCAAAGCCTTGGTAAAGCGCTGCATCTTCCAGAAATCCTTTTTCGACTTGGATGCGACAATAAAATCGTCATAGACCTGTTCACGTACAAGAGGCGTGTTCAGATTCTCACCATCCTCGGAAAAATAGCAGTAAGCCCAATCCTCGAAGTCAGACCCCATGTCAGCCTTCCGCTTGCGCTTGAGAATATTATCCATCGGAGGCTGTATCTTGACATTACGGTCCACCATGGCCAGATAGAACTGAAGACACTGGGCGAAGAAATTCAAGTCCCAGTTCCAATCCTCCTCGCTGTAATCGGTATTCGTCATCAGGTTGCGGTCAAAGTCATCACGAATGGTCCGGCTCTCGAGGTAGTCGTTTTCTTCGGTCTTCTGATGGTAATAGTCCGAAAATACCATGTACAGCATACGTGCCGAGGTAGAAGGGTCGAATTCACGCGGCACATAGTTGGTGGTAAAACCAAACTTGGGGGATTCTTCAAATTCTATAAAGAATGATTTGTTGTTCTTGGGGTTGACTGTCATACCGGAAGTGATATTGTCATAGAACTGGCTCATCGGCAGATAACGGTCACAGTCATCCACCAAAACAAAATCAGTATGTACATCTACCTGGTCAAACACGTGGGGATTATCAAGAAGGCGGGGATTACGTCCGGAGAGATTGACCGTCCGCATGAAGAACCGAAATGTCTTGAACAGAAAGCTCTTGCCGCTACGCCCGTTGCACTCATCATCCTCACCTATCTTGTTATCCATCGCATAAAGTGCCCACGCGCGTGAAGGCGACTTGTAGCGGTGCATATTATAACCGATGGCAAACATCTTATTGAGCAGGTTCTGCTTCTGCTCTCGTATCTCATCCCGGGAAAGCAGCGGCCCGGCAATGTCAAACTTATGCTCTGCCCGGTACTTGTCAGCTTCGTCTACCCCTTTGTCCTTCCAGGCATACTCCAATTCATTACGCCAATACAGACGGCTGGTATTTATCAGATAATTGAAGAAACAGCTCTTATGCTCCTTGACAGTAATATCAAACACATCCCTATCCTCCGGGTCCTTTCTGTGCGACCATTCGAACATGGGTGGAAGAATGCTCACCTTATGAGGTATCACATTCGACTCCCAGGCGCTGCGGTTGTCAGGTATCTGCCCATGTAGCGACTTAATACCGTCTTTACTCACTTCCCAGGTCTCACCTCTGAAAAACATATACTGCTCCTTGGGTGTATAGCTCCGGAAATCCAGGTTGATTTCATCAAGCTGCGCCAAGGATGATTCTCCGGTACGTGGAGAGTTCAGAATCAGGTTACGAATATCTACCGGAAGATAACGCTCGATGGTAAACCGCTTGAGAAACGCCACAATATCCTTTGCCTTGATTTCACTGACTATACAACCGTTACGGTGTATATACCTCGCATCCTTGGAGTTGTCGTCCTTCAATGTATAGAATCCATTCAACGTGAGGAAATAATGCAAGTAAGCGGAGTTCACTTCATAAATTGTTTTCCGGCTCCGCTCACTCCAGCTATCCACCCAGAACCGAGCAGGCATGGCCAATGTCTGTAAGTTGCGGAAATCCTCCTGCTTCGGGCGCAAATCCACAAAGTCACGAAAATCCTTGCGTGGCTTGCCCCGTTGATCGCGATAGCCCCGCAACCATCCGGGAAGCCATATCGTATATATGTCGAGGAAACGCAGGGCCAGTTCCGTCCCTTTGCGAACGCCCGTGTCGTCGATGTCCGGAATATTGTAGATACGATCCACATATTTATAGATTTCCTTAATCTCTTCAGGAGTGACTTTGTAGGTCTCACTATTGAACCATAGCGGATGACAACCGAGGGCGCGGATGCAAAGGGCGTCACGCTCTCCGGAACAGATAAAGGCCTCCTTCAGCTTCTGTTCCTTGTATTGGGCATCCTTATTCTTCGGATCATTGAAAAACAGTTTCTCTTCCTGGGCATTGAAATCCCGGTAAGCCTTCTGCAGCTCGGCAAAACCGTTGATATACTGTTTGGGTTTCACCCCATCGGGCGTATAGCTGAAGCGCCACTGCTTATCCGGATTCAGAGGCTCATATACCTTATAGAACTTGTCAGTGCTACCGTCTTTCTTCGTAACAGCACATTCACGCATGAAGATAGGATAAGTAGGCGTAGTATATTTAGTGGTGACTTCACGGTTGCGGACATAGGATATGGATTTGGCCACATACCAGTGAAGTGCATCGACGTGCTCCTGCCTGACCCGAGGACCGAGCACCTGCAACTGTACATCGGTAAACTTCTCTTCAAGCTCGAAGAACCTGGCACCTTCGGCTTCATCAGCCGTGGCCGGACGTTTACGAATATCCGGTTTATTGACAGAACGTTTGAGTTCATCGGTCACGTTATACCTGGAAGCAAGCAAGGCAACCGCTTCCGGGAAACGGACATTCTCCTCGTTCATGCAGATGTCAATCGGACTCATGGCCGTGCCAGAATCCCCGAAATCAGTGACCTTGTAGCAGTCATCATATTTCTTGAGGCAGGCAGAGGCGTCATCCTCATCGGGACGACGCTTGAATTTCTTCTTATTGTCTATGCACCCCTCTGCCTGAGGGTAATAGTACAAAATAATGTCTAACCCATCATGGGTAGCATTATAGATATCGGCAGCTTTAATCATATTGCGGATGATTTAATTCGGTACAAAGGAATTGTTTTATAGGAGAGTTATCAAGGACGTTATCCGCTCCTACAGTTCCCGCGTTTCCTTCAGGCTCCCAATGAACAAGTTCATCAGTCTCGCATATAGTCCGGAATCTTCCTTCAGATTATCCGGATTCTTGCCGGTAAGATGCACCTTCATATTATCCTTGGAGTAGTCATGGCATATAGCCAAGTGCAGCTCCCGGTTCCGGTCATCAACTACCGAGACCTTCACTTCCTCCACCACACTCCCCAGTTCTGAGGCATCCAACCACAAATATGACTTTTCATCTGTCTTCAGATGGCAGTACCGATGTACCTTGCCACCTTTACGAATCAATTCCACTTCGACGATTGTCGCTACCTGATTGGTACGCAGGATGCGCACCTTCTGACCTTTCTTCATTGATATTTCTTTTTTATTCATTACTGATTTGTTTTGTATTGTTTCTTTATCACTACCGCCACTGTCCCGATGGATGTCCCGCTCTCTTTAAACTCACCGGCACCTATCTCAAACACTTCTCCATGTACCTCTTCCAGCCACTTACGAAAGTCTACACATTTTTTTTCCGATGAGAATTTCCAATGTTGGCTGGTTATTGCCGCAAGCGTACCGCCTTCTTCCAAACGTTCATACATAAATCTGACATGCTCTATGTCCTGATTACCGGAAAACGGAGGATTTGCAATAATCTTAGTATAACTGCCTACACTATCTTTCGTAAAATCTTCATCAAGCAATATCACGTTATCCAATGTGTGGAGGAATTCTCTGTTTTCCGGCATCAGTTCATAGCATTCCACTATCACGGAAGGGCAGTTTCTATGAATGGCTTTAATAAGAGCTCCACGCCCGGCACTCGGTTCAAGTACCGTATCATTCTTATCTATGCCGCCTGCCAGCATTACCAGCCAGTCTGCCACCTCAGCCGGAGTCTCAAAAAACTGGTATTCCTGCTGAAGATTGCATCGTTTGCCTTCTTTCAGTATGGAGAACACACGTTTCGGATTGAACGGGAATGTGAAGCCCTGCATCTTGCCACCTTGCCAGGAACCGCCGGCTTCCTCAATCCATTTCTTGGCCTCGGCATAAGACTTTCTGTTGAACTGCACCGCCGGAAGTTTGAGTACGTTATCTTCAAGAGTGCAATGCTTCAGTATCTCTTCTACATTCCATTCCTTACCTTCATCAGCCTGTTTTTTCTTTTCGTCCGTTGGAGCATCCGGAGCTAACAGTGAAGATATTTTTTGAACAACCGTATTGCTCGCGTCCATGAAGGCATTGACGCAGGATAGCGCTTCCATGAGAAATTTTGTATCAACATGTCCGGTGGCATCATAGATGTCTATCCCTTCGGTCATGGATGATAATTCATTGAGTTGCGCTACACTACCATGTAACGTTTCGATTAAAATCTCTTTTTTGTTCGTCATAACTCTTTTGTAAATAAATTCTTGTTGTGTCTACACTCCCATGACCGAGAAGGTCGGCCAGTTGAATAACATCTTTGTTTTTTTTCAAAAACATTTTGGCAAAGAAATGCCGGAAAGCGTGCGCGTGCATCTTCCTTGAATCAATACCGCAATGTTTTCCCCATGCTTTCAAGTGCTGAGAAAAGCCCCGTTGTGTAAACGGTCCAAATTTTCCCACGGCAAACAACCCCGTTTTCCCATGCTCCTTAGCATAAGCCTTAGCTTCCTGCTGCAATTGCTTTTGGAAGAAAAAACGTCTGTACTTGTTCCCTTTACCTTTCAATGTAACCTCACCGCTAATTATATCCTCCCATGTAAACTGTTGAAATTCCGACAGACGGGCGCCCGTTGTTCCCAAAACCTTAATGAAGAAATAGTAATCCTTGTTGTTTTTTGCCTTGAGATATTCCAACAGCCGGTTGTATTCATCTTCGGTAGGTACATTGTTTACATCCAGTTTACGCTTTATTTTGGGACGCTTCAGCTCAATAGGCTTTTTCAACCATTTAGAAAATTTCTCGATTGCCGTAATCCGCAAACGGATGGTAGCAGGAGATAATTTTTCTTCTTCAAGACTTTTTATAAACCTCCTGCAATTATCCATATTGACCTCATTGGCATACTCGAAATATTTCTTCATCGATGTGTAATATATATCAACTGTATGAGATGAGTAATCATTGTTGTCGGTCAGCCATATAATGAAATCATGAAGTTGTTTCTTGTTCTTCTCCGAAATG